>Ga0181612_177970_pt1 | contig 12017 bp, 3 predicted proteins | sample HoacroProtozoa21_FD_119630 | JGI IMG/M metagenome (GOLD analysis project Ga0181612, IMG submission 119630) | Hoatzin crop microbial communities from Cojedes, Venezuel. Combined Assembly of Gp0051906, Gp0051904, Gp0051908
AAAAAATGCTGCGCAGCAGCTGTGAGAGAGAGGAGTGAGAAAAATGGGAGAGAAAAAACTCCTATGCGGAGCGGGAGGAGGTGCTCCAGGTGCTGGAGCAGAGGTTCCCCTGCAGCCGGTGGAGAAGTCCATGTTGAGGCAGGCTGTCTACCTGCAGCCCGTGAAGATCCATGGTGGAGCAGATCTCCACCTGCAGCCCAGGGAGGATCCCATGCTGGAGCAGGTGGATGCCTGAAGGAGGCTGTGACCCCATGGAGAGCCCATGCTGGAGCAGGCTCCTGACAGGACCTGTGGCCCATGGAGAGAAGCCCACGGTGCAGCAGGTTCGCTGGCAGGACCAGTGGCCCACGGGGGGACCCCTGCCAGAGCAGTCCATTCCTGAAGGACTGCACCCTATGGAAAGGACTGTGCTGGAACAGTTCTTGAAGAGCTGCAGCCCATGGGAAGGACACATGTTGGAGCAGTTCATTAAGGACTGTATCCTGTGTGAAGGACCTCAAACTGGAGCAGTGGAAAAGTGTGAGGAGGAAAGAGTGGCAAAGATGAAGTGTTACAGACTGACCACAATGCCCATTCCCCATCCACCTGTGTGTCTCAGGGTGAGGAGGTAGAAGATTCAGGAGTGAAGCTGAGGCTCAGAATAAGGAAGGGGTGGGGAGAAAGTGTTTTTAGCTCTTTTTTTATGTCCACTGTGCTACCCTGTTATTAATTGACAATAATGTAAATTAATCTTCCCAAAGTGCAGTCTGTTTTGCCCGTGATGGTAACTGGGGACCGATCTCCCTGTCGTTAACTCATGAGCTTTTCCATCTTATTTACTGCCTTGTCCTGCTGAAGAAGGGGAATGAGAGAGCGGCTGGGTGGGTGTCTGTCAGCCAGCCAAGGTCAACCCACCGCAGTATTTTGCAACTATATTAACAAAGACTAATTTGAGCCTAGTGACGCCACTCTTTCTGGGTTCCCTGAGGAATCAACATCAACACAGCAAGAGGAAGAGAGGCTTATCTAGAAGGCAGCTCTGAGGGGTGAAATTTGGCTCCAGAACCTCAGGCAGTTTTTTGCTGTCAGTGAACTCCATGGCCAGCTCAGCTTTTCTTTTCTGCCTCCGTGACACCATCATGGCCCTGGTGCAAGTGGTGCTTCTTGTGAAAATTAACTCTATCCCAGATGAACCCAGGACAACTGGCTAGTGAAACTGCTTCAGGGAAGTTAAGCTAATAAAAAATATTTCCCCCTTTACCATTTTGGCAGAGCATTTTTTTAAGCTTCAAAAAAGAAACTGATCTGGTTTACTGTACCATCTCACAAGCTGCTGAGCTAGCACAACTGAGGGGCTGGGAGAGATTAGGTACAGTACTTTTGGAGTTTCTGGGAGCAATTGACTTATTCCACCATTATTTCTACAGGCTATAATGACTGGTCACGTTGCAGTCATTGAGAAAAGCAGCAGTCAACACGTATGAAATAATTTCTGATTTTGAAGGTGCTGTTTGAGGTCTATGAGTCAATGCAGACAAAATTAGTGTCCTGAGGTTTTCTCATGAAGAAAACAAAGAAAATACTCATAAAATTTTGCAGTTGAGTAACCAGAGTTGGAAGACCATTGCCAGTGTTAGTTCAGCTAGAACTAGGTTTTGTGTCTCCGTATCAAAAAGTGTATGCAGGTTTTTTCTCAAACACTTCTAAAACTCTGATTTTCTGACATAATGGAGTAGGTTTGTTCAGCTCATAGGAAGTGGAAAGAAAGGAAAGAGAAAATACCTTAGATGAAGCTGGCTAAGTGAATGGGCTCTAGTAAGCTGTGTTGTTGCATTTTCCAATGTGATCTGGGACATAAATAATGAAAGATGTGTAGCAAAGGTCCTAGCTGTAATCGCTGCACACACAAGCTTTTATATTTTCACAGGTGACTGGACACTCTTTTTACTGTGTAAAATAATGGGAGAGCTGCTTTGCCCCTAGTATTTCAGTTTTTGTATGTAGATAAGATCTGATGTTTCAAATTATATGATGGCTTTGGCTCTAAATTTGCTTGCAATTTAATTGAAATATAGGATACATGGATATTTGTAAAAAAAGGACATATAAATAATTCTGTTGTAATTTAATCTGTTACTAAAATATAATTTTAAATAGTGAATCCTTCAGATTATAACAATTATGATTGAATTTCAATATGTGAGGGTCATGAAGTCATAAACTATTGGAAGTTTGTAAGATTGCACAGAGAAACACAAAGTGTGAACTTACCATTGCTACTGTCTATGCCAACACATAAGAAAAAGATACACCTTGCATCAAAGCATTTACATTTTTTCTAATTGTAATAAAAGTAATTTATTCTGCTACCTTATACACTTGCAGACTTACTTGTGCATCTGATATGTAGCCTCAGTGACTTAATTGAATTTTTTGACTAAATGACTGAGAAATACAGTAATTAAAAATATTACCATGCTAGTAGCAATTTGCTGAATGTCTACCTAGCCATCTTATTTTTAAGCAAGGCTATATTTAGAGGGACATTTCATTCTTTCAGAAGAGAAATGAATCTATTTGGACTAGGACTATTATGTAGGACTATTAAATATTCATATATTTTGTACTACTTAGTTGCTAATATTAGACCAGTATTCATTAGGCGCTACATTCTACTATTGGCTAGAAATTTTTTTATTTTTCTTGGATTGCTATAACAGCCATCTTTGATCTGCATTTTATTGAAAAATAGAACAGCTGTCCTCATTCTTATGCCTCCCTTCTGGAATGCTAGTAAAAATTACTAGAGAAGCAGTATTTTAACATATTATCACGCGTTATACCCCAAAATGAGTGCGATGGTCCTCCTTTCAGAATCAAAGCCCACTCTTCTGGAATGATCTGCTGCCCACAAATATGAATAAATTATACATTTTTAAAATGTCATATTCACTCAGAAGCCAGCAATTTTATTAAAGCTAACTTCCTTTTGAACAGTTTTTTTGTAAATATCAGACACAAATTTCTGGAGGGTATAGTAAGATTTTACTTTTCACAGGTTAATATTCAGACTGTCTCAGTGGCTGGTTTAACAAATGTCCAAAGTCTGACTGGATTAGAGTGACTCCATTACTGGTTTGTACTGCTGGCTTAAATGCCTGTGTTGTTATAAAATGAAGTACTAAAAGGTCTTTCCTCCTAATTCTGTATGTAAAGAAGATGCACTTATATTAGATGTTTCTCTCTGTAGAAAATGAGGATGGAACTTCAAAAGAGATCTAACGAAGATGATAATGGAATTATTCTGAAAGAAGGAAGATGTTATGGAGGGCACGTTCATCTTAAACAAGACTTTTTTTTTTCCATCCAGGAAAAGATATATTGCTTCCAGAGCTCCAAATATGTTTTAAATTATGTAAGTGCTAGTTTAATATCTTTAATTTTACTTACATTTAAGTTATACAGATAGAATTTTCCAATTTTTGTATTTTTATATCCATTTCATATATAAAAGTGTTCGGAGATGACCATTTAAGTCTGCCAGACCTATATATTTTAATGCAGATTAATTTTAAATTATACACTTTCCTCAACTCATTTTTTATGGATGGAACTTGTAAGAAAATACTTGCATTAGACTGTATCAATGGCAAAGAAAACACTTTATCGCTTTATTGTGATGCTTTCCTGAAAATTTTGTTTCCATAATAAAATGAATGAGACTGATTTTGGTTTAACTTGCATTCTTTTCTTCCATTATAAGTCTACCGGTGTTGTTAGATCCCTCTTGATTTAATCTTATCGTCAAAGAAAAAAAAGTAGGCCCATTATTCCTCATCATTTATGTCAAAATCTATAATGGGCATGCGGGAGTGAGAGACTGCAGGAAGCCTTGTTCCTCTCCTGTAGAATTTAAGTAGTGAATTTGTAGCTCCTGAACTGACATTGCTGCCTGTGGAAGAGCGGAGAGAACAGCAACCTAAAGTCAGGCGTAGTGCCTGTCCTGGGGAAATCTTGAAACAAATAAAAACCCATTCTGCCGTGTTGGAATTGTATTCTTTGGCCTCAAAATTCATCTTCCGTTCTCACTTGATACAGAGGACCTTTGCTGTATTATCATAATCACTCTACTGGCTTCCAAATTTTCTTACATTTACTGTTAACACTGCTTGAGCTGGAGGTGCATGTATTGAAAGAATGGATTGTAGATTGGCTGCTAATATTTTGCTGATGTCTTAATTATTCTTACACAGTGAGGTGTTTTCTGGTAATTTCTTCAAAGATTGATAATATTTTTGCTTCTTAGAAGTGGATAAACATCACAATGTCTAGTGTTCCACTAGATGTATAGTAGTGGACAAAATCTGTAAGATAAGTATGGAAAAGTGAGACGATTTGCCCAGAATGAGCTAGCAAGTGTCAGCACTTCTTGTGTTCACCATTGCTTCTATTTTGTTTCTTTTTTTTTTTCATCTTAATTACTTTGTTCATCTCCCACATCTTTGGCTATTCTTCTACCTCCAGATATTTTTTGCGTAACGTCGGTTTGTGGAATACGCACAGTATAAAAGTTAGCATTTTAATAAACAGTGAAACTAGTGTACATTCCACAAACATGATAAAGCTTTGGGCTTAAAGTTCACACGTGTAGCAAGTGTAGCAAGTATTGTGCTTACAATAATAAAAAGAGAGCTGAAGGAAATTGCAACTTGATATCTACACTTATGACATCATCTTGAATATAGGTGCAGCTTTAGGATTTTATTTGTTTGCAGTAGATAAAGACAGGACAATAGGGCTTTCAGTGGTTCTCCTTCTCTCTTTTTTACAGCTAGTTAACTAGCCTTTAAGAGCATACTCACTAGCTGAGTTACATGAATCAGCTTTTATACAAGTTTTTCTGGAATCTAAAAATATTGGAAGAATAATTCTAATTGAAAGGTAAAAGAAAGCTATGTAATTAATAAAAAGCAAAGTAGAAATTACACATGCATTTGTCTAATATTAAAAATCGAAAATGTCCTCTGTGTGCGTATATGATTTTTATGAAAAATATCAATTATTTTTTAAAAGTAACCAATAAACAGTCAATCGCTTTTGGGTTCTTATTAAGAAAATCTTTCTGATTGAAAGTTTTTTACTGTCTGTGTTACACTATAAAACACTTTAGTGCTATTTTGTCTGTAGTAGATAATACGTAGAAATAGTTGTCATGTTGTCTTGAATTATCTTTGTCCCAATATCTTTTTTAGCTCTTTCTGGTAGAAAATCCCTATATGTCTGTTGCTAAAGTGATACATTCATGGGTGCTAACAAAATTAGCTCCCGTCTGTAGTTAAATTTATCCAGTTTCGTCAAGTAAGAATCAAAGTACAGAAACTTGAGAAGGGTGTATTTAATTAATGTTATTTCTAACAGTTGACGTTTGATAGCTGAAGCTTTTTTTGTGCTGTCAGCTGCACCATTTCAAACTGAAGTGCTGTTTTTAATTTGCTTGTGACAGACAGTCGTGCCAGTCAAAATGCGAGAGCCTGGATGCTATCAGTTTCTGTTCATTTTCTTTTTCCCTTTCTTGCTTTACTACAACCTACTTGTGCTCTCTCAATCTGTCAGACACACTTAAAGGAAGTTGTAGTCTATATTTCTGCACTAGTTTTGTTTACCAGTGTTTCCTGATTTTAATGAGCTGTTTTATTCAGTCTTAGTTAGAGCAGATTGATCTAAATTCTTGAGAAGATGGATGGATTGAGTCAAGGCGCCTGTAAGAATGACACCAAAATGCTGAACATTCAGTGAAATCCCCCATCCCTCTTTCTGACGGTGTGCTGAAGAGGGATACAAAGCTCTTTTCAGGGCCAGGAAGGAGGTCTGAAGCTCTCCGTCTCCAGCAGCGACGTGGGTGTTTCCTGGGCAGAGGTGGAGAGGGAGCTGACCTTAACATTTGTTAACAAGTTTGGGGATTGTCTGCACTCTCACAAAGAAGGAAGTGATTAGAAACAAGAACAAATCTGACTTAGATTATCCCTTCGCACTCCCAAAATACATTTTCACAGACTTGAACAAATGTTGCCCCTGAAGCAGCACAAGTAGGTTTTGTTCCTTTCTCTGGGCTTTTAGCAAAAATAGAGCAAATGCACATCATCCACGAGACTCATCTCTTAGTGTGTTCACCTTTGTCTCTCTCTTTCTGCTTCTGTTATTTTCTGTCCTTGAGGAAGGATGTCATTATTGCAAAAAGTTTTCAATGGGAAGATAGGCCATTCATTTTAAGCGGCATATGAATTTAAGCTCAGTTTAGTAATTGAATATAAATAGTTGCAAAACTTGTGTTCCAAACTGAGAATGCAATTCTCAGTTCTGAGAATCCAAGAGTTTCTTGGAATCCATTTCCCAATATCTGCAGCTTGGTATGTCCCAGTTCTCTGGATTGAGGTGTGCAACTCAACTTCGAGGTTTTACTCCATAATAGGACAAAATTAAGATATGTAACAATATTATCCACTTTCCCTGTGCCCTGGTTTCCACAAAAAGGAAGCATTGCTATGTGCATCAGGTGAGAGCCATGGCATACTACAAAAAAATAACTGCTTTGGACAATTCAGAGGTGAGAATATCTGGGTCCTGCTGCACAACGCAGCGTTTGTTTAGGTTGACCCTTGGTCCTATCCTGAATTGCATTCCCTGCAGTGTGCATTTCATTGCAGTATTTACTATCTATGTAGTATTCCAGTATCTGTAGCAGCAAGATCTTTAGTTTAGCCTGCAGTGATATTTGTACCCATAGAATGTGTGATGAGGGGTGTCCTCCCAGGTTATTGTTGTTTGACAGGGAGGTTACTGAATTTTATACAAGTTGTGTTTTCTCATCCTCATTAAAAAAAGTTGAAGTAGTCTGATCAGGAAATGATTAAAGCATGAATCAGAGTGACAGTGTCCTCATTTGAAAAGAGAAGTGCAGCCTCCTGGATACTTAAGGTTTTAAATACACTCTTTGCCATCAGTACAACTGTGCCTCCAGGAGAAATGAAGAATCCAGTATGACCCCATGACTGTGCACTTGATAATCATTTCACTCTTAATAATCTAATCCGTCCATTGTAATGAAGCAATTAGCTTGCTGTGCCCCTAGCTGTAGTCTAATAGTGGATAATGGCATTTATTCTTATTTTAACAGTTTTACTGTTGAATGCTGTTAGGTAGGGTTTATTTGACCTGTCCTTTCAGGCCTTGTACACAGTAAGAAAAAAAAAAATGCTCTTATAAGTCTGGCTATCTGTTGTGAAGACATTTATGATGGATGAATTTAGCTCACTGCCATAGATTTCTTTGGGTCAGACATAAAGGCAATATAACATTGGAGGAAAAAAAAGGGAAAAAATAAAGAAAAAAAGGGCAAGGAAAGGAGAAACCACAGCACTAAATCTGGCTGCTATTAGTTCCTCTGGTTTCATTTGAAGTGATCAAAGGAGTGATCTGTGACAAAGTATTACTCATTCCTGATCTCGTCAGCTAGCCTCAGAATCTTCCCTGTATTTTTCAGTTTCTTTTGTGATCTAACACTCCATTTCAGTATAGGTTATCTTTTTAGGGCTCTCATTTCAAAATGGGAGCGAAAATTTTTTGTATAATTCTAAACATAAATAATAAGGGGATAAGGGAAAAGAGAAAGATTTTATTTGATGTGTAATATTTAAGGTTAACATATGTTTATTTTGACTTTTCCAGAACTGGGCAGCACTTGTTTTCTTTCTTCATTCTTTGTCTTTCTTTCAGGCTTCCTTTCACTCTCTCCTTTCTCTTTTTTTCTGTGGTGCCTATTCCTTGTAGGAACTTTCTATGACACAGGCAGGTTTTGTCCAATGCAACCATTACTCCACTCCTGCAATGACTCTTTTCTTTGTAGGACTGGCATGCAGTATCAGACATGGCATTCAGGAGATGTGAAGAGAAGGAAAACAGAAGGAAGAGTGCCTGGGTTTTGTTCAGTGTAACTGCTGAAAGGCAGATCCAGGTGGAAAGTGACATTAGGAAGTTCTTGAGGGGAGAAAGCACCTTTTTTGTGCGCAGAGTTTTCAAGGTTTTATTTAAGGTTTTATTTATTTTCAAACTCTACCAACAGAATTTCCTACTGCAATGTATTGTGCAGAAGTATGACAACTGTGTATGTTCTTGTGGGTTTCTTGGTTTATTTTCACATCCTCAGTAAGGTCTGGGTGTAGTCAAGGCTTCATTAGACCTTCTCAACTTTTTGTCATGATTTGCGTGTTCACCGAGGTAACACAAAAAGTCTTTTCAATTTTTGTCAGGAAGTTTTTTTGAAAGAACTTTTCATGTGCTGCTAGAAGCCAGACAAGTTTTGATATCTGGATTCCGCTGGGAGAAACCAGAATTTCTGCCAGCTCCTCTCCCCAGCTCCTTGGCAGCCTTGCTGGGAGTTGTTCAGTCCCCAGTTCTTCAGCAACGGAGACAGCTGGGGCTTCCAGGACCCTTAGTTCTGGGCGGCATGTCAGGTGGCTTGTTGCAAAACCCAGACTCCTGATTAAACTAGGTCAAAAACAGTAATTCCACTTTGTGGAAAACTTCTGAATTTTTGGTGTTCATTATTTCATAAAACAGAATCACTGCTAGGTTTGAACTTTGTATCTTCCTTACCTGGATTCTTTTTACCTTTCCCTCTTCAGTCATTTACAGAAAATTGTTACAGAACAATGTTGATGCCTTAAAAGTGCTCTCACAAATATGAATGAAAATATTGAATTGCTAAGAATGTGTGATCTGACATGTTTTTTGGGTAAGGAAAACAATTCAGACCAGCTAATCTGTACAGTGAGAGATTATTATTAACTCTAATTACCTCTCTCTTTGCTGCGGACTGGAATCTCCCAAATAACTACTGAAACTACATAAACTAACAGTTTTCACCCAGAATGGGCATAAAATGCTAAATTAGTTCTGTTCTACTTATCTATTTGATTACAATCACTTGCTGAATCTATCTTCACCGTTACATGAATCTGACAGCATAGTGGGCTAGACCTCTGCTATAAAAATCTGGTATTACCTATATTCTGTAGTGTTGAAGTATTCTTTTCTGTGTATTCAGCACAGCCAACAAACAAAATGTACTTCTAATTATTGTTATCACCTAACAAATAGCCGTCTGTTGTCTCATTTAGAACAAGAAACTTGTTTATCTCCTCAGAAAACTAAATTAGTCCCATGCTTAGACAATAATAGAGAACAAATTTAATTGCCTACCTTTCCCTGTTCTTCATTATCTGATTTATATCATAAGAATTTGGGTGCAACTTGCAGGACTTTTTGTTGTTTTAGAAGTGCATATCTACTCTGAATTATGCTAAAATTTGTGGTAACTATTTGCCTTTCTGCAAGTTTTGTTAAAATGTAACTGCGATTGACATTCCCCAAAGGAATGGCTTTTAAATATGTCTTTTTGCTTTTGTTAATTTTTGGACAACCCAGAAGAGAGCTCAGACTGACAATATACGAAGAGGCAGCAATAACCATTTATAAATGGAACAGGAGAATGGTAAATCACACTTAGAACTAACACCAGTTTCAACCTTAAATTTCTTTGAAGACTGCATCTTGATCAGTTTCTTTAAATGTAATTGGAGCTAATTACTGTCAGATACATGGTGGACTTTTTTTTTTCTGTTTATCTCCAGAAAATATTCGAAGAGATTAAGATAAAAAGTAAGCAGTGTTTCACAATTATTTCACCTGTTTTTTAGGTTTGTTTTTTTTTGGTCACTGTAACTGTCAGAATTTGAAAAATTTTGGAACAGTTTTCTAAAAAAGGTTGGGGTCTGAGAATAGCTCCCTTCTGTTTCCTGGTTTATAGCTTCCTCCACCATCTGAATTTCAAGTTGGGCTCTTCTCCCAGGACTATTTTACTGGCCCACTTCCACAGGCTCAGGCAGCTGCCTTCTTTGTCAGGGGTCAATCTCTGAAAAATGAATAGGTAGCTGCACAAGGAGAGGCAAGAGAATAAGAAGGGGAATCTGTCTGCTTGTTTAGCATTCCAAATGAAAAAAGCTTGAAGCTTGACTTGTGGATGAAGCAAATTCCTCATCTGCACTTGGAAGAATATAACTACTTCCCTCTTCTTTTCACCATTCTTGCTTCAAACCGGAATGATTTTGTGGCATGTTTTCCCAGAATTATGCTTATTCCTTGTTTCAGGCTACATGTGCAAATCTGTATGAAAGCGTGGAACACTATGGTGCTGTTGCTGTTGATAAAACAGCAAATAAAACCAAATTTGCCAAGACTATTACTTACAGCTGAACAGTCATTATTTTCTTGAAAAAGTTGGCTGTTTTTTCTGAAGATCCTTGGAACTGATGAGCAATTTTTTTATTAGCTTAAAAATAATTTGGGGTGTGGTGATCAGTTTTGATGTTCTGAAGGTTTTTGGCCTCGTCTCTGTATCTAATATCCATGGCAGACTGAATACACATAAAGAAATTTGGATCAAACTTGGCTTTTCACCTTTTAACTTGATACTTCATTCCCATTTTGAACTCCTTGCTCATTCTAAATAAGAGCTGGACTTTCTGGGGAGGGTTATGTGCCTGGATGGTGCTTGACCGTCAAAGGCTCATTGTACTCAAAGATGAGAAGTCTGTCAAGAAGATTTTCAGGGCTCCTGTCTGGAGTAGAGTATAGTGATGGAACAAAAAGCATGTTCTTTCTGTCCTTCAGAAATCTGGTTTATTTGAATTCTGCTTTCTTTGTTTAGTTTCTCTTAGAAAATGACAGGCCATCCAAAGAGTCTTAAGGACTAGATGACAGAAGACTAAGCTAAATAGAGAGAAATTTTGAGGATTCTGAATAAAGGGAAAATTTTAAATGTCATCAAGTCCTCATTTTGAAAAGCAGGCTCTTTTCCTTCAAGTACAAAGTAGAAGATCACAGAAGACCAGTGGGAAAGCTCTGGGTTTCCGTCAAACATCTTTGCATTCTTAAAGCCTAGTCACTGCCCATTTGTTCAAGACAGAGAATGAAGAAACACTGGATATCAGATGTTTGTCAAATGTTAGCATAATAAAATTTTTAAAGGCTTACTTTTTGAGAGTGTGCATGTAAATCAGAGTTCCTATTTCATTTTGTATTCATCTGGTGTCTTCCATTTGGTCTACAGAACATTCAAGACAGAGGTCACCCAAATGGTTACCAGGAATATTTAGTGACAAATTATGCACATATTTTTTAATGGACTTTCCAAGGGAGTTTTAGAGAGGTGGTATTTTTTTTGTCTTTTTTTTTGTTTGTTTGTTTAAGGTGACACAGAAAGTTTGTTGGTAACATGGTCATGTAAAATCACCAAGCATGTTTTATCATGCTTTTTTTTTTTTTTTTTAACTTATTATATGTATGCCTAGATTTAGCTCTTGTTTCACCCTTTCTTTCTCCCTTACATTACTGAACAAAGCTCAGCACTGCTCAGGCCCTGGCAGATCATTGTCAGGTGTGTTTAAATGACTCTGTGGGTCTTTCCAAAATGCTGTTTTGCCACTTCTGGGTTCCCTAGGGCCCTGGCTTCACTTGCATATTCTCGCATTTATGGATTAGGTGAGATGTTGTACCTCTGTCAGATTAAGGAACCATAAAAGCCATTCTGTCTTTACCGCAAATGCACAATGTGAGAGTTGGGATTGCTTTCATAGGCTTGCAATACCTGTGATAAATTAAGACATTAATTTTTTCTCGAATGCTAAAATAACTGAGGATTGAGAATTGACAACTCATGAAGCTGAAGTGTCTCAGGAACAGTAGGAATTCCAGCTTCTGTTAAATGGAGAGTCATATTACATAATATATTCTTATGTTACAGAGATACTTAGAAGTAATCACTTCCCACGCTAAGGGTGTAAGATGATACAGAAACCAATATCACAGAATCACAGAATCACAGAATCACAGAATGGTAGGGGTTGGAAAAAACCTCTGTGGGTCATCTAGTCCAACCCTCCTGCCGAAGCAGGGTCACCTACAGCAGGCTGCACAGGACC
>Ga0181612_151779_pt1 | contig 12016 bp, 6 predicted proteins | sample HoacroProtozoa21_FD_119630 | JGI IMG/M metagenome (GOLD analysis project Ga0181612, IMG submission 119630) | Hoatzin crop microbial communities from Cojedes, Venezuel. Combined Assembly of Gp0051906, Gp0051904, Gp0051908
GCGGACAAGACAGATGACCCAATATTGACCAGGGAGGTATGCCACGCCATGCATATCATACTCGGTTTAAAGCTGGGGGATCACCAGGGTCTCACTCTCTTCATCCAAGGCCGGCTTCTGAAGAGGACCCTGCTCCTTGTCCTGCCTGAGATCCTGATCCAGATCCATGCATTCCTGAGTCCAGTCCCTGTCTACTGAGAAGTCCAGGCTGGGACTTCCTGGTGCTGCCTGGCAGCCGCTGGCCCCATGCCAGCCCCCGGCACCCAGCTACGGGAAACTCAGCATCCATCGTGTGTATTCTGCATTATTAGTGTTCTTAGTAAAGCTGTTCTACTATTTGATTTGTACGTCCCTCTGCCTGTTCCTCCTCCTTCCCCTTCCCTGGCGGGAGGGGGGGCTGGCAGAGAGCATCTGCTGCTCTGCCCTTCACAGTCGTGCTCCGTGCAGTGACAGGCCTTGAAGGGACAACATCTGCAGCTTTTTTGGGGGTAGCAAAAATCTGATTACAAGAGTCATGCAGTAAGTGACAAGAAAAGATAATTCCCTGTGTAAACTGGAATACCTGAGGAACGTGAATTAAAACCAAATGCCAAAGAAACTACGGCTAAAAGCTACATTTACAACTTCCCATCTCTACCCATACCAATACTGGCTATACTAAAGCTAAACCCCAAACCCAACAAATTCTTGCTTCTGTCCTTTTAGGATTTTCACACAGCTCTAAAAATCATAGTCCTAAAATGTGTTAATGGAACGCCTTGTACTCTACGCAGGTTCTGCATTTCACAGTGCCAGCTGGCAATGCTTAGAGGCAGGATAAAATAAGTACTCTCTATACAACTACATCCAAGACTTTTGTTGCCAAAAGGAAACCCATTTTTCCCTTGTTGAGTTTTTGACCAAAGTAAGACAGTGCAAAGACACTCCTATTCCCATCCATGAAAGAAGGAAGCCACTGGAAGAAAAAACTCTTGTGGGTTTCCTGGTACCACATGTTATTTAAGAGTCACTAAGTCACGACTACAAGACAGTTTAGCAATTCATGCAGCTATTTTTAGCTTCAAAGAAAAGAATCACAGCTTACTACACTAACTGGAATGTATCTCAAGTAACAAGGGTAATTAAGATATGGTTGCTATTTAAAGCAGAGTATTTACCACAGGTAAGTCAATCTTTTGTGCACATCATCTGATACTAGCAAAGTGAAAGCCAGCGAGCTTAAGATGGATGTCAGCAGCCTTCTCTGGCAGTGCAGGTGCTCAGGTATCTTCCTGTCTCCAGTGGCAGCACCTCAGCTTTCAGGTCTTTCACTGTCTCAGCAGATTAGGGAGATACACTGGCGGAAACTAGGCTTAAGGATGCGTACCATAACATATATATAAAAATAACATCTCCTAAGTAATCCGTAACAGTTAAGGTAATCAACAGTTTAACTTTCTTTTCTTAGAGCTTGTCCATCTACAAATTCCGAGTAATTTTCAGGTGCACGTTTTCTGCAGTAGAGTTTGAGGAGTCCATTTTAAATCTTCTTAGGACCCTGACAAAATCTGCATTCCTTGGCATGGTTCCACAACAAATTAATGCTGTGTAAATGCATAAATAGGAGACTACGTCACTGCCCTATAGATGCTCACAGGAAAAAACAAATTCACAAAAGCTAACACAGCAGCTTCTTTCCTGTAAGATGATAATTATTTATAGCAAATATCAGTCAAAGTTTACAGGAACAGTTACAATTACTCCAAATCAAAAATGTATGTTGCATAACCAAATAAGCCAGAGTCACAAAGAAAATTCTTGAGGGTTTCATGAATATTCGTAAGTGTTCTACAAATATAGTGAGAGAGCACAGCCTTGTCATTCCTGTCAGGCTTAGAAAAAGCACCAGCAAACAGCAGAAAAGTTGACTTAAGTATGAGCCAAAAACGAAAGTCGACGCTTTTCAATGAGTCTTTTATAGAGTCAGTGTTTTCTACCCACTAAAAGATTTGCCACCATTTAAAGGTAAGAGACATGGAAAAAAAAGTGAAATTAAAGCAGAGGGAGATGCCCACATTATATCAGTAAATTAAGTCCAGGCTCCTTTTAGAGTGGATAAACCCGTATCACCAATCTTACAAAAAAAAAAAATCTACTATAGGACTACAGTCACGCACAGGACAAACTGGAGTGACTGAAGATGGTGGGTGGAAGGAGATGGCTTCCTGAAATACTTTTTGGGAGATAAATGAGAGAAAATAAACAGCTCTAACTACAGCTGGACTGCTGAAACGCCAGGTTCCTGTGATCTAGCCATGATGAAGTCTTGTAAAGGAATTTGTCCCATTTCACTAGGTGCATATTCCTGGTAGGATCCTACTGTTTATTAGGATGTTTAAAACATTTACATGAACATTTTCTCTAATGACGGTAATCATTCAAAGCCCATACTGAAAGACAGCTACGCTGTGGAAGTAGGACCTGTACATGACCGACATTATTCTTGGGAGTCACGAACAGCACAGAAAAGATAATATAAAAGTTCTTGAGATCTAAATGGCAATGGATTTTTTGTTTTCTTTCTTTGGGTATATGAGACTCTCAGCAAAGGCAGCTGCTTGATGGTTACTCTTTCTTATTTTTGCTTCTGTTGGAGAACTCCAACTTGCTGAAAGTCACTCAGATATGTTTTAGCATCTACTTTAAGCCACCAGGAAGCAGATCACTGGAGGGCAGCGGTCCTAAGGTAGGACACCTTGCCTAGCCTTTTAACAGATGGAAAAATTCCCTAGATGTTTCCTTTTCAGACAAGCTCAAGTAAAGCACAACGGTCACAACCTGTACGGAAAGAAAACGTCTACTGCACATTCAAAGGTCAATGACAGGCTCTCAGCTCCAAGAAGTCTACAGAGAAAACTTCATATCATTAAACTTCTTATCCATATTAATTCTTTACACTGTTTATTCATTATCTTAAATGATTAATTATAAAAATAATCATTAATCATAAGTTATTAATTATTCATTTTACATTCCCACATTATTCATATCACCTGTACTGAAACTATCCTCATGAGCTCTGCAACTTATGTTTGTCACTAGAGACTTCAATGGAAATGGACAGAATCACAGAATATCCTGAATTTGAAGGGACCCATGAGAACAACAGCAACTCCTAACTCCACTCAGGGCAGCCTAGAGGTTAAACCACACATCTCAGAACATAGTCGAAATGCTTCTTGAACATTGCGAGGCTCAGGGCCATGACCACTTTCCTGGGGAACTCCTCTCGGTGCTCGACCACCCAGGTAACAATATTTGTAAATAGTTACAGGTTTCATTCAGCTCCTTAGCAAGAAAGCACGATGTGGAATGTGAACCAGACTGTGGTACACTGGAACCTAGGAATCACAAGACAATGTACAGCCCAGTAAACTGAGAATACGGGCACACAATATGTTTCTAAAGGGTTAGCTGAAGTGTGAACTTGGAGCATGAATCAGGAAGCTCACCAGAGTTAAAAACCACACATTCTATTTGTGCAATATTCTTTTTCCTGATCCCTTAGATGTTATACCACAGTGGTACCGGGAAGCCAGAATAACTATGGATCCATTGAGTATAGCACTGTCATTCTGGATGAGCTGTCTTTTGCCATAATGAGTGGTCTTCACAAAAATTACTCTGCGTCTCTGTAGGAAAGAATGTTACGTATGTGGACAGTTACATACTGATGTGAAGACGAAAAAAAAGCTCCAGTGTCTCACTTTTTCTACAGGCCTATGTGTTTTGATATTGGGGGCCTAACTGCAGATTCCATCAGACAGGTTTCTCTCATGATTTTTTAAAGTCTACATTGTGAATGGCTATCTCTGAACTACTCTCATGGCTCCATCACACTTCACGGAAAGAAACAGGCATTTTAGAGAGTGTTCCATCTGATCAGAAATGCACATTATATTAGAATGAGATGAACCATTTTGTGCTGCACAAGTTGATGGATTAGATTCCTGCCGACTACAAAGGGCATCACTGGTTGGATACCTCCATTTAGCCAGAGCAATCTCACCTCCTAATGTTCTATTCCAAAGAAAGCAGGGTCCAGAGGGATCTTAGGCATTGAGCTACCCCTGCACTATGAAGGAGTCACTTTCAAGGGTCTTGAAGTCGAAGAACATGGAATTGAAGATAATTGCCTCCTCTCTCCAGAAGTCTTATGAGACTTTGTGCATTTGCTGAGAAGATACACTATTGATACTATAGCGTATTTACTACTGCCTCATATGGCAGTTCTTGAAAGCTGTTTCTACCACTGCTGCTTGTTCCGTTGCTGTGACTAACGAGACACCAGGAGGACCCTATAACAGTACTGATCAAATACTGCACTCTTGCCTGATGTGAAAGCAAGGAGTGCTGCTGCTCTTTAAGGAACATCCACTCGGTCTCCTAAGGATGGCTACAAGGAGCTTTGAAGGTAGAGCAGCTGCTCTTCCCTGTGACTGCTCAGTGTGCAAACAGATTTCCCCTGGTTGTTCTTCCCCCTTCGTCCAGTACTCCTATCCCCCCCCCCCCCCCCCCCTTATTCTGCACATCACTTTAAAGACCTTGTAGCACTTAATAGTATCACAGTACTACCACGTAATGAAGGAAGCTGGCAGGTGTCCAGTGATAGGGCAAGAGGAAACGGACACAAACTGAAATACACAGAATCCTGTCTAAGAAAACAGTTTTTACTGTGACAGTGGTTAAACACTGGAATAGGTTGCCCAGACCAGCTGCGGAGTCTCCTTCCTTGGAGGTATTCAAAACCCAACTGGACAAAGCCCCAGGCAACCTACTCTCACTGACCCTTTTTGAGCAAAAGGGTTGGACTATACCATCTCAAAAAGTCTCTTCTAACTTCAACAACTCTGCGGTTCTGTGTCTAAGCTAATAGAAGGAATACAAACCTGTCTATGTACACACACATTGAGTCTTTAAGAACAAAGTTCTCAAACTAGACAAACTACTGTTACTTCAGTTAAACAGAGACTGAAGTCTAGGCCTAAAACAAAAAAAAAAAAAAAGAACTAACCTGGTTGCAGAGGCTGTCAGAATATTAGACTGGTATAAACCCCAAACATCTGAGACCACGGTAAAAAAAAAAAAAAAGACAGGCATAAAGATGTTCTAGCTATAAAAGTTACCTAGTTGGATATTAAAAATCTGATGAAGTCTGAACTTACCAAAGACTTAGGCAGCTTTATGTTTTTCTTCCTTAGCCTCTTGCAGCCGAAACATACTGTCAAAATTAGACTCAGGCTCAGAACAACACTACACAGAATGATGATACCTTGTGTGCCTAAGAAGTTAGAACAAAATCTGTTAGGAAGTTTGGAAAAATAAACCACTGCTGTATCATTTAGAGTAACTTCACAAACTGTAATAGCTCAGGACGCTTAGCTGTAATGTGTGAATTTGCCAATTTGCCACATTTTTTCACTCAAAAAACCTTTATTTATAAAGCACAATATCAAGTAAATAAGAGTAAGAAAGACATAAGATTTTCAATTTACATAAACACAATCATGTTTTTAGAGGTAAAGGAATTCCATAATTATTTTTTTGTTCCTCGGAGATGACAGATGGGGATGAAGAGATTTGTGCATTTTCAATGTGATAGCATATTGGCTGACATCTATTACTAGTAAGATTCCACTAGTCTGATTCTTGTTAATGTCATCCCCCTCAACCACACCACTTCTCTTGTGCATAAAAGGAAGAACACAACTGCTTTTATCAATTCTATCTCTTTTCTCTAGTGAAGTTTTAGGCCATAATGAATAAACATTAAACATTTTGTACGAGGTTATCAGAGATACAAAGTTGGGTCACTAGCTGCCTTTGTTCTCTCCAATTAAGAAAAAGACGTCAATCTCTAAATTTTATGATTACAGTTGCTTCAAACTCAAGAAAGCCTATACACATTTTCCTCAGTGATGAGACTGATAAAAGTCATCTGTTGGAAGAGAGAGACAATGCTTCTGAAAACTATGTAACTTCATGAATGATCCATTTATTGTTTGTTAATTACACCAATAATCAGGTGCACTAGAAACAGGTTTTGTAATACCAAGGAAGCAGGAAAAGCACCTCAAAAAAAGTCAGGGTTACTTGAAAATAATACATGATCTTTCAAAATCTTTAGAACTGGGAAAGTGCATTTGGAAATGAATAACCATGCTTTCCCTTTTTTCATGTTCTCGCATAGGCATCCAAGTCATCCCATGCCTGTATCACAGCTCAGCTACGTAGCTAGAACAGATCTCTGGTCAGACTCAGTATGTTCTTACTAAGTTTTAGAATCCTCTTACTCAGTGTCTGCTTGAGAGGAACATGAATGCAGCTTTCTTCTGATGGGGCGCCAACCATCAGATCGCCGTATAAACTTCCCTTTGCTGAAACACAGTAAGTGGAACCTTCAGCAGGAACTGGGAGGTTGAGGCTACATTTATACATCGTACAGTTGTCTTCAGTGAACACTTCTTTACTCTGCAAAAAACCACATTACATCATTTGACTTCATGCAATAATGTAAGAGTTACAGTACCTTCCCACACTTCCAAAAATGTTAACACGCTATTAGATGTAGCTCCTACATCATCTATATGCCTTGCAAAAGCTATGTGAACTTCAGCTGTGAGCTTATGAGCTATGTTAAGATGTTATATTTGATCAGACCATGGTGCTTTCAGCTGAAGTTTGTGCCATTCATAGTCTAGATTCGTATTCACTTAATTCACTTATAAAGCTTATAGCTCGATACATATGACAAGGTAACTGTAAATAAACATACCTACTATCGCTTTCCTCAAGATCACCCTCCATGATTACTAAACAAAGTAATATCAATATCTTGAAAGGTAATCTTCTTAAATGAAAGGTCTATCTCGACAAGCAAAAGGGGCACAAGTAAAGCTACCAATGTTTTAGCATGAATGCAGAAACAATAGCATGGGATCCAGTAACTGTATCTTGTGTACAGCTAATACAATAATCTCGTTTTTGTTATAAGATGTCCATCTGGACAACAAAAATCCAGACGTTTCAGTCAAGCATCTCACCGTGACCCTCTTGACATTTTAGGGCTTCAGCAGTCCTCTGTTACATTCAACTGCTTTCTTGATACCTTTTGGCTCTGTATGTCATAGGACTGAACCCCTTGTTTATGCGTTTAAGGTAAAAAAAAGTATTTTTAATTTTAAGTTTTCATTTTGGAACGTACCTGATTTTTACTATCCCAAGACGTCACCGAGTACGTGAGCTCTGAATAAATGTCTCTGATCCAAGGAAGAAGCTCCACAGATGGGAATGCAGGATGGTAAATATCAATCACGATTTCACCACTGTGCCTTGAGAGATTCAGTTTTGGTGGTCCTATTTTTCCTGCAACACATTACACCTTTTCCATTGGGGCAAAGCTTTTAACATAAAATACACTACTTATAGTTAACCTTCCAAAATTCATCAGATATTTGAGAAGAATTATGTTTACTTCAATACTGTTAATATCGCATAGCTGTGACTTAGAAGTAACAGAAACATTTGCATACATTTGTGAATCTACCTCAAAAATGGAAACAGATTGTCTGTGCAGAAATTCACTGTTAAGCAACCCAACTTTCCTATACACATAAGGCCATAAAAACTCAGCTCACTGACAACAGAGAAAACAAAGCAATTAAACATATATATATGTGTGTGTGTGTGTGTGAAGGAGAACAGAACACAAAATACTGCTGACTAGATCCCATCATAAATCACACTCAGCTAAAAACATACACTACTGAAACAAAGGCGATCTGAAAATCTAAACAAATCTCCTCCTGATCAACAGTACTTAGAAAGCCTGATTTCCTATGGCAACGGCATGCTAATTATTGGTCTCTAACGATCTGACTGAACATATGACTTTGACTCTCTCCTCTACACGTCTACCAATTTTCCGGGAAGTGTCAAACTCAGCAGTATTGTTAATGACTCCTGTCCCTTTGTCAAACACTAGAAACTAGCCGCTGATTCCAAGTCATGGTAGCGTTGTGTGGGGAGGTAATCACAGCAGAAAACAAAGACGGACTCCACTTCTTCAGCTCCAGCAATGGGGAGATCCAGCTCCAGCTGTAGCACAGTCCAAGTAAGGGAGAATCCCATGGGCAACATCTTGCCTGAAAGCTGTATGTTGAGAATAGAGCAAATACAAGAGGAAGGCTCACAGTCTTTTCTCACTCTCTTGTGTCTGCTTCGCACTGTCCATGCCACACTGGGGCCTGCCCCACTGTTTTGGACAGGTTGGCCTGGCGTCTAGACACACAATTTACTTCCACAATACTGATGTGAAAAACCGTGATTTCTTCAGTAGCAGCCCAAACGATTTACATGAAGAACAAATAACTGTTAGTTTTCCAGCTACAGTGACTCCCATAGCTTCCAGATAGTATCTGAACAGCTAAAGCTGTCAGTACATGGGATAACAGTGTCAAGCAAGGCATCACCAATCACTTGAATACTACTTCAGTGATGCCTAAAGGTCCACAGCTTCCAGTGGCAGTTTCCTACCCCGAATTGGTGACTGAGACACCTGCCACGAATATGGGAAGGATGCACAGAGTGCACCGTCAGCATCACTTTCTTGACTTTACAAGTTTTGAAAAAAAAATATTCAGATACCATAGTGACAGGGCTAACCAGTCCCTACAGCGGCAGAACTACGGAAGTTCCTACTGAACAACCATCTTGCTTCATTTTATCCTGGACTCTTGACTTTATGATATTCCTAAATGAGACACAATAAGGCAGCAAAAAGGGTAATTACCATCTTTTTAAATTTTGGGGGGAAAAAAAAAACGGGCTTAGTTTATGATGGAACTTACCGTGCTTTTGCAAAATAAACTCATTTGTCTCAACATACTGGGACTGTCGTGACCCAACAGCAGCTTTAACTCGAAGCCAGTAAGAGGCAAAAGGCTCATGTATTTCCCTTGAGAGATCGCAAAAGTGAGCCGAAATGTTCACACAAGTTGAGACGATCTTATAGTAACCTAAACTGTAAGAGATCAGGTAATAGTTAATGCAATGTCAGTTGCACAGTATTGTACAATACACTATCTGTGACAACACATCTGTGATGGTGACCATGCACTGGTACAGGTTGCCCATAGAGGTTGTGGAGTCTCCATCCCCAGAGATACTCAAAAGCTGTCTGGACACGGTCCTGGGCAATCAGCTCTAGATGATCCTACTTGAGCAGGGGGGATGGACCAGATGACCTCCAGATGTCCCTGCCACCCTCAACCATCCTGTTATTTGAAACCTTTGCCTGAATTTACCCTTAGGCAACCTCTACCCTATATGACTTCACCACACAGAAACAAAAGACATTACCACGGACTGATTACTTTTATGTGCTTCTAGAGCACATTAGGCACAGGAAATCACAAAAGAATAAGAACTTACTTGTAAGGTTTGACTTCCACAGTAAAATGAGGCATTTCAGACATAGGTGGGTACTGCCAATGCAAGACAGTTTTGAAATTTTCGGATGTTACTACAATCTGCGTTGGTGAAGGAACTAGAAGAAATAGAACAATTGCACTTTGATAAACAGACCTAGTCAAACATAAGAACAGCCAAATATATTTCTAAATTATTTGGATGACTGGAAAAATTAGACATAAAAATCGCAAATACCTCCCCCCAAATGGACTAGTTTGTCACCAGTACAAACACCTGAGCCCTACAAGGTGATTTACTATTCTTCTCTCCTACAGAAACAGCTTTCTTCCCGTCTCCAACCCAGAACCTCAGCTAACCCACGCCCACTGAAGCAAGTCCATCATATAGCCCATATCAGGTTCACAAGCTGTGATGGTTATACCCCGGTGACGGTATTACATAGATATACTAGCAAGACAAATAGTATGAATTTACTGAAGTTAGAATAGATTAGCCCAGCTCCTGTAGGTTTCTCTCGTTCTTCAGAAAGGGAATCAGAGGCGGCAGGGGGCACAGGGAGGGAGGATGTCAAAGCTGCCGTATCAGGGTCTCTGCTCCAAGGGAGTCCCACTGAACCCTACTGCCTCCAGCCTTGCCAAAAGACAACAGGCCTGCTGCCGGAAGCCTGGATTCAACATGAATTTCTGACAAAAGCCATTTTTACTACTCCAGCACTATTTTTAGAAAGCTGTGATTATAATAATAAACTACTAACTTCTGTCAGGAATTTGAACACTGAAGCTGTAATGTAGTTCCATATACAAGAAAGCATTTGAAGTGCATTTAGTAAACAACACCAGAGGTAACATAGTAAGCAGTCAAAAAAAAAAGCAGCACAGGTAGTTTCCTCGTACATCGAGCTTCTGTTCTAAGCACCAGCCATAGGAATATTGGGAGAGCATCTGCAGAGGAAGGAAAATTGCTCGATTGAAGGCTGTTGCGTGGTATTCAGAAGGAGAGAAAAAAAAAAAGACGATTACTCAACCGACTTTAATTGTTACTCCTTAGCTTCTCAATGTCTGGCTTGGCATCCTTCGTATTCTCTTAGCACAGCTTTTGTGAAATACTGACAGCTAACGCATATTTGACTTGGTCTAGACTGCTGCTACTTCACAGAACAAGTGCTCCAACTTCACTCTGTGATGTACTGAGGGAAAGTAAACAATTTTCACATCTTGAGAATAAGACCACAAAGATAACACTCTACAGAAAGTAACACACGGAGGCTGAGAAATGCTATTAACCACGAAGATTTGATACACATAACATACACCACTCTGCAAATGGTGCTGTGGTTTAGTTATGTTTTAATATGTACAAAAGTGGTATTTCAGTTATTGGAAAAAAGGAACACAATCATCAAGTTATAAACCACAAGAAAAAAAAAGGTGACAAGCTGACAGAAAAGGTGTTAAAGCACACAAACATTATTTCAAGTATTTAGTTTTAAGGTATTGTGTAGTAAGTCTTATAAAATTTTATTGTTGTGTACTATTACACAAATAAAACTACATTTAACAAGAGTGGAAAATGAAATCCCAGAAGATATTTGAACTGCCAGTAGAAGCTACGTGGCTTTTAGTTATGCAATCACATACCATTTTGCTTTCTCCTCCCTCATTCTTCGTCCCATCCCCGCATTTTATTTTGTACATAGACATATGACAGAGTTGCTACCCTGGATTTCAAGACAGCAAACTTTAACAGGGAGCTACTTAGCAGTATCCCCTGGGAATCTGCTTGTTGAGGGATTAGAGGTCCATGAGTGCTGGTCAGTTTTTAAGAACCACCTTTTAGAATCAGAGGAGTAGGCAATCCCATGATGCCGTAATCAAGCAAGCGGTGCAGAAAACCAGGTTGGCTGAACAAGGAACTCCTCTTGGAACTCAGGAGGAAAAAGAAACTGTATGATCCCTGGAAGCAAGGTCAGGCTCCGCAGGGAGATTACAGAGCCATGGTTCGCCTGTGCAGGGAAAAGACAACAAAAGGCCAAAGCTGAGCTAGCGTTGAAACTGGGCAGTGTTGTGTCAGACAGTAAGAAAGGCTTTTTTAAGTATGTCAGTAGCAAGAGGAGGTCTAAGCAAAACACTGGACTGATACTTCTTGAAGATGGCCATCTGACTAATAGGGATGAATTAAAAATGGAGATATTCCATGGATTTTTTTGCTTCAGTCTTTGATAATACTGATAGACTTGGGGCTGCCCGGTCCTCTGAGTCAGAGGACCTCAAGGGCAGGAACCGCGACTTCCCATTTGTGGATGCTGAAATTGTAAAGGACCGGTCATATCAACTGAATGTTCATAATTCCACGGGACCTGACGGGATTCACACCAGAGCACTGAAGGAGCTAACAGATGTTACAGCAGGACACCTCTCGACCATCTTGGGAGTCTGAGGAGGTCCCTACTGACTGGAAGCTAGCCAGCATTATTCCAGTTTACCAGAAAGGCATGGGGGAAGACCCAGGAAACTACAGACCTGTTAGTCTAACCTCAGTACCTGGA
>Ga0181612_177051_pt1 | contig 12016 bp, 5 predicted proteins | sample HoacroProtozoa21_FD_119630 | JGI IMG/M metagenome (GOLD analysis project Ga0181612, IMG submission 119630) | Hoatzin crop microbial communities from Cojedes, Venezuel. Combined Assembly of Gp0051906, Gp0051904, Gp0051908
ACAGGGTCCTGTGCAACCTGCTGTAGGTGACCCTGCTTTGGCAGGGGGGTTGGACTGGATGACCCACGGAGGTCCCTTCCAACCCCTACTATTCTGTGATTCTGTGAAGGTCGTGCTAATGTAAAGCTAAGTTCTGTTTCTGAGGATGTAGGGTTTTAGCCTGCTCCACAGGGGCACCAATTTTTTAAGAACAAGCTGAATCTGGTGCAGGCAAGAAGGAAAAGTCGCAGGAGAGGGTGGTATTCAGGTAGGTGTGTCGGTGAACGCTTCTTTCTTTCTGCTTGCTTCGTGAGACCTTCAGCTTGTCTCCAGGTAACACCTGCCAGTGTACACAGGTCTCCATGCTGTATGTGTTTCTGAGTTTGTTGGTTTATTTTCACTTGGGACTAGCAGAACTCTGGTCCCATCTATTGAAAGCCCGGTTGCAGCTGGAGCGCATCTTCCAGTTCATGCTCTGAGACAGCGCTGTGGCACAACCAGAGCTGAGTCAGTGGGGAGAACTGGAAGACTGACTTAAACAGTCCACTTTGGATCCAAACTAAAGTGCTAGTGTCGATGCTCTCATAGCAGATAGAGCAAGAGGGCTTGTCCGGGGACCGTTTCAAACAGATCTTCTTAAATAGATTCGTATGTGAAGACTGGGGGAGAAGAGTGAGGCACATAGAGAAGAAACGGAGCACTTGATAGAGGAGACTGGTGACCCAGCTGGATTCAGTAGTCATCTTCAGGGCTGCTGCCATTGTTCCAGTGAAGGACACGTAGCTGGATACAAGACCATAAAGGTTTACTTGTTTAAAGATATGCATTAAACCACTTATACAATTAAAAGAAAAGTTTGACTTAATTTCTGTCAGATAAAAATTCCAAACGAACCAGTAAATAAAGAGCTTAGTTCGTCAAGTGGATTTTGTTTTAAAAATAGAAACATTGTAATTCCTATCTTTCTTCTTGAAAACCTCAGAAATTTTAATGAGTATACGAATTAGTAGAGTGAAAAAAGCTGTTAGCATTCTTGTCTCGTGATTTAAAAAGTTCTTTTGCTTTCTTTAAAGTTAAAATTAAGAAAACAGAGTATTAATATGTTAATTAATAAGAAATTCAATAGAGATCTAGAAAGTAAGTAGTTAGACTACTTTTTTCTTTAGTAACTCTGGGAAGCTCATTAAATGTTTCTTGGAACACATATGCATAGGAAAGAAGTACAGAGAAATCTTCTTAAGAGGAGCTTGTGAAGAAACCTGTCTTAAGAGACATTGGTATTCTCAAACGTATTGAGTCTGCTCTTAGAAAATCACATTAATTAAACAAGTGATTTTGTTTAGTCCTTTGAGCAAATACTTGAGACAGTTCTCTTTGGGTCCTAGAGCCGAGTGAAATATTGACTTTTAGTTCAGTGGCTGCACTAAAAAATGCTTTTAAATAAATACGTATTAGCCCAAGACTTTTTATGTGCTTTTTAATTTTTTTCTGCATCAAAATAAGATTGCTTGAAAGTGGGCTTGAAATTGCTCATATGGAGATAATTTTATTGATTGAATAAAACTTTCATTTTCTTATCTTCATTTTTTTTAATTAAATAAATTTAATCTCATAAAAAGTTTCAGAGCTAAGCTTTGAAACATTCTTCATTTGGAAATGCATTTCCAAATGCACAGCTTCCGTTTCCTGCTCCCTCTCCAGAAGGGAAATATTTCTGGATTTCAGCACAGACTTCCAAGTCTGCATCAAGACGGGGCTCCATCTGCTTGGGTGACAGACTCCTGACCAAGACATTGGCCTTGTGGATTCTGCGCCAGAGAAGAGCTGTCTTCTTGTCCAGAGTGTTGGGATTTAGTGGCTGCTTGCTTTCCCCATGACTCCTATAAACACACGAATCAGCTGTAGGGCACAATATGGCTTTGATGCCATAATGACGGTGTCATTTTTTTGCATCTCTTCTCTGCCTCTACAATTTTCTATGATCAAATCTGAGTGTACCCATTCAGTCTCTCGAAAGAAATGTCCTTCCTGCATCCCCATCTCAGTGCGTAGCAACAGCCGGATTCAGATAGGGCCCCAGAGTGACCCCAGTTGTCTTCATCCTCTCCGATAACCATTTGGGCTGACATTTTAGTCTTTGCCAGATGCTGAAACCAGTCTGTTAGCACAGCCATAGTCAGAACTTGGGTTGCTGTGCTGTTTCCAACCCATCTCTGTGCCGCATGAGCAGGAGGGCCCACTCTATTACTTGGCTCTGTTGCCCACGGTATTAGCTGGAAAATCCTGTCTTCTGAAAACACACTTTTGTTGCAAAAGTAAGTGCAAGGCCAGCCCTTGACACCAATCATGACAGTGGAGGCTTTTAGAGAGGGCTCGTGCATTGTTCAGACCTCTTTTGCTAGCAATTACCGGTAACGTGAATTATTTCACTGTGGTTATGAATGTATAACTTTTGGAAGAATGTGATGTTAAAAGCTCCTTCAGGTCATTGCAGTCACTTTGGGCGCATTGAACTCACCGTTACGTAAGTGCACACAAAAGCAGAGCAGGCTCCCTGCAGCGCGCTCCGTCCTTGTCTGCCGCCTGTGAAGTACGTGAAAGCTTTGCAGGTTTGCCTGTTTCATGAAGAGAGGCTGAGCAAGCTGTCCTCTGCTGAGAGCCTGAAATTACCACCTGCGAAATGGGAAAAATATATTAGAAGCATTAACACTGTATTAGCTGCCTCCCCTCTGTCCACTCAGAACCTGGATGGAGCTTGTTGTATTTGTGTGATCACTCACAGGTATTTATCGACACTAGAAAATGTTTAAATTAAAGATTTCAGTGCAGGCTGACAAGGTTTCAATTTATGAAGAGCACGAGAAGATAGGCTGCACTTCACTGTTTACCCAAGCCTACCACTGTGGTGTAAACCCCTCTCTCTTAGGGGGGTGAATGGGGCTGAGGATGAGTCTGAATCTTCTTTAGCTCACTGGTGGTAGCTGAGAAAAGTGGAATGACTTGGGAGAAACCTGTAGGCTACTGCATGGGAGTCCCAAATCAGACCGTGCAGAGAACACGAGAAAAAGAGGTAAAAAATGAGGATTAAGGGGGAAAATCAACCTGCTATTCACATGCAGTGATGACATACTGGACAAACACGGGGATCCCAGCCAGTGGTTTGAAATGATTCTTTCAGCAAGCAGGAGAAAATAGCAGAAAAGAGAGTGCTGTTTCTGAACCGTCTTCTGCATTCCCTGCCACATCCCCTTACATAACAGGTTTTATTTTTAAGCAAGAGATTAAAAATAGTATAAATAAAATAATACTCAAATGTATTAAATAATATTCAGATGTATTAAACTGAGTTCTGACGACTCAGCTTTGTTAGGAACACGAGGCTAGAAAGTGATTGTCATTTCATTTTAACTTCAAGAAAGTCCCTCTTAAATTTCCTGCGATTTTTTTGGTCCAGACAAGAAAAGGTTGGTTGGTTGTTTTGGAGCCTTACTCTGCAGTGGTTGGAATTCACTTCCTCATCACAAGGCTGTATTAGCTTTAATAAGCTTTTGGCTTATTTGCCCGCTTTGTGTTCTGAGACGTCTTCGTTGTCTCCTGTTGCTTGTGTGCCCTGATCCTCTCTGTTGTACTTCTCATCATCTTTTCATTGAATTTTCACCTTTCTCTCCTACACCTTTATTGTACAGTACAGTTTCTGTTCCCTTGTTATTATTGTAATAATAATCAAGTTTATTTAAGATTGAATTTTTCCTGCTGGTGCATAGGCAATCGGAACTGGGTAGAATAATTCAGATGACATCCCGTGAGTGCCTTGCTCTATCCCGACTGGAAATACCTTTTAAAATCAAATTTCTTGTCGCAGCCACCTTGTTCGCAGTTACCTTGTGATTAGCTAAGACACCTGTATCTTAGATCACTAACCTCTTTCTTTAATGAAAAATGTACATGATTAGAATAGTCTTTAAGTGAATATTGAGGAAACGTCTGTTACTGTTGTCAGTTCTGTCACGCTGGAGCAGAGCTCTTATTGTCTACAGAAGATTGTCTGTTAGCGCATCTTGCTTAAAATATTTGCTATTCCTCTTTGTTCGTTTCCCGTTCCAAACGTTTGCAATGCTGTCAAGTGCCATGTCACAGTCAGTCAAACGCTCCTGACTTTCAGCATTAACAGTTTCTGTAGTCACGCCGAATTCACACAGACTGCTCGTTATTGGGAGCGTAATTAGCCATCTCCATTGCGTGGGACACTGCGTGACACACAGGAGATTAACAGCGAGTGAATGGTCAGTAGCTGGAGCCAAACTTGGAAGCAGTATGGCAGGAGAAACGAATGCTGCATTGACTGTGACCTGTGCTCAGTACCTGTCTTTCTAGGACAGTCACAGGAGAACTAACGTCGTGTGTTGTGAGTTTGGATGAATTATTCCAGGAGGTGAGACTGTTTCAGCTTTACAGTAAAAGCTCAACATTTGATTTATGTCACACTTCCATCAGCCATATTTTGCTGTAACCTTACGGATTTCAGAAAAGCTATTTCAGGTTTATTCTACTGTAAATGATACCGGTGTCATGTTCTTAGCTGGAAACACAGAATTTTTATGAACTTCACAAATTAGTGTTTCTGGTCTGGGATAGAACTGTGATGTAGCTTGCAAATACAAATGTCTGACAAATCAAGATCTCAAAAAGGAATGAATTTTGCTGGCAGAGTTTTTGTCTTTTGTTCTCCCGAAGGGGTGATTAGTGTAACATGCAAAATGTTTCCAATTAAACGCAGAAAAAAGAAGAATGCCAGCTTTTCATAGCAGCTTTCTCCTGAGGACTCAGGCCAATTCCAAGATTTGCTAAGGTTTAGAAATATTTCATTTGTATCTGGTTGCTCAATAAATTCACGGTGAAACCACCTGTAAGCAGGCACAAACCTTGAATCTAAAGAACTCTGAAAGCTGCATAAAAGCACAGGCTGGTCTCAGCACGGGTACGTCCGGAGCCGTACCTGCCTGGCCTCCCCTGCTGCTTTTCACCTCCACCTGGCAGAACACCTACGGTACCAGGGGAAGCAACGTTCTGAACCCCAGGGTCCGAGAATGCTGCGAAGGTGGTTGTCGTCACCCGCCTGTGGTCGGGAATTGCTGGGTTTTTATTTTGAAGACTGGAGGAGAATGAGAAAAACATTATCCTCATGCTCAGTGTGTGATCTCCCAGGGAGATGGTCCAGACTTGCGTCTTTGCCCGTGTCTAAAGCAAGCCAAGTGACATTTTGTCGTTCTCCTTGTCTGCTATTTTGGGACGGTGGTTTCACATTAACTGCGTAAAGCCAAGGAAGCTGTTCCCACTAAATTCCTGTGAACTAAATCTGATATTTTACACATAAGCACTAGAAATATGTTCTGTGCTGTCATCAGTGAACTGTTAGCTGGCAGATGTATTTTCCTCCCCCCCCAAATGGTAATGCATATGGCAAACAGCGTGAGGACCACTGGCAACCTTAAAACCCGTTTAATCACAACATGCCTACGGGACCTACCTATAAATTCACTTCCTTCTATAGCACTTAAAAAAATAAAAATCCTTTCAGCCTTATCTGGCTTAACATCAGCAAGCTGTACCATACAGATGAAATCTTTCCTGCGTGAGCCTAGCCTTATTCAATAAAAATGTTAAATAGCGCTATTAGGTAAGGCTAATACGTTGTACTAGCTGTATTTAAATATTTATTTTTGACAACAGATGAAGAAAACTAACACAAAACAAATGTGAGCTTTTAAAAACCCAGCACCCAGACAGATTTTTGGAAGTAAGAAATAGTAAAGAATCTGTTTCTTTGGGCTCGGTTTCACATAGTGCTGCGTTATCTTCTGTACAGAAGAGATGGTTACTGTATGACCCAAAGCCATAGAATAAATATTACATATCCTGTATTTAGGGGGCAAATGTTTTCATATTTAGTAGCTCTTTTTCCACCTGTAAATATATCACAGTAAATATTTATGACTACGTTTCAAAGTGTGTGTATACATATAAAAACACACAAACCAGGGTTTTAAGCTCTAATCTTATCTCTGCCCCATGTTGTCATAGTAAAAACAGGAAAAACCCTAAGAAAAAAATCCATACTAAAGTCTCTGGTCTGTTTGTAATGTCATCATTTGCTTTAAATATTTCCCTCTGGCTTTGAAGACTTCCAGAAATACCCGATAGCCCTGGTTTTCAGAAGACTGACTCGTGTTGTGTTCACAAACAACTGACTGTAAGCAAGTTGGGTGAGGGGTGAGGGGAACATAACACAAACCGCAGCAGCTTCAGGCCCTTTGTATTTGAAAATTCAGTTTCTGGGAAAGACATGGGCTTCGTTCTGAGCAAAGTTCCAAGCCATGCCTTCCTTCAGCCAAAGTTACGGAGAATGGGCAGCGTTACCAGTCCCCGCAGAATGGATAGGCAGCGCGTGGCCGCGAGGCTCCTGGAGACACGCGCGGAATAACGTTACACCATTCCCAGTTTCCCGAGAGGTGCTCTCAAAAGGCAGAAGGAATTTCTTGAAGGAAAAAATCCCCACAACTCTAGGCTGCATTAGAATTGCAAATTTTTAAAAAGTAACAATTTTAATTAACTTCTGTTGCCTTTCTTTTCTTTCCTACTTTCTTTCATATGTGCTTATGCTACAAAGTGCAGGGAGTTCTGTGGGTTGTTGACTTCAGCTGTGAAACTGGAGTTACACTCGTGGTCATGTACCTTGCTGGTCTGTGGCCAGAAAGGTTCGACCTCCTAGAATTTAGCCCTTTGTTAATAATACTTACGTGCTGAATTTTTTCTTTTAGTAAATAGTCTAAACTCTTTCAGGTGAAAGCAGGTTTTCTCCTTATTATCCAGTACTTAAAATGAGCATTTGATACTGATTATTATTACTTGGTGCTACTCTAATATGACTTAATTATAACAATAATAGAGCTAGTTTGAAAATGGAAGGTTTCTCTTTTTTATTAGCAAGGCAGACAGGACAAAGGACAAAGGTGTTAATGAAAAACTCTGATTGTCTTACTTGACTTCCTAACTGAACACTGGACATTGGGCCAGCTAGTCCAAATATAGCTTGACATCTTTTGATTATAGAAAAGGGCACATTTTTTTCACTCTCTTTATAAATTGATGCCTCTTGTGTAGAAATGCTGTCCTATATTCCAGGATATCTAATTAAATAATACCCCTCTATGAAAAAAAACCCCAACAAACAAACAAAAAGAAAAGCAAAACCTTCATCTTCTGCAATGAAGATTGTATGGTTGATAGAGTTGCTTTGCTCATAGATAACGGCGCTGAGGACAATGAGGTACTTGTCCCTTCCTCGGGTTCTCAAGGGACTACAATGATAAATAATAATAACAAATCAAAACCCAGCTTATATTAAAAAGCACAGCAGAAATGAACAGCCTCACAATAGGTGCGTATCAGATCGGTGTACCTCAGCCCCAGAGCTAACGCTGGCAGGATATGGAGGAGGAAGATAACATTGAAAGGAGGTGAGCTCTTTAGTGAGGCAGGGGGGCTGTCGCGGTGAACACACCTGAAATCAAAATGACAGGCAAATAAAGTTCATTTTTCCCAGATGGCCATAATTTGGAACAATATATCTATGAAAAGACCAAAAATGCTACAGAAAAATAGTGTTACCGTTGGGAATAATCACTTAGTGGTAGTTAAACAGGGCTGTATTCTTAAAGGTTCTTTGTTTTCAAAGGTTTAAGCTGAAAGATGAACCCTTGCCAGGGTTTTCATGACACCTAGTGAGACCTCCACATCCCTTTTGAATTCTTATATGAGCCCGTGGTAGCAGTTTACTGAAGTCAAACACTGCTAAACATTATTTCCATCACTTCTATACTGAGTGCACAATAATCAGTTTTCTGATAAGTGATATTTGCCAAATAATCCTTTATAACTTAAAATGGATGGTAAGGGGTGTGCTTCATTGCGATCTAACAGAAAACAAAATAGGAACAAAAATGCAATTGTGTTTGAATGCGCCTGTGCAAAAACACGAGCGGCCTTCCTGGTGGCCCCGCTGACCTGAGCAGAGTCCACGCATGCCCCGTCTGAGCACGTCCGGTGGCGTCCAGGCGCGCCGATGTTCTCCTGGTGGCCTGCCAGCGGTGGCACGTGGCCTGTCTTGGGGAGGGCTTGCCTTGTTGGGAGGAGGAGCTCGTTGTGATGTTGTGTGTGTAACAATATGTGGAAGATGGACAGTTGAATGTGGCAAGTGTTCTTGTACGTGATATGGCTTCAAGCTTTTGGAATCTGGTTTGGGCAAGGCTGGGGCTCACAAATGACCCAGTTATGGGGTTAGAAGTAAGTGCTAGGAGCTGTGAGATTCAGCACTGAGCGGAGGTCTGATACTTCAGGTATTGTGAACACATTCCCACTCTGCTGAGCACAAAGCCCAGTTCTGCCTCTCTGAACAAATGGAAAACTTCATGTGGAAGTCGAAGTGCAATATTGATGTTAGGTGACAGCTTTGTACAACAGATCGTGTGGGCTTTCTGTAGCAGAAGCCACCTTCACCTGATCGTGTATCTGGTGTACTTCGCTTCTAATAACGTCAGTCTTTAGTTTATTTCACGAGGAGAAGTTGTAATAAATCTGTTAGACCTTAGACCCCAATTACAGGGGGTATCTAACATTTGCTGCAATGTGGGTAAGTGCAAAGTCTAAATTAAGAGAGATTCCTTCCATCCACTACTTCCGCTAACAGGTTTAAGGTCTTGACTTTGCATAGTAACAAGATTATAGAAATGCCTGAAGGACAATTCTTGTATAAAGCCAAATGTCCCCAAGTGATTTGAAGTTGCAAAAAAAAATTCCCTTTCATCTTATTATTAATTGTATAATTAATGCATCCTGTGTACTGATAACAATAATGCCATGTAATTAATTTTTAAGAATTAAAACCTTGCCTTTATCCGGTCTCATGGTCCACTTTCATGTTTATAGCTGAGAATATAAATCCTCTTATCTAATTATAACATGACTGGTTTCATTGTTCAAAAGGAACTGCTCTTTATTATTTTATTATGTTATATTTTACTTTATTATATTAATTATATGCTTTCCTGTGTTCTTTAAAGGGACCAAAGAACACAAAATTTTAAGACTTCTAAAGCTCATCAGTGAAATTTTTTGCTGGTTTGGATAAGGTGTGATATTTCATTTGTTTTCTGTGTCTGTTTTTGTCTTCCATGATTACCCATTCTGTTTACTAAAAGGCTCAATTAGCATTTGAATAGTAAGCCAGAGAGCAGACAGGTTGAGAATTCTTATAGAACTAATTTGGCAGGCCTTCTTATCCCCCCCACCTCTCTCTCATAGCTTTTTCTTTCTCTCTAATCAAGCTGCAGTTATTAAAGCTAGAATAAAAGAACTGATTTTCCATTACATTGATGCATGCTGAACAGTGCCTTGCTTTGCTTTTTCTTTCAGCTATGCTAATTGGACTCAAAGGAAATATTTAGTTTATAATAGCAAATGAAGAATTCATTAAATTCTAGCAAGAAAAAAAGTCAAGCAATGGAACTGGACATTATTTGTTGAACACATCCTCCCTTTCAAGGTACTTATCTTAGTACTTACTTGCAAATAGCAACAGTATTATTTAATTTTCAAATCTAATTGCGTTGGGAAAAGAAAATTCAGAATCTGGGAAAGGAGGGAGAGATTTCTTTACGGTAGCAGAGATCCTGCAAAGGCAAAAATCAGAGTGGCCAGTTGTCTTCAGTGCAGTTACACAGGAGCTCCTAAGGTAAAAAATTGTCTCCAGCTCCTGGCTCACTGCCCCTGGGGTAAATCGGGAGCGACTGCATTGAAATCAAAAGACAGACGTTGACAAGAAACGTCTGCAAAGCCTGGAATCGCACAAGAACAAGGTTTTACACTAGATTCCCAGAGTTTTTGCCTCTGGTCATAGCTGTATGTCTCATAAGAATTGCCTTGCTCGGATTCCAGACTCACTCAGATACAGCAAATGGGGGAAAGTGATTCAGTATCTTGTGATTTTATTGTTGATCTTGTGATGTAAAAATGGAAATAGAGCTTCTCGATGTGAACTATTAATTAAACTCAAGATTCTTATGCTAAACAAAATGAAAGCCCCCTTGATTATGGAAAAGCGCGGTTTAAAGCAAGGATTCTAAAGCCACGGTTTTAAGCAATGCCATGATTTTGTGCCAGTTTAGTAAAATCTAGAAGAACTGGAGTGCCTGAGGTAGGTGGTAGTGGTTATCTGACTATAGCAGAGTCCTTAGAACCCTATCCAAAAAGTGCCTCGGTACCTGAATAAATGCTTTGACTTCAGCTGGGGCTACTTGCAAGTTATGGTTAAGCCCACATTTAGGTTATTTGCTCACCCAAGGTTTTAAAATGGCTCGTGACTTCTAGGAATTGGCAGAAGAAAGTATGTATGTGGGTTTTTTTCTTCCAAATGCCATTTAGACAAGATAATTTCTCGGAAACTGGAAAGCTACGAGTCTGCATTATCTATGCGTAACTTTGTGCTGTGACTGCCTTCATTAGAGGCAGACCTAAATTATGTGGGTGTTGGAGCACCCAGCATCATCTTCAAGATCTGAAATCTCTGGTTGTTTCTGTGGCTACAGAACTAAGCCGATCATCCTCACCGATCTGCTGATTCATCGGCGTGTTACGGGCTACACAAATTGAAGGGCTTGTACAGACAGCGTGTTACCTGAATCACGCCTGGATAAACCACAGCTATCCCATAACTCTCCCAAGAACCCCTCCCAAGGCCGCTTTGAGTCCGTGAAAACCTTGAGTTTGCTGACAAAACTTTCCAGTCCCAGCTGCTGACATTGCTGGCTGCTGGAGCACAGGCAGGCAGTTCGTGTTGCTCGCAGAGGGGGATTTACTTAAGCAGTGGAAAGCCTGAGGTGTACCAGTTTTCAGCAAATTTCTGCCTTTTGCTTGCATAACATAGGAGCGTAGATGAGGCCTCAGATCTGCTCATTCGCTCCGAAGATGCAAGGTCAAGTCTGACATAAGGCTGTGGTTTGTGTGCAGAGGCGTCTCCCGCACTGGCGTTACTGTCTTGGTTCTGGGGAATACCGAGAGCGACATTTTGAGTAAAAGGTAATGAATTGCAAAGTTAAACGAAACGTGTTCTACATTCCTTTGAGACATCCAGTATGGGGCAGAATCATCTACCTTTTTTCTTTTTTTTTTTTTCCTTTTTTTTCTCCAGTGGACGTTCCTTCCCTTCGAGTGTTTCCTTAAATTGCTCACACCGGGTTCCGTCCCTAGCCCGGTTCTGGTCACATGCAGCAAAGAGGTGCTGCAGGTACTTCGCACTCATAAAATTATGTTTGCTTCATTTAGGCAGCTAAATAGTAGATACCCGAATCGTGCTCACTGTCTCAGAAATCGATCTGATTTTCTCTCAGGGCGGCACAGCTCTGATGGGTACAATTTGTCTTGTAACGTAGGGATGCCTCACAGAGGCTGAAGAGATGCCGTATCCCCCGGCTTCGGCAGGAAGGTTTTTTCTGTGTACTGAAACCTGAGACAGGATTTTAAGCGGCTTGCTGAAGGTCTGGTTGCTGTTTGTGGTGTGGTTCGGAATCAAAGATCTCGGCAGTCCTCAGGAGAAGCCTGGTTGTTAGCATGGCAGTATCAGCACCTGACAGCCGAAATCAATAACGTCTGAGTATTCTCGCATCGCTACTGTGTGCAGGGTAAGCCAAGGACCGAAAGGTCTCTGCGCTTGTGATACAGCATTCTGTACACGGGGAGTCCGTTGCTCCCTCTGGTAGTCAAGTGCATGTGTTGTGGGTACAGTCATCAGTAAGGTTACTGCAGCAGAGTTATCCCAGCACAGTGATTAAATCACTAAAATTGTCTTTGTAAGCTCTCTAACAACCAGTGCTTTGCTGGTCTCCGCACATGCCCCATGATGCTGTAATATCAATAAAAAAATGGAAGAGGTTTGTGGGCAACTGGCCTAAAGCACTGGTATTAAAAATGCAGAATATTAAAA
>Ga0181612_111790_pt1 | contig 12015 bp, 4 predicted proteins | sample HoacroProtozoa21_FD_119630 | JGI IMG/M metagenome (GOLD analysis project Ga0181612, IMG submission 119630) | Hoatzin crop microbial communities from Cojedes, Venezuel. Combined Assembly of Gp0051906, Gp0051904, Gp0051908
ATAATTCCAATGGACTTTTATGTGACATTTCTTTTCATTTTAGTAACTTTTTTTTTTTCTTTTTTGTTTTTTTTTAAGGCGGGTTTATAGACATACGCAAAATAAACAGCTGCCTGGGGGCAGGGGATTGATAGAGGAATGCACTTGGGAGGATGAAAGTGAAATGGAGCACGGCACTGCTGCAAACAGATAATGAAGCCACAACTGCCCCATCCCTCTGGATGGAGCAGGATCCTCACGCCGGGCTCCCCGGAGATGGCCCCCAGTTCCCCACATCAGGCACAAGCTCCTTAGTCTTGGGAAGACAAAACTGAATTCTCCCTGGACCTCCACCAGTCCATATGGATGCCCTCAGGCATCCTGAAGAAATCCTCCAAATTTCTACTGTGAAGTCCTATGCAGTTTAGCTGTCTGTGCCCTTTTTCAGTTGTTTTTGATGCTACCAAACAAAATACCACCTGCTCAGAGCCAAACCTGAGCACAATTCTTTCACAAGCATGGGATTTTCTCAACCTAAGACTGCTCTTTCCCTGTGACTTCAGTGGAAAGACATTTCCAGCCAACCATAGCCAAATTCACCCTTGGATGCTACATCCACTGATATAATGTGGTGGCAAACAACGGGGTGTAACAGAACAGAGATCCTTCAGCATCCCACAATGCCTCAGTCTCTATCTGAGACAGAGTCATAGAGGGCACAAGCAGTTGAGATCACCATCCTGCACAGCATGGTGAGTCAGTTGATAGGGCAGAGGAACAGTCACTAAATTTGTCTTGTTTATTTTCTCAATCTTTCCCATATCCAGACAACAGTTTATCATTTTTAAGAACATATGAAGCTTGATTATACGGTGTCAATGAACCACAGCACATGGCTACTGGCAAGACAGGAGCACAGTAAAGTGAGTCATTTTAAACTGTAAAGCCACAGAAAGTACCAGGCTCGGGCCTGTTCAAGCAAGTTTGAACTGCCTTCATGAAAATGCCATTATTTTTAGATAACGATGCTATCCTAATCTGATACCTAAATTGTCCTAGATTGACAAGATTTATATGGCATAATACACTTTTTTTAGCACTGTTGATTGACCACTGCAAAAATGTTTAGAAATAACTCTTTTGGTATCAAATACTAATCAAAGATTAGCAAACATTCTGAAATAAATCATCTGAGATCAAACTTTCCTGCAGATCTGCATAAGTAACAGTCTCCATTCTACAAGAGAGAAGCGTGTGTGCACACACACGCATGTAAAATACTGGGAGAAACAGGGATGTACATACACGTATATGGAAACCAGAGATCTGAATTCTTGCTGGTGTGGTTAATAATCTGCATAGCTGGGAACTGAGAGATCCTTAAAATTTTCTTTCACATGATTCCCTGTTGTTCCATTTCTTGTTACTTCTTGGATGGCATCAAGAGTTAGATGTTTGTTACTTTATATGCATTACATCTTGTCTTACTTCTCTCCAGTAGCTGAAAGGAAGCGAGAGAAAAGTATATTCTTCTTGCTTACATACCCTTTCTGCTGCTAAATTCTTCCATTTGTTTTCCTTACTCAGAGTAGCTTTTTGGGGGAGAATCACTGACTGACTGACCAACTGGCTCAAGGAAAGCGTTAGATACACTACATATGCTTTGGCAGAACTAACACATCTGGCAGTCTAACCCTGGCTTGTCCATATCCCTTTCCCATTTTAAGAAGACAACAAAATAACCAAAGCTCAAATCCTGAAAATGTTAATGCAAACCAGTAACTTCAAACTTACAAATGGCTCGGTGCCTGCATTGACACTAGCTATCTGTGTACGCTTTTGGACTGCTATTGGAGCTCTGTATATATAAATTTAGCATGGAGCCTTGCTGCAATCAGTTAGTTACAGCATATTGCCGCCCTAACAGTGCTAGAAGAAACAGAAAGCCTCTAAATAGCTACAGCCAACAGTCACAATGCTAGAAACTCTCACATCTGAATGACATCAATGTCACAAATTCTCGTGCTAGATTTGGCAGTCCTCACTCAAAGAAGGTAAATTACTTCGCCAGAGTAACTGTTTATAGGATTATGTAAGTCCCTGCTACTCTTTATTCCATCTTCAGCCCATAAAAAGACATATGAAAAGAGAGAACACATAACACGATATGTACATACACGTAATATGTATATATGTGTACATTCACACACACTCATATATGTAAACAGTCATAGTATGGATGATGAGTGACAAAAAGCCCCATTGTGTCATTTTCTTATATCACTTCTTGCATTCAAGAATCAAGTTTAAGCAAAACTTTGGGGCTACAAGGACAAACACTGTAAAGTTGTGAAACCTACAAGTAAAGGCTAGTTTTTGAAACAGTGCCTCATTCTCCGAGATCTGTCTATCCAGCAGACAATCAAATGAGATGATACAGGGCCTAGGGAAGAAAAAAGACAATCACTTCTTTGTTTCTTGGTCTGACAAAAATGTTAACCGCATGAAATCTTTCCAATTCTCACATTGCTGGACCATGGCGCTGGATTCTGAATTCCAGCAGAAGTTTATCACCTGAGACAAGGGAACAATCAACGGTGATTGTGGACCCACTGCTGTTGGAAATCAGAGATTTACACTGCCAGTGGTGATGTCCAGCTATTTACTCAGCAGCAGAAGAACCCTGAAAAACAGAAATCCTGGATCCTACCCCAGGTTCTGGAAGATGATGCGGCACCTTTTACAGTCTTTTCTAACCTGTCGTATTCCACCCTTATCTTTTTCCTCTGCACAAGCTGTTTTCAACTTTTCCTATTTTCTTCTGTTTCTACCACCTGACCTTGTCCATGACCTCTTCTAGGGCCTGTTGCCACCTCCTTCAGATTCTAAATCCTGCAGATACCTGTCCCAGCTCTGCTTCCCACTCAGATCTTATCAAGGTTGATTAATCTGTCCTTCTTCAGACTTCCCTGAAGAGATGTGGACAGCAATGAAGGACTAATGAGAACAGAAAAAAGATAGTTGTCTTGCCCTTGCTTCTAGAGTTACTGAGGCACTTAAGAGGAACACTTCTAGGGAATGACATACTCAGCACTGCTCCGAGATTGTCAACCTTGAACGTACACACTACAGATGAAGTCTACAAAGATTTAAACTGTAAGCTATTATATCAAGCAAACACAAAAGGCTGTGTATTTTTATAGGGAAAGCAAAAAAATGCACCTCCTTCTGGCCTCAAGATACCCTCCTTCCTAAATTTACATCATTTACTGTAAAGCAGTTTATTGAGTAAGGTCACACAGATTTTTAACATTAGCAAACCAAATGATTTCTCCCTATCGTTCCTGGAAACAGTTAAACTGTTTGCTGAAGCTTTCTTTTCATATAAAAGCAAGACATGCAGTGTGAGGCAGACATCAGTCATAAAAATTCTTGTCTGAACGATTACATCTAACAATAAGAAACACACCAGAATCTTACATAAGAAAATGCTATCCGTCTTTAAACAGGGATCTCATTTCCAGCTCCATCTGTGGCATATATATTCAAATAATTGGCCATTTTCAAGACTTATGTATTTTTAACCATCTGCTAACATCGTTTCTCACGCATTTCGAAGTTTTTCTGTTTACCTGCGTTTGTGTGTAATCACATCAAACACATGTCTTGTGTTAAATTCCCATTAAACTCACCGGGCCAAATTCCTCTTACTAAATTCCCCAGCCTTTTTTGAGTAACGTTAATCACTATCTTCACCCGAAATATCCTTAATACACTTGTAACAATTCAAATGCACTTAGAGTTCTGAGGTGAAAATATCTTGAACACCTTAGAGGGCTCCAAGTTCCACTTCAAGGTCATACCTTAAATGCACTTGCTGAAATCCCACTGCACACAGTTATTTACCCCTGCGAAGCCTGCTTTATTAACAGCCTAAGCAAAAAAAAACTTATTTAGAAGGACTTTTTCTCAAATTAGTATGAATTCTATCCCATTCTCTTTACACACTGCAATAATCTCTGAGTAGTTGGATGAAGAATATCGTCGTTGTGTTATCTCATGATACTGGCTTCCTTTCAAGGGATTCCTGTAGGAGAAGCTTACAGAATATAACGACAGTTGCATGCATAAATCTTAAATGAATTCATGGAAAGCCTAACCTCATCATGGTTTATCTATTATACCTCTAAATGTGTTTATGTTCATAGATAAAGGCAACCTTATCCCCTTAAAGTCAACTCATAGATCCTTAGGTATTGATGCATGGATTATTAGCGTATTTGAGGAGATTAATATGTTTAACATATAATTCTGTAGAGCTACGGTAATGTGATATCACACTTTCAAGGTAAAACATATTTTACAAACACTTAGCTTTCCTTTAACCTGGCCATTGCCAACGTTATGTTACGAGTTGGTAGCTGTATCTCAGGATGTAGACAAATCCTGGCAGAACATTATAAAGCCCTGATTTTGGTAGAAATGTGGTTTCCTCCTCCTCTCTCCTGTGTATAAACACATGACGTTTCTCTTGAGAGTGTTCTAAATATCAGGTACATACTTTCCCATCTTCAATCTGGATCATAAGAGCTGCCCTTCTTTACACCTTACATCAACTAATTGCTGTGATGGCTAAGTCTATCTGACCAGAAACAAGCGGCCTTTCTTTACCACTAGTAGATGCTGTTCCAGAAATATCTGGTGGCTTCAGCAACTGCAGGGAAAAGAAAGTGGTTAGGCTAGATTCCCAGCAGTCAGCGCAGTCACAGCTACTCCACCTGACACTGCCTAACATATTGGTCATTCAGCTCAGTTGATGAGGTGTGTACAAAAAATGCTGGATTCTTACTGATGGTGATAGGTGGCAAGAGGTAGTTACAGCATAACTTATTTTTATCTTTTTTTAAAAAATGTGGAAATAACATACATAAGGAAATATCAGATCTCACACATTTTGTACCATTTGACTCCCAACACATCTTCCTTTTACTGTGCTTGTGCCTCGCACATTTGCAAGACAGTGCTATTTTCTCTCTCTCTCCCCCCCACCTCCTTCTCTCTTACATATGAGTCTTACATATGACCCACACACATCAAATACAATTGCCTGACATGATCTGTGATCTACTAACCAGCTGCATCTGGAATCACAGACTCAGAGAGAAGCTATGGCACAGAGCTGGAGATGGAGGAGTGCGTCATAGATTTCTGCAAGAAAATTCCCTAACACCACAGCTCCAGCTCAGGACAATAGACTTCCTTGTCATATGCCCAGTGTGCCTTGGAGGCATGATCATCACAGTCTCGGGCTCCAGAGGCACCTGGAGTTTGGATCTCCACTACATGACATGATTCAGGGAATCCTATGTATTACAAGATAAAAAAACCCGAGAGTTTAAGAAAAAATGCATTTAACTTATTTGGCCTTTAAAGTCAAACAGCTAAAAGTGTGGCTATCACATAAATAATGGCTGTGGGCTCTTAGTTTTGACTTCTTATGAGTATGTTTTACAAAAAGTAATTATTTATATCACCACATAGATTTTTTCCACTGGACTTTTCATTCTGTACAAAGGTGGATATCCACGGTAGCAATTTTCTGCTAAAAAGATGGCACTTCCCAGATAACTGTTCTTCTGTTTAATTAAAGAGGCTTGCATTCAATCTGTGCATTTTAGATTTTGGATTTTGGAAACTGGCATACTCTTTAAAAGCAAAGAAAATCTAATTCACAATAGGAAAAGGCTAGAAACTGTTTTCTCAGTATTGATGAGTGACTTCATATGTTTTAAAACAGGCTGTTTCTCACAACTGATATTTTATTGCACATTTATTGCATGCCTTTACATTATAATATTCTAATGACAGTGTGATAAAGGAAACAAATGGAAGAGTATGACTGAAGCCGTATTTCCCACTGACTCACACAGGCACCTAAAACATTCATGCTTAATATTCTCATGCATTATAGAAGGGATTAGAATAAAAGGAAAAAAAATACAGAAACAAAATGTACAGATTTATCTGTTGCCTGATCCTTTCATTAGCTTGAAAACAAGTTTACTGTGGATTTACACTGTGTCTTATTATCTTCAAAATCACAAAACTACTCCATTAATAAAAATACGCTTATATGTACACTACATTAAAATAACTTAAGGATGAATAGTTCAACTTTACCACTTCATTTTAGGACTGGGTTCAATAACAGAAATTGGACTCAGCTGTATGGAATTTTCAAGGATATAATGGACCATATTTCCACAGACATTTTTATTGTTTCTAATCCTCTAAAACATCCAAAAAGTTGAGCTTTTAACTGAGTAGTTTCTTCTGTTTGCTAGTATCTGTGAACATTTTTTTTTCTGTTGTGTCAGTTGCAGGACTATAATTCCATTCTTGCTGTTATAGATAAAGAAAAGTTCATTTGAATGCTACTTCTTGAGTATTTAACTCCCACTGAAGTCATCTGAAGTAGAATTATATGTGTTTGTAATCCAGAAGCGGATTTGCACAAAGTTAGTTTGGAGGATTCCGCTATACAGGTTTTTTTGTAACAGTTGTAAAAAAAATCAACAATTTATTTGTAAAGGCCAGCTTTCCAAATTCAGCATAAGAAAGCTAAATGATGTGTTCTTACATATTCACCAATAATATTCTGTAATTTAGATGATTTACTATGAAAAATCCGAAGGAAGTAGATTTTTTATACCTTCATAACCCCATTTGCAACTCTAATGAGAGTTTAAAAAAATGCATGCAGGCCAATGAAGTGAGAAGGTCTAGCTTACAGACATTAACACTGACTAAACATAGAGAAATTGAAGGGTAATTATGGAGTCACTTTGCTGACAATAACAATATTCTAAAGTAAGTGAGATCTCAGTGTTTTACGGGATATCTCATGCTTGTTTTCTTGGAGTTTTTTACTTCAAAGCCCCAGATCCTGGAATGGACACGTTTCATTACTTTATAAATTAATCCCTCTCTCACGGACTTACAGTGTAAAAATTGGCACAAAAGAAGTTAAAATATCAGAAGATAAAAGAAAACCCACCAGAAAAAAAAAAAAAAAAAAAAGAAGACTCAAATCTCATGATCTGTAGAAACAGATAGAGCTGAGCATGGCACTGGAGATTTTGGGTTTGTTATTGGGATATTTTTCCCAAAAGAAACATGTGCTGAGAATACGATTCTTGCCACCCAGCAGCAGAGCAAGTGGGAAAAGAGAGAGAGGAATTAAACCCTGTAGCTTCCCCCTCACGCTCCCTCTCAATGCCCCATAAGTGGGGCTGAGTCTCCCCTGGTTTTCGACAGCTGTCCCCCAGCTCCTTGCCCCCAGGGAGTAGCATCCGGCGCAGCGTCTCCCTGGGCACAAAGCTACCTCTCCTCTGTGCAGCTAACCAATACGAAATACAAAAAGTGGCAAAATGTGTCTTAAATCTGCTCCCCCCATGAGCGCACACAACTCAAAGCTCAGGGAAGATAATGTCCATATGCTGAAGCCCGCCCCGGCAGAAAAACCTCTGTGCTCCCTCTCTCACAGACAGGTGAAGAAGGGGGAAGGAAGGAGTCTCACTCGTCCTCCTCTGGTGGGGCTGTGCAGAAAAAGGACACGGCGTCGGAGAGTGAGAGGCAGCACGGGGACATGGCTGCTTTGCCTAAAGGTTAAGTCACTCTGCTGGGAACAGGTTTCTGTTCCTGCTCCAAAGGTTTCATGTTGGGTTTGTGCTGGGCTGTCACCCAGCCAGGAGCACCCAGGCACCCAGGAGCATCTCAGGTGTGCTGGAGAAGGCGCTGGTGACCACATCCCTCGAACAGCTGAGGTTTTAGGTCTGCCTGGGGAGGGCATACCAGTGCCTTCAGGGACGCAGGGTAGGGATATGTTGGGGTCAGCATCCCAAACATGGTTGGGAATAACCTCCTCATCTGCGAAGGCTGAAGCCTTTCTACACGTAAGGAAAGACAGAACATGATTTCTTGCGTGCGTTTAAGGTCAAAAAAGAGCACGATCCTGAAGCTGAATGATCTCAAGGATAAGAAGCCAAGTAAGACTTATCTGTTCCATTTACATCTTGTCCCCTTCCTGAATGTCCCCTAAGCCCCTTTACAAAGGCTGCAAGGAGGTCCTGATGCCTGGAGGCCTGTCCTTTCTGCAGACTTTTTTTTTTTTTTCCAAAGAGCCACACAAAAACATGGTCCCATACTGAAGCCCAGATGGTTTACAAAGTGAATCTGGAACATATGGAAAGCCCTCCACTCAAGGACCAGGTCCTAAAGTTCATCCTGACCTGCGGCAAGCACCCACAATCCAGAGGAGTGGTAACAGCTTTGCATATCTCTTGACACCATGTTAAAGCTTCTCCCCCTTTAAGAGGCACTGCAAATGCTTTGACAGCCAGGTGAATCCCTACAGGGAGGGGGAAAAGTCACAGGAGAAGTAGGAAATATGCCCATCCTAGAGTGTAAGAAAATCCCTTCCACTTCCTCAAAATGTGTGAGGGAGAGAAACACTGCAAGATACCGCTCCCCCTTCTTTTGCAAAACCAGACCTGACCAATTTCTGCCAGAACCGCAGTGGTGTGCGGTGTGCCAAAGAGATGGGCGATTCGCTCCTCACCGAAATCGATAGGGAGTTCTGTGCCAGCTCAGTGCCCCGATGTGGCCAGCGGCCGGCAGGAACCCATTTCCCTGTGAGTCACCTACAAGACTGCAGGTGCTGGAGGCCTATGGAAAGTTGAATCCTAGCCACTAACAGCTAATGTAATCATGTTGCTTGCTCAGATCTCCTGCTGATAAACACACCCAGTTACTCCTAACTGTCTCCCTTACAAAATAACACCTCCCAGGACACCTACCTCTTCAATAGTTTTTAACCACCTTGCAGCTGCACAAGAAAATCCATTCATCAATTATAAATCAGTTGAGGAAGAGAAGTCTGCAGCTCGCTTGATTGCCCTTGTTGTCCCTGAAACTCACTGATCCAGCTACAGAAACTTTCCAGCCTGCCAGGTCTGTTTATATGTTTATTACTATTAATAATAATAATTATTCAAAGCCTGAACCGGTCAGCCCTTCCTTTGCAGAAAATAACTCTGCAGCAGTAATGCATTAGCAAAGCGATCTTCCCTCTGATGGGAGAAAGATAGAAAGAGAGAAAGAGAAAAAGAGATTGTTTGTCTTCCACAAAGGCGCTGCAAGTGCAGTGGGCCAGATGCAACGACAGCCTCTGGCTACAGCCCTCCCTCTGTGATTGCAGGGGACTTCTTTAAATAGGTAGCTATTCCCCGAGAAAGAGATCTGCTCCTCCTCTCCTGTTTATGCTGTCGATTCCCAGCCCTCTCCTTGCAAGCAAAGATTTGTATTATGCGAGGCTGCTCTTAACAAGTATAGCATTTGGAAAAGTTTACTTCAGAGAAAAGGATTAGGCAGGCTTGCTGCTCAGCGGCGAAAAAACAAAACTGCCTGGATAAGGAAGAGGGAAAGCAGGCTGGAAATGTTGGCAAGACTGGGAAGAACTTCGGGAAATTTTATCCACTCTCCAAGAAACGTAGCTGCATTTACGATCACTGGGAATGGAGAAGAATTTCTATATCAAAGGCTGGGGAAAATAAAAATAATAATATTTGTGGGGGAAGGGGATATTTTTACCATTCCCTGCTGAAGAGGTCTTGCAAATATTTTTCTTCATTACTAAAATTAATCACTGTAAATACCACAGTATGCTAGTATTTTTGGAGCTAAACGAGTAGCAGGACAACTGGATTTTTTTTTCTCTTTTTTTTTGGTGTTGAGTGTTCCGAGGTGACTAAATTTGCCTTGTTGAGCCTTGTAAAATCCTGACTTAATCATGTAAACTTCTGTGTAAGCAAAATAGACAAAACTTCAAAGGGTCAAAAACCCTTTAGGGATTTGCGAGGAGACGCCAGCAATAGATCCTAATCTGCCTCCAGAATCCTGGCTGTATTTGTCCAAGGAACTGGTACCAGCAAACTCTCGAAGGTAGAGATAGTGGGTTGATTCAGCCTTTATCCCCTTAGAGAGTATTGGCTTTGTGAGGCTCTAGGCAGTGCTTCAACGCCAGGGGATCTTGCCCAAACCCTCTAAAAATGAAGTACAGGAGTAATTTGAGATAATGACTTTGTAACAGGCTTGGGCAGACCTTGGACAGAAGAAGTGAGAGATGTTATCACCCCAGCATTCCTCTTAAAATGCAGTTTTCCCCCCTGCTTATTCCCAGTTAGTCAAAGCTACATTAACATTCCATCCAGGGCTGCTAAACAGAATCTTAATTAGTCCTGATACTCTTGTGCAAAGGGTTTATTCATTGAACTCTTAACTAATGGTTGCTGTCACAGTATTTTTTTTTCTTCTTTAGGTTCTTTGGGGATATCGTGTTCTGCTGCAAAGCATGACAGAAATGTAATGTGCAGGGAAAAAAAAAAAAAAAGAGGAAAAAAAAGCTTGCAGATCTGTAATCTGGAGACTGAGGCTGACTCCAGCCTTGTCTACTGGTGAGGCGTTTTTCGGGCTAATGAGAATAACTTCACCCACAGAAACGTCCCTGCGTCTTGTTTATGTAAAGTTTTAATGGTACACGCTCTCGCACTCTTTTTCCCCCCTCCCGTGACGGAAAACGTTACAAACTTGTTAGTGTTTTGAAACAGTTCACGCAACTCCCAGCAAATTTGCAGCCCTCTGTAGTTTCCCTTAGCCACCCGTGGCTCGGTATTTAGCGAGAGAGTCGGTGGGCGCAGAAGAATTAACAAGTTACCGAACTGCCAGTTGCTCCGGCAGGACTTTTCAGCCGGCGTCATATCGCATTTGCAGTCCCGCTTTGCAGTCAGTCCTCCCCCCGATACAGGTACCCCCCTGCCCCGTTTCTGGTTTCGCCGCACACTCCTCCCGCACCTCCCCGGCGCGGGCTGCCTCCGCCGCCGCTACGCGCTGTGTACACACACCTCCTCCGACGCGGGCGTCCCTCAGGGCGATGTGTAGCTCGGGGCTGAATCGCGACAACGAACAGCCGCGACACACACTGCTAATAAAAAAAAAAGAGGAGAGGCGTAGCCGGGTCGCCTTTGCCATCCGCGCCCGGCAGAGGCGGCCGTTTCGTTTGTCCGCCGCAGCAGAAGTCGTTCTTCGCCTGTAAATCTACGTCCAGCTACACCGACCTCGGAAACAGATTTATAAGACTATAAATTACAGTTTCTTTCTTTGGAGTTGTGGGAAAGAAATGAAGACGGGGGGGGAGAGGGGGGAGAGAATAAGAGGGAGAGAGAGAAAGGTGCTTTTTTGTAAATAGGAGGTCCGTGTTACTTCGCTGCTGCTCTACCCCTAATAAAGGCTCGTTCCCATAAGCTTGCGTAACATTGACTACTCACAAAGAGTTCACAATAACTATCATGTAGCTAAACTAATTGAGACAATCATGCTAAGTTATAGTCAGTCTAAAAGGTACCATTGATGTGGTAATGCCTATAGAAAGTCAGACATGCGACTCACTACCATTTAATTGCTCCTTTAAACCTGTTATTACTATGTTAACTGGTTTAAGTATATATTGCTGCCTTTTATTGCCTTGATGTGACAAATTAAAACATACACTCTGGAAGCGGCATTCATTTGCGGACGGAGTTGCAGGAAAAAGGGAGCCGGGCGATGTCAAACCTGTCAGGATGAATTAATTTTAAAACTTGCATTTTGCACTGCAATTCCCGCTGCAGCTTTGTTGCACGGGGGAAACATTTTATATATAAAACCTATTACTACTACATATAATGTTATATACACGCATTCCATCCCGCCCAGACCTGCCGCAAAATCAGCCCCACCGCGCTGAAAACAAGAACTCCTCTCGGCTACGAGACCTCATCCGACGCCAAATGAAGTGGAGGTCTGAGGGAAGCGGAGAGCGGGCAACGGTGGAGTTTCTGCCTCGGCTCAGCCCCACACGCCCGGTAGGGGAGGGAAGGCGAAGGGGGTCCTTTCAGCGGTTACCTCGCCTTTGGCTGCGGGGTCCCAGGCTGGGGGAGG
>Ga0181612_158768_pt1 | contig 12014 bp, 6 predicted proteins | sample HoacroProtozoa21_FD_119630 | JGI IMG/M metagenome (GOLD analysis project Ga0181612, IMG submission 119630) | Hoatzin crop microbial communities from Cojedes, Venezuel. Combined Assembly of Gp0051906, Gp0051904, Gp0051908
CCCACCCCGGGGGCTTCTCCCCGAGCGCCCTGCCGCCTCGCCGTCCCTCGCCGCCGGGCACTGCGCGCCGCGGCTCTGCCTTGCGGTGGCTGCGAGGTGGAGAGCGCCCGGGCTTTTCCTTGGCATTCGAGGAATGTGTGGCTACCGTGGGACTGGGGATTTTTTTTCCTTCCCCTCTTCTGCCTTCTTGCGTAATCCGAGGGACTACTGACTGTGTAGTGGGTTTTTTAAACGTTTGCGCAATGTGAAGGAAAGTGCAGTCTGGGTATTACATCGCATACAATTTTATTTGGATAAGCTAAGCATAAATTCAGAAACAGAAATGCAGCGAGCTTAAATATTTTCAAAACAAAGGCTTTAACTCATAACGTAAATTACAGTTGTGTTCTAAAATGAGCCTGAAGTAGAAGTGCCGGAGAGCGTCAGTCTTTCCCGGTTTCTTTCCTTCCTCCTTGTCTGCCTTTTTCTCTTCTCTCTTCCATCCTCTTCCAGAACTCTGAACTCCTCAGCCAGCAGGTACGCTCATAGCACTTTCCCTGGCGCCTGCAACACTCTCATAGCACTCACCTGTAAAGCCTTCTCCTCCTCCAGGTCTTTTTTCCAAAACTTCTCAGAGGGCTCATATGAGAAGAGCTAATTAATAGTGTCCAGATTATGGAACCCGAGGGGATGAGAACAGAGCAACAGCCCTGCTGTGCGGTACCAAAGAGCCACCTTGCGTAGTCTCTGTCTTGAGAAGTGGCCAGTGGCAGATGCCTAAGCACGTGAATAAAACCAGGGAAACTCACGTACCCTCGCAGGCTTCAGCGAAGAGTATCCTGGGGATTTCCTGCGCTGGAAGTGTTACATCTTTGTGTCTATGTGTGTATGTATCCATAAAAATGTATGTGGCGAATACATGCACGTGTTTTGTACGTAGCTACACTTGCACAGGTCATCCGTGTCCATACTCTCAAGTATATTGAAGTCCAGTCTTGCAGAACAAAGATGCGTGATCCTGTTCATTGAACTAACTGGGTTAGATCCTTAGCTCATCTAAAATGATGATGTGTGCTTGTGGAGTGAGGTGATCTGTGGGACGGCGTGTGCTGTGCAGAAGAGGAGCTGCTGTTTGAGTTCACTGGTTGAAGCTATAGGGAACTGGTTTCTAGCTTTAGCTTTGAAGGGTTGGGAGTGAATGAGAGTTCTGCTAATTTGCATTCAGATCTCTGTAGCCATCAAGAGAGTGGACTTTCCTGTCAGATGTAGTTATGGTAGGGACAGTCTGGGTTGTCAGTGTAACATTTCAAGAGAAGCTGTCAATGTAAACGTCAGAGAAACACTTTTTTTTCCCCCTCCTGTTCCTGTTACAAATGACACTTCTGACAACCCTCACTAAGAAGATTTTTTTTTTCCCCTGTTATTTCAGCTTCTATGTCAAATCAAACTTACTTGCACTTCACTTTCATTTGCTGCTCATGTTCTTGTTTGCTTTGACGTGTGTTCTTGTTAACCCACAGAAGGGAAACCAAAACATGTGCACATAGGCAAATGACTGCAAGTCCACAAAGTAGGTGCTTCAGAAGGATTGAAGTGTCTTGCTCTGTGAAACTTTATATAAATTCGGACCTCGATTTAGTAATTGGACTCATTTGCATATAAGCATCAGTCAGTTCCTGCACATGTAAGCAGAACAGTATCTTTGTAATATAAATTATACCTGTAAAAATCTGAAGACTTGTGGTTGTTGCCTGTGCTTGTGCAATATTGCAGTACAACCTAGCAGCTTTTGACATATATTTTATAAAAGAGGGGAAAATTACATATGATCAGTTCTTGGGTTTTTTGGTTCTTCAAATGTAGAGCTACATTTAATAAATTCCAGCTATTACTTAGGTGGTTAATCAATAAGTAGTTTTCCATTCAGCACAAGCTCATGGCATACGAAGCTGCACAGAAAGCCATTGCACAAATAGCTATATTATTCATTGTAGTCATGTACATTGTGTTGAAACATATTGTACTCCATACGCGCGTGTGGTAATTCAGATGTTATTTCTGGTTTTCTTCCTCTCGGTGTCCTCTTTCTAACAGCTCAGAGTCTATTCCTCCTTCTCATCATAATACCAGTTTTAACTTTTACTTAGTGGAGGGGTAGTAGTGTGGTTTTTGTTTTGATTTTTGGATTTTATATATCAATAATATACATATGACTCAAGAGCATAATTATTAGAAGGTTTTCCTTTAAAAAAAATTTTTGGTCTAGTAATCATCATTAACAAAAATTAGAATTAGATTTTTTTAAATTTAAAAATAACAAGAAAGCTTTAGTCATTCTCCAAGATGTGTGTGTAACAGGTCTGTACTTTGTATTTACATTCTTTTTTTGGCTGTGTACAGTTTACTATGCGTATAAGAATAGATTTATGAATGATTAAACACTTTACATTTTCCCTAATCAGTAATGAATCCATTACGTTTGCATATGCTTGTTTTCTACTACATAATGTTAGAATCTGTTCAGTAAGCATGTTGATCAAAGAAAGGCTTGTCTGTTGGTTTTGAGAGTAGCGCAGCAGCCAGATACATACCATACTAGTGAAAACATGGCTTCTTTAGATAAGATAGTAAAACCAGTGTGAATCCTCTTTCAGTGGTCTGGACTGCTGGTCTTCATGGCTATCTGGAAGTGTTACAGAAGCCTAAATTTGGAATAACTTGCCTGGAAGCAACACAGCTGCTGTGAGCTAGCCCAACACATGCTCTGTGCTTTATATGTGAGACTTGGGATGAAGACATAGAGAAATTCATTTTCACAAGGGCTGAAACTTCAGTTTCAGCAGTTTAATGTCTTCCAAAGAGTGTACAGTTGATTCAGTTTTGCGTTAATAGCTGTGGTGTGCCGCTGGAGTTGATGCTGTTAGCGTGACCATGCTTAAGTCATTAGAAGAAAAAGGGCAGACAAATTTGGAAATACAAAGGTGGCTTCACATTCGTTTGTGCAGTCTTCCTGAAATATCGGGAAGTTCAACTTTAGGTTCACAGCCGGTTTGAAGTTTTGCCCTGTGTAGTGCCAAACCACTTCGATAGGCTGAGAGCACCAGCTTTTACAAGAGGTAACTTTGCCTGTTTGACAGAACTGCTATGTTTATGTCAGTCAGCTGAAGTAAATCTAAGTGCATTTTGGCAAGAATCTGGGATTTCTGTGTTTACTCCTTAGGCACATTTTTGTGGTGTGATTCTTTGCGGGGGGACTGGGGAGGTGGAGGGGTGGTATTCTGATCTTTTCATACGACTGACAGATAAGCTGTTTTATGAACTGCCACTAAATCCTTATAATTTAAAACAAGACTATAAGTGAATGTGATGACAGTGTCTGTCAGCGTGTCCATGAATTGCTGTGAGTGCCGACTTCCATGAGTTGGGGGGGAAATGGGGTGGAGAAGAGCAGGGCAAATGAATGTGGGATTGTGACCAGAGAACCTAAAATCGCAGTAAGGGGTAGGAACCCACTTACACTGGAAGTGGTGAACAACGGTTTGTATAACCTTTACTAAAATAATCTTGGTTTGTTTTTAAACAGCTTCTAAGAGTCATTACTGTGACCTTTTGGGTGAATTGTGATTAACGGATTGTATTACCTTCTAGCTATTCCTGCCTCCTGTAGCATGTGCTTTTTTTTATTTTTATTTTTTTTTCTTTTTTTAATTGGACTGGGTCAAAAGCTCGTATACGCCAGATCTTACTAGATACAGTTTATTATAGAACTTGCCCGCAATTGCTTTTGAGATGCTGTTTGATTTCAAGAGAAGGGGGTTTTGTAAAAGAAACAGCCCAGCGACTGTAGTGAGTAACAGTGCCAGGAACATTCTCGCTAGTCATGCTGCAGAACTGTTCTGTTCAAAACCCCATCTCTCCTCATTATTAGAGCTCAGTTCTGCCTCAGAAGTGCTGTGTCACGGTGGGTGTGTAACTTGACTTCTGTTTTAGCTTTGAGTGTGTAAAATGAGGGTAATGGTGCATGCGTTATTAAAAGTACCACGAATGGTAGGGTTGTGAAGTTCTTTGATCATTGAATGGAAGGAGCTGTGTTTATTTAAGGACAAAAAAAGGTATTTAGCCTTCAAGAGAATGAGATTAATTTCACGCTACAGTTTTATAAATTTAAAGTTAGTCTCCTGTTTCCTGAGCAGTGTTGAGCTTCGCAAAAGTGAATATTTCTGGCATTCTCTCATGTGGAAGTTTTACAGTGTGGCTTGTCTAGGAATTGGCCTTGTAAAACAATTAAGCAATCAAATAAAGCACTGTGGTGGATTCTGGCATTGAGTCCCTGGCTGGATGCCATCAGAATGTCAAGTGGAATTATTATTTTAGCACTCCTGGTTTTTGGCATCGCTCTCTTGAAAAATTAGTGGCCATGTTGTAGAACCTCTGTTTAGCTTCTGGTGATGTTGATACTTTCTTGGATTTTTGAAAGAGAATACTCTGATTTTCATTCTTTATATGACACAGACTATTAGAGATGCTACATGATGTTAGGGAAAATAGGGGTAAAAGTGAGAGGTGTAGTTGGTCAATTTTAAATGTAAGCTTTATTTCTAATAACTTATAAACTCCTTATTGTGTAATGTGGTTGTTAGAATAATCTTCTGATTGAGACTAGCACTTTCCAATTACTGGTTCATCAGCGCAGGTGATGCCTGTGGGGTCAGTGGAGGTAGGAGACAGCTCTGGATCACCAGCTTCTCAGCTGGGCAGGAAGTGTCTTTGATGTAATGTTCTCTGGAGGCATTTTCTGGTCATCTTCCCAGTTTACAATGCTGTTCTGTGGCAGCTGTCTAATAAGGAAGTGAAATACTGAGGAAGAATGAGAATAAAAACAAATTAGCCAGTGTTAGAGGTTAATTCCAGCAAATCGTTTGGATTGCTTTTGGATTAAGGAACAGTAGCTCTTTATATGAGGAGGGCAAAGATGGAAAGGAAGTGCCTGTTTCTTTTGTAAGCTTTTATTTTGAAAAAAACACAGATTTGTCCTGCCATAGGAATAGTCTTTGGTATGTATGCTTCATGGGCCGAATTAAAAGAAATTTTAAAAAGCCAACATGCTCAATGTTTCTTGCTACTTGATCTTCCTGCTCACTACTTTACTGCAGTTCTGACTTCAATTGTTCTGATACCTCTCAAGAGGCATTTAAAGATTTTTTTTTTTTGTATTAGTTAACCACAGTTTTGTAATGATGCATCGTGGAACTTGAATTCTAAATATTTCAGCTGCTTTGTCAGTTCTAGTTTCTGTCTCACTGTACACCAGTATGCATCCTTAGAACAGAAGTATAGATATGTATTTAGCAGTGTTATTGAACTGGTCCTTCCACAGCCTGACCTTTGGTCCCTAAAATGTTATAATGTATACTTTATCTAGTGTTTCTGCGGCACTTCTAGTAATGCCTGGTGTTTTGGCAGAGGAAGATAGAAGTATCAACTTAAGTACTGAAATGCTAAACATTTGTGATTCATTGTTTTATTGTATTAAAGCACAATTTTTATCTGATATCACACAAAGTTATTTTGAGTTATTTGGAAATAAGCGTGGCTTTTGTGCTTGTGAAGACTCAAGGGCTGGAAGGAATAATGGTATCAACTCAGAGTCTGGCTGTTTGTAGTTATGCTCATGGAATAAAGTTTTTCACTATATCCACAGACAATACTGAAAACACATGCAAGATAAGTGTGTTTTCCTTGGTTCCTTATGAATGGCATTCTTAACAGTGTTTTCCATGACCTCTCCCTAGCCTACAACTAGTTAGCAAACTTTAAAATACTTTGCCAAAAATGGTTGTAACAAATCTGTCACAGATTCCACTAAATACTATGGTAATAGTAGTGTGAAAGGGCAAAAGTATTCATCTTCTTTGAGTTTAATGAATCTTTAAATTCAAATGTGATTTGAGAGGCTCAATTATTTTGTTTTGCTGTAGTGCTGAGTACTGTATTTATCTCTAAACAACTAGACAAATACATTGGGGAATATTGCTTAGTAACATTGCATCATCATGCTGGAAATCAGGGAGACCAGTACAAGCAATGTTTTTTAGAAAATCGTATTTGATCTGCAGCTTTACTAAGAAGGGTTTAGTCTAACTACACAGTCTCTGTAATGCACTTGTACTACTCTGTTAAGTGTCCAAAACTTTCTGTGAGAACACCCACTAAACAAATCAGAATTTTCTTTGGACATCTTTATTGTGAGGTGAGAGTCCAAATCAGCTTCTGTTAGGTGGAGTCTGTAACACAGGATTTATTTTCCTTTAATGATAGACTAATATCATTCCTTTATATTAACATGATGAAAAATTAATATTTTTTCTTAAGACTACATTTGCTTGTGTAAAGTAGTGCATGGTGAAAATTTGAACTAAAGACCTTAATTTGTATGCAAAAAGAATCCCTGTATCACCCCAATGAGCTTACTTTCTCTTAGCAGAACATAAAGGACAAAAAGCATTCCTATCTATTGCTGTACTCACAAATTTTGCGTACGGATTTTTTCCTGTGGATGAAAATGCAGAAGCAAGATGCTATATCTGTTTAGGACTTAAAACAGTTGAAAACTGTACTATACTTCACAAATAAATGTCAGTTCATCAGTAAAACATTTAGGAAATCACAGTGAGTTTTGTTATTGCCAAATAAAAATGTAATATGGAAATTCCATGTATGACACCATTTTCTGAGGCTTACTAATATTGTCATGTTCATAAAAGGATACCGAGCTTGCTGTTAGCAGTGTGGGTTAAATGAGTTTGATCTGATGGCAAGAACAGGCAACTGGGAAGTATGCTTCGATTTTTGTCCCACGTCAGCCGCTTAACATGAGTTTAAAGAAGTTCTTTAAGCTCTTGGAGCACCAGTTTATAAAAAGCAAGAAGGTTACAGGTACGAAAATGTAACAATTTTTTTAACCATGCAATACCTCATGCTCAGTGTGTTCAAGCGTAAGTGCAAGGTGGTAGCTTTGATTTATTTGAAAGCCTTTTCATTCTTACCCCTGGGTTTCACTTCTAGGTAACAGAATATCCTCCTTTTAGGAGTTAATTAAAAGAAAAAAGAATTGACATCAGGAGAAAAGCTGCTTTAATCAGTAGTCTGGCAGGTAGAGGGACTGTCAAGTCATGACTTCAGGATTCATAGCTTCTTCCACAAACTGATGGGTGTGACAGATCAGAGAACAGACAAATGCTCTGTCTGTTTTTATGGGTATTTAATGTATTTCTCCTACCTTGCCTCCACCTGAGCATCTTGTGGTACCTTGCAAACACTGGTGAATGGTGCATCAGCATGCTGTGTCAGAGGGAAGTATCACTGTTGACGCTTTACAGCTGGGGATGCTGAAGCATTGAAAAATTTATTTCCTCACTATTGCTTAGTATGTCTGTGATACAAACTGGAAGGTGGACGTAAACTTTTGGATTCTAATTCTGGCTTTAAGCATTTTTTTCATTACTGGTTTTCAAAGCAATTAAGTTTGGTTCTGTTTATAGGTACATAGTAACAAAATATGATTTTTTTTCCCAACAATACAGTGAATCATCAAAAATCTGTATTCTTGGCTATAAAATGGTGGTGGTTTTGTGAAAGTCACTTTAGAGAGGCATGAGGGTGAATGGAACTGCTTGGTTTGTTTGTATCTTGGAACGTCTGATCCTGTTGCTTGTTGACAGAAACACAACTTTGGGGTTCTGATTCATAAGTTGCACTAAATTCGAGAGCAGATAATGTGACTTAGCTCTGATGATAATGAATTCTGTGGTGGCCTTCTATCAAAATCGAATTAACATTTAAATTGTAATTTAACTGTAATTTCATTACCAAGACTAACAATTAGCATCAAAAACACTTTCTTAAACTCCATGTTACTTTATGTAAAGTCACCAGTGTGGTAAACATCAGTGGCTTTAGTTAAACAGTGTTTGATGAGTTAATTGGCTGAATACTGCAGGAATACATTTTGAAGCTTTGAACTGTGACCTTTTGGCAATTAAAGTTAATTTATATTCCACTTTTTGCATGAGGGCTTATCCTTGTTCTGTGTTAGTCTTCCATGACAGGTTTTATACTACAGACTTACGCAATGCTTTATTGATCAGATATTTAACAATTTTTGTTTATTCTGCCTTGCAAACATCTCTGGGAGGTGCCAGGTCCCCAGAGTGAGAATCTTGAATCCGTGCTTGAGACTGCTGATGTGAGGATTTTTCTCTTGGGAGTCCGTGTGTGTGTATTTGGACATAACTGCATTTTCACACCTTGAAAATAAGCCAAACAAGTCAAGTAATGCCGTTAGATTGGAGGGATCTTTAGGGCTTGTGTGTAATAACAGCTATATCAGAAGGCATGGAAAATGATGTTAAAGGCTTGCCAGCAAATGTTTTCTGGTCTCAAATTTTCAGCTGCAGAATGGAGAATTGTCATGAGATGTGTGATGTGCACCATAATTTCCTAGCTCAGAAAACAGATGATTCTTACAGACCCTTAAACAGTTTCTTTGGGTGACCCATTGGCTGCCAGGAATAGGTTCTTTGCTTTTTACTATTCTATTGTTGGAGAATATCCCTACAAATCCTGAACGTGTCTGGTGCCAGTCCAGTGTTAAGTCGGTTCAGCCAGAAGCGCATAGTCCTGCTTATGGTCATCAGCTGGCAGACCCCATTCTTAAGTTGTCTATTTGAGGGGAGGGGTTGAGTTTCTATGTATATGTAAAAAACCCAAGTATGTAATTCCCAAAAAAAGAAACACAGAAAACAACATTTTTGGAGGGTGATGTGGCCTTGTGTACTATTTTCATTTATAGCATAGTCTTTCTTTAAAAGCTTTTATTTCACCTCTGGACCTCTGTCAGTAGATTCTGAAGCACCAATTCCTGGCTCCTCAGTTACAAAGCGTTAATTGTGGCTGCCTGTTCCGAGCTGTGATGTGTTACAGTTGTGAATGTCAACAGAGCAATTAAGTTTTCCAGCCTGTGTCGGTCAGTGAGCCAGCTTCACGTGCTACAGGAGTGTAGCTGACATTGCACCTTGCTACCACAGCTGCTAGCTGCTGTTAGTAAATCGCTCACTTGAAAGAGATGTACACAAATCAGCTTCAAAATTGGATGGTGAACAGTTTGGGGTGGGTTTTTTTTTTTGTATGGAAAGGCACTAATTGTGAAAGAGCAGCAAATGTCTTTAAGGAAGCTGTTACTCGTATTGGATATGTTGTAAGAAACAAGACTCGGTCTGCAGTAATATAAATGAACATAGCAGTAATCGCCAAGAAATGCAGCATATTAAGTTTGTTAATGATTTAAAGGGGATTTTGAGTTTTTAAACTACCTGGACATTTATTTGAGACTGTTGCAGATTGCACAGTAGCTGTGAAGCTAATTGTATCTAATAGGTTCTAAAATAAAGATGAAACTCTGCCCAGAAAGTATCAAGTTTAAGTAGCACAAAACTGACAAGCAGGAAGACTTGTTGTCTCTAATTAGTGGAATGAGCCAAAGATGTGTTCCTTTAGTGCGAATAGTTCCCATTGTTATTAGGGCAATATTCCCAGTACCGCACCCCTTATTACTTCTTGTGTAAAAATCCCTCTTTTCACTACATTGTTGGTTGACTCAATCCAGGGATAGGCCAGATGTGTCCTTAGCACAATCTACGATGATGTCCTTACTTGGGGCAGGTGAGTGTACAGTGAAGAGTGTGTGTTGTTTCACTCTTTCCTTATGAATTTCCATAATATTACAGACACTGGCAATCACTTATGTGGAAAGAGGTAAATAAAGAGCAACGTTGTTTATATGCAGATGGGAAGCAGAACAACAGGTGGGGTTTATCAGCAACAGTTGAAAGTCTGCACTGCTATTAGACTGCACCTCTTAAACTGGTGTTAGTAATTGATATTTTTATTTAACATGGATGCTTTCCTCCAGGGAATGGAGCAACCGTAGTTCAGTTGCTGTAATCATTTGTTGAAGTGTTGCTTTCCTTTGCTACAAGTCTAGGCTGAACTGAAATGTGGGACTTAACAATTGGGTGTTTATATTATGCTCAGTCTACCTTTATTAGACTAATTGTTGTATCCTGTACTGTTACTGTAAGGGCTTTCTTTGTAACTGCACATTTATTTTCTGCAGGAAACGGGTTTGTGTTCTGGGTCGGTGTCCTTTACAAAAGCTGTAAACTTACCTGTTGTTTATTTAATGAATACAAGAGGATATTTCCTAGAAAACTTTTGCTTTTAAATGTTTTCAGTGTCTTTTCATTTAGACTTGAAGTATTTAATCAGGGCATGATTTGCTAGATGTGCATTACGTTAGACTTCCATGCACAGTACTGAATCGGACAAAGGCAGTTTCAGAAGTTCATGTTCAGGTCTGTTAAAGTACACCTTCTCATAATGACAAACTTAGGACTAAATGTTTGGTAGAGGATTCGGGGAAGGTGGCACCTTACTTCCCGAACACCGATGTGTTTTTTTTCTGAGCACTATTTTATGTTGCATTTCTGTAAATTTTACTGCTGCTCTCTAGAACCTGTTAGGAAGTCCAGCCACTGTGTGCTGTCGTCACCTGCACCAGGGGTCTTTAAAGGATAAGCTCTATACAATTGCTGTTTCCTTGGCTTCATATTTTTGAATCATTATGAAAGTGAATATGACACATTTACTTTTTGATGAACAGGTCTAATCCTGCAAGTAGCAATTGCAGTGAGAGAGCTGGAAGGACACATGTCTGCATACATTGATTTCATTCTTTGTATCCCATGTCCTCCTGAGTTCAGTTCTTTCTTTAGATTTATTACTTTCTATTTGTTCCATTCACTTTCCTGATACTGGTGGGTTTGGTTCTTTTATTCTTGAATGTGTTTCCTGCTTGTCCTTCCTCCCTACATGTCCCTGGCGTCTCTCTCAGGGGATCTTGTTATCATCACTGCACTTGTGTTTTGCTCTGTCGCTGAGAGTTGCTCCTGGCTGCTGCCAGGCCTGATCCGGACATTCTGTCCTTTCTCCTTCTTGAGTTGTCTGCTCTTGTGAAGCCAGAGAAAATCAGTCCATGTGAACTCTTTGACACAAAGGGTAGCCAGCATCTATGTGAGGTTAAAAAATAAACAAAATAAATGGATAACTTGTCTACTCTTTCATTTGGCAGTACTGAGGCAGTTACCTCGTATGGCACTTCACAAGAACATGGGGCTCAGTCTGTGTCCTGCCTGTACACAGAAGTAACTGCTGGTCAGTGGCTCTAGCAAGGAAACCTGTAAAGCTGAGCTGCAGGCATCTGCTTGCTTTTTCCCATTTGCCTTCCAGAGCGTTTTCCAGTAACTCTTTTTGACTTCAGGAGAAGGACAATTGTAGTTTCCTTGTTGGACAACTGTATTTGAGATGTACATTTTTTCTTTAGATAGGTAGCTAGTAAAATAAAAAAAGTCTTCATGTACTGGGTGAGTGTCTTGTCTTTCTTAATGTGATGGGGTGAGAGGGTGATGAAATTGGCCTCACTTAGAATGAACCATTCCATATTCTACAGCAGTTGTTGAACAGAGGATTAATATGCAGCTCTGGGAAGATCAAGGTTTGTACTGTACAGTCTCAACGGGGACTGGAAGCACTTATCACTTGGCTCTAGGATCTGATATGGTAAGGAACAAGATTTGCCACCTAACTAGGCAATTAGTTAGCAATTAGTTATGTAAACATTGTAGTTATCACCTACATGAAATACATAAAAGTGTGTAATCCCTTCAATTCAAATTGAAAGATGAAGTTCTACTTTGGAAAACACAAGCAGCCTCAGGGTTTTCGAGAATTTGACATGCTTGCAAAGAGTTAGAATGTACCCTCAGCAAGTTTGCTGATGACACCAAACTGGGAGGTGTGGTAGACACACCAGAAGGCTGTGCTGCCATTCAGCGTGACCTGGATAGGCTGGAAAGCTGGGCAGAGAGGAACCTGATAAGGTTCAACAAGGGCAAGTGCAGGGTCCTGCACCTGGGGAG
>Ga0181612_122452_pt1 | contig 12013 bp, 4 predicted proteins | sample HoacroProtozoa21_FD_119630 | JGI IMG/M metagenome (GOLD analysis project Ga0181612, IMG submission 119630) | Hoatzin crop microbial communities from Cojedes, Venezuel. Combined Assembly of Gp0051906, Gp0051904, Gp0051908
AAGGAGTTTTAGTGTACGTTTCTTTATAATATAAAGTACTTACCTTAGCAAAGTCGTAAAGTATCTTTTTAAAAGGCGTTTGCCTCATCAGCACTCATCACCGTGTAACGTGTGAGTGGACTCTTAGAATGCATGCGACTGGTAGAAAGTCAGATATTGTAGGACTTGCAAATATAGAGAAACACTATGCTTTTAGCATTTGTGTAGGCCTTTAACAAATGCTGAATGCTTAATGTGGTGAATTTTGCAACCTTAATCAAGAAAGCATTGATTTCACCACATGGGTGAAATCCAACCTCACTGAGGTCAACAGGATAAATCAGATTCAGTATATAAACACATGCTTAAATGACTTCCTGTGTAACTGCCAACAATATATATAAAAAAATCTTTATAATAATGAAGGTGTAGGGGTTTGGGACAATGTAACTTACATAACGTGCAGGGCCGTTTTGAACAAGAGTGCCATGCAGTGACATCAGAGCAAAGGACTGTCAGCACTGAAGTGGACTCCTAATTTATCCTAATGGTAATGAAAAAAGGTACACAGATTTAAATATGAAACTATTTTAATATTTTGCATTATAAAATAATACACGTACATTTATTTAAGTGACTAAAATTCATTAAAACACTACATTGGACACACCTTTGCGGGCTACAGCTCTTCCAGGGTCCTTTGATCTTCATTATATATCAAGCTTCAGTTTCTAATTCTGTTTTAAAATACTGTCAGTTACAAAGCATCTTAAGACTTATATATTTACAAGAGATACCATTTCTTTTGGTAGGAGATGTGTTCACCAGTAAGGCTTCTATTCTTTGTAGTAAACAATATATTTACAAACCACAAATAACAAAGTAGAAGCTGCAGAAGGGTTATGGTGTGATAATTAAGTACAATGGCGACCCATATGAACAGAAAATGCCAAGGAGCTAAAACAAAGCAACAACAGCTTTGTTTGTTGACAGATGCAGGAGCCATATTGTTAGTTAATTGGGTAATGGTGTAAACATTTGCAAACTCTGCTGTCCCTCAGTGAATTAAGCGGCACACTGAAATTATGGCGAAAAGCTGCACAGCGCTTTTGCTGCAGGTACTCCACCGTGCTTTTAGCTGGCCTTGTGAGTATGATGACAGTGAGGAGGGGACATCAGGCACTGTTACTATTTAAGGTACCTGAAGTTTGCAAACCTTTGAGTTTAGACTAAGATACCTGTCTTGAGTTACGCTCTGGTGAAGAATAGGTTTCCATATGCTTACAGTCTGGAAGATTGTGTTCATTGCCTAGGCTTGCTTTTCAGATTCCACACACACACACCCCCCAAATGTAGAGGAGACTTGTTCTGTCTTTCCTAGCTTTTCTTGCAAACAGGGGTTGCAGGATTTGAAAACAGAGAGGTCTAATTAGATACTGGATTGAACCGAAAAGAAGGCAAATTGCTTCTCTCAGGTGCACAATACCTCGCGTGCCGTGAATTGCAGAGCCCCCTGCTTACCTTGCTTTCTGTGCCTGTGTGCAATGGACTGTAGCAGAATACCAAGACATTAAAAAATGCAACAAGATACTTAATTAGCATACTTCTGTAATCACAAACTTAAATGCACTACTTTGGCTGTTTTTTACATAACAGGTTTGCTTTCGAAGATAATAACCTTTCAATAATTTAAGCAGCATCTGTGCAGGAATGCATAATTGGACTGTAGATAATAGGAATCTAAAATTGAGTCTGGTTTTTATAGATTATTTTTCTCTTCAGACATTTAGCAATAGCTCACCATGGTACATGAAGTTTAAGAAAATACGTTCCTGCTTTGAGAATCAAAATAATTCATCTGTTTGGGGGGGGGAGTTAATTATGTGGTTTGTTTTTTTTTTTAATTCTGTTGCAGTCAGAGGGGTGAAATTACATTGATTGCAATGACTTAGGAAGTGATAGGCTTTTAATATTTGTTTAAAGAATGGATTTTCTGTAATTATCCAATAAAACAATGGAAATACAAATATATCTTAAGTTTGCCTGATGGGGAGGAGGGGGGAGAAAGAGGAGCAATTCTGGGTTTGTTAATTGGTAACAGGATTAGTAAATTATGCTTTTAAGAAAAAATACATCTAGCATTTTTTATTAATTCATAGTATTTGATGTGCTCAACACTTAATGTTTTTGAAAAATAATTTTTCGAAAGCAGTGGCATGATATGATCATAGATAAAACAAATTTAACTTTGGAAAAGAATGTTTTTTGGAATGCATTTGCATTTATACCTATAGCATAAGACTAATAATCTGTTGTTCACAAGCAAACTTCTGGTGACTAGCGAGCTCACTCAGCAAAATAAATTAAAACAGAATTAGCAGAGAAAACAAGTTTTGAAATGGAAATTAAATATTTCAGAAAATGGTAAGATTAAGAGAAATAATGTTCAGCTTTCTGTGTTAAGCTTTGCAGTCATCTTCTGAAGGGTGTGACAGCATTGGCATGTAAACCCGAATATCTGAAGGACACCGCGATCCTTGTATTTATTATTTTGTCATATAAATAATTATATTATGCAATATTTAGAATTAAATTTTGTTTTCACAGAAGAGATTTATCCTATAGGTAGCAGTCTAGCTTGTAAATAGAATCCTTGAGTTTCTTGCTGACGATAACCTGGGAATCGGTTATGTGGCTGCAGTGAAAGTTGGTACTGGGATAGTCGGGATGTTGAGCAGTTTGCAGGGTTTGGTGCTAAGATCCAGCTGCTGAAGAATTTTGGCAATAATGGTGCAGATAGTGCCTGTATCATAATTTTCCAAATTGCATGGCATTTAACTCTCACTGGAATTCTCCTGTATGCCCACCTGCACAACTGATTGCCTAAATACCTTTACAAACCCAGCGAGGAGTCAGGATTCCAGGGAGCAATCCTATACTACAAATGTACACGCCTAAGTGTCTACACAAATGATCTAGAGACACATAGCACTTACAATACATATATATATATACACATGCATTAAATATACGCTTCAGTAGTTCGGTTGAGATACAGTTTCACCATACGCCGAGCTGATTTCGCATCTCACTCCCAATGAAAGGAGGGCCGTGCCTCCTCCCTTCTGCTTACTGCATAGTGCTTTTGCTGCTCACCTTGCACTGGATTTGGTGTTGACTGGACTTACGTGTTCACCAGTTAAACCCACCAGCATGACAGAAAAATAACCAAACAAATAAAAGTGGACAGGTTTCTCCCAGCTGAGGTTCGCTGAGGTGGCTGATATGCATCAAAGTGAGTGAAAGTTAGATGCTTTGCCATGTGACTTGGAGCAAGAAAGGGAGTAGGAAAATAAAGGCAGAGTAAGTTTCCCCTCTTGATGGGGAGATCATGTCGGATTGGCACTATGCTGCTTGCACTGTCAGTTTGACTGAAATTTTAGGATACTTCTTTGGGACTGCACTTGTATTTTTAATTTTAACTCCTGTGTTCCAGTAAGCTTTCCAAAAAACTTCGACAAAACCAGATACTTTTCTGGAGATATTTTCTGGTGAAAAACAGACCTTCTTGGAATTAACGTGGATTCTGTTACAAAATAATAACAACAACACAGAAAATACAATATATATTTCTTAATCCGCGTCCTGGGAATTCATACTCACAATTTCAGTTATCACTGACCGAGGGACTCGAAAATCTCCCCAGTGAAAATCTGCCCTGGGAAGATAAACAGTTCAAAAAAGTCTACTTAACACGTATCTTCTTGTTCGTGTCTTTACAGGTGACCCAGCTGGATCCAAATAAATCATTACTGGAGGTAAAACTGTATCCTCAAGAAACCCTTTTCCTGGAGGCGAAAGAATAGATTGAACAAGATGGTAGGACTGATCATCCTTTGACAAGCCAGAGGCACAGCATCGAAAGGAAGACTTCTGTCAACGCCACCTTGTACTGTCATCCAACTCAGTTCAGCGTCACAACTTTGCCTCTTGCAGGAATCTTGAAAAATTGAAATAACATAGCTACTTAAAGTCTCACATACATGAGTATATGTTTCCAACCTCATTTACATGAGCAGAGGATAAAATTCTGCTATGAACACTGAACATTATGACTCTGTTGCTCACTTATCATCCAGCTTTTGTTATAATTAATGCACTGTTAAAATGTGAGTGATTGTTAAGTAGAATTTTTACTCCTCAGATGCCCCTTTTTCACCAAGAAATCTTGGACATTTCTGCCTGTACTTTTGACACTAGAATGCTGTATATTTGATATCTCGCTGAGCCAGTGCTCTCATATATATGCATTTTATTTCTGTGTTTGAATTTCTACTTTGTCAACTAATTTAAAAAGGCAGAAAAAAAATTAACGGGACATTCTCAGCCATGGAAATGTAACAGTATTATCGTAGAAGGCATATAATTTTTGTTAGTACTTTCTGACTTCTTTGATTAAGATGTAAGGTTTTGTTTGAAGAATATAGTTTGACATATATGCGAGATATTTATTTACTGGTTCTGCTTTGGGTCTCAGTTCTGATTCAGTTTAGGAAGTATTTTCCATTACATTGCAGTGCGTGAAACTGCTTATTGCATGATGTGAATATTTAAATAAGATTAGAAATGGCCAGTACCAGAAGCCTGGTATCTTGCCAACACTTCAGGAATCAGCTGATAGTGAGTATCAGCTGTTAAAAACCTTTCAAATACCAGATACAAAAGTTCTTTATTTCTCGTTGTGAAAGAAAGGGCAGTTCCCATTTTAGCAGTTTTCCTTCATTCCGGCACTTGTTTGTATCCTATTACTCTGCTGTTTTAAAGCACCTTGTTTGTTTCATCAAACAATGAGTATCTTAAGAGGTGGTGTAATAAGAAATCTGCCTTACTATTGCACCCTTTGGACGTTTTAACAATAGATTACTGATCCCATCTCAAATTAAAGAAATCTTAGTTCTCTTGTCTGAAATGTATGCACCAACTACCTGCTATCTGATGTGGAAAAATCTGGTACTTTAAATTTCTCAACCATAGAATGAGCATACGGAGTCGAAGACCAGAACGTACACTCTATGCCAAACCTGCATCAAAACTGGTTTGGTTATTTTTTTTTTTTTTTGCCTTTTTTTTTTTTTTAATCTCTGGGCTTACAGGATCGTGCACAGTAGCACTACTGAATCATCATCTGCTAATCAAGCTTTTTTATTTTGAAGCCTGACACGTTGTTTTCAACATATGTTTATATGTAATTCATAGTGTTTATCATAGCAAGATGAGTTCTGATTTGAAAATTTTATACTAAGCAAAGACCAATTGCACACATCTTTTAGTCTTTCTTTTTTATTTGGAAGGATGGTGATGTAAAATTAAGTATATGCCTATTATTGGGGTGTTAGTGAAGCCGATATATTGCTACCTTTACCAAAAATGCAAATTTCTGAGTGGGGAAAGCCTTATTCTACCTTTTGTAATTCTGTAGTTAGTGAGTGCTACATCAGACACATATAGAAGTGAAGTATCTATGCCAAGCAAAGGTTTGGAAGTGTAAGCAAATTCTAATCATTTGCAGTTCACAAATAAAAGAATTCATAGCCAATAGAAAGATAAATGTATGTGTAATGGAAAGCTGAACGCAGACGCTTCATTCTGAACTTTTGTTTTCTTACCAAAAACAATCCACTGTTTGTTAAGTAAGAAATTAACATAGGTTGCAAACTGGGGTGATGCTGTTTCTACAAACAATCACAGTAACACATTCAGCAGGATTTTAAAGTGATGCATATCTCTTTTTTTCAGATTAGCTCTTCCTTCTAAGCTGGCTATTGAGGAAAGGAATTGCTGAAATACGGCTACACAAAGCAAAGCGACCTTTAGCTAACTTGTTTATATTAATCTGTTCTGTTTAACTTTTGTTTGATCTCATCAGGCTGTTTTCTCTCACTCAACTTTATTTCTGTATTTTGACTATATATTCTTTACTTTGATACTAGTTTCATAAAGTTATTAAATGTGGCTTGAATATTTGTTGAACTTGTTGAAGTCAGTGCTCCCAGGGTTGGCTTGGCCTTTTTTTTTTTTTTCCTAAACTCTTTTATTATTTTTCCCTTGTATTGCAGAATACATTGTCATTATCAAAATGTTCTAGTGGTAATTAACTGGAAGTGTTCCAAGCGGTGGCATTGCTGCCCTCTGACATAAGATATCGAGATCAGCCTATAGGGATCATTCTGCCACAACGTAAACAAGTGTATCGCTCCTTAAATAAAACATTTATGATTCTGGTCCTTAAATACTTTGGGCCTGATTTCAAGAAGCAACCACCTAGAGTCACCTTTCCAAATTACACCCTCACTGCAAACCTATCCCTGTCTAGAAACATTAATATGCTATGCCATCGTTTTCTGCCCTCCTCAACCATGGCGTTCGCTTCGTATGCTCTGCTGTCATGGTTAATCCTCTTGCAGACTGATTTTGTAATTCAGTATTAGCCTCAACCTGTAACACTGTTGCCACAGAGCATATCCTCGATTCCACCTGTTATCTTCAGGTTCTTCACATTAATGGATTATCAATAACGTGATTAATGCATTGGTTCTAAGTCTTAAGGAATTGCTGTTAATGAATGGAATGCTGTACGATGTGTCGGCTTTCGTTGCTGCCCTTCAGAGCAGTGCAGTGAAGGTGGGGCGCGCTCTGGCCTTTGAGGAAACTTCCTGCCTGTTGACACTGGTGTTTGGAATCATGATTGGAGAATGAGCAGGACACAAGTGCATTCTCTGCATATGCACTCTTAAATTTAGTGAGAGTGCTGAGGGTGTTTCTAATGGAGCTATGTTGGGGTTTTGTTTATCCTTTTTAATGTAGCAGACTTTGGCTTTCGTAAATGGTACCTACTCAGTGACATTAGAAACTTAAAATAAATTTTCAATTACAGTAATATTTCTGCTAAGAAGTTATATGATTTCACTCTTCCGTATGTGGGGGAAAACCGACATTGCCATGACCCAGATTCCCAGAAGGACCGAAGCATTTCCTTCTCCAAGCCTCATGTCCAGACTCCCTAAACAATGCACAGAAAAATTCAGGTGCCTTCAAATGGCGGTGCACAGCAAGCGGAGACAAAAAAAGCGTAAGTATGTCTCCAAACAAAGGAGAGCAAAAAACCCCAGAATACCTGTGAGGAGTTACTACCAGGCAGAAGCAGGAACTGCTTGGAGCAGTCAGCAGGAGATGCTGGAGATGGAGGTGCCTGGTGCATGCGTTCCTTACGGCGGGGGCTAAGGCTTCCTCCTCCCCGCGAGCCCAGGGAGCCTCGGGGCCGCAGCACTGAGGCCGTGCAGCGAGGTGAGCACCCAGACCTTTCTTCCAACACTGGACAAAGCACGGGATACTTCTTTTTTTTATGTTGAAACAGTGATGGTGGCCTCATCCTGGGTCTCCCCTGCAGTTTTCACTCAATTTTACTGTACACTGAAGCTCATTGTGAGTAACGCGGACCGGAGGAGGAACAAGCCCATATCTCAGACGTTTCAGAAGACCACCTTAACACCACTATTGATGTGTGTACTCGCGCTCTGCTGTCAAAGCGGTTTGACTGCCAGAGTACCAAATTCTTTAAGCTCCCTGAGAGCAGCCGTGCAAGCGGGAGCATTGTCCTGGGGCTGGCAGATGGAACGCTTGCCTTGGATGAGCTATCCAGTCCCTCTCCAGTGACCGTTCTTGCAGGTGTTGGTCCTTGCAGACAAATGCCCTAGGAGCAGTGAATGAATATTGATTCTACACCCTGGTTAAATTTTCTTATTGTAATTGTATGAAAAATAAGGCAACAGCAGTAGACTTTTTTTTCTGGACAAGTCATGAAAGAAAGTGGAAACTGCTCTATATTGTACACAGCAGGAGCCATTGTTCACTGCCTGGAACCATTTCCTCACAGGTGACAGAGAAGGAGCGATACCAAATGTAGCACTAAACTTGTGAGGATCCCGGCAGTTTTATACTCCGCTTAATCTGGTATAGATCTGTAGTACTGCCAGCAGAGCCACCTCTGCCCCCACCTTGCACTGGGACTAGGCAAACTCACCTAGTTACAGATGAACCATTTTTTTCCTGGAGCGGTTCTCAGACTGATCCAACTCGCCGGTGGCCGTACGTACACCAGCGCTGACAACAAGCAGGAGAAGATGGAGCATGCAGGGGGTGAGTGACCGAAGGTGAGGAGGAGAGAAAGGCAGGGCTGCTCCTTCTGACAGCAGTACTCTTTGAAGTGGGATGATCTTGATCATGGTTCTCAGTATTTTTTCAAATTCCTTGTTATTGCCCTTATATTTTACATTCACTTTTGAATTTCAAGCACATTAAACAAGTGATAAGAAACAAGTTTTGCTATCTGAAATTTCCATAATTTTTGTGAAAGATGGCAGCCCAGAATTCAAGAAACAGGGAGCCAGGCAGGAGGTACGGTGTGTGCAGTGAGGGCACGACTCGCTCTAGATCTCTTACTAGTCGCTACAGACCCGAGAGAGCAGCCCGGGCACCTGACCTGCAGGAAAAAGTTTCAACGGGATTTAATGTCTCATTAGGTACCAGAGAATTCGTTTCTTAGTCAGGGCTTCTCTCTGTGGATTCTTTTATGTGCAGTAAGGCTGCAGTGTGACTTCAGTCTTTACTATAATTCAATTACAGTGTCACTCAGCTGCTGGTTATAGAGGTAGGCTTCGTTCATTCCTGTGCTCTCAAAACTACTGGTTAACATGATCATTGTTTTGTGCTTACTACCAGTGAGTTTCATTTACTATTTTTCCAACTGTGTGTTGCGACAGTCTTCCACAGCGCATTGCTCTTCGCTTTCGATCCAGTCACCCTGAGTGAGATTGCACCGTCCACCAGTATTGTCACCTCGGAGAGCTTTCTCCAGATAACGTACGAGTGCCTCGAGTAGCACGGGTTCCCACACAGACCCCCGGGGACAGAGCTGGTATCCTCTCTCACTGCGAAAACCGCTGCTTACTGCTTGCAGCTATTGGTCTCTGAGTAACACTCCTTTTTTCTCAAGAAAAGATGTTTCCACTGTAGTAAACTAAATTGCTGCAAATGACCAGCTTAATTTTTGCTGCAATTGCCCTACTTTCATTAATCTTTCTGGCAGGCTTCCTGTTTCTGGTATTTTTAATGATCTTTTACACCTTCTGCAATTGTTTAGTTTTGGTTTTGCGTCTTCCAAGAGTTAACTTTCACAGTTGTGTCCCTTTCTGTTTTCCTCATCTGAGTGTCTTTCGGTTGCGTCGGCTCATGTGCCGGCTCACGTGGCTCGACTCCTTCTGGTGGGCCTTCGGAGTCTTTTTAAGCAAGAACTACGTGTACGCTGAGGATCTAAGGCAGTGTCTTCAAATCGTTTCGATTACAGTCTTAGCCTTTCACCTGTGACTTCATTTCCCTTTATCAGTTTCCTCGATGCAGTTTTCTTAAAGAGAAATGCTAATCTGGTGATTTTCTTTTGTATTATTATTCTTTCTTAGTAAAATCCTGAACGTAAATGTTTTTATTTACCTCAAAATGTGTTTTCTACCGTTTTATTTGCCTCTATGCTTTATTTAACCTATTGTCACAGTCCCCATTAGCATGGGTTACTGTCACTCATAGGTATTTTATAGCTTGTAACTACAGCATCCTATTCACGATCTTGCCTTTTCTCAGTTTACTGAGATACCTCATTTGTTGTCATTTGAAACCTCCCATTCTGTTTCAGCCATTTTACCAGTTTTAAAATTACTCTAATGTGTACGCAGAAACATTTTTCATTTTGTCTATTCGGCTGGTTTATCTGCCCTCATTAATTAGGACTTTGGTTGTGTAGGGAAAAGCAAGCATTTCCAAAATGTGGTGGCAATTGAAAAGGGATTTTTTGTGGTGAATGACAATTATAAACTCACATCTACAAAGGAACTTAATAAATTAGTTCGTGAATCTAATTAAAAAGTCTAGGGAGCTTTTTTAGAATTCAGGTATAACATGCGATTTCCAGAGAACACGGAGTTGCTGAAAAATACTTGTACTTTTCCAAGGTTCAGCTGAAGGTGAGACAGTGTGTGACTGTTACGGTATCCTCTAACGTAGAAAAAAAAAAACCCTGAGGTTTCCAAGATGACAATTCCTTGTAAAGTTCATTCAAGCCATTATAACTTTTAGTTTACCAATCTTCTCTAGTCATATGAAAAGTGGGTTTATGCACATATGTTAAAAGCAGTAAAGTACTCTCAAGTGGGAAGTCTTGGCAGATGTAAAACATTCATTTTATAAGCAATTTCAAGACAAATGTGCAGTTTACTCCTCTGACAATTATATTTTGGTAGCTGCAGCATTTTTTCATCATCCCCTACATTTTAGATGTTTTCAAGTGTATTTTTTCCTTCAGATAACGCTTATTATCATATCTGCCTTCTTGTCATCAAGTGATCACTATGCATGAGCAGTATTTATCAATCCAAAAATGCCAGATTCAACAGAATACACATTCTAACTAGTTAACCCTTTGAAAATTCTTAGTTTTGCTTTACAAACACCTTCCTAGTTGTGTTAGCATTTATCCAGCTGCCATCATAGTCTACTTCTGGAATCAAACCAATTCCTTGTAAAATTATCATAGTTTTCCAAAATGAATCAAAGTGGTGATCTGATAAATCTGCTTTTTATTGAAACAAAAATCCTGCCAATAACAGAAATGACCAAGCAAAGAAAAGTTAGATTAACACCTCTGGATTCCATAATCTGGTGGCTGTTTGATGTCTGCTTTAAGATTCACTGACATCAAATAAAAAGAAATACTCTAAGGTATAACTCCGCTCCTATGGTTCTTCAGAGATGCCACAGTAAAACCGATCCACTACGCTCGCGTCACGCTCTCTGTGCAGAAGGAGGCAATGGTGTTAAGAGTCACCATGTTGCCTTTACACCATCCTGAAGTAAAATAATTTCTCATAAGCAGACTGAATCCTTGGGAGACCAATTAAACTAACTTTATGGCAGTTATGCACGACTGGGTTGGTGAAAAGGGGCTGGTCACAGCAGGCTAAGAATCAAGCTCATAAATGACGAGCAGCCGAAGCAGAGCAGTATGAAAGAAGCACAACGGAAATCGTACTGTCAAAAAAGCTGTTAAGTGTTGTTACAGGAATACTAACTTGGGTTTTATCTACGATTTAAAATTCCAGCTTCCAACGGATTCCTTTGTCCAAGAAATGGCTATTCCCATTAATTTAAAAACATTATAAAGATTAAGAAAATTTTTTTTAATTACTTGCTTATGAGAATCTTACAGCAAGGAATTTTTCTTCCAAGAGAAAGTGGCAATGGTTGCCCTCAAAGCGTAATGTAGATTTTTAAAAAATCTTTGAGTTACCATAATCACAGATATGTTTTATTACAGCCGATCCACTTAGACAGGAAGATGGTTGTTCAGGTTATTTATGTGCCACTAGGAAAAAGCACTAATAATTATTAATAAAGTAGTTAAGGCTCACATGATTTTTAACCACAGAATAAGACTGAAGACTTTCTATACTCCGTACAATGTAATAGTATACAACTCTGCTTCAGTGTTGCAGGAAAATTTCTGCTTCCTCCCAACTAAAGAGGAAAGGAATGATTTTACGGGGGGGGAAATGTTATGAACAATGAAAAAAAGAGGCTCCGTTCTTAAACGAAACTATTATCTAGACTTGGAATTACATGAGAAAAATAGACACTGTAATGTTAGCCTTAAAATGAATGATAAATTCTTCTCCTGCTGTCCCAGGGGAAGACCGCCCACTGACCACCGAACAGACGACGTCCTCGGCCGGACGGGGGATTTCTCCGCAACCCGTTTGTCCTGCCTGAAGTAACGAAAACCTCCGGGGCTGGAAGAAAAACGCACGGCAGTTCTTCACCCCGAAGAAAATGATGGGAAAAACCTTTTTTCCCCTCCCTGTGGCGATAGCCTTGTTCCGCGCCCCGTAAATTCAACCTTTGTGAGTACCCGCCGGGTACCGGGGAGCGG
>Ga0181612_170054_pt1 | contig 12013 bp, 7 predicted proteins | sample HoacroProtozoa21_FD_119630 | JGI IMG/M metagenome (GOLD analysis project Ga0181612, IMG submission 119630) | Hoatzin crop microbial communities from Cojedes, Venezuel. Combined Assembly of Gp0051906, Gp0051904, Gp0051908
GGTGGGGCGAACTGGGCGGTGAGAACTCAGTCGCGGCTCGGGAGTTTGCGACGTTGGTCATGGAGGACGGCTCTCTGGGTTGTGCGGTGTGTGTTGTGTTTTCCCCTTATCTGTATCGTTGTTGTTCCTGTTTCCCTTTGTTTACTGTTTCTGTTAAACTGCCCTTATCCCGACCCACCAGTTTCTGCCTGTTTCTTTCCATTCTCCCCGGCTGGGGGAGGGGTGGCCGCAGGGCGCTTTTGTTGCCAGCTGCAGCCGAACCAGAACAGGTGTATAAGCAGCTGTTATAGTCAATGGAGTTTTAAATCAATACAAAGGAACCTAGCAAGTTATTTGCCTCACTCTGGAGTAGATGTACTTCAGTTGCCTGTGTGTAGATGTCTCATGGCATTTGAGAAGACTTTGTCAACCCAACCTGCACTCAAGCTGCCAGCCTGGGTCTCTGATAGGACCGTATCTGCCCGGATATCAGGACGGACATCTGAGAAGACATTGCAAACACCCGTATGTACATCTGAATCAACTCCTTTCTTTCATCTTAGACAGAAAAAGCACTATTTTGCACGGAGTCAAATAACTGCAGAAAACCAAAGGACAAGAGTAAAATACGTCTTGGTACAATATTCTATCACAAAGTCATATTCCAGATCTTATTACTTTGTTTTCTTGATACAGTGTGCTACCAATAATAGTTTGTGTGCATTTCTTTCCATTTTTTCATTTAATAGCAATGACCAAAATAACTAAGAGCAATGGGGTTTGTCGTTTTTTTTTCTTTAATGGAATTTTAAACAATAAGCGTTTCATGAAGATGATAAATAAGAGTTGGCTATCGAGACAGTTTGACATACAGCACTGCACTGGCAACTTAAAATCAAAAAAACACAAAAAATGAACCTTTAACAAAAAAGAAAACCACAACTTACCCTTTATTGGAAAATAAAGTGGTGCCTAATAATGAGAAGGAAAGGAAGAGTTTATTGGATTTGTACTACTCACATAAATATGTATCATACAGCCAAAACATGGTTGTTGGCTGAATATAGAACATAACACACAGGTGTCGAATCTATTTTTCAAGAAATCAATGAGGTTTGTTTTTCAGCCCTGGAACTCTTTTTTGAATCTTGGCCCAGCCAATTTCACCTGGATTACTTCTTATTGCTCAGTAGTTGCAAAGAGACAATTCTTAGTTTTGGTGAAATACTAATTGCAAATCAATGTCCAGACAAGAAGGAACCTTTTATTTACCACAGACAAACAAGCAAACAAACAAACAAAATGAATCAGAAAATCCTGAAACATGGGCTTAACTTTCACGGTTGAACTTCAGAAGGATGAAATTCAGAACACTGAATATCAGCTTTCATCTGCATAGGAGTCATCAGACAATTTTTGAGTGGCTTGCTCTAAATGGCAAACCCATTAAGAAGTATTGCTCACCAGCTAGAATATTTTCAACCAAGCATTTCTAAGTTATCTTCATTAAAGAGATGCACCACATGATGGTCACCGGCCAGCATTTGTCCTGGCAGGCTTTTCATGGTATATAGGATGCAGGTCAAGACCCTTGTCCTAGCTGATGAACATAAGCCTGTATGCACAATTATTAGAATATCCTGGAACAGCAAATGCAATTTCAGGTCAAGAAAGAGTTCACTGGAGCACTGGACAACAGCAGAAGAAAGTTGCTGTTACTTTTCAGGTCTGCAGTAGACTTTTCCCATGCCAGGTGAGTGGCTGTGTCTTTAGACTCCTTGGCAGACACTGGTTCAAGCTGGTCTCCAGAGCTTGAGGCTGAACTACTGCAAGGTCACTCTGCTAAGAAGACTTATTTACTTGGAATTCAGCCACTGGCCTGAAAAATGAAAGGACCACCCAGCCCAGCTCTTGCAGGGAGCTCTGCTTAATTTCACATTTAGCCTAACCCAAAATAATTGCTTCATTTAGACAAGATTTAAGACTAGAAACCTGGTAAAATAATTAGATCTCCTACTTAATCAGTAAAAGCCAAGACCAGCAACCTTTGTACATTTGTAACTGTCCAGAAAGAAAAATGCTGAAATACAAATCTGAATTATTTAGTCCAACTATAAGTCTGTTTTGACTGAGTATGAATTCCAGCCAGAAGCTTTTCATTCAAGTTCATACATTTTTGTCAAAATTACCGTCTAAACTATATATACTTGAAGATGAGCTATGGGTTCCTATGCAATCTATGTCAAAACTGCTCTTGACATTATTGGCACTAGAGTTTTTACTGAGTCGTTACATCCAGCTACCTCACTATATATTAATTTGCTGGTTGCTTTGTTCCATATGTTTTTATTTGTGATTTTGTTTAAGAAACCTGGTAAGCACCAGGAGTTCAAGAGTTTGTATACACCTATTTTCCATTTTTCAGGGCCAGTACTCTGTAACATTCCTACCATATCATTAGTCTTAAGACAGTTTTTATCCAGTCAAAGTAAAATAGGAAAAGAGTAGAAGGAAGTACTTATAACTAATATATTTCATATACTTCAGGCTTAATTCTTGCAAATCCTGTCCAAATTAATTTGGGGTTTGTTTACTTTGTTTCCCTGTTACATTTTTTCCTCCTTTTCTGACAGGGAAGGCTGTCAAAATCATTCTCCCATTGCTTTCTTACAAACCAGTCCAGCTATCTTGCTGGCTCCAGACATCTGTTTCTTTGAAAGAAATTGCCCCTTCTGATGTTTGTAACAAGAAATAATGAAGATCTGCCCCCTATTGTAGGGAAAATATATGCACATTCCCTGTTTCTTAGTGTGTACCCATGAGGTCAAAACAGACTGGTATATATGGGATGACATACTAGTATTTCATTGCATCTGCTAGGACTCTGGCAACCGAAAGAGAATCTGAATGGAAAACATAATTTTGCATGCTAAATTTTCATTTCAAACATTATATGTAAATACAATCATAAATAAGTATCAAATGGGAAACAAATAATTTATAGGATGCAAGGAAACCTGACAGTTTGAACACGTGGAGTTACTCTGTAATAGATCAATACAGATAAATACAAGAACAGGTAACAACTCAGAAACTTAGAAATAAAAAATCATCCAAAGCTTAAACTTCTTGAGAAGGCTTTGAAAAAGCTAACAACAGAGCCCCTATAAAACATAACAAAAATAAAAATAGATACTGCATTTGCTGGATAAAAATAGTGTAGATTTAATGCCTTCTTTAAACAGATGGCTCTAAAAACTTGAGATGACAAATTATGATTCGTTCAGCCCAAAAAGAAGTCTTTCCAAAGGCTCTGTGAGTTGCGGTAACACTGTTAGAGATGACCTTGAGATGTCTTTAGATATCTTCAAATGAAAACTTTTTTTTTTCTATTATTTTTGTGGATTGCATACAAGTGTTAAGAGCAAAATAATATAGGGAAAACAAAATTAAATATTAGAATTCTGGATAACCAAAGATTTTTACTAAAATTTTATGTCTTGTACTGTGAACAAACTAGAAATAGTGGTAGGGGAAACAGAAGTAATCTTTTCTTTGATGTATTTTACTTTGTTCAATGTGACATCTACAATCATGGCTCATCACATAGTCACCTGAAGATTCAACATTTGCAATAGGCAACAGCCTCTAGGAAGATCTGCTCTACCAGAGAGGGGCTTTCAGTTTATTTCCTGCTGGTGTGGCACTTCTGTTTCAACTATGGAGGCAGAGGAAGGAATGAAGTACCCATCCATATTTATTTTTGTTTTCAGATGTTTCTGTACTTAAAAGTGCAAACCATTTTCTGAGCATAAATAAAAATATATAAACTTCTGAAGCTTTTCAGGAATGGATTTTCCAAACAAAATGATCTGTTATTAGACTGGTAGATAGAAATATTGACAGCAAGGTACTTAATACTCCCTAGCACCTGTGGTTTGCTAATGGCCTCACCTTTTTCACGAATGCAAACAGAATACTGAAATGCAGCCATGTTTCCCTAAGGAACTGTAAGAGTTATGGATGTGATTCACTTCTATGTTCCTCCAGCCCTATTCTGCTGCAAACCCAGGTTGGCAGAATAGCTGTAGGAGACCGAAATAATTCAGTGATGAAGGTAGTCTGTTATCTGCAACTTAATAAGTAAAGAAAATACTTTCAGGTATGTGTTCTATTAAAAAACACACTTGTATGATTAACCTCTACCATGTATGGATTTTCTTATTTTCACTGTTTCAAATGAAATAAGCTGCAATAACGGTTGTATATATAAACAGCTTAATGTTTCTATAGAAACTATCTTTTTGCAAAAAGCTTTACAAGCATTAATTATTATTAATCATATTTATTATGATTGTGCCTAAGGAATCAACTAATTTCATTGTGTCCAAAACATAGCAAACTAATTTATTGAGACTGTGCTAAGATGAGGGCCAGGAAATCTTTAACCACTCTATATGGATCCCCTGTATTATTCCCAAATTTTACCTTTTTTGGGAGGTGATGGGATAGGGAAGAGTTTAACTTCGGAAAAGATTAACTCCTGTCCTCCACTAGGCAAGAAGGGTCTCTTATTGTCCTACTGTAGCAAGCTCTGATAGCGTGTCACAGCAAGAAGCTGAAAACACAGCAGTTCCTCTCCTTTTGCCCTCTATGAGCTCAACATTAGTCTCTTTTTACAGGTGGAAAATAACAAAGGAAGCAGCTGCTGTAATATATCGCACAGGTCTGAATTTAGAGAAAAGTGAAGAGACATGGCAAGAAGTGAAAATATTAAGGTAGATCAGGTGGAATAAATGTTATGCGAGACCAGAGGAGGGACAGGTCTGGAAGAAATCATCATTCAGCACAAGGCACACAAAGTCACAAGAAAATTGTTCCTTGTCAGCCTACCATTTATCCTTCCTTGGTTGTGAGATTTGACTCTGTTTTCTGAGTCGTATGCAGTAAATAACTTGATGCTCTTTTCCTATTTGTTTGCATCACTAACTGGAATGAAAAAGGCATCATGGTAGAAAATGAAATGCCAGTGGGAAAAAATGAATGCTATAGTATATTACAGATGTGCCTTTTCCTGTTCGCTACACTGTGGCATTGCCCTGAAATCTAGATATCTGAAATTAATAGGAGAGAAACTCTGGCAGCACATACTTTACTTTTGCTATTTTAAGAACATGTGGGGAAATCATTCTCACAAGCAACTGCTTGTCAGTGGCAGCCACCCAGCTGCCATAAAAAGTGGGAGACAATATGTTTTCAGAACATGAAAATGGCTATACTAATGAGTCAGGCACAAGTCTGGCTTTGGATCTGTATCCTGTCTCTAGTGGTGGTCAAAATCAGATGCCAAGAGAAAGTTATAACAGGACAATATGAGATATTGTTCTCACACCGCTAAATGTTTCAAGACAGGTGAGAAAATTCTCTGAATGTTTTACAACTTTCTCTGATGGGAGCTCAAGGAAGGTGACAGCCTGGCATGGTCACAGTAGTAGTTGCTTCAAAATCTCCTTACTAGTGACGGAGTCAAATCTTCTGTGAAAAGATATCCACATCATCCACTTAAATGTGCTCTCTGTCCAGGAAGTCACATAAAAGCAAGATTCCTGAGTACAAACTGCTACGTGAATGAATGTTCAGTATGACATATGCTTTCTAAAAGGGCAATTAATTCTAACTGGCTGGAGATTAGTGCATTTGCTTTCTGAATAAATGTATAGTCAAGAGTTGAGGAGAAATGGCACCCTTTAAGATGGTTTATTAGTGGTGGGTGAACTTGTACAGTCTAATTTCAAATCCACTCTAGCTTTACTGTCTAGCTCATATTTTGTTTAATATAAGCTGTAAAGAAAGGGACAGAAAGGTTATGAGCTGAATCATGCCTGGTCACTAAGTCTGCTCACCTGTGAGACAGGGACAAGACACAGGTCAGTTCCTCTGAGTCCACTGACTCCTGTATCTGCCCTGTGCTTGATGATCATGTAAAAATGTAGCTGCTATGGCAGCCAAAATTTGTCTGGTTACAAAACAGGGCATTGACATTCTGCTCACTTCGTCCTCAATCATATCGCTGGAACAAAGCAGTAAAGTTCAGGAAAGAAAATGTGATCTAGAGGAATCAGTGGGATTTTTTTCACTAGCTTAAATGGTGACTGAATTTCACCCCGTGGTCTTTGCAGGACTCATGTCTCTGTCTAGCCTTTATGTGAAGATAAAGCCTGGCATACGGATTTCAGGCTCCTGTTAATTACACCTGAGTCTGAGTCTGGCTAAGAGAAGTCTGGAATCAAGAGAGCAGTGGGAGTCTCTTTGTTTCCTTCCCCATGAACAGTGCTGCATTCCCTAACAAGTATCAGAGTTTTTGGTATGCTCAGTGTGTTGCTCCTGCTCTTCCAAGCCCTGGACACATTCTTGTGTGTGCCTATGTATAACCATACAAAGACATTTTGGCTAATTGCTCTGTTGTTGAAAGATCTAAGGAGTTCTATCATAATCTAGGCAATCAGGGAGAGGACAGTTACGAAATTATGCCTTAAGTTAGAGAAGTGACTAGTGATTGTGGATTATATAGTTAGCTTGCTTTATTCATGCAATAAATAAATAGTCGTACAGAAATCACAGCCATCATAGCACTTAGTTAAAGAGACTTTTCTTTACATCATCTCAATAGCTATGTTCTCCTTGTGGTCCAAGAGCCACAGGTGTATTTGTATGATTTTGCAAAGGAAAAGGAAAAGAAAAAGGCAAGTGGAAGCTACAGCATCCTCTGTGTTCCCTTGGGTCACTGGCAACACAGACGGTTATCCTAAATGTGGTCACTCTCAGCTCCCCTGCTCCAGTCTCAAGTCTCATGGGTGATATTATAAATTCTTCACATGATACAATTCATCATGTCCTTACTCAGAGCTTGTTAATCATTTGCCCTTTTGCTGGCTGAGCTCCACTTGCTGTCAGACCAATGTCACTCGTCAAACTCACAGATAGGAGAAACAGCAAGTGAAATTCAGCCAAATACAGAGAAAAGCACTACATGTAAGAAATCAGATGTGTAAAGTCAAATGCAGGAATGTAAGCAGGCAACATCATCACAGAAGAAAAAGTCTTCTGCGACACTGGAGTCTTCAAATTATCTTGGGTAGTCATCACTGTTTTACACACTGTTCTAACTTAAATTTTATTCTATGTACAAAAATGAGGAGTTGTTTTCAAATAACAATAGTTCCAACTAACACTCTGTAGGTCTGTGTTCTCGTCTCCCTTCTTGCAGTGTGGTATCTCCCCTGAGACACGACCTGCACGTTTGGCCATGTCTCCTTCCATCTTACAAGTCAATATTGCATTTCATCGGAAAAAAAATTTGAGAGTTCTGCAGTGCAAGAATTTCCTTCTTACCTTTGTGTTTTCAGACCCTTGTTTCATCCAGGCAGAACCAATAGCTCATTCCATTATTCATGGATTACGTTTATGTGCAATTCTGGCATTATTAGCTATGCCAGACTACCAGCTTGAAAACAAACGAAAAGAACCAGTGACATAGACTGGGAGAGACTGAACTATGAGAAGAAAACATACCCTCCCAGTAGAAGCACAAAAGCAGGTTTTTTTGCATGAAGAGATTGTTATAGCAATGGAAAATTGATCAAGCAAGAATGCTGACATGAACACAGCTTGACCATTCCAGATCCAGTTTTAGAGGTTATCATGGAGCAAAAGGGATCAGTGAAAGAAGATCATGTATTTAATAGACTTATTGTGCTTTGTACCAGAAGAAGTCCTATCCCCCCCAAAAGGAGCTTTTTAATCTTCATATTAACAGGCTTTATTTATTCTCTGAGCATTGCACTTTCCCTCCTCTTTCTGCTCTACTCCCAGCACAGAGGTGACAAAGTCAGAAGCCCACTTGAATCCTGAATATGTAAAGGAGGAGCTGCAAAGCCTTTGAAACATCTCTTCTCATTTAACAAATCTTCTAAAACTTCAGTATTATCCTTTTTTCTTTTTTTTTTCTAATGAAGCACCTGATAACTACTCTTATGAGTAGTGTCAGCTCATTAATCAGCAAGCTAATCCCTTCCTGATAATTTGGGGATGATGTTTTATTTGCAAAAGAGTAACAGATCATAAAACAGAAAAACGAAAGAAGAAACTGTTTCAGGAGATGAGCAAAGCTAAATCAATTCTAGTTACAACCTTCCTGTGTGACTTTTATAATTTTTATTTCAAGTTATTCTGTTGTTCCTGTGTTCTACCTCACCACCTGATTCTGGACATCAGTGCCTATAATGTTATGTGTAGTGATATTTCCTTAAAGCTACAGAATAAGCAAAAATACTGAAATCGTCGACTCTAATCCACAGAAAGCTGGTAATTTTTTCTGAGGTGTCATCAAATGTATGATTTCTTTCCATACACCTACAGAAGATCCGTATTTCTTACGAGTATTTTAGGACACTGAGGTTAATTTCCTGACATAATAAAGGGTCCTTTAGCTCAAGTTTCTGCTAGGGGTAGTGATTCCATCCTTTCTTACCAAAACCTGTGGTTTTTTTATTATTTTCATTGTGTCCAGACAAGGCTAAGAATATGATCACATGCAAAAATTCGGAAAGCGGCTGCCAGCATCTTTGATTCAAAGCAAAATTTGCTGATTTTTTATATATTTACCAGTGGATCAGATCCTCAGTAGATGTATTTTGGTGTTGTTCCATGGAAGGCATCGAAGATAATCCAATTGTACCAGCTGAAGAACTGTACATTTAGTATCCAAGTCTGCAAAGTATCGTTTAGTGAAACCACTGGGATTTGAACACAGCATGCTCCAGAGCGTAAAGTGACAGCTTGGCACAGAAACTTAAGGTTAAACAGAATCTATTCAACTGTGTCTAGCAATGCACCCGTGCTGTGAGATGCTGTAGAGTACCACCCACATGGGGCTGGCAAATATAGCAGGTGGTCTACAGAAGATATTCATGTAGTTTGAGAACAGTTGGAGACTACACATGACATCCTACAAGTCCAAAATGCCATGAGATGTCCACATGTGAGGAGCTGAATCAAGCCCTTAGTTTTTGCAAATCAGAGACAGAAGGACACACTTACTACCCCAGACACTACTGTTGTCAGCCAAGATCCTCTGACAACACTAGAATTTTACTGTTTTTTGTTAGCTGAGAAAAGGCCCAGCACTTGGGGAATACGTGCAATGCAAAAGCAGGAACTGGTACATCGATACTGAGCTTGGCACTAACTCTTGGTCATTAATCAGTATGGTTCCAGTAGGAGGAAGGATATCCACATGGACGTATAGAATCAAAGTCACTTTTTCTCCTGTCCCTAATCCAGTTAATTTTGTATTTATTTGGTTCAGAGTGAAATAACTTCACCAAGAGGTGACGCTCTTCAAAAATTCTACTGTAAAGGTGGCCAGCCATTTCAGTGGCTACAGAAGTCACGTTGATTAAAAGAGGTTTAGATTTTCTCAACTAAAGGGTCCCCACATCTGGGGTGTGTACCCCGACTATTTATTTATTGAATTGATATGTACCACGTTGTTTGTAGTACTTGACAGCATGCTTATTTTAAGCAGTTAATCTTATTCAAAGTTTATTTGTATTGTGGCACTCAGGCAGTTCTGCTGTCAGTTAGGCAATTGTAGGGATCAAAAGTTAGTAGAGAAGGAGAAGTATTTTGAATGTGTTTGTAGTCTGGGAACCTAGAATGGCAATTAAGCATTACATTTGAGGAAAACTGAAGAACTTCATGATCAAATAAGCAGCAACTTGGTTCTAAAAGGCCGTTGTCTTAGCTTCTGATTTTATTCAACTGATGCAGTTTCTCCTGATGAAAAGGACACTGCTGAGGGGCAGGAAGGTTGGTCTGTACTCTGCTCTGCTACTCGATGGCTATTCACTCATGTGTATATCTCTTTTCTTCTATAACTATTTTCTCTCCCACTGTCTTTAGGCACTGTTAAGCACAGACTTTAATGAGTAATACAGTACGTTTTGTAAGGAGGTCTTGGTCTGACACAGGTCTCTCCAATTCACTAAAACATACATCTTGGGGCCATAACAAATCTTACTAACTTTCGTATATCTATCTGTCTGGGAAAATCTACCTTTGCAGTTGAGACTAATCACACATATGACGCGAATATTTAAAAGTAGTGCAAAAAATATAAGTAAACACCATTTCTTGTATTATGGTCTTACATATTAAAAATTAAGTCATAAATATGCAGAGGAGTTGAGTAACACAAGTATGGATCTGTGCAGAGAAACACATAATACGTACAGACTTCACAGGAACAGACTGAAATAATTCTTCACACTTTCAAATTAAGAACTCAATTTGGTTTCAATTAGCTGTATTTTTTAATCTCCGTAGAGCTGTTTGGAGGACTCCATCAAAGTCTTGAGAGTAAAACTTCAAAATACAACTTCAAAATACAATTTAATTTGAACTACTCACACAGTGATGCATTTTGGAAATTCATATTATGCTTCAATCTCTTTTATTCTTTTTCAACTACAAGGAAACCCACGCTTTTTTTGGCGACTCACTGTTATATACGCATTCTGAAGTATTACCTTGTATGTGTGCAAACCAGGTGGGCAGAAGCTTCTTCTACCATAATGTACCAGTGTGCCAAAGTACTCATGTACCTATGCATAAACAAGCCACTCAATTAGAGGACATTTCAGCTACATCATAGGTTAAATCAATATTCTTGAGAAAACTAAATTGCAATTGAAATAAAAGTTGCTTATTCCTGGTCTAATGGAAGAATTATTTGAATGACAAAAGTAAAAAAATTTAAACAAGACCCCCCTCCCCCCCAATAGCTTTCCAACATAAACAGAATCCTACATATATGAACCATGAAGAAGCCAGGAGAAGATCAGATCTTGAGACACAGGAACATACACAGCTGGTGAGACCAAAAATTCAAGTTTACTGTCTCTGGCACTAGCCAACAGCAAACCCTGGGGATTTGTGCATAAGAATATGGCATGCAAGAGGTGGTATTCCTCTTGCCCTGCTATTTTTTAGGCTTTAGCCTGCTGTGGAGCCATGGATGACACTCTCATACTAAAAATGACCAGCTATTACTGTCAGGAGAAGAGATACTATGGAAGCGTGCATAGTTAATCTTGAATCGCTCTGGTCAACTTCTGTGTAGCCTAGGGGAGATATTAAGGTCCATAATAGGATATTGGATTCGTCTGATTGTCCATTTGATAGGACTTGGGATAATGGTTTTAAATGAAAAAAAGGTAGATTTAGACTAGGTATAAAGAAGATATTTTTTGCCATGAGGGTGGTAAAACACTGGAACAGGTTGCCCAGAGGGATGGTAGATACCCTATCCCTGGAAACATTCAAGGTCAGGTTGGACAGGGCTCTGAGCAACCTGATCCAGTTGAAGATATCCCCTCTCACTGCAGGGCTGTTGGACTAGACAAACTTTGAAGTCCCAACCCAAACCAACCCAAACCATTCTATGACTCTGTGAACTTAGTCTCTCTTTAATCTGGCACACGAGCTCTTCAATGACTATTGTCTCACTAAAAATATACTTAGTGTGCATATAGGAGTGTCACACTCTAAAGGGATGTCTCTCTTACAAATAATATGAAGAGAAGGGTTATTTTCTTTGGACAATGATACAAGCAGGGATTCATTAGAATAGATGTCTGGAGCTCTGCTAGTTACTCTAGGGTCTCTAGTTACTGGGATAGATGGAGTTGCCAATGGTGTTATAGATCAATGTCCTGGTTTCAGCTGGGGTAGAGTTAATTTTCCTCTCTAGCTGCTGTGTTTTAGATTTAGTACCAGAAGAATGTTGATTAAACTGATGTTTTTAGTTGTTACTAAGAAATCAGCGCCTTTCTTCAGTTTCCCATATTCAGCTAATGAGCAGGTACACAGGAGCCGGGAGGGAGCACAGCCAGACAGCTAGGCCAAATTGGGCAATGGAAATATTCCATACCATGGACATCACACTCAGTTTATAAAGGGGGGGTGGCTGGGA
>Ga0181612_170918_pt1 | contig 12013 bp, 5 predicted proteins | sample HoacroProtozoa21_FD_119630 | JGI IMG/M metagenome (GOLD analysis project Ga0181612, IMG submission 119630) | Hoatzin crop microbial communities from Cojedes, Venezuel. Combined Assembly of Gp0051906, Gp0051904, Gp0051908
ATAACTGAATTAATTAACTGAACAAGCTTCTGTATTGTTTACATCATACAGTATGCTAATACTCTACATCCTACCTGTAAAAAAAAAGTTGTTCTCATGAATCTCCCTCCACTCTTCTCCTCTTTTCTCCCTCAAGCCATTTCATAGGCAGATCTTTTCAGGCCTCTCTCTTCACAGCCTTTGACTCTTTGAACAAGTAAATGGTGGGAACCATCTTGCCAAACTCCACCTAGGCCGTCCATGAGAACCTTTGAACTGTCTGTGTACTAAATACTGGCTCTTACAGTAGAAATAGACAAAACACAAACCTACTTCGATTCTCTCACCTAAAATTACAGAGAGCACACACACATCTACATGTAAACAGCCATACCCACCTCTTGCGAGTTTATCTACACTAACTTGATTTCAGACCAGCCGCATATGACCCTCCTTTCCTCTCTTCCTACTCCTCAACACACAGAGTTTGTGAGTTTCTGACCAAGAGAAAATTTGAATCTTCTACTGTTTGAGCTAAAAATCTTGCAGAGACAGCATATCAATTTTCAGGATATACCAGATCCAAATTATAGCCTGTTCTGAACTCTGATCACTATTTTGGATCCTAGTGTCATTTTCTTAGTTTGTAATTAGTAATGTTATTTTGGTGTCTTATTAATAACTAGTGCCACAAACTAAATACCATAGTTTCAATGAAATCATCTTTCGGAGTCAGTAAAATAAACAGTGTAAAACACATGCATGTCACAGCATGCAATTTTTCATTTCATAAGCATAAACAGATCAAGTCTGACTACCCAGTTATTAAGTGATTATACTTATTAGTGAATTAAGCAACTTTAAAAAAAAAAACCAAAAAACATCTATAAGTAGTATACATGACTCACAGGTTCAGGACCTCCTTCCCTTTCCCAGGAAGCGTGCTGCAAGGCACACCCAGCCCCGTATCTGTTCTGTCTTGCCTCTGCAGCGCAAGCTTTGGGGAACGACTGTTATCTTTTGACACTCGTAACTGCACAACACTGCATGATCTGCAGCCCTGCACAGTATGAATGTTACAAATCTTTCTCTGCAAGCAATTTCAATGTAATTTTGGTTTTATTAAATACCTTATGTCCTGTTAATGAACTTCACCTGATTCACTGTGTCTCAGTAGTGTAACAAGAATTTCTTTATAAGGACTTCTAACAGGCAGCCAAGGCTGAAGATACATTCCTGTCCTGAAAAACTTTAACATGTTTGTGATTTTAATAGCTACCTATCAACAGGAATTATTATTTCCCAGTTTTGCTTCCGTCATTTGCTTATTTTCAAGCAAATAACTGTCTTCCTTCAAAAGTGGTTAGAGGGGAGAAAAAAATACTTTTTAAGTTTAATTTCTCTAGAAATGTTTGTGGAAATCAAAGTTACCAGGTAAACTTGAGGATGGTGTGGGCTATATTTGCTGTGGAGGAGAACAGAACTGGCATATGTTGAAACTAGCTTAGCTGGTTACAAATGTAGATGTAAGACATGGCTATTGTATGCACTCTGAAAACAAAGAAAAAATTTAATTTAGTGTTGAGGAGCTGAGAGTGGAAAAACTGGTTTCCCAGCATTCTTCCTCAGAAGCCCAGAGTAAAATTTTAAAATGTAACCCAAATCAGTTTTGCTTCCTGCCCCCCTCCTTTAGACAAACAAAATACTCTCAAGGCTGACTCGTCTTATTTAATAGCACTCTTTAAAACACATTTGCTATTAGAGTTTGGCATCATTAATTTTTCTGGAGCGCACTGTCAGCATGTGAGCAAGTACAAATGAGGAACTCATGCACGTGGTGTTACATGGTATAGAGCCTGCCTTCAGCATTTCTCCATTTCTGACAAGCAGGAAAGTAATTATCAAACCAGTTGATGTAGAAGCCTGAGGCAATACTAACTAGTTAATCTAATCTAATCTAAATTTTTCTGGTTTTGCCAATATGTAGTCTGTTTATTTTTTTAATTATTAACCTACCTGTTTGTGTTTTTTTTAAGCTGTCACCCTGGAACTGTTGTATCAGAATTCCCTTTATGTAACAAAATGCCACCAAAAAACAAAATATTATCATTGGGAGTTCCAGGTTTTCTTCTCTCTGGAAAAAAAAGTCATTACATGTGAAAAAAGTATTCTTAAATGGAGCTCAATTAAAGAAAAAATTGATGTTGGTTCACAAATATGCTCTGAACCCATAATTTTTGTGTTCCTTCCTTTTCCTCTTCCTTTTCTTACGCAGCCAGTGCCCACTAAGATCTGCAGTCAGGCTGCAGCAGTAACAGGCTCCTGCCCCAGGAGGGCTTCCCGACCACCCCTGGCTTCCCCACAAGGAGAAGATGGCAGGGACGACCCCCAGGGCCAGGTACCGGAGCCTCAGCTCTGCCCTAGCCAGGAGGCTGCTGCTCTCACCCTGGATTCCGCAATCCGACACCGGCTCCAAAATGGGTAGGAAGGGAGGGACAGCACTGGAGCCCTCTCCCACTGCTTGGATTTTCCCACTCGAGGCTTCTCCTTCCTGAAGGAAGGACAGGCACAGCCTCCCCCACTCCCTGCTCATTGCCCTTCAGGGCAGGAGGTTAAGCAGGTGCACTTTTTTTCTCTAACTCAACTACTTTCATTTCTCTTTTCCCTCTTGAAATCTCTTTATTTTGCAGGCTTATATCACATTACCCCCCGTCTATCGTCTCTTTCCAGCTGAGAAACTCTGCTTTTCCACATTTGGTTGTTCCTCAAACAGAAACTATCCCATAGCTTTACACTTTGTTGCTGTCCTTCTCTGAACCTATTCCAGATGTACTATATGCTTTTTGAAACAACAGGAGCCAGCGCTACATGCAGTATCCAATGAGATGCAGGCAAAACAGGGATTAATACACGATGCTCTGTTTTGTTCTCTGTTCCTTTCCCAACAGCCCCTAGCACTCTGTTTTCTTTTTGGATTATTACTGAGCTGAGGTTTTCACAGAACTATTTATCATAAACTCTGAAACTCACTCATAGTGATAACAAGACTTGAACCTCAGCAGCAGAACAAGCATGCAAAGCAAGGACAGCAGCAGGGCAGTGGAAGAGAAATCTTTAAAGACGTTCTTTGAGACCTACACCCCATGGCTGACTTCTCAGTTCATGAAAGTTTACATTAAGAATTCAAAATTTGTTTTCATTCTTAATGTAAGCACAAAAGCAGAACTTAAGCAACTGTCAAGGAAGAGTAAAGAAGTAAGTCAAAGAAAAATAAGAATGCAACATCAAGGGTGACTAACAAAGAACAGAATGGTTCAGAAACCGCTGAAACCTAAGGGCTCCCATGTCTCCCACATCCCAGGCAAGCACTGCTCCTCTTCCCTGCAAATGGCATCCGACACCAAGGAGCTACTGCTGAACCAGACCTGCTGCCAAACAATCCCTGCAACAACTCTCTCAGGCAAGCAAAGCCAACGCCACACTTCTACACTGCTTTGTGGGCTAATCCACTCACTCTCTCCATGCACTGGGCTTCGACGTAAGCCAGCAAGACTCCCAAAATCTGGATAGTGATAGCTAGTGAATTGCTTCACTTGAGCTTTAAAGGCTTCCTCTCAGCAGGATTTATGATCTCAGCTGATCATCATGCTAACTGTAGTGACATAGCTGCCTATTCATAGTTCCCCAGAGGGAAAGAAATGTGCTGAAGTATGCTAGCAGAAGACCATAAAGACAGACTGTGAAGACACGTACATCTTTTTTAAAGGAGGACTGCTTGTTAGTGGACTGAGCACCTTTGGATGCTAGCCCCTACTTGCTCTTCGCCTTTCGGCAAATCAGCCAGCATCTTTTCTGGATTAAATTAACTATAAGCACAAGGATGAGATAAAGAGTGACTCGTCGTCTTACCTTCGGTGGTGTCTTATCTACCAAAAAACTGCCCTCTGTCCCTTGAGGCACATGAGAATAGCAGTACACAGACCAGACCAACTTACTTGTTATAAGATGCTGTTAACACCCCAGAAAATCCTACATGAGAATAAAGCACTTGCAGAGTGCAGGGAAATTGCATCACTTTTTGAGAAAGATTATTTACATTCATGGGAGCATGCATCTTGCAGTCAGTTGAATAGCCAAATAACATCAGTGAGGGAACACCACAGATTTGACACTTGTGATGCTTTCTGCTGTGAAAGGCAGATAATTTTGCTCCAATCATTTCCAGGGGCATCTAGTGAGTAAAATGAGTACTTTTGAAGAAGTTACATAGCTAAAAGTGTAAGAGATTACACTCCTTGCTCTTTTGGTCACCAAGAAAGTTGTCACATAATGCAAGACTCTGCTCAGACTGAAGTAGAGGAGAAGTCTCTTCTGGTGTGACAACATTCATTGCTATGGCAGACACTGCAGAGTCTGGAGGAAGATATATTAAAGAGAGACTTCATAAATTCATGGAAAAACAAATAAAACTGATAAAGCTTTCAGGAGAATGCCTCACTGGAAGATTATTAGATTGTTTCCTATAAACAAAGACAGGTTGTGTTTACCATCAGATCAACTACTTGCGTCTAAATCTGATGGATCCCAGTTGACAACAGTGAAAAAATACCCTGTCCAAGTGTTATCTCTGTTATCACTGGCTTGCTTTGTCACTTTCTAAAGTTTTGTAGCCATTGAAGCTGGCTGATAAATGGTTGCCCATCAATAAAGATCATCCCTTAATGTCTAGGTTTGTCTCAGTAAATGCCAATTTTTTTAAACCACTGAAGCACTTCATCAAAATCTAAAGTGTGCTCATTAATTCAGGACTTCCCAGATTACCTTCTTATCTTAATTCACTATATACAATACTTGTCAGATATTTAGAAGAAAAATTGACACCAATAAATCTGGGGTGGGTGGAGGAGTGGGCAGTAGGGGTAGGGGGGAAGCTCAAGCAGACTTGCACACTGTCTTACCAAGGAATCCTCAGCTGAATATGCAACCAAGCATCCTGTGCCAGAAAAAGGCATGGGTGTATCCAGAATCTGACACAAAAACAATCATGTAAGACATAAGCATTATCTGACACATTCATTTTTCTTGGGTTTTTGAGAGATGACAACAGACAAGATTATCTTTCCTTCAGGTCATGACAGACTTTAGGATGAACAATACAGGAAGTGAAAAACCATTATTTGAAAAGAACCTGGTAATATTAAACTGAAGAGCCTAAAGCAATGTGAAGGTCTTGATACCGTACTTCATGACCATTTAGCCAGGCAGAAATCTATACCAAATTAACGGAACTACAAAGATTTTCTACTTGTTAGTAGAAAGCACAAAACATGAGGCAGCTTCTTGTTTTCTAGCACGTGGGATAATTTAGCTCACATACTTTGCTATTGCTTTGTCACCAAACAAGGACCAAAACTTGTTATTTCCACTGTGACAAATGATCAAGCATGGATACTAATTCAGTTCCACATCACATTTGATAAGGTTGACAGGTTCAGAAGAGGGAAAATCTGTAACTGCTTATTTGGCCAGATTGTTATGAAATGATGTGGGCATTTGCTGCACAGCAGGGGGTGGCTTTTATTGGCCAGGAGCTCAGCAGACAGGAAAGCTGTGTTTCGAAACTGCAGATCTTGAGGTTTCAATCCTGTTTTCTAGTGCAGGTCATATTGAGACAGACCTCTCTTTGTAACTTGTTCCACACTGTTGGAACTGCTACTGCAAGTCTATCTGCTCACATACATTATTAATATCAGCCCCATGTGTCATCCCCCCTCTAACCTTCAGTCCAGCTATTTGAATTTCATTAGGCTATAACTAGAGTCAGTTGAAACTCGGCGCTGAAGACAGACAAATCACAACAATTCTCTTACCTCGTTATTAAAGATTTATATTACAGCACAAGATACAAAGATTACAAACTTCATGTTCTTAAATGAGGGAAAACACCAAAATGTTCTTCTCTGGTGAGGATGAAGTATAGTGCTCCTCAAATACTATTTTCTTCTTATATTATTTTAGAATACCTTGTAAAAATCAGTCCATGCCTTCAGAAGGTTGCAGTTGCAAAGAAACGTAGTTCTCGCAATACAAAAGCATTCCTTTGGGACACATTCCAACAGCAAGAACCACATTAACATAAGGGTTTTCAGGAAACACAGGGGATGAAGGGTACATAGGATGTCTGGCCTAGGTGACCACTTCTTGTTCTTTTCTTCTTTCAAGAAGCTTGATAGATGCAAGATCAGACACACTCTACAGTGTTCAGTAGCAGAACGTACAGCATTTCCTCCAATGGAGAAAAGCCATGCCAACTTTCTCTTTTCTTTTATGTTTCAAAACAATGTCTCAGTCATTGCTGGGAAAAAAAATCTTCAACACCTAGGCTCAGCTTAAGGTTAGCATTTTGGAAATGTTTTTCATGTTAAAAAAAAGCTTTGTGCACAGGTAGGGCAGTTCCATACTCACAGCTACACAAGCGATCAAGCTCCACAAAAGATTTTTTTTTTTCAGTTCAGAACTTGTTTTTCTCTTTCCACACTTTCATACTCTAAAAGGTTGCTATTTCACAGTAGTAAATTACATCATTAAATTTTTTGACAAACATCCCTGGATATTAGGAAAAACAGAGTGGTTAGCTTTTCTGTTAATCATAAGCCCTCTTTATAATTGGTTTTAATGACACAGTAATTCTTCTGTAGTTTTCTTAGTGGCTGTTTGCTTTCCCTTTTATCATTCACATTCATGTACTGTGTGGTGCACTAGCTGTCCTTGACATTCCCTTATTAGGTTTACAAATAATCATTAATTTGTTTTGTGTTCTGCCTCCTGTTTCAGTGATATATAGGCATGTCATCACCTTTCTAAAGTGTATTCATTATTTTTCTTCTTCAAAAAAAGCCCACTACATGAAGGGTTCAAGGTAATTTGCATGGTACACACATAACTCTGTATACTCTTCAGTGCATCTTCAAAGTTTACGTTGTCTATTCTTTAGATTTCATAATGAATGGACTCGTGTTCTGAAGTCTCTTTCACCATTTGATTGCTCTTTCTCTTGACCTGTTTGAAAGGCATTGCACTACAGTGAACAGAATATTAAACTTGGACTCCAGCTTGATTGTTACTCCTCTTTTTGTCCCAGGCCTTTGTATTGCACCATCTCCACTTCCCTCCCACCACAGAGGAAGCAAGGCATTCCTAAAACATGGGCTTGAGCACGGGTTTTTCTGTTGAAGGGGTGGGGGGGTGTTGGGGGGGTTTTGTTGTTTTTTGTTTTTTGTTCTTTTTTCCAGGAGGAACAATCTCTTATTCTGGCTTTGTACAGTACCTGACACAGACCTAGGGAATTAGTTGAGGCCTATAGGCACTAAGGCCTTCTTTTTTCTGTTTCCTCTTTCTCCCCTAGGCTATTTCTATTAATTCAGCTCAAGATTTGAAAGTTCTTTGATATAAAGAGGTTGCCTCATTTCACGGCTTGAGGTCAGCATTTATACCAGTGAATGCAGTATTACTAAGAAAAGTATTTTTATCAAAGCTTTGCAACATACTAGAAAATGCTAATTCTGATTTGATACATCAGATGTCCTTAAAGTTATCAGTTAAATTTAAAGTCATCCTCAGACTTGTGTCTCTTCTCTCCCGAGAAGCTAGCTCAGGAATTCTCGCTTAGAATCTCTGCACTCCACTGTGACTGACTGTCAAAGGGGCATTTATTGGCAAGTCATCTGGAATTTAAAGCCCTAACAAACAAACATGAATCTTTCTATTATACTTCCACCTGCCCCCCAGCAGTTTTGGTAACCTAGTTTATGTAGTACTGTAATCCTTACTGCTGAAAAAGTAAATTACAGGGACATTCTGGATAACGAACTTGTTCAAAATATACTCTTAATTAAAAAGTTAACACCACACCAAACCAGTTCAAAATTTCACTTGTGTTTCTGATATTTAGATGCAATATTCTACAGTTAATAAAACATTAATAGCCAAATAAAAAGAAAGCTATGACACGATTTTCTTCTCATGTTGCCAAGAAGGAAGAAAAACAAGCTAATGAGCCTGTAGCCATTCTCAGCAGTTTGAAATTCAATAAACTCTGGAATCAAAGGCCCATTTGTTCATAGTATCAGCTGGATTATAGACAACTAATTGGAAACCAGTTGGAAAGGAAAACTAAAAAGGCACAAATGTGATTTGTGGGACTAGGTGACCCTGATCTGTGCTATAGGTGACCCTGCTTTGGTCGGAGTGTTGAACTAGATGATCCACAGAAGTCCCTTCCAACTCCTACCATTCTGTGATAATGTGACAGGTGGATCCCATCCCCTTGTGAAAGAAGAATACCACCATATATTTCCTGCGGCTAACAAAATTGAAAAGTTATTACAGAATTACTCAATAGTTTAAAAGGATCCATGGAAAAAAATAAGAATTTTTAACAGAAAGTGGTGTAGGGGACAACTTGTCCGAAGTTGGGTCCCATTAAAGCCTGAAAATGTCAGCCGCATTAAATAATCCCATTGAAGTTTGTACAATATTAGAGGCCATGTCACAGACAGTTATCCACAGACATTAGAAAAGCCATCCTGAAGAACAAAGGACACCGACCAGAACCAAATAATTTTTGCTGCACTCTCAGAAATGACAGTCAGGCATGTTATTTAATACACAGTATAGCCCAGGTGATGATGATTTATCAGTTTGATGCTGGAATTAAACACATGGTTATCCAGTTCACCTTCTACGATAGATATGCTCACGATAGATGTTGCCACTACGTTGGAAAGACATACACTAAGACTTTTTTTTCTTAAGTTTCTATCATGAAAAGAAACCAAGAGACCAAGATACAAGGCAGATTACCTCTCAGTGATTTTAAAACAGCAGAAGTCAGATGACTTCAAGAAAGGCATGTTGAAAGAGAAAAAGATTAGAAGTAAGATTAATCTGATTTATACTGGAGTACCAGTGTGAATCCACATCTCTTATGTTCTGCCTTAAAGAAAACAGTAACAAAAATCAGTTGCCATGTGTGTTGCATTTTTTTTCATCCACACTAAGCTAGTACTGAACAAAGTGATATGCCTTGTTATCTTAGTAGAACCTCATAATCAGTGATTCATTCAACGAAATCATTAGACCATATTCAACATAAGGAATTATCTGTCCTGTACTCATAGCTCTATGCATTGACCTGATCCATGCTGCATACCTCATTTCTCTTTATATTGCTTTGTAAGGAGCCATCCCTTATTTTGGTCTGAACATTCTGTCAACATCTGCATATGTGTAAACCAAGTGTAAAAGACAATCATGTCAAAAGTGATAGCGTTTCCCACCCACTCTGTGAGAATGATTACAGTGTGTTTAAGGCTGTGAATCTGGTCCACTGTGCCTTGTGGCAGCCTTTTCCAACACAATCCAACTAAAGTGAGCCCTGTGCTGTCCTTCATGTGATGTTCTAAAACTAATGTCAAAATTAGGGACCTCAGAGTTGAACGAGATTTATTTTTAATGCGTGTTTCAAATCACTGATACGGTGGAGCTGAATAAAATGCAGCTTTCATTTCTTCCCAGAAACAAATTGTTGAAAAGAGTTAGTTATTGCAGCTTCTTGGAAGTAATGTCTTACAGTGACGAATTTCCTTTTCCCCCTTGTATATTGTATTTGTACAAATGACAACAAGAACATGCAGTGTCATGTAGGATATTCACAACATTTTACTAGAGAATTATATTTGCAATATGTTATTCAGCACATTCCTAACACACCTCTGTATTTAGAGATTCATAACTCCAGCGAAATTTCTACTTCACCTGGAACTTGGCAAACAGGTTCTCCACTCAGCAGATCTTCTTCATGTGAGCCTGAGAAAAAAAAAAAAAGGCCAATAAATGGGAACGCATATGCAGCTTATGGCAGAAATTACATTAAAACTGAAAAGAAACTATACTCATTGTATCAGTTTATATACTAATGTGAATTCTATAAGATTTAGAACTGGAAAGCTTTTCTTAAGAAGCAATAAAAGCTATACAGAAAGAATACTTCATCCTTCCTGAAAGCTGAAATTATTAGTGTAAGATTTAAGAGAAGACTGGAAGACTTTTTTGAAAGGTAAAATATCACATATTTTCTCCTTTTCTTGAGTTAGCCAGGTCATAACTATCTGTACCTATGTTAATATTGGGAATGTCTGAAATAAATTGCTCGCAAGTAAGATATAATCAAGAATTACATAGCTATATTCAATGAAAATTTGAAGTGAGGTCTAAACAGTAGAATCAGTCCACAGAATACTCATGAGCAGAAAAAAAATTCTCACTCATTAAATGGACTTTTCTATAGACTCTAAGTAGGTGATTTACAAAACAAAATACAGTAGCACTTTGCATTAGAAAAATTAAATCCTGTTGTTTGGTAAGACTAACAAAACAAACAAGTAGAAGTCACCACATAACAAGTTGCAGCTGCTTTAAAAAAATTGTTTTAGTTTATCTAGAAAAAGTTGACCATCTCCATGCAATCAGTGTCAAAAAACAAATGACTGAGCTTCCCTACAGCGTTTCAATGGAATTAAAATCTGTTAACTGTCTGCACATCAATAATCTTTTGCAACAACCACTTTAAATCTCAAGGCTAAAGGCACACTCTCAAATGAAGTACATCATCAAGTACCGAATAATTTAAAAGGTCATGAAGAAAGTTATGCTTGAGTAGTGTTGTAACAAATAAGCAAACCAAACAAGCCATAGCTCACCCACTTCCCCTTTCTGCCTCACCTAGCACCACCCCTCCTTCCACACACTAGGGTTTGAAACCTCAGGTAATAAAAGCTGTCATGTGTTTATTAAGGTCATGAACATACAACACCTGAATGATCTTTATATCCTTGGTACAACTCCTGAACTATATAAACTGGCCACACTTGTCTTTTTAACAACATCAGGAGTACACATTTTATAACAAACACACAATTTTGACAGTGGCAATAGTTGCACCCTCCCTAAATGTTTCAGAGGGGAAGAAAAAGTGGAATTCAAACCTCTTCCATATTTATGTACTTGCGTCACATCTTACTGAAGACAACCTCAAACATCATACCCTAGGTTACTTATGTATCAGAATTCTCCAAGTATAACCTATAGGAGATATGAGAATCTAATTCAGACAGGCTTTCATGCATGACTAACATTAATCAACTTATAAATCTTGATGTAGAAGTTTAGCTTAAGAAAAATACAGTAATTAAATCAATACAACATTGCTGTTATATTTTGTTCGTCACTACCTATAATACTGTATCATTAAGCGTGTTTAATTCCACATAAAGCAGTCAAGCGGTGAACGCTAAAGCCTTTCTCAGACATCATTTAACCCAGCAAGCCTCAGGCGCCACTGGAAAAAGCATGCAATTTGAGAAGATGGATAAATCCAAAGATAGCACAAATTTGGAAATATTTCATGTCTCAGTGGCCAAACACAACAAGCCTGTATTAATGACAAAATTCTGTCATTGATAATACTCATTATTCATAGCAAGACATACTCCATAAAAGGACAATGATCTTTTGAGGTATATATTACTGCATTAAATACATAAATGCAGGCTAACATACTCCTCCATTACCCCCCTTCAAGCTGCAGTGGAATCACTATAACAAAATGTGGATGGAAGACAGTGAATGACTTCACCCCAGCCTGGGAAAGTCTCTCTCGTCCACTTCTGAAGCAATCAAACAGGCATCCTTCAGGCTCAGCAGAAGGCATAAACAGTGTTTACTGCTCCGTCCCTCACAGGTCACTTAATCTCATCTGTCCTCCAACAAAAAGAGTGCAATGGGGAGGTGTAATGGGTTTGCATGGTGAGGTTTTGGTAGCTGGGGGGAGGAGGGGGTGGGCTATCGGGGTGGCTTCTTTGAGAAGCTGTGAGAAGCTTCTCCCGTGTCTGATAAACCCAGTGCCAGCCGGCTCCAAGATGGACCCACCGCTGGCCAAGGCCAAGCCAATCAGCAACGGTGGTAGCACCTCTGG
>Ga0181612_101620_pt1 | contig 12012 bp, 6 predicted proteins | sample HoacroProtozoa21_FD_119630 | JGI IMG/M metagenome (GOLD analysis project Ga0181612, IMG submission 119630) | Hoatzin crop microbial communities from Cojedes, Venezuel. Combined Assembly of Gp0051906, Gp0051904, Gp0051908
TGCTCCCAGCCCTGTCCAACCTGGCCTCAGATGTTTCTAGGGATGGGGCATCTACCATCTCCCTGAGCAACTGTGCCCATGTTTCACTACTCTCATTGTAAAAAATTTCTTCCTTATATGCAGTCTACCCTCTTTTACTCTAAAACCATTACCCCTTGTCCTGTCAGAACAGGCCTTGCTAAAAAGATTGTCCCTATCTTTCTTATAAGCCCCCTTTAAGTGCTGAAAGGCCGCAATAAGGTGTACCCACAGCCTTCTTTTCTCCAGGCTGAAAAGCCCCGACTCTTTCAGCCTGTCTTCACAGGGGAGGTGCTCCATCCCTCCCAGTGTTTAAGGGTGAGTAGCTTTTGTTTCAGTTCATCCAGAATTAATCAAGATGTAGGCATTACTTGTATACAAACCCCCTTTTCCTGAAGCCATCTGCAGAATGACATTAAGAATGGCAAATTAGATACTGATAAACAATCTCATTTGCATTCACAACTACTGCAGACAAGAAACTGTTGGGCTACAGAAAAGATCCAGCACTGCTTTTTATCTCTAATGTCAGCTCAAGACAAAAGCAAACCAACAACATCCAGTGAGGAGGTATTGAAGAGATCTATGTAAGGTAAAATAAACTAGACCTGAAAGCATAAGTAATTCAGACACATAAACACTCTGCAGAGCATAGTCCAGTTATCAGTAAGTGCTTACATTAAGTATGCATTAGGTCAGGTCTTAAAATGGGGGAAAAAGAGAGCAAGTACTGACAGATTAATTGTGATCACATACACCAACAAAAACATGGGGTTTCATCAGTGCAGTCCTTCCGACTCTGCTGCCAGCCAGCAATCCCAGGAATTTCTGCCCCCCACAAATGGCTGTCACCTCCTTCTCCCGTCCAGGTCTCTGGGAAGGTGATGTTCAGCAGCGTGCAATTCCTTTACACGGAGGGAAACAATCTGGCTGCCAGTATTTGATTTTAGCTGGCATCTCTAAATTCTATAAACCACTGATTCAGGAATGACCTTATCTAGCTGTCTTCATTGCAGATTTCAGCTTTCACATTGTTAACAAAGTGGCGAACTGGTCTGCCATTAGTCAAAAGGCAAAACCACTGTTATCGATGTCCAAAGACTCCTTTCTCTCTTTTATAAGCATTTATACGCACTCTTTATATATGATACCATGCACTCTTTTTCATTATTTCTTTTATCAAGTATCAATCACGCACTTCTTTTAATGAGTGTTTCATCCATATGGTAAGTACGCATGCAAACTCAAATTGTTAGTAGTGCTATGCATTTAGTTCATGCTGTGTATCTTTCAACATTATATTTAGTCATCTCCCTGTCTGTACATCCTCCTCCATACAATATCGCTGGCACCTTGTGGAGACCGTCAACTGTTCATAGATCTACAAACATTTGACTCAGTAATATCTAATATTTTAACTTATCTGCTATGCCCTGTAACCACACAGGCACAAATTTGGATTTATGATTTTCCAGGCCTTTGCAGCTGTGCTTTATCATATATTACAGAGGTGAGGCAGGGGTAAGTGACACTGCTCACAAGAGGAAGTCACTCAGTTAGGTAAAGAAGATAGTTCCGTGCCACTTCAGGCACACGCAGCTTGTCTGTTATTGTGAACCCACCTGAACACTTTGACCTCAGCCCTGGTCTTGTTACATTTGAAGCTACAGCAATAGTAACTCCAATGTTGTCAATGGAATCACATTAGCATGTGACGAATCTGCCTTTGACTGCATACAGAGAAACACAACTGCAATGATTTTCTTTACAATATACAAAATACAGACAATTTATACTTTAAAGCTAGCTACAGCTATCACCAGCCCAGATCTGAGCTTCATTTCAACACTTCAGTGCCCATATTTGGCACAGAAAGGACTTTTCAAACTTAAAAACAACCCCACCACACAACGATTTCATACATGCCTGGGGGCACTGCATTTCCACAACATTTCAGTGTTTTGCTGCTTTAGGGTCATGGTAACTTGAGTTTGTCCATCCTCAGGAAAAATGTTAACATAGGATGAGTGAAGCCCTTGGGAATTTACATCTGTTTACCCAAAATATGCTGCAGGTCGTGTGAGCCTGAATGATTCCTCTTGCCTCAATCAGGAAATATTTCCTTCGAGTATCTCAGAAAGATTAATAGAAGCAGAACTGACAGCTTACTGCTGTTAAAGAGACAGGTCATGAAGTGCTAGCAATGGGAAGCACTATGCTGGATTAATAAGTATCATCATGAAACTCACTCTACAGCCTGATTAATGGTTCTGGTGGGGATTTCCCACAAAGGTGGCCAGGCTTTAAAGTGTAATTATGGACTCTGGAAGTGTTGAGAGTCTGCATTATCCCACTAATGAAACCCAGTTGCTCACTGTCTCAGCAGCTTGGAGAACAGCTGCAGAAGCAGGGGCCATCCGGGCAAAGATACTTCTGTCATGCTTCCAGAAATAATACTTCATGACTCCTGGGGTGCTCCATATGGATGCCCTAATACTGCACAGCGCCGTCCAAAATGTTCCAAACTTCAGCAGCCCAGTGACTGAGCAAGCACGTCAAAACCTCTGCAGTTGCACATTGAGGAGTCCTTTGGAGGCCACAGTGGAGAGGCAGAGGAGCTTGCAGACACTGGGCACTGGCCATAGGATGAGCTAGAGCGTGTACATGGGCATATCCAGGACACTTGATCCTGAGCAGCATAGGATTCACAGCTCCCATCCCTCTATCTGGGAAGACGCACAAGAACACGAACATCCCCTGCTCAGCAGAATGAAAACTAAGCAAGTAGCATAGGATGGGATAAACTAGCTGTTCAGATAGGTACAGTGGTATGAGAGGACATAACAGCAAAAGCAATGGGTCAGAGGGCCTGACTCAGGGTCTCAGAAGAGTTATGTTTTCTTCTGTCCTGGTAAAAAAACCCACAGTTACACTTGTGCTTTTTTTTGGTTGGTTGGTGGGGTTTTTTAAGATACCTTTTGAGTTGACAAATTTGCAATTCTGATACTTCTTGCCAGCACTGAAACAACTCCACAATATGGTGAAACAATGAGGCTCCCAGCATGAGGCAGAATGGGCAGATCTCACGGCGAAGGAGAAGGAGTCCCTTGATAGGCTCACAGCACAAGAAGGCCATCCCAATGTCATCGATTAGTTAGAAGCAGTTTTGCCATTTCAGAAACTAAGGGAGATGAGGCTCAACCACAAATCATCCAGGTTCAGAGAACTGCCAAAACAAATGCCTTGGCAAATGCTGAACTCTCTGTGCTGTCTGCAAATGCTGACTCATATAATTACTTTTTTTTTAAAAAAAAGGAAGGTCTTGGCCGATTTTTGCCATTTTTTTAGCCAAGAAATCTGCTAGATGCTACCCTTTTCTCAGAAAGCTGGGTGACACAGGTCTGACACAGATAACCTGAACTAGATGCATATTTTTTGCTGCTTTTCTCCCTCAAGAACCTCCTCCTTGTTCATATTCCCAAGGCGCAGGCTGCTCCAGAGCATGGAGATTCAGGGCATAAGATCAGCTACAAGCTGAGATGTGCTGTCCCTGCATCTCCTCAAACAACTGAAGGTCTCAACAACGGATGATTCACAGCTGTCCTCGCCATTGCCTACTCTCTGTCTTCAGATGAAATCTTGCCTCAGAAAAAAAAAAGCAACTGCATTTCTACCTCTTCTTTCAATATTTTAAAATTTTTCTTTCATTTCTGTTGGAAATTAGATGCTTTAAGAATAGGCTTAAAAACAAGTTTAAAAAAAGAGCATGCAAATACATTTGCATATCATGAGCAACTGCTGAAGTACTCTCACAGCTTTTTTTTGTTTATTCCCATGTAGGAAACATACTGAAAAAGGTTTTTAAAAGGAAAAGCAGTGAAGTTTCTCTAAGGTATTTCATATCTTACCATTAGGGGGAAAAAACCCAAATTTTTATAAGTATGAAAGAATTTCATCATTACTTGGAAAAATGCAGTATCTCTTTGGAAACGTTGGAGACAGCAAACCGGACTTCCTCAGCAGCAGGATCGAAACACAGAATCCAGGGCCAAGGGTAGTCAAACCAAATCAAACTCAGCGCAACCCAACTCTTTCTAGGTCTGAACCCTGATGCGGTCACTTGCTTCTCTCCATCGTAGTGAAGGTGGTGCAACAGGATGCCCAAAGAAGAAAGACTTGCATCCAAATCTCGCCTTGCCTCATGGCACAACCAGCAAAGAAAAAGGCAATCTTTCCCTCACCAAGGTAGGTGTCCGAGACAGACACAACAAGCCTTCCCGAGGTGCTCCTCCAAGCGCACTCAGAGGGCCTCACCAAGAGGGAGCAGCTGGGGATGGCAATGCCGTGCTGATCAGGGACCCTGCTGCAGAGCAGGAGGTTTCATGGGAGGTTTGAGAGGGGCTCAGCAGAGCCTGTCATTTACTCAGAGAGGACTGGCTGCTCCCCACGTATCAGCTTGTTTAAATGACAACAGACAAGCAAGAAAAAAAGGTTTACAACAGGAACAAGAGCAAAGGAAAAGGAGATTCAGCACAACTCTACCATTTTCTAGACTAATGAAAAACAATTTTCCAACAGTCCTGATGGGCACTTAGTCAGAAATAGGCTTCGAATTAAAGGTAGGTCTCCCACCCCGCAAAAGACCAAAAAACCCTGTATTGTGTTAGTCTGGAAAACAGAACCACTGAGGATTCCTTTAAGAACCAACAATATCTTCATTCAGAAGAGGCAAAGTTACTCTCATATATCAATGGCATTGCATATGCTACAGCTGCTCTGCAGGTGACAGATCACAGCTCCGAGGTTTTTGACTCCACATTGGCAAAATTTCCTGACACATTTCAGAGACTTTGTTTAAGTTGAGGGCATTTATTTAGCTGCACAGTTAAATCTGTAAATGCGCAGATATTCACTAGAGTGAAGGCGCACTTTTTTTCTAAATTATACTCTAAATATTGCTACTTTTTCAAGGACTCCCTTTAACAAAGGAGACTAACATACCTAACCAAACACTCACACAAGAACATTCAAAGTGTTATAGGAAATGCTGTTACATTCCCATAATTAGTCATAATCACGAATTCCCACATTCATCATCTTTCTCAGTAAATATCTATACTACCACAGCACCTACGAGTCATCATCATGTGCTTGGCCTCCAGTTCTAAACACTTGACAAACACAAACCAAAATGACTGTCTTTGTCCCCAGTTTAACATTCACTCATCATAAGCTGCTTCTCTTACAAGCTTTATCCATTTGGCATAGCACCTCAGCCCAGGCATTTCAGATTTCTTGTCCCCAGAGTATGGTGCCATCAGTTACTTGTCTCTGATATTCACCATCCATGTCTCCTTGGGGTAAGAGGTGATTCTGCAACCTGATGCATGAGGTTATTTTTGAATTATTTGGGTAGTAGCTTTCCATTAGCACTGCAGAAGTATTGCTATGCAGTTGTAATTCTGTCTGTGAGCAACAAACTGTCATAGAATCATAGAAAGTTTTGGGTCTGAAGGGACCCCTCGAGGTCATCTAGTCCAACCCCCCTGTAGCGAGCAGGGACACCGCTAACTAGATCAGGTTGCTCAGAGCCCTGTCCAACCTAGTCTTGAATGTTTCCAGGGATGGGGCCTCCACTACCTCTCTGGGCAACCCGTTCCAGTGTTTCACCACCCTCACTGTAAAGCATAGTCTTCCTTCATAGATGTATTTGCAATATTTTCTGCATTTATTTCTATGGGAGATACAGGTCAATCATGAGCCTGCTGTTAATACAAGTATTTAAGCAAACCAAAAATTATCTGACAGCAAGTTTTAAATGCAGGAAATTAAATATTTAAAAAGCACTGAGAACAGGGGTTCAGATCCAAATGTTCTGCGGTTTGTACCTTGTTCCTCTTACAAGAGCCAGTAAAGCCTGGGAACCTCAAAGAAAACCTGCCTTGGCTGGCTACTTCTTAGGAAAGAAACAAGAAACAGAAACAAGAGTTACTTTACCAGAAGCTCCTAAATTACTCAAGCCCTAAAAAGTAATTCTGTAAAGCCCTCCACTGCTGACTGCTCCCGAAATAATTTCTGAAATGCCTCATCTGTTTCTTATTTAGATTGTGTATGATGCACTTTTTAGCATTTGGCTGCATTATACAGATGAGGAGAAAAAGCAAATATATGTCGTTAGACAAAACACAGCATGCCCAGTCGAATATGGTGATTTAGTCTGATTTTCATTTAAAGCAAAAGTAGATCCCCTACCTGCTTGCTACCATCTGTATTATTTTCACACTAAAAGTATTTACACTTTTTTTTTCTTAGCTTACACTACTTCATTGTAATTGTGAAAATACCAGGGGCCCATAAGGCAAATAACTCCATTAAAAGCCTTAGATACTGCAGTATATTACTGTATGGCAAGTGTCATGTATGCAATAACTTAGGAGATAACTTCTCCTTCTGAAAAGGTCTCCACTGCAATGGAGGAGATGGTGAATCAGCTACATAGCGTCTCTCATTTCTACTGAGAGATCTATTTCTTGCACCTTCTCCTTGTTATTAGTATTTCTGCAGACCCATACCTGTAAGTGATACCAGTGAAGTTATCATGCCATTTGGGCACAGGCTCTTTCTCATAAGGAGGCATTCACATAATTTCTACAGCCTGATTAATTTCACAATGTGGCAGAAACTCTATGTGCTGCAAAGTCTGCTTAATACCCCCGGAACTAAACTGCTCAGACGTTGGCCTGCAGGCAGGATAGACCTTACTGGACGTACCTACCCACCATGGCAGGGCTACGGGGCATCAGAAAGCTTCATTCTACAAAGTGTCCTGAACTGTCCTGCCTCTCTGGAACAGGCCATTCCCGAAACAGCAGGGATACTTAACATTACAGTGTTATTACCATAGGTGCTTGTTTAGCATTTCTGGTGACATGATTTATACACATGCACACATACAACAGTCCTTTCAGAAGGCTGATTTTTTCAGTGGAGCACTTCCACAGAGCAGGGAGCTCTTTAGATCTCACCAACACACAGAGAGCAGCTTCCCCCTCGCAAAGCTATCCCCTTGTCAGCGCAGGTAGTTGGAAGTCCCTCTGGTTAATTTTTCCTTCAGGCACAGTTGTACTGATACTAACGTAAAGCAAAGAAAAACAAAAATACCCAAAACAACAACAACAAAAAATAAAACCAAACCAAAAAAACCCCACAAAAAAACCCAAAATACAAAGCACTCACAAAAAAAAGTTATGCTGATCACTCTTTTTTTTTAATTAGATTTTTTTTTTCTTTCATTTGTGCTAGTATTTGGAATGGTCGCTTCTACTCAAATAAAAGACAAATAGCAACCACCTATTGCATTCACTTGTCAGCGTATCTGTATGAAGACAGAAGCCTTGGCTCTGTTTCCCATGCCATCCTGATGCTCCAATAACCAGAGATAAGGTAAGCAGCCCGCGAGAGGTGTAGTGTGTAGCTGGCATACAAAGGCGGTGCAGCGGTGAATTACAGCTGACCGCATTACTCATTTTGCTAGTCGTTCAGAGTAACAGGAACATTTTTAGAATATCCCCCAGAAAACAGCAGGGTCACAACAGTCACCCCCCCGAGACGTGGTTTGGAGCAGTTTTAGGCAGAGGTATGAGAAAGGCACAGCAGTGCTGTCCCTTCGAATGAGCTCTCCTTCGCATCTCCAGCCCTTCGCACCACCAAAAGCAATTTTTGTGCAGTGCACTGTTCAGTAGTGTGGAGCATTAAGACGAATTTCTTGCTAATGTATAGGTTTGACATTTTCAGATTTATTCAGACATATTACCCATAAAATGGCTCTAACACAATCAAAGGACATTATCAGAATTGTCTGTTCCCAGGATGTTTGGCACTCCATAACTCAGATGCATTTAACTCCTCAATAACTCTAGCATGTTTGGATAATTTGCTGCAGTAATGTATAATCTTGCCTAGAGGATTCATTCCTTAAGAAATTTAATAAATTAAATAAAAACCTGTATAGCCCACATTTGCTAGTCATCATCCCATTTAAAAGACCATCCCAGAGTGTCAGCACTGCGTGATCTCACCGTGCTTTCTGCGAGGCAGCGATGCTCATCCAGCCCTTTACGCTAGGTTTCACTGTATCAGAGGTGGAAGTGACGGGTCATCCTATTACCTCCCATCATTTCCAGGCCACTCCAGGCCAGAGGTAGCAGAAATCACTTCAGGTCACAACGCAAGGTAAAATGTGCTTTCCAACCCTCTCCACATCAGTCAGAGCAGGATGCCGGAGGCAGATAGGGAAAGAAATTAAATACCTGCTCACCTCTACACAGAAGTCAGGGCCAAAAGACATGAACAGAACAAGAAGGATCAAAAATACCTGTCAGCGCTACATCCTCTGTGAATACAGGACTTTGACTCTCAAGGCAATTTCCTTAGCACCTCTCTCAATTCCTGAGCCAGCAGCAGGGCATCAGTCTGGCCTCTGTGCAGAAGACAGATCTCACTTCCAGATGAGCCTCACCTGCTGATCTCTGGCGTGGGGCACCCCATCTTTCTAAACAGTGCTTCATACCCACTCCTTTAAACAAAAAAATGCTCTAGGGTGCTCTGCAGAAACACCGGGGACTGTATGAGCTGACAGACCTGCCATATGGAAAATTTGGTGGGTCCTGGTTATCCACAAGGGCCCAAAGTGCACCAAAGTCCCCATCAGAGTGCTTCATCCACCAAAAGTCTCGCTGTGCCTATCAAAATCCAGCTTTCTCCTTCTCAATTCAAGTTCCTGCCTGCTATTAAAACAAACAAATAAATAAAAATAGAAACCACCAGCATGAGCCCTTCTAAGGCTGAAATCCACTCAGGGGTGTCAGGGCTGCTCCAAGCCAGGCTGCCGCTGCCCATCTTTGAGGCTCCTCAGCAGCTTCTGTCTGTAGAGGGATCACTGTGTCCCTGACATCTTGCACAGCAATGCTAAGCTCCTTCTGAATTTCAGTCAATCGGCCTAAAGGTTTTAATCTAGAAAAGAACATAACCCTGTAGAGAGCACCACAAATTCAGGTCTTATCTGTGCTTTAATTACACTGAGTTATTTGACTTGTTTGTAGCTCTACTAGTATGAGATAATTACACTTATGGGAAAGCAACACTTAACGGCTGGAAACATTTAGCATCAACCAGAGCAGAATCTAAGTAGTCAAAAGCCACCCAGTGCACATTATTTTATTTTAGTTCTCCTCCAATGCACAATTCTGCAAGAAAACTCTAATAACAGACAGTATGGGACCTGCGTCTGAGACTTTCCCAGCCCAGTGCTGAGCCAGGCTGTTCCCCTCACCTCTCGGGAATGGAGTCCTCCCACCAGTGCCAGACTGGGCGGTGAGCTAAGGCGGACCGTCATCGCTGACCAATGTTGTGCAGAGCCCTTGGCACCTGCTCCATCTCTCTCAGAAAACCAACAACTGCAGCAGGGCCACACTGCTGCAAGGAACTGAGTACTGATGTTGAGAACAGGTAAAAAAAATCACATTATCTCTGCAGAACCCCACAAATGCTATAAGCTCTACCCTCTCATAGCAAAACCAGTGAGAAGAGCACCTACATATCCAAAGACAGAGCTAAATGGATGCTGTTCCACACGTCTAACCCCTACCTCAGCCAAATCACACCTTTTCAAAAAAAATGGGGCTAGAAAAATTACTCAATTGTAGACAGCTGCATTTGTTTCATGAACCACTTGCTCATTTATTATGAAGCAGATATAAAAGATTCTTATAAAAGAAGTTCCTTTAATATGCATTTGTTAAACTATTTAGCTTCTGAAGAGCTCTGCCAAAGCTGGCGGTGTCCATTGATCACCAAGACAGCTCCTTTTTTAGTATTCCCTTAAGTATTCTGTTCTTTTTTACTGTGCTTTCTATTTTGAAGATGTAAGTGACAATGCTTTTGGGGTCTGCCAGCACACCAATAACTCATTTACCAGTATACTTCACTCATTCTTCTGCATCTTAGCCCAGAAAGACCAGGATTTTTGTTTTCTTTAGGTATTAAAGATTATATATATAAACAGCATCAAAGCTAAGAGTAGAAATCACTGAGCACGGGGCCATCTGTTGCAATGAATTTTCAGAGCATCAGAGGAAGTAAAATGTTCCTTTGTCACAAATGTTGGTGGGTTTTCTTACAGCAAAGCCTTACATTTCTGTCCAGGTGCTCCTTACAGGAGAAGAATCCCAATCCATCTCACATACCAGCCAGATGGTATTTTTCCGAAGATAGAAGGTATATTTCTCAAGACAGGTTGAATACTTAGTGTCTGCTACAAGATCGCATGCAATACAACCAGTTAGGGTAAGAAATGCAGAATAAAACTGTATCAATGGAAAGGTAGCTAAGCAAAATATAATTAAGCAGATGAGAATTAAGCAAGAGTATTTGTATTAGCATATTAATACCAAGGTTTAAATAAAAGCTTTGTAAATACCGCCCAAGAATATTACAAAAGCTATAATAACTACCCGCTGTCTGGGTCTCGGGTTTTAATGTCTTCCAGAAGAAACAGCTCTGCCTGCAGTGCACGCTACCACCGTGCTTTTGCGGCTTCCCCCAAGCCATCGGTTCAGTCGAGTCTGCAGCCAGTGCCAGCTCAGCACCAACTCCTCATGACAGACCCATGAGCTCCATTGCCCTCCAGACTTTCTCAAAGCCTCAGTTTTCACTCAGAGCCTGCAGCCAGGATGACACCAGGTCTCTGCAAGAAGACTAACTCATTTTCCTGGTGGGTGTCACACAGTTCACTAAAACTGTGTCATTCAGGGAGAGGTAATGTGCATCAATTACTATGACACAAAATGGGAGAATGACCTAATATGTGCATTAATACAGTATCTTTTAATTCCTAAAAAATGGTAGTTGAGATTCATTGCTCCTGCAGAGTATTCCATTATCAAATATAACTCATTCCACAGTTTTAAGTGCAAAAGTTAAAGTCATTCAAAAAACAAATCTGAAAAACTTTTGAATCCATAGCAATAAGCTGTTCTCTTCATAGTAAACATGTCGGAAGAAAATTACTGACCTTCTTTTTGTTTGCAAGAATTCAGGGCAGAGAATTGTTATACAACTTGAATTTTGCATAACAAGTTTCAAATTTATTTGAATTTATAAGGCCAAATAAAAAACTCCCGAAAACAGTGATAGAAAGTTTAAACACCACCCTTATGAAATAAACGATGTGGTTAGATTAGTTCTCCAGAAGTCTATAGGATGTAATATGTTCAGTTTAAAATCTTTTAAAGTCTGGGATGTGGACAAATAGCCACATTTCTGGAAGATGATACAGTTCATTTGTTCTTACTGTCTCTAACATGCTAGGAATTTAGTTTCTTATTGCTTGAAACTGTAATTTTAAACTTGTGGTAAAACACCACTAATTGTAACAACTAATTGGCAACAATAAATTTCTTAGCAGGTGCATGACTTATTCAGTACCTCCATCATGTCCTCCTCCCTAGAGGGGAGCTTCCCACCATGCCCAGGAGTGTCAGTGCTCCGTGCCTGGTCACCATACACTGGATGGCAACAACACACATAACATTTCCACTGAAAAATAAAATAAGAAAATTAAATTAAATTAAATTTTTAATGTGTTGCTTAACATGTGAATATTAAAATCCAGATAATTATTTGTTATGAAAAGTATCCGATATTAAATAATACACATATGCTCAATGCTCTCTGGGTCTGCCGTACAAGCACTGGAGACATGCACAGAGATCCTGCGAGAAGCCAGCACAGCACTGAAGTTTCTGCCCCACAGATCTTCTCTGTCTTTGCTAATTCAAGATGCTTTTCTCTTTCAGGGCCTACAGTAGAAGGGTAACCATACTCCTTATGGTAAAATACACACCACAAGCAAAATTCTGCAAGTCTGTTTGCTATTAACCAGTTGCTGTATGAACTATGAGATTTAAACACCAGTTCTTCTACAGGAAGCACAAA
>Ga0181612_105941_pt1 | contig 12012 bp, 6 predicted proteins | sample HoacroProtozoa21_FD_119630 | JGI IMG/M metagenome (GOLD analysis project Ga0181612, IMG submission 119630) | Hoatzin crop microbial communities from Cojedes, Venezuel. Combined Assembly of Gp0051906, Gp0051904, Gp0051908
GGGCCGAGGCGGGACCGGAGGTAGGCCGCTGCTGTGTGCTGCCCGCGGCCGGGCTGACGCAGGCCGAGGTGGCTCTGGCAGGCCGGTGAAAAGCACCCTGTGCCGCACCAGCAGCTCTGTTAACACTCAGTTACTGAAATAGCTAATACTTTGTGTGCTCGGGGGCGGCGGGTGTCCACATTTTCTCCTCTGCTGGCTCGCTGGAGCTTGTGGTACAGCCTTGTTGTGTTTCAACTGATAGGAAACGATTTTAAAGAGTTTCTTTTCCTTCTAGTGTGTATTTTTCGTGGTAAGTAGAACACTTTAGAAATAGTTCTTAAGCAGACACAAATTTCCTATTTTTAATCTTACGTATTTGTGAGTTTCAAAATTTCCATTTCCTATTTATTTCCTTTTCATAAGATACTGGAATTGATTGCACCCTAAAATTGCATACAGTTGTTTGTGGAAAGTCGCTTGCATCTGCTGAACACCCATCCAGAAGGAGAAATATTTGGAAACTTCCTGCGGGCTATTTCAGGTAGAGATCCTGGCTCCCAGTCATTAGAATAGGGGATGCAAGGTCCACTGCAGCACGAGAAAGGGTAGGTAGGGATGTGTTACCTGGGTTTACAAGGAGATTATTCGAGTGTGAAGTTCTTATATTCTCTTCAGGTATCTACTTCATCCTGTCTTCTGGCAGCTTAGCTTACCAGTATTGTGGGGAGTAAATGTGAATTGGTATTGTAGCTGGTTTTTCCATTGGATGGACATATAAAAGTAGAGGCACAGTAAGCAAGGCGAAAATACACTAATACACTTTGCTGAATGTTCTATAATGCAGTACATGAAATCTTAAAATCAAGTTTAAATATATCAGTATTCTCTTAAAGGTGTTTGATGCTGTTTTAGTTGTCTAAAACAGGATTAAGAAAAAAATCATGTTTGCAGCTAGGACTCTGGATATGGTCATACAAAAAGGTTAAAAATTTGTGCTGGTTTTCAAGCTGTACTTCACTGTCACATCATTAGAGAGGAAATGCTTTTTTTCTCTCTTTAAACTAGGTAGTTTGTGTAGTCCAATATTTCTGGTAGCTCTGTATTGTGGCTTCTGCTTAGAAGCTGTTGGTGGAACAGTCAATCGCTTCTGCCTTTGATTATTGTAACTGTATCTGATTTGCTCCATCTACATGCATCTACATGGCAAAAGGGAACAGAAGAAGTATTTTTAATTAACTGGAAGATTTGTGAGGTAAAAAAAATTGTCAAATGGTCTGGTAAATGTGGTTAATTTAGTACTTGAGACTTTGTGGAAGATTACTAGATTGCGATTAAGCGGTGGCTTGACCAACCTTTGATCTGTGTTTTAGCTTATTTAATGCACATTATAAAATATCATTAGAAGTCCGTAGTTAGTACGCAGCACATGTGGCTGCGTACTAAGAGGGAAAAGCCAAAAATACATTTTTATGGAGATTACATGGAATAAACAACACACCTTTTTTCGGTGATAAAGTGGAGTAAGTGCTATGTAAAGACAACTATCATATAGAATAGATAGAAGCAGTCTCTGAAAAGGGATTATAAAATTGTTATTATAAAAGGTTCTTAATACATAATATCTGTAAAATTTGTACATTTTATTTTTGTATGTTTTCATTTTGCATAGGGAAGAAAACATTTCATATTATGACAGATCATAAATTAAAATTACTTCATTTTAGCTTTCCTTGTGTCTGCCCCAGTGTCAGTGACAGCAGTGTAGCACAGTATGTCTTACGACTTTTTATTCTCTGAAGCTGATTGTGCGGACATCAAAAGAAATGCCGCTATATCCAGTTTTGTGGAATGATTTCGGTACCTTGCATAGACTGCTCAGATGAGAAGGGTTTTTCTTTCTCAGTAGACCTAGTGCCTTAGTAACGTTACATTGATGGAATCGTGCCTACAGTTGAAGAGCATTCAAGTTTGCTGAAGGTGTGGTATGTTGATAATTGTTGTTACTGATTAGATCTCCTAAAGCAAGACGTCTAGACTTTTCCATGATCTCTGAGTTAAGGGAATTTTACTACCTACCTAACTGGAAATTACTACCAGTGATTTGTGTTCTGCAGCTTGGAACCTATTTCCTAGGTTGTAGAATACATAGTTGTTACCACTGTGTACAGTTTGGGGGCTGTATTAAGAAAACAAATTAATACTTACCAAATTTCAATAAAGACACTAGTTTCCACTGTAATTTGGGGAATTAGATTGCTTTTCTCTTGCGCATTGGGTGATTTCAGCTGATGCGTTGTGACTGCTCAGTATCCTGTATTACAAAGGCGGTCAACCTTCCTGTTTAAAACACATTGAGATTTTGGTATACGGCTTCACAAGACATAGATCACAATACTAAAGAGGGCAGAGTGGAAAGGAAACTCTGGGAGAGGCTCGTAGACAGGGTACAGTAGATACCACTGTGGGATAGATGCACACATAGATTGAGAGGAGTTCAGTGATGCCAGCTCAGGAGCTATTGCCATCTCACTTCTTTTACCACCAATAGTTGTATTTTCTGGCAAATCCTGGACCCCAGTTTGGGATTATGGAGTGGCCTAGTGAGAGCAAGCCTCACCTGACTTAGTCACGCAGCGCCTGCACGTTAAAAAGGTCGGCTTTGCCTTCTATGTAGTAGCATGATAGCACAGGTGCCTTTTAAAGGCAGGTTTCTAAATTTGACAACTTACCAAGTGGACTGACTTTTCTTAGTGCTTGTAAGCATGTCAGTGTTGATTGTTGGGAGCTTCTCTGAGAAGAATCCAGGCTGTAGGTTCTTCTCAAGATTACCTTTCAATGTAAGGTACACACACTGATTTTTAGCTAGTAGCAATGACTGTACTTAACTGCTTTAATTCTGTCTCATTACAGATACCTCAGAATTGAATTCTTAATACAGTGACCATACAGGGCAAAAGAAAAATGATCTGCTTTTCAAATACTTGAGTTTGTTCTTTGTAACAGCATGGATTACTGTGAAAAGTGAAAGAAGAATCTTTCCGGACACTGAGAGATAGCTGGTAGACATAGCAAAATGCTTTGTTTGAGGCAGGTTTGCTTGTTTACGCTGAGACATTGCCAAGCTCGGACTCTGAGCAGTGATCTGCTTTTGAGCCAGATAAATAGCTGCACCCATGAAGATGAATTGTTCGACCTGGTTGGAAGGAACAAGGCCAGACTTTCTGAAAAACATGTGGGAATTGACTTGAACATGCTGTGGCAACTGCAAAAGAAGAGGCCGCTTCTCTTAAGGACTAGTGACTATATAAGAAATCACTCCCAGTTTCTTACTCTTTGCATTTTAGCAGAAAACAAGGTGGAACACATGGAAGATGAGGCCGTTGTGGACACTCTATATAGTATTCTGAGGTAAGCAGCATTATGTTGAATTCCGTATGTATACATTTGGTATTTGGTAATAAAAAGAGATGGAATTTTGACTACGAAGACATTGTATAAAGAGATTGGGAGACTGCCTTGTCCCAGCTTCCATACTGTGACTGTGACACAGACAACATCTGTGCCTCAGTTTTTGAGGTGCAGGCAGAACTGATCTGTTTAGCACTCCCAGTAAATGGAGTTACGGTTATTAATGCATAAATGTTTATAATCAGTTTGAATGGAGGGAGCGATAGAAAAGTAAAATGCTGTAGTAAATAATGAAAGGACATATGTCTTATTTCTTCATAACTTTTGAAGTAAACTTCAAACTATTATGTCTTTCTTCTGGAGGCTGAATGTTGAAGACCATGATTCTCTAGCAGAAGTGCTTGTTACAGAAGCATGGAAAAGATTAGAAAGGCAAGTACTGTACTCCTATGCTTTGTTAAAGGTGGAAATTGCAAGCATGGTTTGTTTCATGTGAGGCTACACGGAGTTCTCAAAGAGTATTTACAAGATGTTTTAGACATTATGTGAGTATTTTAAATGACAAGTGTGTTTTTGAAGGTTTTAGAAGTTATTTTTATACATATGGAGGCTTTGAGTGTTGATGGACTTTGGTACACAAATGCTTGAGATATTCAGGTGCTGCAGCAGCAAGGACTGACGCATAAGATTTTGGGAATTTTTGGTCTGTGTAGATTTACGTGTTTGAAGTGAATTGCAGGTTTTAATATTTACGGTTTTATCTTAGAGCTTTCTGTCCAACTCTTAAAATGGTTGTTAGAACCCTGCTCATCTCAATTTTGGTAAAAACCTTTTGTATTAAAACCCAACATTTTCCGTCTGTGTGGTTTTTTGTTGTTATTTTTTGTCTTTTTTTTTATATTGTAATTTTCTTTTTTTAATACCAGGTTAATGGCAGAAGCTAGTGTCAGTCTTGACACCAGCATCACAGAATTGCCTCTCCCAGCTTAACACCTGGGGCATCTTCACAATTAAATAAATTCAGTGTAGCTTGAACACAAAATGACACTCAGGTAATAAGTTGCTTATACTCATTTTAGCTATTTCACATCATTGCTTGAGAATGTAATATTTATAGATTTCTTACACTGATCTGGTTGAATGAAGAACTGATTTTTGTAGAGCTCTGAATGCACAATATGCTTTAATATAAGATACCTAGGTGTTTTGGCTAAGTCCAAGATATCACTGTAGGTGACCAAATAGGAAGTGCTTAGATATTTTGTTTCCTTGTTTTGTAATGTGGATATAACCTTGTCTTTTCTGTAGTTGTTGAAGTAGATTTTTGTCTTTCACTAGAAATAAAAGGTAGATACTTTGTCTGTCTCTCTTTGATGTTTTGACAGGCTTAGTTTGCCAGCTCTGTCTAAATTTGCACTGTGTTTATACAAGCAATGCAGACATTTCAGTCCCGTAACTGGCAAAGTAGCTCATATTGTGGACATGAAACTGGATTCTATACAGGATTTAAGGTAAGTGTCAGAATGAAACAGAGTAGCAGGAGAAGCAATATGTCACAATACTGGGCTGCCTTTGTTGAACGCTTTCCCTTTTCCTCAACTGGAGGTTGCTTTTCTTCAGTTTGGGGTCTGTGGGAAAGAGGTAATTTGTATTAATGCATTGATTTTCATGGATGGGTTTGCTTAGATGAATGCGTTTTCCCAATGATGTTGCGAAGAACTTCTTCATAACCAATTTAAACACTTAATAAAAACTAGTGTCCTACTTGGAGTGAAAGAACAGCAGATACTGCTTTATACTGATTCTAAATATTACATGGACTTCTTTGAGAATTTAGAGGCTATTGACCCACCAGAAGATGTTTTTCTTCCTTGAGATATGTAGTTTCTCTACTACGACATGCATTTAGTTTACTGTTGTGAATAGCAATAAGGAGTCTTAAAGCAATGTTATTTTTATTTATCTTGAGAGCTTTTTTTTTTTTTTTTGTCAAGGAATCTATTCTTTTGCTAGCATGTCTAGCGCATTACCCTAGTATTAAAATTACTTAAAATCTGGCCCTAGTCAAAGAAGTCCAAGCTTCTTTTTTCTTGCCTCTGCTCCCTCTGGGCCATTATAGCAAAGGCTCCTGTTTGCTTTTTCTGCTTTATACAGCACCAGTAGTCCCAACACTTATTTTTGCAGTTGTGAGGACCCTGCTTACGAAGCTCATTGAATAGGCTTGCATTTCTTTACAGAACTGACTCTCCTTGTGGTCATATATTTTATTCCCTTAGGAAGGGATTCTTTCTTTAAGAGTGACAATGACTCTTCTTCCCATTCTGTTACTTGAGATTTGTTTGGGTTTCTTTAGTTTCCTTTGCACATTAAAGATCTGTTTGCAAATTTGAATCAAGCACATCAGGGTCTTTCTTAGGCAAATGCTTTCGTCACATACAACTTTGTAAGGGATGGTTGAAAAATCCCAGTCATTTCAGAAATTCACTGAAAGCAGAATTTTTATACTTTAGTAGGAGAAATGGCTTTTTGCTCATCTGTTTTTTTCTGCATTAGATTTAAAATTCCTTTTTATGCAGAAGTCAGCAACATCCTGACTAATGTTCTTTTCTTTGCATAGTTTATTTAAGAAATTTAAAATTTATTACTTATCATGGTCAATGTGTAAGTGTAAAATCTTTTGAATTTTTTAGGATCTTGTCAGTTTTGATGATCAGCATATCTGATGTTATCTCATAGAGTTTTCGAGATAGATTACTACACAAGGCTGAACAGCTCTTGGAAGAAAAGGATGAAGTCCACTTCAACTATGCCAAAAGAATACTACAGTTTCTTCAGAATGTTAAACTGAGATATCATCCATTGGTAGAAAAATGCAACAAGATTTTTCTTAAAAGTGCCTCCAGTCTTGATATACACAGTATTAGTCTTATTTTTGGACTGTATGAGCAGCTGGGTTTTGACTATGCTGAATTCCGCCTGGTAGCTGAACAGCTGCTGTCTGAAACTATAGATGATTATGATGATCCTGAAACCTTCACAAAATTATTTTTTACTCTTGGGCCTATGGCAGGATCCAAGGTAAGAGAAAGGTAAGTTTATTAACAATTTTGTCTTAGTTATGATATATACATAGTCTTGCATGGAAATTAAAGATGCATTGGTGTTTAGAGGAATTTCTGAGCCTATCCGTGAGCTGAGTGTTAGGTTTCCTAGTTGTAACTTTGTAGCAGCGTATTATTTCATTATGGAAACACTGTCATAGCAGTTTGTCTTAAAAAGAGTTGTGTAGAAAGATGGACCTAGTAATCGAGGGATATGTGAATGCTGTTACGAAAGGCCGTCTTGTAGCTCTCTCTTGGACTACAGCCTTCCTTTCACAGTGGATTGTGGTAAAAAACCTCCTGAGAAATATATGCAGTGTTATATGTTGTTTTTCCCTTTTTAAGACTGACAGTAGCTGAAACAGCCCGAGTCTTGTCCTATCCCAGTTTGCTGTACATCCTATTCTATATGAAAGGTCATCAGCAGGGAACACTTCAGCATTTATTTAGCAATTAGAGCATAGTACCGTGAGGCAGATTTTACTCTGCCTGTTTTTCTTGTGCTACAAAATGCTATTTGGGGGTGGTATTAGTCATGGGTCTCTCGAAGTCTGCAGTTTTAGGCAGAATTTGCTGTATTAATTACAATTAGTCATATTTTCAGTCATATTCTTCATGAACATTTGCCTCTATTTAGAGATTTGGATATACTGCAAGCCTGTGTTGGTTTTGCCATAGCTGACTTAGTTCCAAAAACTTTTCCAAGATTTTTTTAAAAATTTATTTTATTTTTGGTAAAAATCAGTGTGGGACAGAAGTAGTCATTAGCTTTATTTGCCCCAGAACCAGTTCAACTCAGGTTTGATTCTGTTATCTGTAGCTTGTTGATCAATGGTGAATTGTTTAGTGTTTTAGAATACCTTTCCTACTTCTCTACATTCAGAATTGTTGGACTCACTGGTTTCTAGTGTCAGAGCAGTACGTACTGATCTGACACACTCACATCTGTTATCTGTGCCATACAGATCAACTGTTTAGAAGAAGGGTCCACAGAAGAAAGGCCTCTAGTTTGGGGGAATTTTTTTTCTGTGTTTCCTTAAGTAGTCTATTGGTTCTTTCCTTCCTAGACAAATAAAACGGCCGCAATCTTTGTTGGAGAATTTGAGCTGTTTTTGTTTGGAAAATGTATCTTCTCTTTTCCTCTTTAGGTTGCTAGTAACAGCAGGGCGCATGGCAGAAGAATTTAGCAGTCATCAAGTATTGGTAATACTGAAGACGATGGTGAAAATGAAATGCAGAAATTCTCATTTACTCAAAAAGTAATTTTTTTGATACTGCTAAGAAGTTGTATTCTCTAGGTTAAACTACTTCCATTTAGTATGGAAAACTATATAATATCCAGTAATTTGAGAGTTGAAAGTGTGTCACTTGCACATGAACACATATACACTATATCTAATTAGCATTACAGATTTTAGAATATGACAGCTTGACCCAGAAGTAATTGAGGCAACTTAGGAATTTCATAGAAGGGCATTTCAAACCTACCAAGTTAATGTAATCTATATTTTTTTAGCTTATTTACAAATATGTGATCCTGTTTGAGTAAACTTTGCCTCTAACAATTACTGTAAACTGGTTAGACGAATGAGAATATACTAAGTTGCAGAGAGTGCATCCTATCTAGGAGATCCTGTGATGTGAATTGTTTATTCAAAAGTTATTGTGCCCTACTTTGAGGTATTAAGTCTTGTGTCTTCAAGAACCTGGGCCAGGTTTTCTGCAGTTGTAAACTGAATGTTGTTTATAGGGAGAGGTAATATTTCGTACAATGAAGGGAAAAGCAGTTGAGGTTTTGAGCACAGAAGATGCAGCATCAGATACGTCACAGATGCAGCAGAGTTAAATGCAGGTTGTGAGCAGTAACTGTGGATTGAATGTAGTTGTATGAACCAAATAGATCCTTGGAAGAAAAATGACAAGTAGTACTGTAGAGCAGAGTGGTATTAAAGAGAAGACCAGGTGAATTCATGCTTTTTCTTCTTCAATCTCACTGGCTAAGGAAGGTCTTAAGGTGTTATCTCTCCCTACAAATCCAGCCCCCTCTTACAGCTTTAGACCAATATAGACGTAGCAACCACTGTTGTGGTAAGTGAGTACGGCGGTGGTGAAGATGGTGATGCTAGTTTATCCCATTCTTGATCCACTCTAAATTTAACTGATTGTAAAATCTGCAACAGAAATTACTACAGTGAAGTAGCTGTTTTGCTGTGATGAGGGCTTTAATTTTGCAGTTCACTAAGTGGAGAGAGGCTGCTGTGTCTTGGTGGAACACCGTCAAAACTGGGGTGGAGGGGAGTGTGGGTATGTGCAACCCTCCACCTGGGTACTGTGTGCCACGGGACACCCCTTCTTCATGTGGGATGTTCTGTTTTGCAGGATCTTCTGTATTAGCATAACACCATGTCATCTTTTTCTGTCTGTATTCAGGATGGCTTCTGTTCTGCACAAACACTTGGATAGCTATTATGTATTACAGTTGGTAAAGTTAACGCAGTACTTAGTGGTGTTGCGTTGCCACGATCTGGAGCTGCTTGCCAAACTAAAAATGTTACTGTTTGGGTAAGTGTGTATTCTTGGAAATGTAGCTATTTAAATTTTAAACAGTTGTCTACTTAATATTTTAAATAACAAGCTAAGATGTTAAATCCTTTTGTTTCCATAAAATATGAAGAAGTAACAAACTGTTAAAAGTATTTGATTCTATTAAACACGTAAATCTGAGAATAGGAAGTGGATATTGTCTTGACTGTAGACCCAATGGTATCTACTAATACCTATGATATCTTTTCAAAATAGATTTTTTTTGCCCCTTGGCTGCTGCAATATCATGACATTGAACAGGAAATTTTGATTGGTGCTTTAAAGGGAGGGTAGGTATTAATGTCTTCTTTGATGTTTGGAGGAATAAGTAATGAAAAATATACAGTAAGAATGCCATGGTTGGGACAAGTGAAAGTGTGGAGTGGAAGTGCTCTTTTGATTGAAGGACTGTCTAGTTAGTTCTCAGGCTTGTACAGTTGCAACATAGAAAGGGAAGCCGTTTCTGGAATCGTGGGAGAAGAGATCTGCCACTGTTGCTTCCACTGCTCACCCTCTATAGGAACTCAGTGCCCTGGCTGTACGTATTTTTTGTGCATGATGCCTTCATGTTCCTCAGGCACCTCAGAACATGGTGCTCGCCAGGACAGAAATCACAGAAATTGTCCAGGCCCAGAAACGCAGAGACTCCATTAACAAAGGTGGACCTTCTGCCGTAACTAAGGACTTCTGTGTTTATCAGTAACACTTGAAGCCTCACCAGCTGACTGAGATACTCCTTCTCTTCTTCTCTTTTTTAGTTTTGAATGAATTAGAAGGAAGAATTTAGTCTCGGTGAAAAAAGATGGTAGTCACTAACTATGAAGTTCTACCATGTCATTAATATTCTATTTGTTTTATATTTGATGTGCAGTTTTTGACTTTTAAAATAGAATTTTCATGCATTTAATTTATTTGATTTTTTAAACATTTGCACCTTGTCAGTACTGATGGTCTGTTTTTATTTCTGTCTCTCTTCCAGTTTCTTAAAATCTAGTGTCATACCTGCTGATACTGCTGCAATAATTCGTGTTCTGGCCATGCTTCCTTCCTTCCAAGTGGAGGAAATCATTATAAACAAAGCAGCAGCAGTTCTGCCTCAATGCAGGCTCCATCATTTGAGTTGCATTGCTACGGCTCTTGTCAAATGGAATCATTATGACCAGTTGCACTGGCAAAACAGTTCTGAGCTATGTGTAAAGCTTCTGCAAAAACTAAATGACTGTGGATTGCAGAGGCTTCAGAAAGCCAACAACTTAAATCGTCTATTGGAAGAACTTACACATGTGAATGGAGAGTGGTTTGGAGAAGTCCTCAGTGAGGAGACTATGGCCATGTGTCAATGCTTGATAGACCAAATAACACGGGCAAATGTATTACAGTTGTCTTTTTTCCTCATAAAAACAAACCACCGTTGTCCTTCATTACTTGACAGAATAGCTTCTGTGACTGTTGAAAATATACACAAGGTATTACAGTTTTTCTTTCTATCTACTGTGTAAGTTATTCAGTAAGAAAGGACAGGTCAGTAGTTGATGTGTTTCAGAACACAATCCACACTGTTTCTAAGAGTTTTTTTAAGTGTTCCTGATTTGGAGCTCATCTTTTTCTGTGTTCACTCAAAGCTCTTTTGCTTCCATGTATATTATTTTGCGCTTACCACTCTTTAATTTTCCTTTCTTCTTTTGTTGTTCAGTCAGTGTTAGGTCAACCATAATCCTCTGCATTCAGCTTTACGTTTGACTATCTAAATAATTTTTTTTAACCTCTTTACAAATAGTCACATCACATGGTGTATATTTTTACATTACTCATTGTTGTGGGGATTTCTCAAGTAGCCTGTCTTTTTGGTCAAAATTACTGTGTTTTCTTGCTATACTTTTTTTTTTTTTCTCCTTCTCAGTCTAGTATTTATGTAGATCTCTGATTTTATTCTGTGGCAGTTTAGTTTCTTTAAAAGTATTTAATAGGAAACCTTTTTAAAAGCTTCTTAAAGTCTACATATACAGAAACACTTGGATCATCTACATGAAATTATTTTAAGTTTTAGCCATAGCTGCAGTTTTAATGATTCCTGCATTTTATTTTTAAAATATTTTTCTCCAGGAAAAGTTGACCAAAAAAAAATTTTGAAAATGGCTCATCTAGTCTTAAATCTCCAAATTCTGAATGAATTATAGAACCCTTTTTTATTGTAAAGCAATATTAGGATATTTTGCAGTGACTTAATTTAGGATGTCTTTTTTTCCAGATCCACCCCTTTGGAATCTATTTTATTCTCTTCCTTTTCTCTGCTCTGAATTATGACCCTCCTGCCAATGAAGAATTCTTTGAGAGTTGTATCCAACATCTTACTTCTAACTTGAGTAAGTGCATTAGAAAAAGATATTCTGACACCAAATAAATGAGTATTATTGGAAGATATTATCTGTACTGAATAAAAGTGGGAATAGAATGGCATTTCTTTTTAAGCAAAGAAAAAAATGTGTCTGTATGTTGCTACTAATATTCTGCTACTGGTGTTAAACCACGATAGACGTTCAATGTACGCTTCCATTGGGTTTTCTAGCTTCATTTCACCCTTTTAAAAATTACTATTGGTGAGGGACTATCAAGGTATCTTGAGCGTAGTAAAAAGTAAGTGAAAATTCTGAAATTCTGATTAATTTTCCTTGCTGTTATTGTGTAGAACTTTTGTGGCATTCCCCAAGGAATCATCATTTGGGGACAGGATACAATTTGTGATAATTTGTGATTCATCACAAAGAGATGGTTAAGTTGTAGAGGAAATGTGTGGAGACTTTTTTTTTTTTTATATATACTGATGATGCATCATTGATGATGATTGGAGCACATCTCCTGTGAGGAAAGGCTGAGAGAGCTGGGGCTGTTCAGCCTGGAGAAGAGCAGGCTCCAGGGAGACCTTAAAGCAGCCTTCCAGTAC
>Ga0181612_130588_pt1 | contig 12012 bp, 6 predicted proteins | sample HoacroProtozoa21_FD_119630 | JGI IMG/M metagenome (GOLD analysis project Ga0181612, IMG submission 119630) | Hoatzin crop microbial communities from Cojedes, Venezuel. Combined Assembly of Gp0051906, Gp0051904, Gp0051908
CCTGCTTCAGCAGGGTTCTAGATGACTAGATGACCCACAGAGGTCCCTTCCAACCCCTACTATTCTGTGATTCTGTGATTGGCATTATAAGCCCAAAATACCTTAATATTGTCACTGAATATTCCTTTTGTATCTCTGCCGATAATGAAAATAATGTTTAACAGTATTCAACATTGCCAAAGGAAAAGGAGCCACAAAAGCAGCTCACAAGCACCACACTCTAAGTTGTGAGGAAACTTCCATGTGTGAAATTCAGGTTCTAAAACTTATAATCATGCTGATAATCGTGTCTTGAACCCACAGTGCTGCTTGCTGCTTTGGAAAGGGAGACGGATGAAAAATGATCCACAAAAGGTTTTCCGATGCCTGGCCTCATCTACGCAGCCAGCTTGTAGCTGCTGGACATTGCTCACATGCCATCCCCTCACTGAAGGGACTGGGCACAGTGATGCCCTATGTCTACGTGGTCAGTCTGTTAGATGAGAGTTGTCTGAAGCTCAGTTTTGCTTCTTGCCCTATATATTAGTTACAGGACTCACTTCCAGACTACACATTCCCTTTTCCAATGGACTCACTGCCTTGGACATCAAAAATTGGAAAGAGCTGAAAGCATGAGGCGTTACAGTTCAGACTAAGAGCTACAGTGTATTTGCAGCCTCCGTGAACAAGGCTCAGACAGAAGCGACCACCAGAGGAAACCCCCCAGGGATTCTATTTGCCCAGTAAAACGTGTTATCAACATTCAGCGTGAAACCAATGCCCTACTTACAACCACTGTGTTGACTTAGATACAAAAGACTCAACTACGGGAAAATTGTATAACTGCTGTTTATTTAACAGCCACCTTGAAGGCAAAACCAACGCAAAAGAAGTTCACGCAATGAGATCTTTCCACCTCCACATGCTCAGTGCTCTGATAATAACGGGTCTCCGAGTAAGACGACATGATGATAAGGCTACTGCTAAGGGCTAGATTCACTATTGGAATAAAGAAAATTTTTCTTAGCCTTCCTCTAATCCAGAGGTTTACACAGCTGCTGAGCTTCCTGGAGAGACCCCCCTCTTATAGTTTCCATTTAGGCTCTCACTCACCATTATACCAGCATAAATCTGGACCATGTTAGCATAAAAACACAGCAGCTGGCCAAAGTGACCTCTCTTACCAGGACTACAGAGTCCAGTTGCACACAGTCCTTTCCAACATGGTCCAAAGAGGCCAAAAACCAATTTTTGCTTCTACAAGAAAAGTTACATGGCCAACTGAACCGCTTTAGACAACAGGACCTACCTCACAACTAACTTTGAGAGCAATTTGGATGAGTTACAGCTCCAGCAGCCAAGAGCCAGAGCACCATGCAGACACATACAGATCTCCTCAGACATGAGGGCAGCCCATGCTGTTCCAGCGCCCGAGACCTTTGCTCCCAGTATGAGGGAAATCATAGAATGGTTTAGGTTGGAAGGGACTTTCAAAGGTCCCTTAAATGAAGACAAAGAAACCTTGTGAGATACTCCTAACACTTCCATCACTAGAATTGTCTCTACAAGACCAGCCCCACTATCTCTCAGGGATCCAATACAGGTTTAAGGATCAGGCAAACCTACAGGAAACCACAACTCACCAACAACCCCATCACCCGTCGCTGAACCCAGTGGTGCATTTCTGAAGGCCTGAGAGCTCCTGTGTTCTGCTAGCCTTGCAGACCTCCCATGCAGCTTTGTATCTAACCTCCTCACAGCTCTTGAGCCACAGTTGGGGGAACAACAATGCTGTGATGGATAGACAGACTCCCATTGTCAGACAGCATGAATATCTGAGAACACCTGGATACAGGTGAGCTTTCCTTTTCAGTGAGAGAAAATCACTAGGCTTATCCATGGATGGGTGCCTTTGTCAGATTCCCTTCCACAATTCAGACAAGGAGAAGGCAGCTCATGGGAGACTGTGACCTTTCTCTTTTGCACAAAGAAAAAAAAAGAAAAAAGAAAAACAGCAGAGGGAGGAACCCACCAATGCAACTTCCAGCAGCCTGCAACACAGAGTAAGAGAGGCACCCACTCGTCACTTGGAAGAAAAAGGCTGCATCACATCTCTCAGGCAACATGCTGTGACATCCTTTGTGCCTGTTGCATCCAGTCCACACAGCATGGTAAACCCTGCACCCAGCAGTTGTGCCATAAGTCTGGCAGTCATGCACAGCCCTGATTCTGCTTTCCGTCATTGAGGAAATCTATCTGTGCTTCCCCCTCCTCTGGTTCTATTCCTGCAAGTACTTTTCTCCCAGGCAAGGGGGGTGGGGGGGAAGTCAGGAAAACAACAGCAAAGGGCAAATTTGTATCTGCTTTATAAACTAACAAGATGACTCAGAAGTTGACCTCTCCCCACTAAGCCTTTCACTTGCCAAAGGGCTATGTAACAGCAGGTCTACCTGGTCAGCTCTGCTAGAAAAAAAAAAAGCCAGGTTTGCATGCAAATTCATTCACCAGGTCACTAACTCACGAGACCTCATCAGCAACCCTCTCACTCCCACTGATGTTGCTACTTGCCTTTACAGCCAGCAACCTCACACATGACAACTTCAACACCACATTGGCACGCATCATATCATCCAGGATCAGAAGAAAGACTGGCAGGGAGTGTGTGTCAGTTCAGAGGAGCAACAGAGCAGGTTTAGAGGAAAATCATGACCAGCAGCACAAAATATGCGCCACCCCCATGATAAAAGCAGCTGTTGTGAAGCACGTGCCCTATGTACAGGTTTAGGTAGGCTAGGCAGGCTAACCAACAAGAGATGCACATTGCTGTTAGCACCTTTAGCAACCACCTTTTTCTCCAGGCAGTTTTTCCAAGCCCTACTATGGCATTTCCACAGCAACATAAATAAATTGCTGACTAACAGAACTTCTCAGACACTTCCAGTCCTCCTCTGTAGATTTCCAAGAAAACTGCACCTATAAATATCCTGCTGTAAAAAAAGTGACAGCAAATATTCGGAGGAAAAGTCTGCTTTGAACTGCTGGTGTCAAGGGCCCGATCCAAACCCACTGAAAAATGGATTCACTCTCAAGGCAGACCTTCCCCTGTGAGTGCTGTATCTCAGGGAAAAAAATAAGTTTTTATCTCTTCTTGGTAGACAAAATTCTTGCAAACATGAATGGAGACTAAGCCAGTGTAATGTGTAACAACTACAGTAACACTCTTGTGAGCCTGCAGATGGTTTGCAACCATTTGCATGAGATAGCAACCATCTTTCTTCATCAGTAGGCCATTTAATTCTCCAGCCGGATTTGGGAAAATTGGTGGGGCTATAGCACTACAACATTGCTGAAGTTGTGCAGCACAAAAATTGCACACACACTCCAAGCTGCTCAACAAGGACAGAGGTAGAGCTTAGTATATCTTCTCACTGAGAAATGGTATCCAGAAGTCAGCTGCTGCCTACAGGCCAGGCTCTATTCTGAATCGATGTGCGAACATTCCAGTATCTGTGGGAGGATCAAAAGCACAAGCCTCACCCTTTCAGTTAAAGAGCAGCCCTGAACCAGAAGCAGTAGGCTGTTGGAGACACTGGGGCCACCCACAGCGGGAAATGCAAGCATGTGTGGAGCGGAAAGCATGTGTGTGCTCCTCCAGGCAGCCCCTGGGTGCTGACATACTGCCCCACCTTCAGAGAGCGGCTCTCAGGAACGGGCTTCAGTGAATCCATCTGGGGAAGCAGCACCGCGTGGGGCTACATCTGCTTACCTACCACCCCACACACCAGCCGAGCCTCCTCAGCCCGCTGGAGATGGGCAACATGCCTTGCTTCTTCATGCAGTCAGTGCTGAGACCGCATTCTCTCTTTGGCCCTGCACAGCCTTGCTGAGGAAGGTTACAGGGACCCAAGGGAGTCTATGTGAAGTAGAGGAATGAGGACAGCCCCTAGCTTTAGTATGTACTTTGAGAAAAGACTAAGGAAGTCAAGCTTATTCTCAGCACTAGAGAAAAGACTTCAAGGTGACTCAGCCACAGCATTCAAAACTGAACAGAGCAAGCAACAGGCACAGTGAAGCAGAGACTATCCAGTGCACATTTTTCTAAATATAACACTGAAAGAAATCAGGCAGATACTCAGATAACAGAGAGAACCGGTCCTGAACTTGTTTCCACATACCCCAATCAATCTTTGGAAACATAATGGAATTACTTCAATTTACACCACAAACATGGTCTAGCACAAAGAATATTTTTACTCATCACCCGGAGAACTCTGTAACTACCTGCAAGCTGCCAGGCATTTACCACTCACATTATAGAAGACTTGAGCACATTTCAGACACTGGAAGGCCTGTGGCAGGGGCTACATCCAGCCCTTGCTAGCCTCATGTTGGCACTGAGCAAAGAAACAGGTGAAGAGAATTTCTTCAGACCTCAGAGTACATTTCTGTAAATGTCAAAAGAGTTATCTCCAGCACTTTTCTTCAGAGTTTAATTCACTGTGGAACAATCTAGAAGGCTTTAGCACCAGTCTCTGGTAGGTATCATGGGGCAAAGGGGAGATATCAGTGGCGTGTGCTGAGAACCAACACAAAGCCAGAGCTCTCGCTGTCCCCTCTTCATTCACCCTGTTAAGAGCGCAGCAGTCCTCCCTCTACACAGTGAGCTGAACCTGAGCATCAGCCAGGTGGTCTGAGCAAGAAAATTCACAGCAGGGAGCACAGGGACATAAACTACAGTTTTCTGCAAGGTGAAGGCTGCCAGAGGACAGCCAGTGCAGTGCCAGAGGACCTCAGCCCTATCTGCACCCTGTGCCCAGTGCCGGGATGGGAACCCCAGGTGCTATAACACAAACCAGCAGTTCCCACACCTCCAAAACAGACTCGGGCTGAACCAAGACGCTTGGCTTCACCCATCACTAAGGGATCTGGCAAAAAGAGTGGAAGAACAGAAGTCTATAGCTGCAGAACATCTCTTTAAAACACTGGATGTTGTAGGAGACAAACCCTCTGCTTCAAAAAAAAAAAAGCACTCTTCCCCTTATTGCCTGTGGGGCAGTCTCAGCATCCTGAAATCTGGATCTCCCTAGCCTAGGGTGATCACAAAATCAAGTTTTGCTTCATGCAAAACTTTGCTGTCCATGATAACATCTGGCCTGTCAACACAGCTGATGTATCAGATAATCTATTACTGAGCAGAGATGGAGGAAGAGGAAATGACGCAGAGAACAGAAGCAGCAATGAGTAAATGGGCAGTGCTATCCCACAAACTAATGCAGCTGCTTAACAGATGTGTCTAAAAAGAATATCATAATCACCATGCAGTCAAAAAGATGCCTGGGTCTTTGGGAATGCAAGTGTTCAACCTCTCACTGTGTATGAAAACATGTCTACTAAAAGCAACATCAGACAGAAGTAATCTGTGCTGTTTCCCTCTCATATGCTCATGGCACCAAGAAACAGAGCTGTCTGAGAACAGTAAACATTTGCTTAAACATATGAGCCTAGCAAGTGACTCCAGCTTTCAGTTTTAGCAAGTTACACAAGTACATACAGCATTTTCTGTCCCTGCTATAACTGATGAAACCGACAATTCTGCCTTCATCCTCACTGCCCTGTTCAGCCACTTCACAGGAGCAGAATACAAGCTCTGGACATGCTGTGATTATCCTTTGCAGGTCTCAGAGCCAGTAGGGAGCTCTCTGTGCAGAGAAAAAGCTGTGTCAGCCTCCGTCCAAATACCTCCTGGCCTTCATCTCCTCATTGGAAACACCCAACAGACATCTCAGAAGTTGACCAGTGCCTGCAGAAGTCAAGCAAGCAATGGGGCAACAAATGCTAAGGACAGCTCTGAGGAGGAAAGCAGCAAATTTCTTTGAATTCAGTGTTAATACACACACACCACCCCCGTTATCAAAGGGCTACATGAAGAGATTTTTCACAGGGGGTTCCTACCTCCATGCTTGGTATAGATAATAAAGTTTGTTTGATGGTTTCCTCTGTTACCTGGGAAGCCTACTTCATTACTTGGCTGTAACACAGTTGTACTAGCAAGTCCACTGCAGCTCAAGTTTTTGAATATCTTATGGTTACACAGAGGAAAACAATCTGAGCTCACAGCATACATGGCTGAGAGCCCATAGCTGGCCACAGTCAAGTTCAGCTAGTTCTCCATTATCAAAGGTGTCTGTAGAAGCAGCAGAAAGATGGATACCCTGTGTAACAGGAAAAAAAAAGATGCTGTGGTACTGAAGAACATGACCCCCAGCCCATGTTTACCAACTCGGCCTACCACATACCCTCATTTTCCTGAAACTGTCCAGACAGACTTCTGGTAAAGGCAGCCATGCTGACATTTTTTGAGCATGGTGTGTGGGAATTTGGAGCAAATGTGTGGAAGGAGTAACAGGGGATGCTCTCTAGACCCAACTAGTCCAGAGGCAGATGTAACTGAAGCCACATCTAAGGTGCCCAGCTGTTTGCAGACATATCAAACTCCAGCAGATGAAAGCTTTGAAGCAAAAGCCTGTCAGTACAGAAGACCTTCTCCACCTCTACTCCTCTAAATAAAATCCTGACAAGTTCAGATGTTACTTTTAGGGTTTGTCTCCACTTTTTCACTTCTTGTTCTTACAGATAAACCTTGGACCAGTGGTCATGAGCTTATTACAGCAGACTGCTGTAATGACAAGGTGAAAGCGTCCTGACCATACACACACAGAACTCGAACAGTGAGGCAGAAACCCCATCTGGCCCTTACTAAGCTTTGGGCAACGCATGCACACAGCACCCTCTACAGCTGCCAGCTCAGGGGAGATCTCCAGGCTCAGTTCAGTTCCTCCATCAATGCTAGAGAGCATTCACAGGTTGCTTATAGTTCAGTTATCTTCAGACAGTTTTGTCTTCCATCCCTATGCACACATGCAATAGCAGCAGTGCTTGAATCCTGAGCGAGACAACACAATGTGCAAAAAACTTGTTCCAGGTACATCTGTCCTCACAGCTCCCACTGGACAACGAACACTCTCCAGTCCCTAAAGTATGCTTGCTGGTAGGTGTGCTCATAGATTATGAAAGTAACTGTATTAGCAGCAGTTCTGATCCCTCATCAATATGTCATTTCAAGAGATTATGCTGCTTACAATAATTGAATGAGAATAATCTCTACCCAGTTCAATGGAAGGCTGCTTTGAATGCTGATTAATAGCTTATTTTCTATCATTGCCGTTTTCTACTAAACATACATGCTAAAGGCTCAGATACCAAATCCCCTCCCATAAACACCAAAACTGCTATTTACATTTTTAAGTAGCAGAAATATCCTCTAAACCTGTAGTTGCCCTAAATAACTTCCAATCCATTAAGAGTATTAATTAGGCTGTTGCTATCAGGCAGTAAAAACAACACTGCAACACTTCAAATGTTGCAGGAAATCATTCTTTTTGAACTTTCCCTCAGGCTGTTATCCCTGCTTCCCTTTTGCCCTTCAGCTACTTCAAGCTGAATCATCACTATCGGGCTAGCTACCTCACTGCAACTCCTGCACATGGCCAGCTGCATTCAGGCAGCAGCCCCTCAGCTGGCATTTAGCATGTGTGACCCATCCATTACCAGCTTCCACAGGCCCAGAACTAGCAATACAGGAACTTTTAACAGCTGCCAGGTGGCCCTGCTCCTCAGAAGTCTATTGAGGCTGCAGGAGGATTGGTTTTTAATGCCATCCCAACACACATACCTGCTGTGCTACTTCCCAACAGCAGCACATGGGGAACAGCTTCTTCCATCATTAGGTCTGGGGTTTGAACGTGAACCTCCTGTCTGAGACACTGCAGGTTAACATATATCTCAATTCTTCACACCAGCTTGATCTGAAGGGGCTATTTACTTCATGTGCATTGCCAGCACAGTGTACAAATACTACCAGACCAGGACCTGGCATGAGACATCTGCCAAGGCTGTTTGGCTGTGCATCACGCAGACACCACTGACTGCCAAGCTAATGGGCACAGCAGATGGAGAATGCCTTCTCCCTCCCTGCAGAACAGACTCACCACCAACCCCTCTACATGTGCACACACTGCACAGCACAGGTGCATTGACAGATTTTTTTGCCACTACTGAGGTCAGATGTGCAGTCAATTGATCTCAGATATGCAAGTCACAGGTACAAGGAGCAATACATCTTGGAGCTTTTGACTACCTCTGGTATTAGGAAATTAGGATCAGAAAAGCCTTTAGCTTCCTTTTGTCTAGTGGTTCCCTACTTCAGCACCTATGTACAATCTGTGTTCCATTCTCCTGCTCTGCAAACCTGGGAGTTTCCAAACAGCATCCAGGGGAAGGCTGCAGGATCTGAAAGAACATCTGTCACCAAGTCTGTCTAGCCAGAAGCAATCACTCCTGCTAGCCAAACACACTGCACAGGGGAAGTGTCCAGATCCTCACAGAAGCTGACATCAGCTCACTGTCCTTCCCAGACTGCTGTCACTTTTCTGTAAGACTCATGGAAGAATCTGCAAAGCCTCAGTGACTTACCTAGGAATATGCTAATTTATACATCATAACAGGCCAGCTAAAATCCCCACTGAGCCGTGTTCTACATCCAGGATTTAAGGGAGAAGCCGAGGGAGAGCCCTTGTCCTAACAGAGGCAAAGTGCAGACTGTGCCTCTCCCTTTGGCACAAGACAGGCCTGTTGTTGACCTTTAGCACCCAGCTGTTAGGTACAGAGAACCATGCCCTAGTGTTGCTTCCTGCAGCACAGCAGCAGCCACAAGTCTCAGCTAAGCACTTTTACTTCAGGGTATTCGAAGCTATACCACCATGAGATCATGCCCCTTTCTGATAGCTTGAGGGAGCAGGTAGCTCCATGTAAGCAATTATTAGACAGAAGCTCTGTCGCCATCCAACTCCCCAAAACAATTAGAAGAGCCAGAAACTGGCTGTTAAAGGAATGGAAAGAGAATTTCAGTCACCAGCTGAATTCACCCAGTACTTAGATTTTATTAAACACAGGCTCTAAACAGTACAGAAACACACACTGCACTGCAGCATCCAAGATGCCCCTTTCCCACTTTATAGGCTGCCAATGATACATTACTAAAGCTTTCTGGATGACAGGGGAGAGCCAGGACTTGAAACCCCTCTCTCCTTCCACAGAAGGGCATCCTCCCAGCCTTGACAACTGCTCTCCAAGGAGAGGCCTCCTTACTTTTAATGACAGTGGTAAGATAACATTAGCTGTCAGGTGATGAATACAGCCCTCGCAGACAAAAGCATCCAATTACATTAAACATGCAGCAAGTTCCATAATCCATTACAGTTAAATGCCTCATACCAAGGGAAAGAAAAATTAACACCCTCCATCTGTAAGTTGGCAGGACACCAATTTATCACTCCTGCTAGCTCTGAGAAAAGACCAGAGCTGTTGCAGGGTGATGTGAATGCTATAGCTTGGACCAGGGATCACAGGCAGCAGCATGAAGAGGGACATCATTAGCAGAAGACAGCTTTCTGCTAGTACACTGAAATCACAGCAGGTCCCAGGACACCTTCTGACAAATCTCAACCTGTCAAGAAAACAGCCAACATTTCATCAGTCCATTCCACTGCAAACAGCAAATATATAGCTTTCAATCCCTCCCCAAAAAACCTCTTATTAGACAGCGAAAGTTGCTCTGCGAACAGCAAAAACTTCACTGCCAGACACTCCAAATAGGCTACGCTCTTAAAACTGCATTGGGGGAGCTTTTAGAGTAGTACTTGGTAAAAGCCTGGGGCAGCTGACTGAGCAGAGGATGCCAGGGTAACATGTTTGGTCAGCTCTACCAGCTTCACGATCTGCACAGACTACTCATACTCCTTTTGAATTCAAGAGTGCCACACAAAAAGGTTCACGTTTACGCTCTTCGTAGATATGGGCTACCAAGGAGACTTCAGCCTCCCTGGAGATCTGACAGCTGCACATCAGACACCTGAACAGCAAGACAAGGCTGGAACTGAATGAAGCCAGTGACAACATCTGTTTCAGCTGTTTATCCAATAAAGTAAGATTCTGTTGAGCACACTTTCTAGAGCATTAGTGAAATTCTAACCAAATAGCCAGGTTTTCAGAAGATGTCACATCACTGATCTTCTGTAAAAATAAAAACAAAGTAAGGAAAAAAAAACACCAAAAGTAATCCCTCTCTTGCAAATAGACACACTGTTGGAAAGCTGACTTTCACTCTCACTTCTCCAAGGCATTGAGAACCTCCCATTCAGAGGGGGAAAAAAAAAAAACAACCAAAAAAAGGAGAGAAAATACTAAGAACAAAATCTCCCCAACTCTGTAAGAAACACCTCATTTTAACATTGCTTAAATGGGGCAAAACAAAAAGCTATGGTTATGATTAACTGAAATCTGTTAGAGCTCTCTGCTATTTACTTGGTATCTTTGAAAAGTAAGAATTCTTTCACTTCTGATCCTCAAGTCTTTTACGCATGTCAGATAGTGTTATGCCATGTTACTGCATCTGCAGACAGCACCCTCCAGTGCTGTCTGCCCTCAAAGCATGCAACACCTACATCGCATCTCTGCAACAGAGGTGCAAAGGCATGGAGCCTCAATACACAGCCACATGAGGAACTGAAGCATCTTGCATCTGTTGAATCAGACAATCCGGCTAAAGTTTGCATCAGCATCGCCAATGTGCTGGAGAAAAACAGTCTGAAGTTATCATGACAGATGCTCTCCAGCTGAAGGTTAAAAGGCAATCAATTACATCTGAAAAATTTTCATGTGCATAACAACTGACAAGGTATTACTCCCTGCAGGAAAGATGGAAACTGGAATATTTCAACAGGTGTTGATACTCTGGTCCAATACTTAAAAGAACCCCTGCTGCAATGCTCAAATCTACACCCAGATCTGACAAGTCTCGAGGGACAGTAACCTGTCAAAGCACTGCAGACGCAACTGCAGAAAGGTCTTTTTTCTCCCCCCCCAACTGTTTTTATTTAAACCAGTGAACACAGGTGGATCAAAGACTTACCATTATCCCTTGCCAGAGGGGCACAAGGCAGAACAAACCAGGCAGCTGCCCTCATCACACAATTGATCAGGGTCAGCCACAGCCATCACATCAGGTCTCCCAGAGGCTCAACACCCCTTCTGCCTTTGCACCAGCCTAGGAGTAAAGCCAAAAGGAACAGTCAGCACCAGGCCCTGCCAGGGTTTGGGACACAGCAGCACTTCCCTGCTGGTGCATCAGACATGATCTGGCTTGAACAGTGAGAAATCAACACTGTCGCTCTGATGGGGAAAAATTCAGTCATCACTTACACCAGCAAGTCCCCAGGAGCTGGGTGACTGCACACCCACAGCAGCCATGCCACACTCCCACCTCCCGCACAGATCCATAGGCACTGAGGGAACTAGTGGCAGTGACAAAGCCATGCACACATATGGCACCACTGAACACTTGCAAATCCAGTCCCCTCACACTCCCTCAGCAGATCACCCATGTCTCCATGCAGACTGTCCTTAAATTGAGCTGTCTGAACACAATGCATCAGGGAAACAAACAGGACAGAGCTGTAAACCACCATCCTGCTCTAGCTCAGCCCACACCAGTGCAGCTTATGGATCCCTTGCCTGGCTGGTTCCTGTTTGCTGGCCATGCCTGCCACTTTAGACATGCCAGAACAGGAGCGACATGAGGCACAAAGGGCCTTGTTGCAATGTTTCAGCATGAGAAAAGCCTCTGTGCTTTCATCTATACAATACCTAGGCTAATGCTCAAATCTATACATCAGTCAATTTTGCAGGGACAGAGGCTTCTGGAAGAAATTCCCTTGTGGAAAGGTGTTTCTCCCCTTTGCTTTTTTTTTTCTTTACTTGATTTAAACCAGTGATTAACAGTTATTTAAGGACTTACCATTCTTACTTGCTAGAGTTTCAGGCATGGTAGAGCAAGCCAGGCAGCTGCCCTCATCACACAATTGATCAGGGTCAGCCACAGCCATCACATCAGGTCTCCCAGAGGCTCAACACCCC
>Ga0181612_135346_pt1 | contig 12012 bp, 12 predicted proteins | sample HoacroProtozoa21_FD_119630 | JGI IMG/M metagenome (GOLD analysis project Ga0181612, IMG submission 119630) | Hoatzin crop microbial communities from Cojedes, Venezuel. Combined Assembly of Gp0051906, Gp0051904, Gp0051908
GGGGGGCTGGCAGGGGTGCGATGGGCCGCAGTGGGGTGCGGGGGGTGAAGCACAGCAGAGGCTGGCAGGAGACTGACGGGCACAGCGGAGGCTGGCAGGAGACCGACGGGCTCCACAGTGCCAAGCGGCCTCCTCCAGCACTTCTGCCAGGGGACAAGCAATGGCTTGCCTGTTCCCCGCCTGCCTGGGCTTAGGGGCTTTGGCACAGAGACAAGCTTTGCTCCTTCTTCTCCCCTAGGTTAGAGGGTCTGAGTCCTGCACGGAAGATCTTCCCCCCCCACCCCGATCACTATGTTTCCTTAATTTTGTGGTTCAGAATTCTTGCGTTTCCCTGTTGCTGCGCTTCCAGTCCTCGTTCGGAGGCAGGTGGCTGGGAGGCGGGATGGTTGTTCCTCCTGCATGGTGCGTTGGCCTTCCTGCACTGTGAGGGCTGGAGGAGTAAAAGTACCTGTGCACCCCAGCACTGCTGGTGGGTGGGATTTTCTAGTGGCACGCTGCAGCTTTTCCCTCAAACGGATTCATCTCTTTGCACGGTGTGCCTTGTAGCTTCTGATAAAGATCGGATTCTTGAATTGGACCCAAAAGCTGAATTTTTCTTCTCCTTTTTTTTTCGCCCAAGTCAAAAATTGGGTGCTTGGGGATGGGGAGGAGAAGCAAATGATTTGGGTCTATCAAAAATTGCGTTTTGATAATTTAGATGAATTTCGTGTTGATGTTTTCACTTTCACCTACTATTACTCTAACTTAGCTGTCAATATGAAAAGTAATTTTGGTTTCCCCCACCGAGCTTTTTATTTAAAAAATGAATGCCTTTACAAATTACACATTTTCTTCAGCATTGCTTTACATTGAAAATTCTTATAAACAAACTCTTTCCCTTGAAAAATAACATCTGTTTCAAATCAGCAATTTGCTAAAAAATCCCAGCCTGTTTTAATGAACCTCCCCTGCAACCCCACCTCATTGGTTAATTGCAGGAGATTTTGTGCTTTTAAAAAAAAAAAAAGAAAAGAAAAGAAAGATACCTCTGGAGCTAGTTTAGTGAGGTAGATGCTTTAGGAAAGGATATGCAGAACTGGTCTGCATAGTTCTGGCAGTATTTATTTATAATGTATTTTCTGAGTTGCTCAAAGGGTGTTCATAAAAGGAGAATGAGCCTGATGGAAGAAATCACAGAAGCGCTTGGGTGAGTGGAGTAAGATGTTTTAGGTTGGTACGCAGTATAAATGTTGTCTGGAAAGTCTCATGGTTTATAACGTTACTGGGCAATGCAGGTGTGAAAAATGATGAGTGTGTTAATGCGTGAGGTTTATGCAATCTATATGGATGGAAGTGTGTACCCAAGTGTTTCTGTGCTGATAATGTGTAATGGATGGGGAGAACAGAGGGAGGAGCAGGAGGGTGTGTGTGTGTGTGTGAGAGGAGTGACATTGTGGTGTATGGGCAACAGTGTGGGGTGATTGTGATGCATTTGGATAACATTTAGATATAGCCGACTGGAGAAAAAAAGACTTTTCCTGATTTCCTGAATATACCTTTCTTCCTATCTGTTTTCAACTCTTGCTGCCAAATAAGGCAGGGGAAGCTCTCACAGTCTGGGCTGTATTGATGAGGTAACAACTCACTCAACTGCCTTGCATTCCCTTAAATGACGAAGAGGTTTGATACCTAAAACAAAACACTTTTCTTGTAGGCTTAAGACAAGCAAGAGGCAGAGAAGGCTTTTTATCTGCAAACAAGGACTGTTAAAAAGATATCCCAAGTGTTTCTTCTAGTCGTGTCCCAGTGATTGCAGACCATTTGTGTCAATAATTACCACACCAGTAAGGACCCATTTCCCCTAGCTGTTATCAATCTCAGCACTCAGCTACCTACTAGGGGGCCTTTATTATAAGTAGAAGTTTGCTTCATCTCGTAGTCTTGGGGATCTCCTCTCATGGGATAGTTTTACTAGTCTTGTAACAAATACCTCAGTCCCTATGTTTGTGGGCGCTACTCTTCAGTTTGTGAGTACCCATGCATGTGCCAGTGGTCTGAAGAGCAGACAAGTTCTTTAAGAGTTCTGCTTTCCATGTCCTTTTTCACCTGCAAGCAATAGAGCTCATCCCAATCAGGGTGAGTAATATGGCTGCTGTCATCCTAGGCTGGAGGTAGATCTTTAGAAGTTCACATCCTTACTGTTGTCAGTTGTGCCTCCTGTAAGCTTTTGGGTACACCAAGGCCCTTGCCTTGCTGGTGGGGACTGTCCCCTTCCCACAGCAGATTTACCTTAGCAAGAATGATTTGCTTAGGAATGGGTTAAAGCGGGGATGTTAATGTGTATGTCCAAATGTGAGGCAGCCCCTGCAGCAGCAGCTGGGTGCTCTGTGCAGTTGCCTGGAGAGGCTGGTGTGGCTGGGCAGGCTGCCGAGGCAGTGCTGGTGGTGAGGAGCTGCAGCACTTACTGACCTGTGGTGTAAAGTGAAAACAGGTGGCAAAAGGTGATTAAGGGTGAATGCAAGGGAAGCCTCCTTTTCTGGGCAGATCTGAATACCCGATGGGCTTTCTTGTGGAAGAGTATGGGCTGAGGTCATTGGCTGACAGTGGTTGTTAAAGGACTGAGTAATCTGAGTGCAGTCCATAGTGGTACCAGACAAACGCATTCCAGAGGAGTCTGGGGAAAATCTCCCATGTGTGCCTTTGAATATGTGGGCATGTGCTTTGCAAGACTGTTTCCTTCACGTGTGGGGTGGCTGCTGGGAAGAAGCAGAGTTTTGCTGTCTGCAGTCCTTATAGGAAGCATGAATCTTTGCCTTTTTAGGGTCACCTTTTCCTTAAAGAAGCATGTGCCAAAGTTTTAAGTGCAGTTCAGACTCAATCAGTGATGGCTTTGACAGCTGATGCGCTCTTTCTGCTGTCATTTTATCTGGGATGAAATAAAAAATACCAAGTACAGCACAGACCATCTTGTCCCACTCTGAGAAGGATTAGATAAGGGCAAGATGGAGATTTGTGTGGGTAAACGTGTGAGACTCTCCTGGTGTTAGGGAAGGGCAGAGATCCCTGTAGGCAGCATGGAGAAGAAGAAGAAATGCTGGAAATTTGTGATTCTTAGAGAAGGGCAGAAAAAAAGAGAAATCCAGGCTTGATTTTGTGCTATGCATTTGCTTGTGAGCTCCCTCCAGCAGGCTGCCTGCCAGTGGGGTAGCACTGCCTGGCTCACCTGCGTGGAAGCAGAGGGAACAGCTGCTGCTGCTGTAATTTCTCCAAGCCAAAGGAGTACTCTCCCTGGCGAAGACTTACAGGGCTTCAGAGATGCGTCTTTCTGGCCATATCTGCTGTCTTAAAGTTCATGGAGAAAACTCTGCATGCTACACACGGAGCGAAAAGGGCCCTTTGCACTAGAGCTGCTTATTGGTCACCCACAAGCACAGAATAGGATTTTGCTATGGTTGTGAGCTGTAGAGGTACTGGACCTTGAATGGCATATCTGGAAGGATATAGTTTTAAGGACAATGCAAGAATATACATATCAAATTAAGGTAGGCTGGTGTGTTTTGAGGGGTTGGTTCAGTTTTTTTAAGAAAGATAGCATCAGAAGCTAGGCTTCAGAGGAAGGGTTTTGGCTTAAAGCAAAGTTGAGTATAATCAGAGCTGTGGACTCTCAGTCTGGACTTTTGTTGTTCTTAGGTTATATAAAGCATTCAAACGAAAGTCCACTGAAGATGGCTGGCTTTTCAAACCTGCTCCCTTCCCTAGGGTTTGCCTCTGTGTGACCTCATGGATGCAGGTTTCTTCATTTCTTCCAGGTTTGGCAGAGCTTTCACACAATGAGTGTGGCCCTCTCCTTTTTCTGGTGATGTGTTCTTGGCTGATGGGAGGGGGAATGTGTTGCAGGCAGGTCATGAGCAGCAGGATGAGGGGGGGAGCAAGCAACGAGACAAATGGAATGCTGTGGAGCTTTCCAACCAGGAAATCAATAGCATATCAGCATGCAGCCACTGGGATATGAGCATGCAATGTAAGTGTGTAATCACAGCTCCCTCCCCTCTGCCCCTTAGCACTTACATTGATGGTGAGTTGCAGGCTGGAACCAATTAATCCTTACAAGCTGCTAGGACAATGACTATTAATATTCTTCTGTGTGCCCTCTGGCTGCTGCACCTGCATGGAGCCTGGCTGTGCTTGGCCCTCAGCAGTTGATCCAAAGCTACATCAAAAGTGAGACCGAGGGTCTTTCTGACCATGACCCTTGCAGCCAGTGCACTGCATTACCTGAATTCCACTTGTGTGGGTGTTGGTGAAGCTGACCATGTGGATATGTACTTGACTGTTGGACAAAGGAGGGATTTGCAGGGGAGGGTTTGCCTGGAGGAAGGAGGGGTTGTTTCAAGGGGCATCTGTGGGTTTTTTGATGTGTAAACATGTTTAGACTTGTGTCATTGAGGGTACATCTCCAGAGTGTCTACTCTGTGCCTTGTAAAGATACTTTGCTGTACAATGAGATTGCTTCTATCACAACACTGAGTTTTATTTATGCCTGTATACGTGATCTGTGCATGAAGGTATGACCAGAGGCCCTGTCTCTTCCTTGGCTTTTGGGAAGAGGCATGTATGAAACAGAAGATGATAGAAGGGGCAAAGGGCACAAACTGAAGCACAGGAAGTTCCGTCTGAACATGAGGAAGAATTTCTTCCCTCTGAGGGTGATGGAGCACTGGAACAGGCTGCCCAGGGAGGTTGTGGAGTCTCCTTCTCTGGAGATATTCAAGGCGCGCCTGGACAAGGTCCTGTGCAGCCTACTGTAGGTGACCCTGCTTCGTCAGGAGGGTTGGACCAGATGACCCACAGAGGTCCCTTCCAACCCCTACCATTCTGTGATTCTGTATACCGTCTCATCTCTGCTGTTACCCTAGTGTCAGTACGTCTCTGCATAGTTGTTGAGTTCATCTAGACTGCAGAGTGAACTGCTGAAACTGTGCCCTTCACTAGGAGGCACCCCAAAGTCCTCTCCTTTGCATTTTCATCTAATTTTTGGAGAATCCTGATGCAATTTTCGAAGTTGCCGCACACCTGCAGCTCCCACATGTGGGTGTTAGTCAATTTGTGCATACTGTGGTGTAGTCCATTGGCAGAAGGACCCACTACTTCTCCCAGACATGATTAACTAACTGGATAGCAACTCTTGCTGTGAGGTGGTGGTCCCAGAGGTAGTGGGTTCTGGAAGGGCTCCTTCTAAGGAGAGGTTTGAATAGGTGGTGCTGAGGTGAGAGATGCAACTGTGAGATGTGTAGTGGAGAGATAATGGTGAGGGTACAGCACAGTCTAGTAGGAAGGTTGTATACAAACGGAAAAAATGTTGTCTGCTTACCAAAATGTCTTTACACCAAGACCCCGGAGAGGATGGACTGTGGAGAGGGAGAACCAGACTCACATTGGTGGGCAGAAGGGCTCTTCTGCCAGACCTGACTGTGGTGGATAATGAGGTGTTTCCCTTCGACACATAAAAATAATCCAAACTGATGGAAATATGGTGTATCATTTTGTGTTAACAGTAACTTAAATGTTAAATGCTAATGTAGTTAAGTGTTGTAATAGTTGATGATAAGTGGTATTTTGAATTATGGACGCACAGATACTTACAATAAGACTTCTATTTTGTTAAGAAATGAAAAATACCTTTATGTTGTTATGAACATGTAGTCACAGATGGATTTTTCTGGGTTTTGTTTTTAATTTGACGCACATATTGCATGAAATTCAGTTGGTGCTTTAGTCAGTCTTTTGTGTCTGTGTAGATATGAGTAGATATGAAGTTTGGTTCAGAACTACAGGAGTCTGTAGCCAAAAAAGTGTGTTTCATCTGCAGAATGGCATTTAGAAGGAGTGATTTCACAGGCTGCCACACAGATGTTATTGTTGTGTGTATCTGACAAGACCTATGAATTTCATGCAGCAGAGACATGTTTTTCTTCTGTTCACTGTTAAACGTCCTACATGAAGCATGTCCTTAATATTTAACTGATTTTACTACTTTTTTTCAGTGTGGTGCAGAATTCAGACATTGCTATGCCGAGATCTTTGCTTCCGAGCAGAACTTCCCTTAGCTTGCTCAGCAGCCTGTACTGTGAACCACCATGTGCGTTTGCATTCAGTATTCCTCACGTCGGGGGTTTCAGATTGCTGCTGCCTCTAACTTGGATTGGCTGTTGTCATGTGGATACCATGGTCATATTTTCATTTCACTTTGCTAAGAATTTCCCATATTCAGAAGTTGAAAATTTGTCTTGAAAAGCAATCCCTCATATGTGTGCGTGTTTTTCCCATGTACCATGTTTGTTAACAGATTACAAGAAGCCATACCAGACGTAATAGGTCCTGTGAAGTGCACTTCTTTTGAAGTTTCCTTGGAGCTAGTGCTTTGGTGCATGTTCAGAGTGCTGTCAGCTGTCTTTTTCTGTAATAGCTAGTGAGCCATTTTTCTCTGCCTCTATGTCTTGTCTCTCCCGTATGCCCACTTGCAGACCAAGGGGGACAGCAACTGGTATTTTTTTTATTTTGTATTGTACAACGTTTTCATTATCGCTGCAGCAACACAGTCTAATTGGCAGCCAGAAACCCCATGAAGTTCGTCTTTCTGTCACCTTTCGCTCATTGTTGAAAATTTTTCTGTCTGTTGAAGAAGTGCAGTTGAGCTTCTCTAACGACAGTGCTTCCATGTAAATGAGAAGGAGAAAAGGCTTTTCTGCAGTATGTACGGTCTCCACAGCATTGCCGTGAAAATCATGTGTAACTTCTTGGCATCCGTGCCCTGGACACCAGGTTCAGCTGGCTTCAAAGTAGGCACCATGCCATCGGAACAGATGGATATTAATGTAAGCATTGGATATAGATGTTATGAACATGATTCCAAGTTCCAAATGTTACAAAATGTTGTCTGTCCTGAACTTCTACCTCTGGGTGTAAAGGATTTGCTGTAAATCCAGCTCAGTGAAGAGTTAGCTTTACAATATTAGAAATTTAAGTCTTGGATCAACTGTGTCATTTGCAATGTTGGATAAGGGTGTGAAGTTACTCAGAGGAACTTGCTTGTATTTTTGGAGGAGCTCCAATGAGCAACAGATGAAAAAAAGCATCTGTGGTGTTTATGACTTTCATATGAATAAGTTATATTGTGAAGTCACCATGGAAGTAAAGAATGGTTTTACTTTTTTCTGCACTTGCAGGTAGCGATGGTGATTCACTGAGAATCTGATGAACTTCATTCAGCTCAGCAGACTTGTCTGTTCCCTTGTGTAACGTGATGGTTGTTTAAGGTGAAAGGTTCTTTTCTCTGCTCGTGTTTTTTGTACTGTATTTTTCTCGTATGCCTGTATGGTAGAGATGATAGATGCTTTCCTAGTCCTCGTTGTCAGCAAGGTGTTTTTTTGCTCATCTTGGTGTAAGCGGTCTCTTGATTCTTCCAAGGCTGTTTGTAGGTCCTGCTGAACTGCATTTCCTCTCTCCTGCCAGAGTTTTTACAAGCCCCACTGGGTTCCAAAGGTTTTTTCAGGAGCTACCTGCTTCTTCCACTCTGCGTTGTAACATGAGGTGTAGCAAGATGTATCCTGGGCGATCTGATTAGAGTTGCCCGGTGATTAGCATTGATCTGAACTGTGAAATGAAAAGGCATCCATGGGAGAGCTAATGGCAACATCATCAGCCTTACACTGCGACTCAGGGGAAAAAAGTGGAGATGTGAAGTGACTGAGGGCCCATTTATAGTCGCGTGGAGAGAGGCTGTGCTGGAAGTCAGATGCGGGGCCGATCTCTCAGTGTTCTCTGCAGTGCGGAGGATATGACCTAAATCCTATTCGTTTTCTCTTTTTATAACACAAAGAGATTAGAATATGTATTTATACTGGAAGTCAGCTCCTTTGCCACATGATCAGATTATTTATCTTTTACATCCTGTCAAAAGTGAACAGAATGCCATTTGTTTGTTTATTTGGCATTTTGAAACTATCTTTTAAAATAATTTCTTTTGGGAAGAAACATCCCCCAAATTGTTAGTTTTCTTACAGCATGTCTAGTCCAGATAATTTCAACAAAAAGTTGATGTTAGCGGGATCATCCACTGAGGTCTTGGCTCGCATTCCGTCCGTACAGATGTTCTTTAGACTCTTATCCTGTCTAGATAATAAGAAGCATGCCTAGTAAGCAACTGTGGCACATGTTAGCATAATTCACGTAATTCAGAGTACCTCAGCACTCAGCCTGGGGCTGCAGACTCTAAAAATAGAACAACACATTCTGCACAGCTTAATCCTACCTGCTTGTTAGTCATTATCTTCCTAATAAGCAACTAGCAGCTACCTTTTGTTTGTAGAGAATCTTCCATTCAAATGGTTTTACTTTTCATTCGGGAATGAGGCCCGGGCTTTAGCCGTCTTCTGTAAAGTGTTGTGGATGCATGTGCTGATACTAAACCAATCATAGTTAGATGCAGTTTTTAGTATTTCTCTTTTAGTTTATGTAAACTCAGAACAAAGAGGAACAGATGTTGCTTAGTAAGGGAGGAATAGACGAAGTAGGTGTGATGCTATGTTGGTTTTTTTTTGGGTTTTTTTTTTTTTTTTTTAATTTTCCGTTCAGGTTTTCCTTGGGCAAGTATATTTGATAACAGTGAGATTGTCTTCTCTCTTTAAGGATATGCAGGTTGCAGGGGAAGATGCAGAGGGTTTGCCCTCTGGGCAGACATCCTTTCACCCATACCTCTGCTCTTTGGAGGCAGCATACCACGTCGTTATTATGCTGAGGGCTTTTGCCAAGACAAAAGAGATTTATGCATGTTGAAGTGAAAATAGTACATAAGAACAGCTATTAAAAATACTTACGACAGTGGGTTGGGAAACCAGCAACTTGAGTTTAATTTCTGCAACTTCCAGAGATAACTTTTATAATTTTAGGAAGTAAAGTAAACCCATATTCTCAAATGCACCTTGCCTATTTAATTTTATAGTTTTTTGGTCCTAGTTTCTGTGTGCCTCAGTGTTTAACAGAGAGTATGGCTTCCTGTGTCTCTTTCTAAGCTCTGTACAAACACATACGCAGTCTAATGAAGCTCTCACACTTGATTTGAGCCTCTAGGTCAAACAGTACTACAAATAGCCTACTAATGAAAGAATAAGGAATGGAGGGAAAAAGTTACGTAGCATGTATGGAAACAGGAACAAGACTGAGAGGAGAACAAAAACTTTTTAAAATAATTGTGGGTAAGATCTGCAAGAGCGGTTCATCATCTAGGGATACACATGTCCTGGTTACTCTAGTTGTTTCTTTTTGAAAATGGAACATAAGACGTCTAAATCACTTCAGCATTCTTGAAAATTTAATTGGTTTATAAATATGGGTCAATATACTGGTAACATAGCAGCTGGAGTTAAAAAATGCAACAGAAGAAAGTGAAATCAGTACTTTTAGATTCCAAGGTAAGTTTATTACATGTTCTAATGATATATATAAAGCTAAAACCTTTGCAAGTTTATAAATTGTATCTGCTAAAAGAGAATTGGCTCTTGATGACTTTAAATAATTTGACTTTGTTTTCCCTTGTTTATAAATCTTGCTGTCAGTGATGTATTGCTTGAAAGAAGAATGAAGATGACCAATGGATGGAAAGTTTAGGCAGTTACTGAAGTTTATGTGACTTAAATTCTAGATTTAGGAAAGTTTATGGTTTAATTTGAGACATAAACGAGAGCTGCGCTGAAAAGTATTGATTATTGGCGTTGTTTCTGGACCATGATTCCCAATGTAGCTAATGCTAGTTCATCTGTTTTTAAAATTTCACACAGGAATCTTGCTAGGGAGTTTTGAGTCCTCTGAAACCACTGGGGAAGGGGGGGAAATCTTGTCTGGGGTCAAACACTCTTCTGGATATGTGTATGTAAGACATGTGATTTCCGAGGCTGAGAGTGGTAATGATTACCTAACTGCTCCGTTGCTGAACTGCAGGAATTTGTGACTGGTAGACCAAATTTTGACTGGCAAATTGGGACATCTTTCAGGACATTGTAAGTATTCATATTCTGAAAATCGAGCCCATTTCAGTTCCTCCTGTAGACTCCCAATATATGAGCCATCCAAACCCATTAACTGCTTTTGAAAAGCTTTCCCTGCTTCCCTGAGGATAATATGGTTTTACATCACACGTAAAGCTCCAGACTTGCTGTTACTTGCTTCTAATACACTGAGTTACAAGTTAGAATTTGACCATTAGGTCCTTGTTCTGTTTTTCTCAGTTCGTACATACTGCTGTCAGTGCCAGAGCTCTATAGCTTTGACCTAGCTCCAGCTGAAGGTTAGAAAATGTCTGGTTATTTATAACTAGCAAGCATAAATCTTGTATTTTCATGTAGCAATAACTGCACACAAACATACTTTAATATAATTTTGTTGGTTTTGAATACAGCTATCTGGTTTTTGTGTCAGCAAAATTGGAGTTGTCGGGTCTAGTCTAAAGCAATTCAGCAGAAAAGGCTGGATATTTTAAGGCAAAACTTCGTGAGATTGATGAACTGCATTGGCTTTCATAGAACTCTTACACATAAGTGAAGTTAGGTTAAAATTTGTACAAGGAGGTATGGTTCAATGATAAACCAAAGGATGTCAAAATGTCAGAAGGATTCCATGCACAGGCAAGTTATATTTAATACATGTTTTGTGATGCAATTAGTTCCAAAATGTGTGAAAACGATCACCTGATAAACGTTATACACTGACATCTTCTTGTACTTCGCATGTTTTTGTTTTAAAGCCTAACTCATGTTCCCGTAGAAATTGGAGTTTCTTTCATTCCACTGTTTTGCTTCACAGGAAGTTACCAGCTCCTGGAATCCTTTCTTGCTGAAAGTTCTTACACAAATTAGGTCTTAAAGCTTTTTAAATCTTGAACATACCCATAGTTTATAATGAACTATCCTCATACGCAGAAGGTATCGCTGCCGCTATTCAAAGTCAGAATAACACCCTTGGAAAGCTGGTTTTTAATATTGCACTCTTTTTTTGTTGTCTGGATGCATGTGATTAAAACTGTTTAAAAATGAGAAGTTGTCACCAAGCAGCACAAGTCTAGAGAACTGCCATCTCCTTGAATCCCCAGGTAAGGGGCTGCCTCCACTGCAGGTACTCCCCAGGCGCAGCGGAGTGGCTTGGCTGCCCTCAAAAATGCAAGCCTGATGACAGGCAGCAGGACATTTCTGTCAGAAACCAACTGTAGTGACAGAGCGTGTGGGAAAGGAGCTGTGAGAGTTCTGCATTCTGGGACATTTAAGGCTTATCTTCTTGTTGGCTTGTCTCGAGGGGTGTCTGCACTGATCCCAGCACCGGCGAGAAGCGTGGCGAAAGCGCGTCTGAACTAGGTTGACTGCCATCCCTGAGTCGCTGCTCAGAAGCTACCCAGATGCTCAGTGGCTTTGATGACATGGGTGAAGTTACTAGAAAGGTAGTGGGCTATTGTAGTTTGACAGTTGTTTTGCTGCCTTGTTGGGTCTCATGGGTTTGGTTGGTTGGTCCCTGGGAGCGTGCCTCAGAGCAGCCAGTTTCTGTGCTTCGCTGAGCGAGGTCAGGACTTGGCAGGCATGGGCATGCTATGCTATGCAAAATATAATACTGTTTTCTGGATGCTCTGAATGGTTGGAATACCTGAAGCTATACCATTAATAACAATTACGAAGTGACTTGAAGAGTATTTTTTTTTTCTTTGGAGCTGTGGAAAGCTTATCTTAGCACAGTTGTCTTATAAATGCTTTAACTTGGGATCTCTGAAAATGCGTGTCAGGATCAGTTTTGCTATGCTCTACTGGAAGGCCAGCGTTCCTGCAGAGCAGGTAGAGGGTAGGGCAGGTGGTCACCTTGTTCAAGGGCTGAGTAAGGCCTATTTCTGTGTTGGTAGAAGAGGACATCTTGGAAGTGCTCTGACCTTTGAGGACCTTCAGAAAACAGGCTGCAAATACTAGTTAGCTGTGTGCTCCAGGAAGTGAAAACTATTCA
>Ga0181612_148495_pt1 | contig 12012 bp, 7 predicted proteins | sample HoacroProtozoa21_FD_119630 | JGI IMG/M metagenome (GOLD analysis project Ga0181612, IMG submission 119630) | Hoatzin crop microbial communities from Cojedes, Venezuel. Combined Assembly of Gp0051906, Gp0051904, Gp0051908
AGCCCGCGCGGAGGCTTGGCCGGAGGTGAGGGAGGGTCCGGAGGTGCCCATCGCCGCTGAAGGGAGTTGAATTGCTGCTGTCGAACGTTCTCTGCTGCCTGTGCCGCATCCTTCGGAAACGTGCGCCTGGCGTTGAAACTTTGGAATAAAATTGCTCGTTAAAATCTTTAGCTATCTTTGTCTTTTTTGGGGGGGCTCTGTAGAAGTGTTTATACCGGCTAGCCTTTAAACTCTTGCTTCTGTTAGAAATAATCCTGGTTTTTAGCACTCCAAACACTACGTGGCTCCAAGTAACAGTCACCTTTTTTTAATTAAGGTAGGATGTCATAGCGTGATACTGAGGGAGGCTGTGGTGCGTGAAGCCGGATACAGCACTGAGAAATGCACGCTGGGAGGCCTGGTTAGCTTGCAGAAATGTGGGAGCAATTGCCGTCTGGTTAACAAAAGTAGTTTCAGCCGTCTTCGGACTGGTACGTTCTAGTGTCCCTTTGGGTAGTAGTAATTGATACAAGGATGCAGAAATAGACGACTGTTTCTGTACGAAGCAGGTATCCTGTGAGGTTTTAGAAATTCTGTTTGAACAGAGAAGGCCCTCAGATTTTCCTTCGCTTACGAACGTGCTTTCCATTAGATCTGTAGGGGAGTAGGTGTTCTCTGTGACTGGGGACGCATACTGCTCGACTCCGAGACTTCCTAATGGTTACTTCTTAGGCGTTAGAAGCCGATAAGGTGAGAAGTGCCACGGTTCCCAGGAACATGGAGACCAGTGTGACTATGGAATTTCCTAACTAGATTTTTGTTCAAAAACAACTGTTACAATAGAATTGGTTGTATTGTCCTGCAGTGCTTTTTTTTTTGTTTGTTTGTTTTTTAAACTGCTTTCAACACTTACATACTTCTGAGGAAAAAACTATGCAGCCGTGCAGTCTATTTCTGAAAGAAAACAGGGCCTGTATATATGCTGTGAATTAATTGTGTGTGTTTTATGAGACGGATGGTGCCAGTTCCATCTGGGGATGTGCCTCGGTGTCCACGGGAGGTGGATGTGGAAGGGTTGTGCACAATGGCGAATCTGGAACAGGCAACATGAAAGCAGATTCTGCCTACATAAAAATTCTCCAAAACAATGAGGTTTGTTTTAATTAATACTCCTTGCTTTCATGTTGGCTTAGATAAAAACCAGTTACTAAGTTTGGAGTATGTATCCAAACAGCCATAAAATGTGCAATTACAGAAAAGTGGTTTAAAATGGTGCAGATATGCTCACAGGCTTAGCTGTCTTCACATTTGTTTCTCCCATTACAAAAAACCTGCTCCACTGAAGTTGGACCATCAGGGCAATTCAGGCGTGTTCAGAAAGTTGACATGAAAAAGCACAGATCCTGGTGCTGACCTTCAGCTACTCCTTTGCTTGGAGATACTTCATTTAATTAGTCACCTCAAACTGAGATTTATGTGACATGTAACGATATCCATCTTCTAGAGTTACATGGTGAAAAGTCAGCTGGAGAGTATTAGGCCTTATATGTTAATAAACTATTCCTTTTGGATATTCAGTAGGAAACCTTAGTAAAATACATACGTTTTGTGTAGTTTGACTTAAGATAAATGTATGCACGTGGCAAAACTAATGTATCCAACGTGGCACAGGTTTTCTTTGTGGTCTGCACTAGGTCGAGCAGCTGTGGTTTAGATACTTCCATTCATAGCATGTTTTCTGCAAAGCAATGGCTGATTCAAGTAGGAAGAAACTCGAAGTGGTGCCCAGCTCACACGGACCTCGAGCTTGGGTGTACACAGACCCGAAGGAAGCGTGTTTGGACTTGTTTGCTGTGGCTGTCCGGTTTTAGAGTCGTTTGATCATGACGGTGCCTATTGTAATGACTGTTATTCCTGTCCCTGCCACAGTTTTTACAGAAGTGGAAGTTTATTTTGAACATATGATGGGCACTGGATAAATCAGTCTGGATTTGGAAACAGTTACGTGTTTTCATCAGATGGAATTACCGAATTAAAATTACACAAGCTACTTAAAAGCGAAGCTCCGTGAAAGTTTTCCTGTAAGTTAAGATTTGGTCCTTAACCGTGGTGACACGTAGTGGAAAGATTGTGGCATCTTTACAAACTATTTTACAGAATTGGGGATGGGCAGACGTAACTGCACGTATCAACAATGAGAATGGTATCGGAACAAGAAAACCTCATTCCATTTTCTTCACAGTTGGACTGTCAGCTGTCAGAACGTTTGCTGTTTTCTAGCGTGTTACTTTATAGCGTGTTTTCAGAATTGTTAGATGAATGTATCCTGACTTTTTTCCTTAACGTGTTTAGAAACATCAGTAGAAGTTTCAAAGAAGGAAAGCTTAATGGCAGTTGTTCTGTTCCTGGTGCAGGTATGCTTTTCACAGAACTGAGCTTTCGGTGCAGGGAGAGCTCTGCGAATGCTGAGAATGTGTGCCTTTCGGGGAGCAATTCCTGTCTCCTGATGGGAGGAAAGTCAGTGCAGCTTCCTGGTTTTCTGTGGGAGTCCAACTTCATTTAGAGAGCAGTTATTTAAAACAATTCTATCCTATGAAAACGATCTCGGGGCGTGGGCTACTGGCGTTATCTTAAATGAGAACTGGTAATTTTAGCTTGGTGATAAAGGCCTGAAGTTACACCTGATGCAGAAAGAATTTAGATTGGGTTTAGGTCATTCTTAAATTGCAGCTGAGATATTACTTGAAACACACCTAATAAAGTCTGCTAAGGAAATGTGCACCAGTTAGGTAAAGCTAATAAAAAACAAGTGTGGGGTTTTTAAGTTTCAAAAAGTGATTGAAATGCTGGGAACCATGTCCTGCCTACATTGTAACCTCCTAAAGGACGGAAAGGTATGCGCTGCATCCGTCCACCTATTCAAAATATTTTGTGTGCTATCACATTAGTGCGATTTCTCCAGGTTTTTTGGTGTCATGGAAATCTGGGGGGTACAGAAGTTTAAAAATAGTGGTTTGAAGTCACTTGTGTTTTGTTACCTCGTGGTAATCCAAACACTGTACAGGTTTTAATACCCAAAAAGCTGGAAGCCAGCATGAAAGACTGGGAAGATGACGGTTTCCTGAGGTCGGTCTGAAAAGCTGATGAGAAGAAGGGACGTTGAAATGATTCATAGGGCGTTGTGCCCGTGCTGGGGGACACGGTTCACTACACTGGAAACGTTCTCATCTTCTGGGTATCACGTTGTGCTGCCTCGTATTCCCTCTTTCCGTTTTCTGACTTCTTTGTCGCTGCAGAGGAGGAGTGACTCAGCTGTTGTCTGTTCTCTCTTGGCTTTTGATGACCTAGGAGCTTCCTTCTCATCCGGCTGTCGCCTTTTCTCTAGCGTGGCGCTTTCCAAAGCGGTGGGATGAGAGTGAAGGAAACCCGCTGGTTTCACTAATGCAGAATTAGATCGCTACTAAAACGGGTGGCCCATTACAGAGTTCAGACTGCGGTGTCTGGAGAGCCAGAATGTGGGTATGTTTGTCTGTGACTGCTGCTCTGTGGACAGCACGAACAGAGGAAGAAATACTGCTGAACAGATCTTGAACATCACTAAAATGAACCGAGCAAGCTGTGGGTCAGTTTGCTTGTGCTTATTAGAAGTTTTTGGCAGTGAAAATTAATAAAATTCATCTCGAGGCTTGGTTTTGGGGGTTTTGTTTGGGTTTGTTTTTTTGTTTTGGGCTGGTTTGTTTGTTTGTTTTTGAAGAGCAGTCCTAAGAGAAATCTCCTTTTCACTTGTGAGGAATAGATCTGTAGTCTTACGATGAAGTTTGCTATAGAAACCTCCCCTGCTTTTTCTTCTGTATTGACAGTTGCATCATCTCAGTATTCAACAAAGTATCAAGCGTGTACAAAATGTGGGCTGTTAACTGGGGAGCAGTTAGCGCTCTGCAGCTTCTGAACTGCGCAGAGGTGCAGAAAAGGGTGTTCTGTAAGCAGTCGGTTTGGTGCTGCGGTCCCAGAGAGACTTTCTTTGGTAGAATTGAGATGAAGGCTGCATAATCCTGGAAGTTCACGAATAGCTATGGTCATGTCTGAAACTCATTAATCAAGTGAAGGCCGGTAAAAGTGTTCCTGGGGTTTGTCTTTTTGTAAGATAAAATGCGTATGTGAGAGAAAAAGCGCTGCAGATTAAGAATGTGCGAAGGAACTTTTACGCAAGGTTTGGATAACATTACAAATACACTCCTCAAAGGAGATTTGGTGCAGCGTTTCTGCATGTGGATTACAAACGCTTTAGAAATAGTTTCCAATCACAGCTCCTCGTTAAAGATGACTGTAATAAAATGTGAATTCCAGATAGGTGCTGTCATGCAGATTATAAAGATAGATATCTCAAGATTATCTGACTTGTACTGCATTCATAAAGTGATCTTTGTGCATTTTTATTACAGCTGCATTTTTATGACTGCATTGTGCTGATTATTAGTGGACAAAAATAGTACCTGGAATTCTGAAGGAGAGGTGGAAATGCTAATTGATTTACAGCTGGTGATTGGGTATCTATACATAGTTCCTCTTTTAACCAAGCTACTTGCTGGTGGTGGCATGCAACCACGCTTAGGGTGGAGTATCAAACCAAAACAAAGGAAAAACACGTGTAATCTCTAAGGTAGTCTCCTCGAATAGGTGTTGCTCCATGTGATTCTGGACGTGGACTTTCTTGAAGTAGTATTTGTCTCTTTGCTAATATTGGGAGGCATTTTAGGTGGGACTGAGTACCACTGTGTCCCAGGATGACTGGGTCTAAGGTTGTCCATGATAGTAACCATATGTCATTTGTAAAACTGAAAGCTGAGTTTAACTCGCCTTGCAAAATAACTAATAATGCCGCAGCTGAGTGTTTTCTATAAGGGGCAGTAGGGAGCGGGTATGCATCTAAGTCTTCTTTTACCACTGTAGGCACTACATGTATACAGAACAGTCCGGAAGAGCTTCCTTACCGTCAAGTGGAATATTGTACTCTTACGTTGGAACTGATGGTTATATTACTTCTCAAGGCTCTATGCAATTTCTGCAGTCCATTCCTGTAAAGAAAGACCTCTTTTCATCAGGGCTCCACTACCTTGAGAAGTACTCTCACAAACCATGTAACGTAGGCCACATTTATTGGCTAGTTCCGATTGCAGAACAGAGAAGCATTTTATTTATTGCTGACCTGAATGTGTGTCTACAGAAGACAATATCTCGGCCTAAAAGTACAATTCGAAATTGTACTAGTTTGTATTAAAACTTAAGAAATAAACTACTTGGCTGCATTCCAAATAATGTGATAGCCTTGCATTGCTACATTTTTACGCTAAAAAACCCCATTCCCATTGATTTGATGCCTGATGATACATAAACAGGCTAGCCTTTCCGTCATTCCTGTTCTGAGCTGCGTATTGAGGCAGTTGTCTAGCGGAGGCATGGCGTTAGGTTAACAGTGCTGGAGTGGTCCAGTTGCTCTCAAGACTCGTACCATACATTCAGCAAATATACAGTAGCTGCAGCAGGATGTATGTACAAATTTCATTTTTTATTGTAATATGCCCATAGCTAATTTCTTAATGCTTGTCATACATTGTAGACTTTTCTTTTGTTTGCTTGGTATCGAAGAAAAACAGCCTAAATTGCCTCCCATGTAAAACTTGCTCTTTTAGGCAGTTACTGTCTTTGCGCTACAGGTAAGAGATTGAGTTTTGCAAAGTGTGTAGTCTAAATTCATGCATCTGCATCTTGCAGAGTAGGGTGCAGAGTCCCAGCAGAAGTTTAGTGTCTCTGGGCAAAATCTCCCATGCTGGCTTTTGCTAACTGCCTGTGTTCAGTAGTAGGGGGAGGAACGTGAGGGTTTTATGCTGACTCTTAAAAGAATGGATTAGGATGAGATACTTTAATAAGAATGCAGCAACTATAGCAAATTACTATTACTCACTTCTGTTTTCTGTGTATCCAACTCTGTGGTTCGAATTAATTGCAGTAAACAGTAATGCTAGGCGATGTAAAAATACTTTTGCTGTCTTTGAAGACAGTGCTTTGTCTCGTATTCCCCATAGAAACTGCTGTTTTGTCAGTGCTGAGTGGCTGCATTTGTCTAATGAAAGACAGTATTAATATGGTACTTGTTAGCCTCTGATGCATAGGAACACGTAACTGTGGTATCGTTTAAGCCAAGAAACCCTTAAAAAAATGTATGGTTTTACTATTTTAATGGGGGTTTTTGTTAAAATTGGACTGTGGACAAATCAAGGTGGTGGTTTGGAATAAGACAATGTACTATTAGAATGTTCCTGTACTTGCAGGGTGGTGGACACAGGGGACTACATAGACGTAATGATATTGTTAAGATTTCAGGTTTAGCCCATTGGTATTTTTAACCTGATTGGCTAAGACGACCTCTCTGCTTGCATTTTAGAGTAAGGCTGTAAGGATTCTGCTTCCTTTCCCCTTTTCTGTCTCTATTCTTGCAGTAAGAGTAATATTGGGTATTAAATACTACGTTTTCATTCATTTGCCTCAAAGTTGTGTCCCTTCAAAGTTGCTTTAATACCTTTTTAAGAAAGGTTAGTAGTTCATGGTGAGTGATTTTTGAAGCCAGTCGGTGTTTGTATCAGTTTGAATGGTTGCCTCAATCACCACACAGACCTGAAATGGGTAGCCATGTAGATCTTTAAGAATAATCTCAGCGAAAACAAATGAGGGCTAGGCAATGTTACGGCTTCTGTTGAGGTCTCGCTTGGAATGTGATGGAAATGTCACATTTTGGTTCAGCTGGGCATTTGCTTGGTGGATCTGCTGGTTGAAATATGTGCAGCTATTTTATGTTGCCTGTCAGACTGGTTCAGCGTTACTTCTGAATCTGCCGAGGTGTCTTTACAAACACTTTTGTCTCCCACCATTGTTGGACAGAGACAGCTTTGGGAGCCCGCTAACTCACGACGTAAGTGGTTCCAGTAGCCTGCGGTCACCCAGATTGCCTTCACACCCGCAGGGAGAGAAGGCTGTGTTCGTGCCTGAGAAGGGGAGTAGTTCTCTCGTTTGTACTCGGACAGAATGGATTTGCCAAGAAGAGTTTGAATGGCATGTTGATAGACGGCCTTATAAAATCTGTGACAGTGGTTCATTAATTAAGTCTCCTATTTAAAAGTAGAGATTTGAATTAATGGTATATATTGTCAAGTGAAAAATTGGCAACCTCTGAATTCTAGAAATGGACTTTAATAATCATAATCCGCCAGGCACTAGTTTGGCATAGCACATGTGAAAGAAACGTACCTTAGTCCCATTTCTCAAGGGACTTTTATACTTCACAGCTTTTGTAATTTTTTTTTTTTTTTTTTAAGTGAGAGAAGTCATTGGCTTAATAGTAGACATGCACAATTCCTTTCTGGATTGTAGCTGCGGTAGAGGGTTTTTTATTGTAATAGTGCAGGCATTAAACACCTGTCAAATACCTGCCTTTAATGCCTTTTAACACAGCACAGGGATGAAATAGGTATAGTGGTTGAAGTTATAGGAAGAATAAAAATACTGCAACTGGCTTTAACACTTTATTGCAAACATTATTATAGTCTGTGTTGAAAGGAAAGTTGGAGAAACTATTCTCAAACGGCTTTCAGTAGGCAATTTGTCCACTGCTGTTTTTGCAGTGTTGTTTGAGCACATTTGGGGGTGGCCAGTTGTTCCATTTGCGCTGTAGCCAGAATACTCTGTCGGGTGCAGCCCAGCCCAGCCTGTGAGCTGGAGCTGCCACCAAAAGCGAGGTTGCTCTGTTGTGGGGGCACTGTGGTGTTTGTGCAGCTGCACAGGGAACCAGATAGGAAAAGTAATCTGTCTTGAAAATCATCTTTTTTTCTTTTTCTGGGCTGTTTTTCAGCAGAAGGCAGTTGTACAGCTGCGCAGTGAACAGATCAGCAAACAAATGTGCTGGTATACAAAAATGGGTGCGTGGGAGCGGGAATGAATGAGCGGGGCAGGGCAGGACTGCTGCTTTCAGTGCAACACCGTCTTAAAAGATCCGTTGAACATCAGCCTTAGTTCTAACAAAAGCGTTTGCTTACTTTCAGTAGAAAGATAAAGTACTAAAATGGAGGGGTAACTGGTTCTCCTTTTAAGTGTTTTATTCTTACAAGCAGTGGTATCTTAATAGGAACTAACTGAGCAGTGGAATATTGGCACAAAATCAGACCAGCTCCATTATAAGTTTTTTTGCATTAATGGATGTTTTATGGACTACATCTAGTTTGTTTATGAGAGACTGAAAATTAATTCTTGGTAAGCAAAACTAATACTTACAGAACTTCCAGCTGTTTTGATGGTTTTGTATTCTTACGAGCTCTGAGAAGGATCCCATACTCAGCAGTTCCTTACAAGTAACTGTCCTTTTGAGGAAGGCTGGCCAGGTTTTCTTCAGAATAAAATAAATGTCCCTTTCTGGGTGAGCGAGCTAATAGGTTGCTAATGTATTAGTTTAGGATCATTTTCTAGTATGCTTGGGATTTGGCATTTCAAATACTTCACGTTTCACGTTTTTAAAAAGTTTTTGTGGTGTGCTCAGCTATGCATAAGTGCTTTCTGTGCTATTTAAGTCTTATCTGGTATTAACTTGGCAAACAGGGCTTGGATCAATTGGTTAATGGTCTGTTCTTACAAAGTGCCCCTCCTACCGGGCTGTGGATGCTCAAAGGAATGAGTTTGACTGAAATCCACAAACCTGTTTCACGGACAGCGAAGAGGGAAGAAAATACAGGAGATGGGTGAGGACTGAAGTTAGAAATTGTTAACTGTAACTTTTTAGATGTGTAACTTGTTTTCCTATTTGTATACCCAGAAGCTAATGTCAGCTTAAGACTGATAAAAATGAGTTTATTATTTAGATAAATGCTTTTATGGCTTTCTTAAAATGCCTTTCAGTAACAGCAATATGTTAATTTCATATTAATATTTTTAAAAATAATTTATCTTACAAATGTGTGCTAGATTAATAGGACTTTATATTCTGGCATTGTTACAAACTTGAATTTTAGGAAATAAAGAGTAGGTTCGTTTGGATTTTCAGATTCCAGCCTCTTTTTGAACTGAATGTTAGTATGAAATATTGCATAATTGCTGGAGTGGAAGTGGCGGGGGGCTGCAGGCATCTCTCCTGCATGTACACTGGAGTAAATACTTACAATATAAGAAAGAATTTTAATTTCCAGGAATTGTAAGAAAAACTGTCTTTACGTAGTCAGCAACTTTCCTTCAAGAAATATTTGTGTCTCTCCAAAAAATTGCCATTTCTCCTAGAGCTATTACTCTGAGTAGTTCTTAATAGGAATGAGTGACGTAAGTGCTTAACTTTTCAGTGCTGAACAGAGAGAATATCCTAGTTTGGTAAGAATATTGCTTTGCCTTTATTTTTAACACCTTTCCTCTTTCTCTCTTGGCTGGTGCGTGTGTTTGGTATTTTTGTTTGGTGTGAAACTGCTGGTTACCCATGAAGGCTTGCTGAGGCGCTTCTGTCGCTGTGGTGTCCAAGCTGAGTAACTACTTAGAGGAGTCAAAGACATTTTTTGAAGATCTCTGCTGCAGGTAGAAAAAAAAGGGGCGGAACAGTCTTCAGATAAAGCAAGAAAAGAAAATTGAACAAAAAGGGAGAGAAACTAAAATAACTTGGGAAGGGGAGAAATCCAGTGCATTTATGTTACAAAGATTTCAGGTTATTAAAACTGTTGGGAGCAGACAGGAAAAAGGCTGGGGGCAAGACAGTTGGGCACTTAGAATATTCTAGTCAGCGCTGTATGCTAACAAAAAATGCTGTAGCGTGTGGGGTGCAAAGCTAAAATGATAGGTGTGACTTTCAGTTGAGTTTGAATTTTGTATGACCACATTATTTGGATCAAAGTTTGTTGTTTTAAGGAAGGCCTAACTATCAGACTAGTTTTCTAGTTTCAGTGAAGCGGTTGATGATAAATAAAGAAAAATCTTCCCCAAAATCATGTTCATATTGCAGGCTTTAAATGAAGTTTTCTCAAAAATAAAGTGCTATAAAATAAGAACAGTTGAAATAGTAGGCACTGTGGAGAAGTTTCAGGAATCCAAGGGAAATTAAGTGAAAAAGGCTGTAAAAAGAAAATAAAATACCAACATCAGAGGTGCATTTAGTTTAACAGATGACCACCACAGGCGGACGGTGGTTTAGCGCTGAGATACTGTTATCTATACAGAAAAGAGAACTCTCCGCTGATGTACTGCTCTGACCAGTGACCTCAAGGCTCTGGTTTAAAAACCTCGTGTGTGGCCATGCCATCAGTACTGCGTGTAGCGTGATGGGTGAGGAGGGGAGGGGGTGCGTTTGGCAGCGCTGTGGGCGATGGCCGGAGCGTCACCTGGTGTGGCAGCACCGTTTATCTGCTCCGCTGTGAACTGACACGTTTGTTCTGACTTCGGGTGGGCTTGTCCCGCTGCCGGAGCGTGCCCAGAAAGACTTGGCTTGTTCTTGTTTGCAGTTCAACAAAACATAGTAGGCGCTGTTATTTCCAGCAGGTTCTTACCCAACACGTAGCTAGGAGATGTTTTCCCTCGCGTCTCGCCCTTTTGGGTGCCTGGCCATCACTGAGCCGCGGAGGGAGGGAGGGGAGGCAGCAGGGAATCAAGTGAGCAAATAAAACCAGGAAAGGCTAGCGGAACAGGCAGGATCTTTCTCAGCTTTGGTGTAGCCTTGTCCTCAGGTTGCTGTACCATGTTCTTGTGAAAGGATTCGAGGCTCTTAATGTTCCTATATTGAGATCAGCTACAGACAACTCTGTGCCACTGACATGCATAGAACGTGGCCTGCAGCTTGCCAGTATTTTACACCTACAAATACTGCTTCACACGTTAACGATGACAACTATTTATTATTGCCTAGAGAATAATGAAGCTTGTTTAAAAAGAAACAAACAAATAATCAACTCTTAATAGTTGAGACTTTATGATGGGTATGTTTGTTTTGTAAGCATCTTTGTTCTGTAATGAGAATTACAGTAGAAGATGCAGAAGATTTTATAATAGAAGGTTAAAATATTGCGCTAGAGTTATTACTGTTGTAACTGAAAATGGTGAGGTGTCCAATGGATTCTGAAGTTGGTGCGATAATGCTGAGCTCCTGTATTTCAGCAGTGAATCATGATCATAGGTTACCAACCATTTTAACCATTAGGGCATGGAGAAAAGGTACCATTCAAAGCTAAACACCACGATTAGGGATGCATGACTGAAGTTTCAAAGCAATGTTTTAATAGTATTGTATGAGACAGTCACATGAAAAAGATCATGAGGTTGTGAAAAGGATTATGGTCATGCTTTAGTCATGAATTTCCTGGTAGAGATGTTTCAGTCTGGATTGTGCTTGTTTAAACGAGAATAATTTGACTTTGCTTGTTCTGGTTGTATTACCGTTATGTGGCAAAAGGGGAGAAAAGGTGTCTTACCTACAGAAGTAGTGTCCTTTGAGTGACTGAATTTTCTTAAACTTGAGATGCTGTTTTCAGTGCTGAGAAACTGAAGTTTAAAAGCCACTGAACAGTTTGCTAGACCATTACAGTGTGCTGCGTGTACTTACCTGCTGCTGCCGTCTTCTGTGCAAGCGTATGGAAGTTTGTCGTTCTCCCAGGGCTTTCACTTGTCTTGCACCTACCTTAACCGCTTGTTCCAGATCCTGAACCTGCTCTTCGCATGAAGTAACAGCCAACACTGTAAATCCTCAGTTGATGAAGATCAGCATATTCCTACAGAAACGTGGAGCTCTGCTGTCTGTCGCCAGCCGTACTCCTGAGCCCGTACCTTGCCCGACTGCCAGAACGGCGCTGCTGCCTGGGGTGGTGGGAGTCACGGCGCTCAGGTGCTCAGCCTGTCGGAGAAGGAGCACGGCTGCTCTTTGGTGAAAGGCTGCAGAATGGGTTTCCAGACGATCACACAGTCTGAGGGCTGGCTTAGTCCAATAACTCTTGGATAAAGATTTGCAACCTGTTTCTTTCTACTCCA
>Ga0181612_155181_pt1 | contig 12012 bp, 3 predicted proteins | sample HoacroProtozoa21_FD_119630 | JGI IMG/M metagenome (GOLD analysis project Ga0181612, IMG submission 119630) | Hoatzin crop microbial communities from Cojedes, Venezuel. Combined Assembly of Gp0051906, Gp0051904, Gp0051908
CACCATGCCTACTAAACCATAACCCAAAGTGCCACATCTACATGTTCTTTTGAACACCTTCAGGGATGGTGACTGAGCCACCTCCCTGGGCAAAGTGACTAGTAATATTACTTGGGAATTAGATGTTAAGATTGTGATAGGTGGTTCAGTTAAACTAGCAGTGCTCGGTAGGAATGAGCGTGAAAGTAAACCAAATGCTAAGAACTAGGATGTGAATGGAAATCAAAGCAGAAAATATCCTTAAAGGTATTCTGTTAACCCATTGGATGACTGAGTGTAGTTAGGGAACTTCTCCTCCCTTCCCATTGCAAAAGGTCTAGATAAGGTTCATAAGGGCAAGTAGGTAATCAAAGCACATTTCTGCAGAGGCAATCAGTAAATACACTAGAAAATGGGAGGGAGGGAAAGGGAGAGATGAAAGAAGACTAAAACAGGTGATTCTCTAAAATCATGAGTGGCACTGAACATAGGAGAAAGGCATAACTGTACATTACTCATACATATAGTGTTAATTAACTACTAACAGCAATTAACATACTAACTCTTAACCATGTTTGACTAAAGCATACATTCAGAGAAGGTTTGAAGTTGTGATCTGAAGACTTCAAGGAGTGGAGCTTGAATCTACCAATTTTCTTAATAAAATCTAAACACCTACACAGCAAAAATGATGTTTCTGTCTTCTATGTGAAAAGATCTTATACCACCTGTTACTTTACCTGCATGAAAATAGAAATGCATTATAATGAGGTAGGAAATATTATCATGGCACCAAATATGGAGAGAGAGCTCATAATGCTGGGGGTGTTATATACTTAAGAATTCAATTCACGATGTGTTTAAGAGTCCTCATTAAAAACGTATTTTTATTTAAATGTTACACAAAGTAATCTTCACCTTCCAAAGATTCTGTCATCATGTTTCTGTTTCTTTTAGTTTCTCTTGCTTATTCTCTGTGGATTCCTTGTATACATTACAACATTTTCTTTGTATGTGTTGTATATATATACATATACTTATGTATATATACATATATATGAATATGTTGTATTCATACTTATTAGATTCATATGTACTACATTATTTCCTTCCCCTTTTTTATCTGTATTACCAATCAATCATAGACCATAAAATTAAGAAAACTTGGTTCCTGAATACTTCATTTAATAAAATCCTTGTTTATTTCAGGACTTTTAGTCAGAAACTCGGAAAAGACGAGAAGAGCCAACCTGGACACTGAAATTTCTTTCAGTTTCTAAAATGTTGATCCTATTTCTTTATAGGACAGCAAAGGAATATAAAGTATGACCACTGCTGATTTGAACATACACTATTTATATGCATAACCCTTTGTATCAGAAATAGTGTGGCCAACAGGAGTAGGAATTCCCCCTGTATTGCAGTGGTGAGGCCGCACCTCAAACACTGTGTTCAGTTTTGGGCCCCTCACTACAAGAAAGACATCTAGGTGCTGGAGCGTGTCCAGAGAAGGACAACTAAACTGACAAAGGGTCTAGAGAACAAGTCTGACGAGGAGCGGCTGAGCGATGTGGGTTTGTTTAGTCTGGACAAGAGGAGGCTGAGAGGGGGAGATCTTGTTGCTCACTGCAACTACTTGAAAGGAGGTTGCAGTGAGGCAGGTGTTGGTCTCTTCTCCGAAATAACAAGTGATAGGATGAGAGGAAATGGCCTCAAGTTGCGTTAGGGGAGATTTACATTGGATATCAGGAAAAATTTCTTCACCAAACGGATTGTCAAGCATTGGAACAGGCTGCCCAGTGAGGTGGTTGAGTCACCGTCCCTGGACGTGTTTAAAAGATGTGTTGATGTGTCACTTACAGATTCATTTAGTGGGTGGACTTGGCAGTGTTAGGTTAACAGCTGGACTCGATGATCTTAAAGGTGTTTTCCAATCTAAACTACTCTATGATTCTATGTTTCTATACATAATTTATTCTGCCATACTGCAGACAGGCTTGAGACAGCTGAATGGAAACAGATATTTTGCGTGTTTTAGCAGAAGCATATCTGAGATTAAATGTGTGGCTGACCTATAGTAAATGATAGCATTTCCCATAGGGAAAAATGCCGTGTTTGACTTACAGCTAATTCCTTTGCTTTTCCTTTTCAAGTATCTTATGACAGCTATTTTGTAGTTCATGCTTTCATCTGTGATGCAAACATGCTAAAAAGACTTAAGTGATCAATATAATTCTGGCTAATGTAGCTACCCAAGCAAAAAATATTAGTTCAGCTAATAAAGTTGTTCATATTTAGAATATCGCATTCCTTAACTTCTTAGCAAGCTCCAAAGAGGTCTCAGCCTGGATCACCACTTGCACAAATAATGCGTAGTCCTAGGCTGTCAAAGCCTTGGTAGGCCAAACTTGTACCAACAACAGAAGAACTGAATGGACAGTTTTAATTAGTGAAAGAAAAAAAGATGAGTGTCCAACATTTTTATTTAGATTTTTTAGTTCTTTCAAGATTTTCTGTCAGTTTCACGCTGGAACAGAGAAGTTCTGGAGTAACTGTGCTACAATGATTTCAGGCCTTTGTCAAATAATTTTATATCCGGACAAGATCGAACCATTATCAGAGAGAAAACAGTGTGCCATCTGCAGTAAACACCTGAAGAAAGCAACCAGCATTGCTAACAAGAGTAATGCCATTTGCCATGGATACCTATGAACCATATTAGTCCTTGAATTATTGCCCATAAGTGACTGTTAGTTCTTTTACTTCACTGTTTCCCATGTGCTGTGTCTCTGTAACAACAACAGTGCGTATTTCTAGACTTTCAGTGTTTCAGCCTTTGTCATTGTGAATGCGAAGTACAAATGGTAGAGGCACCAAATCCAACCTTTGCCTCGTTCATATCTCTTCATTCTACATCTCAAGGATATGAACACTTTTGTCAAAGGATTATTCATTTGGAAACAGAATGTGAAAAAAAATCATAACAGTTAGAAAACCGATAAAGTTGATAACAATGTGAGAAACAAGACAAATAGAAATTCAGGAATCTCCAGGTAACTTCATGGGTTGATGGACAGGAAACTGACCTTTAACAAAGTCACTTTTCATCTCAGGCTCCAGGATATTAAAACCTGAGACAATTTTAACAAAAGTCCTCTTCCTGTGCTCATGGCTGGTTTAATACAGGAAACGTTTTTCAAGAATACAATACATAGATTTTTCATTCAGCCTAAATTGGTGAAAAGAGAGCACCTTAAGATTCTTATCTTCAGACATTAATAACAAAGAGCCTGGACATTTCTAAATAAGTCTGTCTAATGATTTATATCTCACAGAGCTAAAAAAAGTATCAACACAAAATTCAAGTATAATCTCAACAAAGAGATTCTGCTTATTACATAGCCCCTAACTGGTAACTCTGACTGATAGGTAGATGAAGGAATTTGTAAGAAGAACATAAAAACTTGCATTCATTAAACTTTCAGTGTATATGCTTTTATACACAAAAATATTATCCTTTGGTGTTGTCAGGACTGGAATTTTGCTGTGGTTCAGCTAATAATTAATTTCATTAGAAAGGTCTTAATTTCAGTCAGACATTGCAAGACTTACTACTTCATTACAACTAAAAAGGACTGGCCTCTGAAGTCTTGGGATATTTAGATAAATTACTTAGGACTTACCTAACGGTTCTGTGGTTAGGTTGGTACCATAATTTACTCTTTGGAAACATGACAGATAAGCCAGGAGCTCAAGTACCTAATGCCTGTAAGCGATCTTTTACTTTTCTGATATGACTTTATGCCTCCTACTGCTACCTGTGTGTGCTGTGTGACGTTACACTGAAGCTTTTTGTTTCTTTTTTTGTTGTTAGAGATTGCTTTTATATGTTATTATTGCTGTGGCTTGAAGTGTTACGTTTGTAAATAGAGAAGTTCCTATTTCAGGAAGTTATGTTGGAGTGTAACACTGATATTTCTCATATGGAAAAAAGGCAAAATATGAGTTCAAAGTCTGAATCATTCCTGTCCAAACATGTATAGTACACATGAAGGATAATCTTCAACTGTCCAAATACATGTATCTGTAAAGTAGTCTTCTACTTAAGAGCTAGCCATCTGGGCACTCTTTACATGCAACGAAAAGAAACAGGTTCTATGGGGCGTGATTCGTCTTCTTCTAAAGTAGACTTAAAACTCTGACAGCAGATGTATGAGAGGTATCTTAATCAAGCTTATTACAGGAAATTGCCTAGTACACTTTAATACTGTAAGATAACTACAATTAAATTACTGTAATTGCTGGAGAATATGTCAAGCTTCTTGCCAAGAGCTATTAGAAATGATCTTAAATTTAGCAGCAGTCCAGTTCTTTTAAGGGTTGAAAGAGCCTTTCTACCTGCTCAGTGTCTTTCCTAAGTTTTTTCTGAGGCAGTCTTCGAGCTTACTTTTGCCAATCTGTATTCAAAGGGCTGATTCTTCATCCTTAGCAATTATCAATTAGTTTTGTGGCATGCAATAACTGCTGTTCAGCCAGATGCAATAAGAAACACATTTTGTTCCCCAGAAACATCAAATTCTAAAACTGCACAAAGTCAAGTGATAGAATCATAGAATACCTAAAGTTGGAAGGCACCCATAAGTATCATGGAGTCCAACTCCCTGCTCTAAACCATATGACTAAGAACATAATCCAGACACATCCAGATTGCATCCAGATCATTTATAAAAACATTAAAGAGCACTGGTCCTAAAACTGAGCCCCAGTGGACCCCACTGGTAACTGGCCATCAGCCTGATATAACCCCATTTGCTGTAACTCTTTGAGCCTAACCCGTCAGCCAATTGCTCACCCAATGTATTACGGACTTTTCTAGCTATATGGTGGCCATTTTGTGTGGAAGGATACTGTGAGAGACAATATCAAAAGCTTTGTTAAAATCCAAAACCATCAAGGAAACATAGTCATTTACGTCTGATTTACATATGTGAGCTAAGAATTCAAAATTTACGGGTGGGAAATTTACTGGTGGGAGAAGGAAAGGGTTTTAGCATTCCTTCTGATCATTAACAGTGGTCAGTGATGATCTGCTGCACCATATGTCATATCAAAACAATGCTGAGTTGGAGAGACCTTTCTTCAGTCTTTTCTCATATAGGGCCTCCATTCTCCTTCAGAAAATAGACTTCCGTTAGAATGAAGTCAAGATACAAAAGGTATTTGAAGTATGGGAATGTGGGCAATTTTTGAATATACACTTCTTAAATGTGATGAATTAAACATCTGAAAAATCATGGCTCACCAATATCTTAAAAAATCTTGGAAATTTAAGCCATAATGATCTTAAATATTAATAATAATGATTCCCTAGGGATCATTCATAGTTATTTGAAACTATATAGTGTTGCGTTCTCTGGCTTCATTAGCTGCTTAAAAATACAACACTGATGAAATTACTGGGATTTTTTGAGGCACTCAGTGCAGTTTAGATTCAAGCCAGCTGATCTTCTTGTGAAGCTCGCAGATCTTCACCTTTACTACACACATCAGTCATTTAGCTGTTTCCTCTCTCTAAAAGCATTGCCTATCAGATCTGTCACTCTGTGAATACGATGCTTCAAACTATAAAAAATTGCAGAAATTTTCTAAATAGAGGAGAGGATAATTCAGTCCTGTGTTTGTTCTCAGATTGCTTTTTTCTCTTAACAGCATATCAGTCAGATGTAACCCAACTGTGTTTTCTCTTTTTTGACCCTTCCTGGTTACTTCTGTCTCTCAAAATCCTGCATGTGTCTGTGTGCTGCTTGTTCTTGCTGGCATTGCAGGACTACACTGTGATCGCAAGTGGTTATAAAAAAAAAATAGAACACTGTGGAAGGAGCTGAGCAGTCATCACTGTTTCTGTTACAAAAGAGATATGTGCAAACAAATAAGTGTAATTAACTTGTGTAGAAGAGAAAAAGGACTAAATATTGCCCAGCAAGTCACTGTGGCAATAAAGTAAAATCTAAAAATTATGTTTCTTACTAACACAGCTTGATACTTTCTGTCAGAGACAAGTGGTGCTGTTGTATTTTCTATTGGTATGCCTATTTTCTTATCTGACTCATTAGTAAAGCCAAGTCTTCTTTTGCTTTTGTACAATTCCAGCTTTCTCCATCTTCTGACATCTTTGGCTTAGAAAAATTGATCTTACCTTGTTGTAAAACCTCTTTTGATTATCTGCATAAAAATGAGTGTCAGGATGAAATCTGTCTTTTGGCAAGTATATGTGTTTTGTGTGGTTTGTTTTTAGAATACTTTAAGACCATTACTTTTCTGTTTTCTTTGGGGGAAAAAAAAATGTTTTTTTTCCTTCTCCTATCCTTCTATGATAATTTATAGCTCCTATTTATTCAAGTAGTGCCTGATCCTGTACTCCTTACATAGCAAAATATCTACTGACTGTACAAGACTTTAGTCTGAGCGAGGACTGTATTTCTGGTACTCACAGAATTTACAAGCTGTTTGACATTGTCTTGTAAGAATTAAATTACAGTCTTGGCTTTTTTATAAACACAATCAATCTCTTTCAAAATGTAATGGGTCTGGTGTGGGGGAAGGGTTACAAGGTGAATGTGCTTTCACTTCTTGATTAATTGGTGTCATTACTGGTTAACTACCCTGATTAAATATCTATTTAAATATTTCATTTTAGAGCTGGAATATCTTTTATTTTTATTTACCAGTCTAATGCCTGTTTAACTTACTTCACAATACCACAGCTTACATTTGCAGGTTACTTTAAACTGACAGTCTTTAGTCGAATAGTCATTTTTGGAGACTGCATTAAAAATTAATCTCTATTTTAAAACAAGACTGTACGTGCATCATGATACCTAGAGTACTGATTCATCTCATTTCTGTTGAGACACTGTATGGAGGCAACCTATGCATATCCGTACATTCTTTGTACTTCTGAATCCTTTGGAAGGGAATTAATTTTGATAAAGAGTGTCTGTCTCTCCGTAATGATAATTCAGGTAGATTATGTCCTCAATTAGTCACCTAAATCACTTATCTAGAACTAGGAAGAATGATTCTGGATCTAGAGGTTAATGAAATATAATCCTTATTCTGTGGGATTCAGTGCCAGACTGAGGTACGTAAGTGTTCCGGCAGCATTTCGAAGTATTCATGATTCTTCCACAGATTCCTGTTGTATCAAAGGATATCTATTTATGACCATTGTATAGAGTTTGATCTTAGGTCAGTGCTGAAATTTTAATGATTTACTCTCAGCTGTGGCCAAACACTGTGAGATTTTTTTATTTCTTTCACTTCAAAAACGGCAAAGGTGTTATGTAATTTTAGGGACCACTACTGAATCTCTTTTGAAAAGTAATCACTGGTGCAAAGCAGCCTCTTCTACAGGTATTTAAATACCTGAGCAGCACTTCAAAAGACACAGATTAAGGAGCTCAGAAATAATAGATGCTGGAAATCTCTAAGGGAAAAAAAGTTCTCCTCTATTAAACGACAAGCTGGGAAATAGACAAGCAAGTCTTCAGGATTTTTAAAGACTAGGAATACAGATGGGATTTTGGTGGACATAGACTTACAAAGGTGTGAGATGATGAGGGTCGCTAGGGAGACCAGGTTACAAAAACAAGTGAAGAGCATTAGAGCATACAAATTTGGGCACAACGAACCAACAAAAGGAGAGAATAAAGAAGACTGAAAGTCTGAGGAGGCTCTTGTCCCTTTCATAAAATACATGACTGTTAATGTACTTTCTGGGTCTATTGCAAGCTTAAATAACCCAGTTACGTTAAAGTATATGGTAATTTATGTTGACTTCCAACTGATCATTACAGAAAATGCTTATGATCACTCCAGCCAGAGAGAATAAAGATGCAAAAAAAGTAACAACCCAAAACATCAATTATATGAATATTACAGAAACTACTAATGTCAGCTAAAATAAAATAATTTGTTTATTCATCTTTGAACATGGGGTGACAGGAAGAGTGTGACAGGTTGTGTTTTTCTCCAAAATATCTTCAGGCTATGTTAGTTTTGTTCTTCACAATCTTTTAATTATATGTTTCCATAATGGACAAAAAAGCTAGAATACATGAGATACATTTTACAGTGGAAGAAATATATATTATCATTGCCTATCATCTGATTATGTTTTCATATTGAAACTTGCTTATAAATATAGTAAAACTGAAAGAGGTTAACTTGGTATGTATTTCTAGATAAGACAACATATATTTCAAGTAGATTATGCATTTTCTAATCACCATCCTGACAGTGAGCTACCACATAAACCAAGTGCTGAACAGCGAATATTATCTAAGCAACATGAACATTTTTGAAGTCAGTTCCTTGCTACATACTTTCTGTGGTGAAGCTTGACATAAAGGACAGGGCACACTACAAACACATCGAACAAAAATGACACTAGAAGCTAGTTATGCATGTAAATCATTGTGATTAATTCAGTTTCTGAAATCAATACAAGTACTCCCTCCTGAAACACTGGAGGTCAAGGGAACGGTATTTATTTAAGTAAATTGAAGAAAATTTTTTTCTATCAGGGAAAAACTTCCATTAACTAAATGCAAATTAGAGGGAAGCAATGTCTTCCTTGCTAGGGAAACATCCTGATAACCCATGTGGGTCTTGCAGAAATTTAGCTGTTATACACTTCCTCAGCTGTATATTTTCCTGGTTTATCATTTGCATTTTTATACAGTCTGCTAAAGTGTTACTGTTTTTCCAAATAAAAAGTTCTGTAAATGTCTAAAAGGTTGGTGAGCTGTCTGCCTGTCATCTAGGTGCTGTGTACACTTAGCTATTCTTCACTGATGTTCTTTTCACAACTTACTACTTCTGAAAAAACATATCTATTCTGGCAATATGCTGTGGCCCAAGAATGCACCTAACAGGTGCATACAGGAGTTCTCTTTACCTTGGGAATGTATTGGGTCAGTTTTGTTGGCACATCTTAACCTTATCAAAAGTGTATTTTACCAGTCTTTTAGAATGTGTCTCCTCTGATATTAGAATGTATCAAAACATATATTTCATTGTTTTATTCTTTTTCCTCAATTCCCAAGGAACTGATAAAAAGGTGTGTCATGATCCTTCAGGAATTGGTTCTAGGAACTCTGTGGTTATTTTTTTTTCTATAACCGTGAAATTATTCTCAACATGAACATGCTCTGTTTTATACTTATTTCAAAAAGACTAACTCATCTGTCAAGAAAGAATGAATGTACTTAGACCCATATGAAAATCAATGAAATAAATTGATTTTTTTGAAATATACAATATACTTTAAGTATTAAATACATATTCTTTTTATTAATTTTATCTTCCAAGACTCTGTTTTGTTCTCAGTATCTGTCATATTCCTATACTGTCATATCCATTTATTTTTGTTTTAATTCACACCTCAGAGTTCCTGTCTCAAACAGGGCCAAATGTCATGCTTATTTAATCCCTATATACGTTAAAATTCCATGGCGTTTGATGAGAATTTCAGTTTGACTGTTATTAAATGACTTTGTCCTAGTGGAATGCTTCCTATACTTGAAAACAGAACAAAACAAAACAAAAAAACCTGAAATCAAATAATTTTGGAGTAAAGGGTCTTCATTTATATTTTTCTAATATTACTTTTTCATTTATATTCTCCTAATATTGCTTTGACTGTTGTTTCTAGAAGAGTTCAGTATGATTTACTTGTACTTCTGATCTTAACTTTATATTTGTCTTTAAAAGCCATGCATATAACTTCAAGCTAAAGTAACTTGACCTTCTTTCAAAGAAGTAGTGCTTTAAAATACCTTATTCAGGAGCCCAGGCAAAATCAGAGATTGAGAGTTACTGGGTTACATCAGGCTAAAGTGTACTAAGGTAGGGATTGATATAGGGAATCCATGCTATGGAGAGTAGAAGTAAGAATGTTAGGTGGGAAAGAGAGCTCTTGAATAAATCAATCCCAGTCAAATAAATTTCACATAAACAGATCTCTCTGATAATCAGACATAAAATAACCCACACTGCTGTTGAAATACGTTTTATTATTTGCAACTTGGGAGTCAAAAGCATGAAGAGATTATGCTCTAAAAAATATATTGAAAGATCTTAACATATTTTTTTTATATCTGAAGAAACATAAAACAACAGAAAGCAATTCCAGAATCTAAACCTCGTTTTCTTTATGTCATTTTTTGCTTTAGTCCCCAGAGCCAGGTCATAGCAGTGGAGAGGGGAAAGTACTAAAATAAAAATTAAGATTGCCTGTTCTATATGTCTGAGGAGTTGGAAGTCAGCTGTGCTACCGAGAATCCCACTACCCCCTCAGGTCTCTGCTGTCAGAGCACATTTGCCCACTACCACAAAAATTAACAGCTAATTTTTAGTTCTTGCCAACATGATCTTCTGCTTTAGTGCTGAGTGAGAAGCTGGGAAACAGGGTGACAAATACCACTGCAAGAGATAACCTTTCAAGAAGAAGGCCTCATTTTTTCAGACTTTTTAAAAGTTTGTTTAACTCAGTAGAACTTCTTTCTTTTCCATGTTCATGATGTGCAATGGTGACAACTGCCTCTTTCCTGTCCAATCAGCTCACATAGTTGTAGCACAGAAGGAGAGAGTAGGGCAATGAAATTGCTTATTAAAGGGTGTATGGGATTAAATAGTCCTCCAGTACCAAGATGGAGAGTCATTCCAATACCTACAGTGAGTTTGTGAAAGGGGTTTTGAGGACAGATAAGCTAAAGGAGATTAAGGTTCCCAAAGCTCTGGAGTTCCCTAGAAGCACATAAATGACAGGATCTATGTTTTCCCATTTTAATGCCATACTTCTACTCTCACATGCCCCAAAATCTGCTGACACAGCTTCTTTCTCCCACTGAGAGTCTCCATACCCTTTACTAGCTCTTCAAAACTTACACTGGTCTCAATACACCCTCATCTTAACCCCACATGTGAGTGATATGAACCCTTTCAGTTCTCCTACTCAGTACTAAACTGCTTACCTTTAACTCATGAAGTTCTTGACTTGCTTTATTTACTTCATCTTGCTAGTATCTCATTGATTGCTCCTACATCCATCCCTATTATCAGCATCTGATGTCCCTGTTTAAAAGACCTAATTTCACTAACGTGATGGAGGAGCTTGTTGAACATGAGTCAACAATGTGCCCTTGCCACAAAGACGGCTAATCGTATCCTGGAATCATAAAATCATAGAATCATAGAATGGTTTGGATTGGAAGGGACCTTTAACATTCATCTAGTCCAATTCCCCTGCAATAAGCAGGGTCATCTTCCCCTAGGTAAGGTTGCTCAGAGCCCCATCCAACCTGATCTTGAATGTTTGCAGGGATGGGGCATCTACCACTTCTCTGTGCAACCTGTTCCAGTGTACCAAGTGCTCAAGAAGGTCAAGTCTTGTCTGACAAACCTAATGGCCTATGATGGAGTGACTATATCAGTGGACAAGGGTAAAGCTACTGATATCTGTCTGGATTTCTGCAATGTCTTCGACACGGACCCCCACAACATCCCTTTCTCTCAGTTGGGGAGGCATGGATTTGATGGATGGACTGCTTGGTGAATGATGAATTGGATGGGTGATCACATCCAGACGGTAGTGGTCAATGCATCAATGTCCTGATGGACATGAGTGGTGTACCTCAGGGGTCTGTACCGGGACCAGTGTGGTTTAACATCTTCATCAGTGACATAGACAGTGGGATCGAGCGTACCCTCAACAAATTTGCAGATGACACTGAGTGTTGCGGTCAATATGCCTGAGGGACGGGATGACATTCAGATGGACCCAGACAAGTTCGAGAAGTGGGCCTATGCAAACCTTGTGAACTTCAACAAGGCCAAGTGCAGAGTCCTGCACCTGGGTTGAGGCAACCCCTGATATCAGTACAGGCTGGGGGATGAAGGGATTGAGAGCAGCCCTGCTAAGAAGGACTTGGGGGTACTGGTGGATGAAAAGCTGGACATGAGCTGACAACG
>Ga0181612_159923_pt1 | contig 12012 bp, 2 predicted proteins | sample HoacroProtozoa21_FD_119630 | JGI IMG/M metagenome (GOLD analysis project Ga0181612, IMG submission 119630) | Hoatzin crop microbial communities from Cojedes, Venezuel. Combined Assembly of Gp0051906, Gp0051904, Gp0051908
AACAGGAATTTTTCAATTACTGTTTTGTTAGGTTTGCTAAATACAGGTTGGGAGAGAGAAAAAGGCCTAGCATATCGAAATTCTTCACCATGAGGGTGGTGAAACACTGGAACAGGTTGCCCAGAGAAGCTGTGGCTGCCCCCTCCCTGGCAGGGTTCAAGGCCAGGTTGGATCTGAGCAGCCGGGTCTGGTGGAAGATGTCCCTGCTCATGGCAGGGGGGGTTGGAACCAGATGATCTTTAAGGACCCTTCCAACCGAAACCATTCTATGATTCTATATCAAAGCATTGGCCATATGGACTCTGTATTTGTGACTTTGTTGCTCCCAAAGTACATAGCCCTTTTTGCAAGCACATTCAGATTCTTTAGTCTCTTCCCCAGCAATAGCTGGCTATCTCATAAACATTCAGCTCTGGTTTTGGTGTTTTTCTGTACAATTACCAGTATTTATAGAGACTTTTGGAAAGCAAAAAATGTGGTTAATTTTAAATGTAGTCATTTGCAGAAAAGGAAGATGTGCATTGAAATTGCAGTGACTCTAAACCATTCCCTTTGCTGAAAAGGCTGCAGTTGTGTTCTAGTGACACCTACAAGCTTCATGTGTATGAACTGCAGTATATAGCACTTGCTAATGTTGAGAAGTGAATATATAAATACTCCATCAGAGCATCTGAACATCCCTCTTTTCTAGTGACTGAATTGTTTGTTTATAAAAAGACATTTCTTCAGCATCCCCAGAGATGGATGCTTTTGTGAAGGACATTTTCAGTATGGCAGACATAGCCCTGAAATACTGGGTAAAGTACGTTGGAGCTTTCTCAACATGCATTTCTACAGATTCTTCCTCCGCACTTTTAGTCCTCCCTATTGAGAAAGCTAGAAAATATGACCAAGAAGATATATTTTGCTTCCCCTCTGCTTTTTAAAGCCTTACAGTTATCTGAAACCTCAAGTCCGTGTAGGCTTTCCTTTTAACTCTTTCTGCAGGAAAACTCTTTCTTGTTGTCTTAGTTGGCTAATGTGAAAAGAGTGGCTTGAAACTGCAACTTTCTCATGCAGAAAAAACTTCTTAAGCAAAAAACTTATGACTGCTTTCCACTTGGAAGTCAGTGAGAGATGTTATCCTCACCTACCTCACAGCTGTATGTGAGCTCCTAGTCTTTGACGAAGATCTGAGTTTTTTGAGAACTTCAAGCTTAATCCAGAAGACCTGTTGTAAACAGAACTCCCACTGATTTCAAAAGATGTTCCATATATAAAGGTCTGATAAGATCAAGATCTTGGAGGGATTAACAGTTTTAGTGTAAGAATTCACACATTTCAGTTCAGCAGTCAGAAAAACAGGCACAAGCCACTCTATGTGGTTAATTTTTATTGGATATTTTTAAGGGGAGTGTCTGCTAAAATAGAGTTTAGAACATGGTAAAAGGTCCACACAATGAAAAAAATAATGAATCAGTGTTTCGTTATGTTGCTAAGGCAATGAAGAAGTAACAGACACTGTCAAGAAAAATAAGGGACTCTTGATTTTCGAGGTTTTGGAGTATCTCATGCAGATTCTTCCCAATTCTGTCTTGTTTGGTTCTTTTGAACCTTCAAGACTGCACCATTTCCTGGAATTCTGCAAAACATAAGAGAATATTTACAGTACAAATATTAAAGTTAAAGGGTTAGGAGTAAAAGATTATTGGCTTATCAAGAGATTTAGAATACGAATAAACAGAAAACAGTTACCTGAAAGATGGCCAAAGGAGAAGAAACATGTATGAAAGAGTGACATTATCTAAAATTCCTCTTCTGAACAACAGATGGAAAGGCAGTGTTTTTCTGACATTTATAAGGAATAACAAAATGTTCAAGGTAGTTTTAGCCTTCTCTCTGCATAATACTGATCTTGGCCAAAAATATTGGAAATTACTAATACAGAATGTGAGTAAGAGGTTAAGAGCTGAAGTAAAAGAATGAGAAGTGAGTCCGTGTGTCTTAGCTGTTTGTAATGATTCAGAGCACAGCCTGAAGCCAAAAACATTGTGCAGTTCCATGTGGTATGATACTGAAGTATTGTGTTGTACAATGAGGTATTGTTATTTGGAAGAACTGTTAAATATTTGGCTTCTGTGAGTTAGATTATCTGATCAATCCTGTCTCTGAACAACTGTATTAGTATACAGATTGCTTCATAAATCATGTGTGTTTATTCTGCAACATTTTCTAAGGAACAGGTTTTAATTCCTTCCAAATAAAGAAATGGAAGAGTTCTGTCTTCCTAGCGCAGTGATCTAGGGAATCTGTGCACCAGCACATTCCCTGCATGCTGTTCCCTAAGCGCCTTTCATGCTTGTCTAGGCAGCTTGCTTCTCTCATGGGGCAAGTTGCCATTGTCTGCAAGCCTTTTGTGTGTGTGCTTCCTGTTCAAAGTGGGGTACAGAAATATGGAATTATGACAGAAATATGGAATTATGAGATCGGGAGGTTTCTGCACTGAGCAGATGTTAAATCACACCGGCATTTCCATCGGGTGAGTGCAATATGCTGCTTCCTAAAACAGCTGCTCCTTCCTGTCTGGTCCTTAACCTGTCACTGAAGATAAGTAGCATCCATCCCCATGCACAGAGCCTGTTGTGGGATCTCACGTTGGGATAGTGACACTTGATCATTCTGTTCTCCTTGTTATGCAGAACAGATATCAAACTATGTGCTGCTAGCTCTTGTGTATTGTGAATGATTTCACTGACTAGTGAAATTTCTGTTGGGAGATGACTGCTGTAAATGAGCCGGTCTACGTGCTGTTGATTCTTATGTGTAGAGCTGGTTCTTTTGTCCTTGATTTTACGTTTGTGTATTACAACTGATGCTAGTGCTGCTTTACATCAGAGTAAGTGGGAGGAGAAATAAGGGGCAGTTCCTTTCAAAACAACTGGAAATTCGTGAGTGAGTGGCAGGGAGAAAGTTCCTTAGGGCAACCTAAGTGGGTTTTTTTGACTTGCTGGTGCAAAAGGAGTTTAAGAGAGGAACTTGTAAGATCAGGGACCATTTCCACCCTTAAACAGGTTGCCACTGCAAGGGTTTCAATAAAATCACTGGAGGTGCATTAATGTACCATCAACATAAAAGAGAATCACACATCATTTACGGCACATCCTGAGGAGCCTTATTCTGTAGATAAATAAGTTAATACCTTCAGCCCCAATTTTACCATCCCCATCATGATCTGCAGCTGCTAAGAAGGTCTTGGTTTCCGAGGTGGTTAACACTCTGGCTCCACACTCAAACCTCTGAAGGAAATACCTAGGAAGAAAACAACTTTGGTTATGATTTTTGCAGAATATTTTTCTTTTATGCTGGCTGTATAATCAAACTGATAGCTATCTATAAATAAATTATTTACTGCAATAGCCAAGTCCTCCAAACATTGCTTTGCTTGACAAGCTAAATCTTAGTCCATATACATTTCTACTTAGTAAGTCCAGCCCTGATACAATTGAGTCTTCCCACTACCAAAATACAGCCCCAGGGAGTTATATTCTTCTATAGGGAGCATTGAAGGCAGATATTTGCCAATTTGTTTTTCTCTGTAGGGATTATCTACTTAAATGCACCTTTCACAGTCTGCTTTTTATCAACATTTAGCATAACTTGTGCTCACATTTACAGAACAGTTCTGGAGAGAAAAAAGTGCTGATTTTTGGATAGCCTCTCAATAGTTAACACAGAAAATCCTTACTTGAGCTCATCTTCCTCAATAAAGCCACTTTGATCGTTGTCAAGAATCCGGAAGATCTCCTTGAGCTGACTGCTACTCTTTTTAGACATCCCACTGATCTGAAAGAATTTTTTGGGACTAAAGGAATCTGGAGCTGAAAATAAATTAATAAATAAATTAACCCCAGACCACTGCGTTCACTGTTCCTAAATGGTCTGGGGATGCTGCTTTGTTATGTTTTAGTTGTTTTAAACATGAGTGATAGATAAAGCCTGTCAAAAAAAGAATTTTGCCATACTGCACCATGCCCTCCTAAACACCAAACAAAAATCACATAGGAAGAAGTTATAAACTGATAATATAAAACAGTCATGAACAAATATACGGTGACAGATAAGTAAAGAGATTACAGATATCTGTTTACATATGTGCTTGTTTAGTATTCCTTTGGGACTGAGTTAAATTTGCCATGTATTACACAAAATAATAGATTTTTAGAGTTTTAATGGTTTTCTCACCTTGGCAGTCCCGCAGAGCAGCAGCAATATCAGAAGGGCTTAGAATGTCTGTAAGGCTCATTTTAAACCTGTGCAAGATAGTATATTGCAGACAGATTTGTGAAATGCAAATACATCTTACAACAAATTGGTTTTTCTGTGTTTCAAAGAATACTGTATGGCTAACAAGACTTCTAAGAGTAGATTAATCTAATTTATCCAACCGACATCGCTGCTATCCCTAAATGAATTAGAAGAAGTAGTACATTACTTACTTGAAAATAGCAGTGTTGAAATAATGAGATGGATTACGTAAATGATGTTGTGAGTTAATGATCAATTTTTTATCATTTACTGCATTCTATTTAAGTACAGCACATTTTTAAACTCTATGTAACTGTTAATCTAATAATTAGCCTTACTGGAATACATGACATTTGGCAATACCAATAACAGTATATGCAGTGGAAAAAAGAAAGTCAAGAAGGTTTGCTTCTGTTTTTTCCCCCAACAGCTCTGGAGAATAAAAAGAAAACTGATACTTATCTATTTAAGGTCCATCCGTAAGTAATTCCAGCAATTCAAATAAAAATCTTAGAACAATGGTTATTGTACTTACTACTGGTGCAGCTCTGCACAGTAATTTAATTTAATTAATCTCAAGTCAGCTGCTCACCTTTATAGTTTTCTCAGCTAGGTAAAGGAAAAATAGCTGAGGAGATACCAGGCAAAATAGTAATGTTGGCTCTGGCTTGCCACTCTGGCTTATAAAGGATTCAAAAGGTGACAATAACCACTACTTAGGTTACTGTTTCATGGATCAAATGTTTGATTTGAGACCTAGCTCAAATTTCTTCCTTAACTAATTAAACTTTCCTTTCTGTTTATATCCTAAGATAATATGGATAAGAAGAATATTTTTTTTTAATAAATCCACTTGTGCTTGATTAAGTACAACTCTGCTATCAAAACATAGCCTTTCAGTCTCCAGATACGCTAAAGATTTTCAGTTAACCTCTGGACCTTAAGGTTGCTCGCTGGAAGATGACTCCAGCACTCAAATCCTTATGAAAAGAAACTAGTTTAGTTTTCCTAAGTCTGTTGATCCTTTGGAATGTATAAAGGAAGTTGGAGGTGAAAGATCAGAGATGACAATGTGTCATTCTGAGAAAGATAACTTGTCACTAGGATAGAGAAAACCATGCTATAATTTGGGGTGATCTTTCTACAGTAAACTTCATTTCGTATTTCCTGACCATTTTCTAAATTACAGTGCTGTCCCTAATCATTGGTAGAACAGAAACCGATCCCTTCAGTGACAGCAAAACTCTGAAAGTAGGTAAAGCTGAGTAAGCTAATCTTGTTGTCTGTATTCCTTGGAAAATTATGTATAATCAGATGGCCTACTTAATAATCTATTCTGAATATTTTAAATTACATTAAATCAATCATAGACTTACTTGAAGTGGTAGGAATCAGACTTTGGTGGTGTGGAGATAGTTTTATATACGTTTTACAACACACACTCTCACAGTCTGTTTTCTTAATATGAAATTAAAATTGTAGGTAAGAGTAAGTGGGGGTTTATTATATATTTCAAGAGCAATAATTTTGGAAAAAAAAATGAAGAAAACTGGGAACAGCAGGTATGAGGTTTTCATTCTCAGGCAAAAATCTGTTTCCATCTTTAAGGGGGTTTATGTGGACAAAATTCTAGGATGAAGACCAATAAGAAAGACGTGTATTTTGGTTAGAGTTTATTGTATAACAGTCTATTATGGTATCTAAAGTAATGTTCTCCTGGTACGTGAGTATTGTTTTATTTTTTAATGAATGGAAATAGTATGGTATGCTGAAGAAGTAATATTTTTTGTAGTAGCAAAAGTTACAAATTATACTGTGGAGTAGAGTAGTAATATATCTAAGTCTTGGTGTAACTTAATAGACTACAGTGGGCTTACTCCTGATTGGTTTAATAACAGTGAAAAAAGTATCAAGCATAGCAATTGTTCCATAGCACCTGCTTGTCTGAATTTGGATAGAGAAATACAAGGTGTAATTAACATGAAAAAGCAGGCATCATTTAATGATACTTTTTCATTTTTTGCTATCTATTTTGTACACAAAAGAAGGCAGCGTGAATCACAAATAATCAGATTTACGTTTAATCCCAAATATCAGCTGTCTAGTAATGAAAGAATGCTCCTCTTTATCTCTTTCGGTAGGAAAACTGTTTATAGTCATCTGGAAGAACACCTTCCTATTAAACCTAGGAACCATGACCTGTGGTAAATTAGTGTTTTCTAATTAAAACAAATTGAATAATGCGGATTTGTATAAGTTGAAGATCTGATCTCAGGTCTTTTGGTGTTCTTTCCATTTATCTTTTTCGTTCAGTACTGCATGTTCATATTGCTTTCTGTCTGAGATTTTCATGATATTAGGATCTATCAGACAGTGGCAGTGGGAATGAAGCCCATACTGTGCTTTCTACTGGATCATCCCAAAATAGCTTTCATCCTTGTAGGTACCTTTTGCACTCTTGTGAATTTTCTCCTTTACGATCACATCAAGTTGATACGAGTTTTTACAGAAGGGTTTTTTTACTGATTCCTTTTTACATTTTTACTTCCTAGATGTTTCTAGAGAAGAGGTTTTTTTAGACCTCTGTAATAGTGCCGTAGACGTTACTTTATAGTAGGCTTCCTTTATTTCTGCTTGCTCCTGCACATTGCTCATTGAACTCTTGGCTTTGTTTAAATTTTTGACTTGCCATACAATGCTAATTATTAAAAGCTAATGAGAATGAGGAAATTTAAATGAACTAGAGGAAAATGATGAGATCAAGGTGAACATGAAATGCTCAAGCTCAAAATATGTCTGCAACTAATTCAGGCAGAGTATTAAAATATAAGCCCCAAATGCTCAAAGAATGGCATCTGGTTACCTCATACACTCTGCCATGGCATGCAGGGTGCTGAACTGTTTTTACATGCATTCAACAGCAGTAAAGTAGCCAGAATCAGGATTATAGTAAAATATGATCTCAGGTAAAAGCGAGCTAATTGCTACAATAAGTTCACTATTATTGCTTACAAAGGGATCTTGTAATGTTTGGAATTCAATACTGACAACAAAAGTGATGCTAATCCTAGCTGAAAGATAGTTTACAAAAGTCTAAAAGAGCTGAATTTCAGAATCAAGTTGATGTCACTGTATATTGATACAGGTGGGAATCTAGGGTTACTTGTTTTTATTTATTTATTAATGACACTTCATCTGAAGTACAGGTTTCCCGCTACTACAATTAGAATGAAATAATCAGGGATGAGTATATTATATATAGAAATGTTTTAATTAGAGAATCTATTTTACAGCGAAATTATCTGACTGTTTTCTTTACTTCGGGGGTGTGTGTTAGCTTAGGTGATTGTAGTCACTCCAGAGGTTCAAAAACTGAGATCTATAAAAGAAATTTTCTAAAAGATATTATGCAAGCCATGTAATGCTGTAAGGAATATTCCTAAGAATTCAACCAGAACAACAGCTGCTAGGTAACGGGCAGTTAACAGTAGTGCAAAATCTGGTGCAGAATCTGAGTATTGCACAGTTTCCAGGAATATTCAGCACTTCTTCTTATGAAATTCAAGAAAAATTATAATTTTTTTTGTTTCTTTATTTGTTTTTGTTTTTTTTGCTCTACTAGGGACGTGTGAAAGTGCCATTGAGTTGTTCATCTGAAGATTCACGTACTTGTATAGCTTTACTTCCGTTGTTTTCCCCAAAGTGTCTTTATGCACAGTATATACAGGAATAGTAAAGCTTTTTTGTTTGTTTGTTTTTGTTTCAGACTTCCAGAATTAAACTTGAAGTTGTAGTTCTGAGAAATACAGAACATTCATATTGAGAAGTTCTTGCTAAGAATCTAAACGTATAAAACAACTGTTTTCAGATCAAGTAGCATTCACTTCTCTAATAAGCAGAGGAGAGTTGTGTTTTGATGAGTCATTGACAGGTTGTGGACTAGTCTTGTACTCTTTGTGTTCTGTTTGGTGTAAAATACGGAGTTAATTAGCAGTGGCAACCAACCAAAGACATGACTTCAAGCAGATGCAAAAGAAACATCAGCAGTTGTCTCAGGTGAGATCAGAGGAGAGGTGTTAACCTGAGACCAACTACAGTAGTGTAAAGAGATGCTGTAGCAGCTGTTCTAAAACCCATACAACTCTGTCTTTCAGCCCTGGTTGTGTTAGGGCCAGAACAATTGTATCATGATCCTGGATAACAGATTCTGCCTTTGTAATGAATTTGGAAGTAACTATGTGGTTGATCTTTAATATTGATGTCTCAGTGGTGGTGGCAGAGAATCTTAGAGTGAATATAGTTATAATCCTTGTAAAGGGCCTTACAACAAAATGAGTTATGTCCTGTCACTTCAAGTTGTCTCTTAAGGCACATACTTTAATCAAATAGGAATAATTACAGAATCCAATTTGAGTGGTTGCTTGGGCTTAATCTTGTACTACTTTTAACTGAGAGATTTAAGAACATGGTTTAGTATTTGAGTGTTTTGGTACTGTGCATTATTACAATGAAGGCTGAAATCCAGGCCTTGGAAGTCTCAGTGACAAAGCTTTCTTTTCCTGCAGCAAGTAGAGGGTATTAGCCAGAACACTGAGCAGAGATCCAGACTGTGGAATCCAACACACAAGATACATCCTGCAGCACTGTGGGTCTAGAGCAAAACGAAGAAAGGTACTGCTCTCAGGTTAGGAGAAATGCCTTGTGTAGTTTCCCTGATTTAAATTATGTCCTTATCATTCTGTGTAAATGAGATTTATTTCTGTTTGAAAATGATAGCAGAAGAGACTAACATAACTGATCAGTAGCGTAACTAATTCGTAGAGATTGTTCTGATTAAGATACTTTTTCATTTAAAAAGCTGTCTTGGAAGATCTCTGCACTACCATTTGGTATGCTATGTGCTTGTCTTTAAATGCACTTGCAAGTGCTTCTGTGACTCAGTAACACAATTTTGTGACTCTGACCCTAAACGTAATTGTCTAAGATGTTTCCGTCTGCTGTCAGCATTGTAGACAATGTCAGATGGAGTAATTTTTAGAAGTCTAAGTTGTTCAGGTTTTCTGTGTATTTTAAGAATAACTAGGCCCTAAGGTTGGAGGCTGTGAAATAATCTGGGTGCTGCCTTTTGTGACATGTAAAAGATAGGTACAGTGGTACTATACTGTTACCAAAGGCTTTTTGCACATGGCTGTATTTTACTATGACAGGCAGTGTAAAAAAGCCATGGTAAGATAAAGCAAATAGCACTGAAGTGATTCCAGCTGGTTCTATATTCACTGCCTGTCCTCACTGATGTCAGTGGGATTTCTGCCATTAACTTCATCAGTAGGAGAATGTATAACCCTTAGTGAGGTATAAAGTAAAAATACCCTCTAATTAGAGTTAACCTTATCATAAGTAATCATCTAAAGTCACTTACTTAACAGAAATTACCTTCTAAATAAAGGAGAAGCAGGTGTCTAGATTCAGACAAGAGCTTAAAACACACACATGAAGCGTGACAAAATTCCTTTGACAAAAGACAACCACGTATTTAGGGGCTCTGGTGGAAAGGGTTGGATGGAAACATTTGCAGAATACAGGGCACGGTCTCGGACCTCCAAACTTATGATTCCAGAAGAGTGTTCTTCACTTTAAGGGAGCTGTGTGGGACTGTATGTTTATGATCGTGCAGCAGTCTTCCCAGTTGTGGCCTTACAGGCACAATTTGAAGAGCTTTCTTAGAGCATATGATAAGCAGTTACAGAAATTTCACAGTACCTGACAGCCTGTGTGAGTGAGAGACTGAGAGGAAGAGAAAGTAGGTAAGTAAGTGTATTCTTGTAGACAGAAACCAGCATTTTCTCCACCAAGCTGCTTCGTGGTAATACTGAAGGAAGGAAAGGTCTAAAAATGTCTCTAGTCACAACCTCTTCTTGACTTTCTGGAGTGATTGCTGAAGCTGATATCAGACTTACCTTGTCATTAATTTTTTACTGTTCTTAATGGAATGGTAAGTGGTGAAATTGCCTTAGATTTGTAGACCTAGCAAGCTAATCAGTGTGGAAGTAAGTGTGGTTAAATAAAGGAGCTGCCTGCTAACTCAGAAGTTATCTCAGTTGTCTGTGCCTTTTTCTCTCTGTTAGCCATTAATATTTGTATGATGCTTGAAGATCTTCAGGTGACCCATGTTTCATGATGAAGATATAAAACATAGAATCAGCTGAGCATTTTCTGACAATAATTATAGCTGTTAGCCCTGCAATCAGACTGCAGTTATTAATTCCGCAGAATTTCCTTTCTTTATTGCTCTCCTGAGATGACATTGAAACCATAAATGTGAATTTGTTTGATGGATAATTCTTTTTTCACTGTTAAGGAAGGTTCTACAATATTAGGGCCTGATTCATTCATTAGAGTTAATGGAAATATATTTTTGCTAACGTAGAAGGCATGAACACAATGTTGAATATTAAAGTCCTGTAGATTGCTTTAATTTTGTGTCATATGATGATTTTTGCAACATTGTATTGATGTGTCCTTCTTTCTCCATAATGTCTTTTCATAAATGGGTTATGCATCAGAACCACTGTAGCATTAGCAGATAATTTTGAAATGAAGACTTTTGATCTGTGAATACTAAAACATCTTCTTAAATAGCTCCAACAGATATAGTATGAGAGAGTCATACAGGGTTTTGCAAGATTAATGTCCAAGAACAGACTTTTCAAGAGTTCCAAATTTTTCGAAAAGAGTACATTAGAGTAACTATTATGTTGGAAGTAAAATATTCTGGATGGTTAAAGCCATCTAGATTTTTTAAAAGGCTGTTTGCATACCTGAATTTTTATCACATGTGCAAGCTTAAAAAACCCTGTACACCATAGTGTCTAGTTAGGTACTGCTAGCAACTAGTTCATTTTTGAAACCTAATTTGATTTCTGTGTGTATTATAGTAAAATTGCGGTGACATAATCACACTTTTCAATGAGAACCCTAACTTAGTGCACAAGCTGGATGAACTTCAGTTAATTAGGAACTATTCAGAATTTTGCATTCTTTTCATTCCTTATTTCTGGCTTGTTGTTTCAATCTGTCTATAAAGAAAAAATCACTAATTTCCTAGCAATTTTTTTTTATGATGCTCTTCATTTTATTATACTTTCCTCACAAACATTTAGGCATTTATTTTTACAACCCTGTGAGATACGGGCCTGATGTTATCCTCAGTTTTAAGATGGAGGAGAGTAGCAGAACACTGGTTAATTTGGGGCAACATGCACCAGTTTGGCATTGTGACATACCAGGGACTTTATTTTTCAAAGTGCTTGTCACTTAGTTGTGTCCAAAACATAGCTCCCTTTCCCTTCAATTGCATTTGTTAGGGTTGTAAAAACACATCTTCGCTCATTAGACTCCCATGCAAAATAAACAACTTGGAATTGTGGTAACAATTAATACTCTTTACATTGATTTTTCCTGAACTCATTTTGTCGTGAAGAGTCTTGATATGCTTAACGGGTGCTGAATCTCTCTACTGCCTCTCTGTGTGCAGACCTTCCAGTCTCATGCTAAGAGAGAGGAGACCTCTGGGCTCCTGACTCCTGCCCCTCTGCAGGCAGACCCATGACTTGCTCCTTTGTATCTCTGTGCCGTGGTGTGCAGCTTGCCAAGTTCAGTCGGTGTGCTGGATATGTAATTCACTGGCCAGCTAGCACGAGGAGACCGGGTAGGAACGGGCCTTGCACC
>Ga0181612_163641_pt1 | contig 12012 bp, 8 predicted proteins | sample HoacroProtozoa21_FD_119630 | JGI IMG/M metagenome (GOLD analysis project Ga0181612, IMG submission 119630) | Hoatzin crop microbial communities from Cojedes, Venezuel. Combined Assembly of Gp0051906, Gp0051904, Gp0051908
AACATCTCGGTGCTTTAACGAGGGCAATAAACATTGCTCTCCACAGCATATCAGTCAGCCCCTGAGACGCTCTCTAGCTGATTTTGATTCTCTTCTGACTTTCACAGTAGAGGTTAAAAATATGCCTCTTCTACAGATGTGAAACACCAAATTACTTTTTCTTCCAAATACAGGGAAGCAGGAAGGAATCACAATGCTTTTTCCTCCTTGCCTTAGCAGCAGATTAGGTGTGTGTGATACAGTCCCTTTATTGTAAGGGAGAGTTGAGAGTTCCCCCCCACTGATCTTCCCAGCATGGCAGAAGGGGAAATAACTCAGGGATCCAGCAGTCCGTTAACCGGGAGGAGGGTTGTAATCAAAGACTGCGCCTGTTAGACATCTAAACACCCTTATTCCCTGCAATATCTGAATGAATTAACATTTTTTAAAAGCTTGCAGTAACTTAATTGTACAACAAATACCTTAATTTTTCTGTTTTGGAATTTGCTCAGAGAACCACCGTTTTTCCTTTCCAAATCTTCTACTAGGAAACTGGAGCACATTCGCCTCAAATGCTTACAAACTTGATGATTTTTAGTTGGTACGTGGGTGTGTTTGTCCTTACCTCCTGTCATGAAACCAGCACAAAGTCTAGTTTTACTATGTTAGTTAAGGCCTCTTTGATGGCACTTTTGGCATGTTTCTACTATTCTATTTAAACTTGCTCTTGTTGGTGAACAGGTTTCTTCTGCCCTGGCAACATACCCTTGTTCTTTAGAAGTCATAAACCACGCTGCCTGCTGTCTTATCCCAACTGGTATTTCTTCTCCTCCCTAATCCTGATAGAAGGTGGGATAAAGAAAATTCTGCAGTTCCTAACTTCTGCCTCTGTGCTCAAATTTATACCTATAAGATGGCTATATAGCTTTGCTTTTGTCAAACTGCTTCACGCTGTTTTCTCTCTATCTAGAAATTGTACTGACCATGAAGGTGAGGCATGCTAAAATCAGAAAGAAAATGTGGTCCAGAGAAGAAGTACACAATGGATGTGCTTCCTATACCTAAAAAAAAATATAATGATAGTCTAAGTTCCTTTCCTTTTGCTGTTTGTTTACAGGATCTTGGTGTCAAGAATTGGCTTTTATTTCATGTTTTTATCCTGTTCTAATTTTAATCCAGTCACTGAGAGCAGTTCCAGTAAGTTGGAACTATTTGCAGTGCTTCAGGAATGCATATATCTTATTAATTTATATGGAGCAATTATTCTTTTATGTGTGAAAGTGTTTTATTAATTGTGTTTCTCCATTCTTCTTGTATTTGGACTTCCTTTTAGTTAGCATTAGGGTGATCAACATGGGTCGTCATCTTGAACAGAAAACTTTGTCTAACACTGAGTTGATCTTGTAGGCTGAGATTCACGTCAACATATTTGTCTCCAGCATCTCATTGAGTGAATAAAGCCTCATTTAAAGGATGAAATACTTGAGACTAAATGTGTATTGCTCCATCTAGACTTTTACCTTGCTAACAGTGCGAAGCAACTGCAGCTGTGTTTGTGGTAGTGTTTATGGTGTCAGTCCGAGCTGTCTGAGTTCGCATTTTCCATATGAAGCTTCCCAAAAGCAAAGTCCACTTGGTTCACAAATTCCTGGACTTGTAAATTTCCAAGAATTCTTCAAGATCCATCAGCATTCCATATGATTTTCTCCCAGAGTTCATGTGAATGAAACATCAGCAGTCCAGATTTATGTCTTTGAGTATTTTAAAACTTTATAGTCTGTCACCATTGAAAGCTCTGGGATCAGACTATATGCTTTAAATAACCTTATCAGAAAAAGGCTTAACAGTTTTGCACGCTATCCTGTGTTCAGTAATGAGAAGACTCTATAGAGAGAGAATAGAAGACAATGGAAAATAATGAAACTCTTTGCAATGTAGATTAATTTTTCCCTCTTTTATAACAGATGTTTTTCTTTTCTGTCAGAGAAACGTTAAAAAGAAAAACTAATGGCAATGACTGTACAAGCCCAATTGCAAATATTCCTGGCTCAAAAAGGGACGCCCACTTCTGTGCAGTCTGCAGTGACTATGCTTCGGGATACCACTATGGGGTCTGGTCATGTGAAGGCTGTAAAGCATTCTTTAAAAGAAGTATTCAAGGTAGGAGAATCAACTTTTCATAACTTTACTCAAATATGTATGATCAGAGGCTGCAGCGGTTGATCTAGTAATGAGCTGATCTAAAATCCTGATGTATGGTGCTGCATGCTGAAAATAGAGCAACACATGATTTGACTATCTTTTGGCTCCTATATTATCAAGATCTGGAAACATGACAAAGTGAGCAACTGATTTCTTTAGAGAAGAGGTGGAATGCATAGCACGGGAGGCCCCTGCAGCACAGGCAGCAGTGGGATGGCACTGCAGACCTGTGAATCTGATTGCAGTTTGTGTCCCAAAGTAGACACAGTAATTGTGAATTTGTTATAATAGGCACAATTAGAGTAGGTAATTGTCCAGACACTTTGCTTGCCAGGAACTATTCTTGACAAGAGTTTATTGCTTGGAGCTGTTGAGTCATAGCATATAACACCTACACAGTACATAGGATATAAAAATATATATAGCAAGTATTAGGTAAAAAACTGATTATTGTTATTTCTCAGCCCTCTGTCCCCCAGAGCCTACATTGCAGTGTTTCTTACACTGCCAGATCTCTCTATCTAAGATTTCCATTTCAGTGTTTAAATGCTTAAATATTTAGTATTTAGTTCAAATTTGCTGAGTGGCTGCAGTATGAAGTAAATGTAGGTCTCCGTGTTCGCTATCACAGCCTGTGGGCAGTGACTTATGCACCATACTGCAGCTTTGGACCACTTCATTTCTTTAACCTTGGCTCTAGTTACCATACTCTTTGGCCCCATCTGGGACCTTTTGGTGGAAACTTCACTGGATTGACATTGGATACTACATGCAGATACTAACACAGAAAATCCTGTCATTTTTCAGTCTGTAATGTTCCCTTCCTCTTCTGCACACTAAACCTTTAGCAATCTTGACATATTTTCTTTTGGATCGATATGGCAGAGTTGGTGTCACCATTAGAATCAAATTCAGTTCAAAACTTGTTTGCCTTTTCAATTTATTGTGCAAGTTCTGCATGGGCGAATAACCATTTCTATAAACTGGTGCAAGTACTTTTGATTTCTAAAATAATTGAAGAGAACTTTGTCTCCGGTTTGTCACAAATGGAGACTGAATTTGATCTCAAAGTGTTTTCTGTCAGGATAATTATTTGTCTGCGCTGCATTGCTCACATGTGCTGTGGCCGTGAACAAGTTACCCATTGTGGCCTTTTGTACACCTTAATGTACCCTGTCAGGTAACATTTGTTTGTAATTTAAATAAATGAAAGTAAGTTCTTGGCGTAAAACACTATCAAGCACTCACTTGCAACTGTTGTTATGAAAGATGTTGCTTATAAAAGTAAAAAACTTCTGGGCTTACCATAGACCAAAATGTTGGGCTAAAGTCTAATTAAAATTAGATGGTATGACGGAGCAACTGTGTGTGGTCTTCTCTGCTTGTCCAAGTTTGTAGCGTAGTGTGGTCGTCCAACATCTCTGAACATCTGTCTGCAAGCTAAATTATCCCAAGGCCACAGGAGTTTTAAACCACTTTATACTCCTGTGTGCTTGAGTTATAGTGCACCAGAGAGCTTCCTCTTCCTTTCCCCCCATGTTGTGTGAAGAGTGATAAACAGTAATTTGTTTTTCAGTCATATCTGCCAGTAGGAAATGGGACAAACTGTAACCTGATCTCTTATTTTTAAAATTGTCGGTTCAAAAATTCAAGGTTAAAATTATTTTAATTTTGCAAGGAAGTAGTCACAATGGTTCTGTTAAATAATTACTCTTGGGGACACGAACTCGTGGACTTGCATCAAGTAAAAAAATCCTCTACTCGTAGACTGCTGTATCTTTGCCTGATCTATTCTTAAAGTCTGAAAAAATGCCTTAAAAAACAACCTGAGAGAAAAGAGATGAAGAAATATAAATGAGTGAATGTTTTTTGCATCCTTTAGTAACTACTGCAGGAGAGATTTCCAGTGTTTGGCAGGAGATGATTCAACTGTATTTACACCAAGAGCATACTCAAGTCCAGTTTACAGTAATAAACCTTTGGACCAGATTATTGATTAATGAAATACAATAACGTAAAGGTGTTGGGGTGGGGTAAGGTGAGGTGGGAGACAAGGAGAAGACAACAGAAGAGGCTGTAGTGGAAACTGATGAAAATAAGAGAAACATTCGTCCAGAATATCTGAAAGTTATACCTTCTGCTTGTGCTTTGCTTTGTACTATACAGTGTGCATTCCTTTATACTGGTCTTTCTCTCTTGAGCTGCTTTTTTTATTAACTTTGGTCCAGGGTCAATCCTCCAAAGGCTTCTTCATTCCTGGGAATCACCACGCCAGAGAGTTCAGTAAATAGAGCTGTAGTTTACTTAAATCTTTGCAAGACTGAAGCTGTTTTGCACTGCTGTTTTCAACTCTGCTGAGTTAAAAAAATCTACTGCCTGCAATCTGTAGAGTCCCAATATACAACAAGAAGTTGGAGGTTGCGAGCAAATTTCTACTAGAGCGTATGTCCCATTTTCAAAAATGAGTTGTTCTTTGTAGGTGCTTGGTTATCTAACAGTCATCAGTAAAAGCCGGTCTAAGTTGTCTGGTTACTTTTAGAGGCCACAGACTGGTGTCTTCAGTATAGGATAAATATGCATTTTTGCATCAGTTAAATTAATGGAGCTTAGCTATATGCATATAAAAAAGTTGAGGTACTTAAAATCCAGAGGTCCCCATTTGGGAAACAACCAAGAGGCACTGTTGGAGATATTAAATTTTGCTTTCTTACTCTGCTGCAGGACATAACGATTACATCTGCCCAGCTACCAATCAATGCACGATAGACAAAAACAGGCGCAAAAGCTGCCAGGCATGTCGGCTACGGAAATGTTATGAAGTGGGAATGATGAAATGTGGTGAGTTTTGCATGTCTGTGTTGTTTGCTTGGGTTTGCTGGCTTTTTTTTTTTTTTTTCAGTCAATTCTGCATAGATTTTTTTTTTTTTTTTTCCCCTAAAAAAGCACAACAGGCAATTAGAGCAAGGTTTAAGCTGGTTTTATAGGATGGAATGTCCTGATTCTCAAAGCAGAAGAAGACTTTCCACTTTCGGAAGAAAACCTGTGGGAAGGAGTAAGGTGCAGGTTAAGCACGTGAAAACCACCATACCTCTGCAGAGCTCTGTGAAGGCAGTTTACTTGCGTTCTGCGTTCTGCAGAATGGGAAGCGGAGACCTGCTGCTGCCTGAGCCTCAAACCAAACTGAAGTCCCATCTGATATGGGGTAAATGAGCCGGTACTGTGCTCTGCTGGTTGAATGTAATGCAAGACCAGCAATGTCACATCAAAGCAGTAGTTACTTAGCGCAGTAGCCTGCCTCCAAGAGTGGCAAGAGTGAATGCCTTGTGGTGAGACTAAGAGTGAGACTAGCACCTAAGTGAAACTACTGCTGGCAACTCTCAGCTTCCAAAAATTAGCAGTTGGGGATGTCTGGTCTAGAAGACATTTCTTGTATTTAAAAGGTCTTAATATATTAATCGAATGATAACTTTTCCATTATACCTCTTTTTAATCCTGTAAAGCCTTAACACCTACAATGTGACACAGCAGCTTGACCACCTGTTGTGGAGAACCAGCTCGCTGGTTGCCAGACTCTTTTGTGGGACTTTGGTGGGGCAGTGAGGGGAAGGCAGTGGGTGAACTGTTCTTTTTTTGAACAGACCGTTTTCATACAACACTCTCCAGCTCTTCCATCAAAAGAAGCAGTGAACAACTACTGTTTGTCACTGCACCATCCAGAATTATCCAGCCTTTTCTCTTATGCCTATCTTGTGCTTACAGTGATGTGACTTCGCTGTAGTTGTACATTTATAAATGAAATTTTAAAGGTTACTTTTAAGAAGAAAATACCTTAAAAGTTCTTTCCATATCTAATGTACTTTCTCAGTCAAAGTTTGTTGTTGTTTCTTATACATTCCCCAACATACATGATAGAAATAGGCTGGGAAAACACCACACAAGAACTTTGGAGTGGAAAGGAGAAGGCCACTATGCTTGGTCCTCTGTGATTTGCAGGCATGCATCTCATTTCATCCCATTTAATGTAGATACCTACTTCTCTTCTCTAGCCAGTGTTTTCATCCTCCCACTGCTTTGATCTGAAGACTGTTTGCAGGATATTATTTCTTTCACTGGGTACATTCTTTAGAATTCCAGGCTGCATTTATTGCTGGACAATTAATGCCCACTTGTTCTTGTGACAACATTGTCTTGTAGTTTAGAGGCTCCTCTTCTCTTTATTGTTCACATTCTGGTTGTATTTGGGGACTACACCATATCTCCTCACAACCTTTGTTCTATTAGGGTAAATAAACCAAGAAAACTCCTCCTCTTGCAAAACAGGGAAGTAGACAGAATCGAGCTTGTCCCACAATCTGCTCCAGGCTGAAATAATCCATTTTGCACTGGGATGACCAGAATCATGGGCAGTATTCCTGTGAACTCTCCTCACTGCAGCAGCATTAATACATGTCTGTTTCTGTCGGAGCCTTCCTCTGCTTACAGCCCAGGATCCTGTTTGCCTTTTTCATGGTTGCATCACGCTGGCAGTTCATAATCACGCTATGACCTGTTATGATTGCAGCCTCCCTGTTCATTTCTAGCTGATAACTTCCAGCTTAGAGCTACAATTTTGATTGTTCCTTCTATCCTTTTTGTACTCCTGAAGTACATTTAGTTTCTGTTGCTCAAGTCAGCTAGTTCTTTCTATACGAAGCTACTACCTTCTTCAGCACTGATGATACATCTCAACTCTATTGGTGTTTTTCATTAATATGGTCTTAGCTACCTTTGCTGTTTGGCCTCCAGAAAGGAAAGCCTTATGCTTGCAAATGAGACTCCTTTTGAAACCTTATTTTCTGAATGGTGTCACTGTCTTCTGGTCATCTTTATTTTACTCAAAGTTTTTGCAGCAGGGGTTTCTATCAAGCCCCAGTTTTGGAGTTGGAGAGTTTTTGTGAAGATTGATTCCACTATGATATTATAAGGTGGTCCTCCACAATACTTTCCTTGAATGAATACTTTTATTCTTATTGTCCAGGAAGTCCTGGTTTGTGATTAGACTTCATAGGTACTATGGTATTACAAGTAGCAAATAATGATAATATGTACTTATGTCTTAGCCTGTGTTCCTTTTAATTTTGTCATGTATTCATAGACATTTTTTCCTGCAATAATAAATATGACATTCATGACTGTGCCAGACCAAAAATGACACTTTGAAACTGTAACAGGAAAAGAACAGGAAATGTATTTTTTAAAAAATAGTTTTTTAAATAGTAGCACTGAAATTTGAGTCTCTGGAGAATTTAATTTGAGAATCAACAATTCAATCAACAAATCAACAATTTAATTTCAGAAAAAGGAATGTAAAAATTACTCAGCATAGTCTGAGTTGCCTGATGAACTGAGGCACCTGTGAGTAAAGCTGATGCATGGACACATGGTGAGACATTTAAACCAGACAGATTTTAAGACTGTATTTCTTGCATGAAACATAAATGCCTTTTCCTGCAGACCAGAGTGATTATCTTCTAAACTTTTTCTTGTTAGAGCCATGCTGTAATACCAGTTTTTTACTGTAGAAAGCCACAAAAGAGGAGTACATTTTCTTTTTAATGAAGGCTTTTCCGCATCTCTGCTCCTTTCCTAGGTCACTTAGTGAATGCATTGGTTCACATCTGCTAAAACCCTGGATAGGATAGAAAGGTTTGTAAGTGCATTTTTGCTCGGTGGAGACTTGTTGTCCAGCAGAAGTGATAAAAGAACCTTAATTACTACTTTGTAGTTTATGAAAGTGCTTCATAAAAACTTGGTACTGTTTGCATCAAATCTTTAAATCCTCATTTTGCATGTTATCAATAGAAAATTAAGAAAAAATACACATGTATGTGTGTGTGTGTACATATAGCATACGTTTCCGTGTATAAATGGGATTAGGCAGTACATGCCATCTTTAAAACAGTAGGAGGCAGTAGGGAAGCATTGCTTTGGAGTTTCCTGGTCCGAGATTCTCTTGGATGCCATTGCATTCACAAACATTGAGAAGTCAACCCAACAAGCCATGGGTATTTCAGTGGAGCCTAGCTTGGGGGTGCTTTGTATTAAGGTGATAATGGATTTTCTTACAAAACACACCATCGTTGCCAAAAGCACAATGAGGTTCTTAGATAGTGCATCTGCAGATTTCTCTGTAGGAAGTCTGTGTTGCCTACTGTTCCAATCAAGAAAACAACTGTTAAATTTTGGCACTAGGGCTACTAGCAATGGTAGAAAAATAATTGCAAAGCACTGTCACCAGGAACAAGGAGAACAGGAATACTGCAGTAAACTCTGCCCAACAAATTTGAATAAAACAGGTAAGGAAAAAATTGATCTTCTCTTGGAGCTCTCTGGTGTTTACCTGTGGAGCCTGAATTGGACTAGGCTGTTTGCCAAAGGCAGTAAAGTAGAAGGGCGTTGCTTCCTCACCTACCTATAGCCACTCTGGGAGTAGCTACACTTGTACTGTTCTTTTTTGCTTCCTGAGGCTCAAATAGACCTTCTTCCATTAAGAGTTTTCAGTTTCCCTGTTGGACTAGACTTACTTTTCATTGCCCCGCCGTCCCCACTCCTGTGTCTTTTTCCCCATGTGCCAGTTCTCAACGTGCTGGAAATGTTCCAATAATAAAGCTCCTTTTTGCCCACTCCCCACCCCAAATGAAGAGGCTGAGGAGCCACACTAAAATGTGATGGAGAGATACCGCCCTTGAATGCTGGGTTTGCTCCACAAGTTTGCAGAAGGCAAAACTGACTTCTCTGTGGGCTCGTATGGTTCGGCGTTTGGCTCTCTTTTTTCTCCTGTGCTTGGCTGCTGCGTGCGGCTTCTAGATAGCACTTTGAAATACTGTAAATTACTTTTCACACAGAAAGTAAGTGGGGAAAAAAATGTTTCACGGCATTCTCTGGACATAAAATGTATTAATTGTATTTTAGCTATTATAGAAATTACTGTAATTTCAGCTCGTGTTCTCGTGTGTGTATGGCAGATGGCAGCTTCTTTGTCAGTAGGTCTGCTCTGTGAATACAGGCGTACTCACCAGAACATTTGCATTCGCTTTCAAAGGTGACTGGAGTGATAATGATTTACTAATGTATACTTGAGCAAGTTTTAAGCTCAAACACTTACAAAACCTGATTATAATATATTGAATGGTAGAATCTGCAGTTGCTGCTGATCTGGTTAGTTATTAAAGCAGTTGCCAGGGACCAAAATCAATATTAAGAGCAACATGCCATATAACTGCCCACCAGACCAGACAGCAAAGGCATTTGCAATGTTCAAAGAATTTGTAAAGCGGGAGTTGCTTTAAAAATAGTGTATTTCACTGCCAATAATACCTGTTATGGGCTGTTCATAGGTGAGTGAACAACAGGCTGATTTTAATGACTTTTTTTTCAATGTGTCTTATGTCTTATGATCTTGTGATCATTTACCCATGTGGTCTATGGTGCTGTAGCTCAAGGTCTTGCCCTTCGTCCAACATTCCCAACTGAATACAGCTATTTTCTTGTGCAAAGAATAGCTCGAAATAAGGAGAGTGCTGTGGGAAGAATGAGGGATTTGATCGTCTTGTGCACTTGTCCAATTGCCTGAATTACCATTATATGAATGAATATTAGCTATTAAGTATAGTTAGGGAGTTTGTGGTAAAGTTGGAAATAGTTCCTAATCTGGGAAGCTGTAAGAATTTTATTGCTGTGCCTTTACATAGATTGATCCACATCTCTGTGTTTAGACTCTTAATAGTCTAGTTATAGACTATTATATAGTCTATAATTATTTATAATATATAGTTTTGTAAGGACTTATACATGCCTGTTGGATGATAATAGATGCACAGGTAAAATTTTTCAGTCCTGCCTAAACTTCGGATTTGAGTAAAAAGCACAGAAGTTCCTATAGATTGTTGAAATGTTGTTTCAATTGGAAATGCTGCTACTTTCTGATGTGTCAATCGACTAACAAGTTTAAATGTTTTCTTAGTTGTGTAATCTCACAATACACTCTTTTTTAATACAAGCAGAATAAATTTTAATGTAGACATAAATGGTATCTCTTTTACTTACTGGCGAGCTGTGTCTTATGCACACTGCTCAGTGAATCAGCCTTCGCCTGCTTTGGCAATATATGGTGATTAAAAAATACGAACAATAATTCAGAATCTGGTTTGTTTGGATTTCTGCCCCCTCCCCATTTTTTGTCACCAGTTGTGGCTTTTTTAACAACAAGTTTATTATGAAGAAATGTCATAACATTCCTAGAAACTGGTTTTATGTTTTAAATGGAGCTTTTTTTTTTTTTCTGCTTAATACATACTGGTTATATAGGAAACTTGATTTAGTTAGATAACCTAAAGTAACTTAAAGGGCTTGCTATTTCCAAGCAAGAACCTTCCACAAGTACTGAGACCTTTAATACTGTCAGTAAGTATCACAACCTGACTGAATCATTTTAAGATGGAGCATGAAATGCAGCTGCGCAGATGAAAACCGTACAAGATTGTATCAGCTAGAACAGGATGCTGGACTAGTATTTTTTGAATATTTTTTAAGATTTTATTGATTTCTTTCATCTTCATTAAAGTACCTCATCTTACCTGTGTGTTTATGTTTTGGATAGGCTGCAAATTGTTATTTTAAAATCTTTACAACAGTGGATTGGAAGGGATGACTCGGGTCTTGGCACCAAAGGCTTAATTTTTTCCATGCCACTGAGAAGTCTGGGTGACAGTAGAACAGATCTGAGGACAGCTGATCAGAGGATGTGAGGTCCCACAAGAGTGCACTTGGTTCACTTCAGTGCCAGGAACTGAACTAGGGTCAATGAGCTGGTTGCAAGTGCTTGCTTGACCACATGTTGCTTCTGGTAGGTGTGTCCAAACTACTGGAACTTCTTCCTCATTGTGTCATCAGGCATCTCCTCCTCTCCCCAGATCCCTCTTAAACCTGTAGTTCTTTTCTGACTTTATAATTTTGGATAACGGTCCTTAACATTTTTTCCATGTGTTTGATTAAAAGACTGCTGTTCACGTGCCTTATTTTGGGGGCTTCACAGCTCCACCAGGTACTGGAGAATAAAAACTGCATGTTGTGAAGCAGTTGGTATTTTTTGATAGCCCAAGAAAATTTCTCCTCTGCCCTGCAACTCCCTATGGCTTTTAGTCCCCTGTGCTATTTTTCTTGTTCTGTCCTTCAAGATGCCCACGTTCAATGAGCTTCACCTGTCTAAATAGGGGAAGCAATGTGAGGTGTTGCTTCTTTCTTTAGTTCAGTTCTGTCCTGGTGGTTACGGTCTCCACCATGCACATTCATATGGAAATCAGAGTCACAGATCTCTCTGTAGGTAGACCACCCTGATACCTAGCCATTTCCTTATCTGTCTCCAGTTGTACTTTTGTTCCAGCTGCTTAGCTTGCTGTTGACCTTTCCTCTTTGTATTCCCTGATGGAAAATGCTTACATACTTTCTGCGCATGGCACGACTTCAGAACAGTCTGCAGCCCACTGTGCCCATTCTAATGTTTTTCTGAAGCTGACAAAGCACTTCAAGATTTTCTTCTTGACCTTTGTGCATTAGTCCAAAAATGAGGCTTAGCACAGTGTTCGCTCCATCATCCAAGTGTCTTTGTAGAAATTAGTCTATGCCTTACTGTCCTTTGGCTCTCTCAGGAAGAAAAGGATTTGCCCAGACAGATGGCTGAAGAAATTGCTCTGTGACTTGTGTGGTTCTGCAGGTAACCTTTTTTTGGCTATCATCAAGTCTGATTTAATGGATCTACCATAAGATAATGTCTCCAACTCTGATTGTCTCTGC
>Ga0181612_109345_pt1 | contig 12011 bp, 6 predicted proteins | sample HoacroProtozoa21_FD_119630 | JGI IMG/M metagenome (GOLD analysis project Ga0181612, IMG submission 119630) | Hoatzin crop microbial communities from Cojedes, Venezuel. Combined Assembly of Gp0051906, Gp0051904, Gp0051908
GGACCCACGTGGATGTAGCTGCCGGTGTCGGTGGCGCGGGGGATGCTCGAACCTACGGCGTTGCAGATGCCATATATGAATGCGCCACGCTCCTTTGCCAACTTGATGGCGGCGAGGGTGTCGGCAGTCTCGCCGCTTTGCGAGATGGCAATCACCACGTCGTCGGGATAGACCACCGGATTGCGGTAGCGGAACTCTGATGCATACTCCACTTCAACGGGTATGCGGCACATGCTCTCTATGAGTTGCTTGCCTATCAGTCCGGCGTGCCAGCTTGTTCCGCAAGCCACAATCACGATGCGGCGGGCATTCAGAAGCTGCTCCTTATGGTCGATGACCGCCGAAAGCATCACATTGTCAACGTCAACGTTGACGCGCCCGCTCATGCAAGTGGCCAGACATTCAGGCTGGTCGAATATCTCCTTGAGCATGAAGTGCGGAAAGCCACCCTTCTCCAGCTGTCCGAGATTTATGTCAACTGTCTGGACATCAGGGTTAAGACGCAGGTTGTACATATCGACAACCTTCAGTTCCTCGCCGCGACGCAGCACTGCAATATTGCCGTCGTCGAGATAGACCACCTTGTCGGTATATTCCACGATTGGGCTGGCATCGGAGGCAAGAAAGAACTCGTCGTCGCCTATTCCCACCACGAGCGGACTCTGCTTGCGTGCCGCTATGATTTGATTTGGGTCGCGCTTGTCGAGAATGGCGAAGGCATAGGCGCCAATCACCTCGTGGACGGCCAGCTGCACAGCGGTGAGCAGGTCGAGCTGCTTGCGCTCCTGTATGTATTCTATTAGTTGCACCAGCACCTCAGTGTCGGTGTCGCTTCTGAACTGTATGCCTTTTCCCATCAGCTTGCTCTTCAGGTCGGCATAGTTCTCGATGATGCCGTTGTGGATGATGGCAAGGTTTTTCGACATTGAATAGTGTGGGTGGGCATTTGTTGCCGACGGCTCGCCATGAGTGGCCCAGCGCGTGTGGGCGATGCCTACCGTGCCGCTGATGTCCTTGTCTTCGCAAAAGGCCACCAGATTGTCCACCTTTCCCTTTGTCTTATATACGTTGAGTTCTCCTGAATCAGAAGCCAGCGCCACGCCGGCCGAGTCGTAGCCTCTGTACTCCAGTCGGCGCAAGCCTTTGATGAGCACGGGGTATGCCTCTCTTTTACCTATGTATCCTACAATTCCGCACATAGTTTGATTATTATTTCTTTTTAAAAGAAGCGCAGCCATAATGGCCGCGCTTGCTTATTTCTTAAGGATGTTGTACAAAAGCGATGTGAGCGATATCAAGATGGACGTTGCCGAGAACCAAAGTGAGGTGGTCGCACCGACGCTTGAGTTTTTCGCCTTCACCTTGTTGGGCTCTACATAGACGATGTCGTTCTGCTGCAGATAATAATAAGGTGAGTTCACGATGTTGGCGTCGTTCAGGTTGAGCGTGTGGAAAGTCTTGTGCCCTTGAGCGTCCTCACGAATGAGCTGAACGTTGTTGCGCACACCGTGAATGGTCAGGTCGCCCGCTTTGGCAAGTGCCTCAAGCACATTGATTTTCTCGTTGCTTACCGAGTACATTCCCGGATGTCCCACCTCTCCGATGACCGAAATCTGATAGTTGGCCATGCGGACGGTCACGATGGGATTTTCGTTGGCATTCATGTAGGGCTTCACCTTGTCGTGGATGAGCTTTTCTGCCTGCGACTTGGTGAGTCCGCCCAAGTGAAGCTTGCCGATGATGGGGAAGTCGATGTTTCCATCGTTGTCCACGAGGTAGCTCTGCAGCACCGGTTGCGACGTGGTGTGCTTGCTCATGCCGGTGCTCACCGTCGTCGGCACCGTCATGTTGAACGGCACTGCTGCTTCAGGTTCGGTGGTGCTGACGGTAATGGTCAGCACATCCTTCGGCATGATGCGCGCGTCGTAGAGATGCTGGGCGTTTTCACTGTTGAATTGGTCGCGATTCTGGAAATAAGCTACGTTTTTCGTGCTGGCGCAGCCAGTCAACAAGAGAGCCGTGACCACACCGGCCACCGACCATCTTAATTCTTTCATCAATTTCATTTGCCTTTTCACATGTTTTGTTTTCTGTGTGCAAATTTACGCTTTATTTTTCAATTGAACAAACATTTCGTAATAAATCTGCTTTTTTTAGCGTCTGTGCTTATCAAAATGGCAGTTTCACCCGTGCGCCGACCATCACCCACAAGCCTGGCTGAAGCACGTCGGAGAGGTCGTAGTAGCGGTGGTTGGTCAGATTGTCGGCCTGCAACCACAATTCGTATCGCTTTGCGTTCCAGCGCAGTTTGGCATCAATCTTGGCGTAAGGGTGATAGCCGTTCATGCGCTGTTGCCAGCGGAAGTGCCACGAGGCCGACAGCCTGCCCACGATGCGGTGCTCCACCTGCGCCGTCAGTTTGTGGCGAAGATATTCCAGAGCATAGAGCGACTTGAAGATCTCGCGCTGCGTAGAGTGGTTTTGATGAATGAATGCATAGCCCACTTTCACTTGCCTTATCCAGCGGGCAGCGGGCCATCGGGCTGTGAGGTCGAGCGAAAAGCCCATGTTGTCGAGCTTGCCTATGTTCATCGACTCATAGCGCGAGGATTGTTCCGACGGTTTCACCCAGTCGATTATGTCGCGCCCACGACTGTAGAAGGCGCTGCCCACCACTTCCAGAAAGGCATGTCTGAAACGCGCTCCAGCCTTCACCGTTGTGTTGCGCTCAGGGTTCAGGTGTGGGTCGCCTTTCTGAACTACGTTGTCCATATACATGTCTGTGTATGTGGGCATTCGGAGTGCTTTGTTACATGAAAGATACAACTTCCAGGAGTCCGACGGTCTCCACGACAAATCGACGCCTGGATAGAGGCGGAAACCACCACTGAGCGCACTGTTCTGGTTTGCAAGCAGTCCTGCCGAAAGGGTCAGTCGGCGAAACAACAGATTGTGTTCCACAAACAGACTGGTGTTGGTTCGCGTGCCGTCTTTCTCATACTTCCGGTCGCTCCCGCAAATGGGCTTGAATCGGGCGGAGTCCAGCGGTTCGCCGAGCGCGGTGCTAAGGATGTGCTCACGGCGCACGTCAACGCCCACAGCCGTTTTGCCGAGCGACCATGATATGTGGCCATTGAGCGAGGCTCCATAGACGTCGAGCTTGTGATAATTCTCGCCTGCCTTTGCTCCCTCCATCCCTCGAATGAGCTGATAGTGGTCGAAGCTTCTCGTCCAATATACCGACGGTTGAAGTGTCAGTCCGCCAGGCAGGTCATAGACATCGGCAGAGAGCGAGGAAATCCATCGTCGTGTTGCTTCAAACTGATTGTCATATTTAGCTGAATAGAAAGTGTTTGCGCCGTAATCCTGAAGCGACAGTCCAGCTTGCCATTTCAGGTCGAGATGGTTGGTGGAGAAGTCGCCGTGACAAAAGGCGTGGCCCTTGCGGAAGTCGCTGTTTGACGTGCCTCCGTCGGTGCGCATATAGCCTCCGCTGAGCTGATTGTGCCAGCCTCGTCCGGCTAGGGCAACCGAAGCGTCAGTGGCTGCCGAACCATACGAACCGCCCTCCACTTGCACTTGTGCTCCGCTGTGGCGGTCGGCCTTCGTCACAATATTGATGGCACCACAAAAAGCTGAAGAGCCAAACAGCCGGGCCGATGCCCCTTCGAGAATCTCTATGCGCTCGATATCGCTCAACGAGACTGGCAGGTCGGCAGCATTGTGTCCCGTCTGCGGATTGCTGATGTTCACGCCGTTGAGCAGAAGCGTTATCTGGTCGAAGGTGCCGCCATTGAGGCTGATGTCCGTCTGTACACCGAAGCCACCGCGCTGACGGACGTCCACGCCGGTGGCTTGCTTTAGAAGGTCGTTCACTGTGGCAGCGGCCGCACGCTGAATCTCTGCCCGCGTAACGACCGAAACCAACTTAGCCGCTTGCAACTGGGTAAGCGGCGCCCGCGAACCGGTTACTTTCAGTTCGTCGAGCACTACGCCCTCTCTGCCTTTCATGCGCGTGGTGTCGTCGGGCAACGGCCTGACGCTCACACCGTCGGCATGGGCATAGGTGAGTGTCGAGACGCTTAGCACGCCAACGAGCACCTCCTTGCCAATGACGGAGAAAAGCGCGTAGCCCTTTCTGCTGAAATGCTTGAAGCGGAAAGGACTTCGTTTCGTTGTTGTTGTTTTCATACTTATATTAAATAATGTGTAGCCGTTGTGGCCACTTCTCATTCACTGCGTAATGCCGTCAGCGGCATTCAAGGCGTCCTGCGTGGGGCGGCTGGTTGTAGCCAACGTTCTGCCAAACCACCGAGAGGCGGTAGAGATGGTCGGTCATCAGCGCGGGCACGCGGTGCGGCGTTGGCACGTTGGTCGTGAAAATGTTTATCTTCGATGGGTCGCTTCTGTCGAAGAAAATCAGTTCTTCGCGCCAGTCGCCCAAGATGTCGGCCTGCAGACATGGCGTCTGCTTGCTGGAGTTGCAGCTCGACGAGTTGCCGAAGTCACCGCAATCCATCAGCAAGTCGGTTCCGTCGCCATTCCACTTCCAGACGCGTGTGCCGTCGAGCAGTTCGTCCTGCAAGTCGCCATCCCAATAGATGCGGAAGTTCACCGAAGGACGGTGGTCGGAGATGGGAGTTCCGTCGATGGAGTAAACGTTTCTGCTGGCAAGACTCCAGAACTCGTGCCCCACCCTGCTGGAATCGATGTCGGCGGCCAGCCCGCGACCAGTGTCCTTGTTGCCCTTTTCATGAAAAATCAGCTCGCCAGTGGCAGCGTCGCGCACTGAGCATCCGTAAGGAGGGGCTTCGTGGACCATCATCACCTCCAATCCTTCGCGTCGAGGGTCGAGGTCGGCCAGATGAAGAGCGTCGCCATGACCCAGACCCGTTGAGTAGAGCAGTGTCCCGTCGTGGTCGAGGGCTCCTGAGCCAAATATTATTTCGTCGAATCCGTCGCGGTCAACGTCGCCGACGGCAATGCTGTGGTTGCCTTGTCCGAAAAGCGATTTTCCGTTTTTTGAGCTCTTGATTATTTTGTCATTTCCGTCTTTCACGTCCCACTCGTCGCGCGAGGTTGACTCGTGGAGCCAGCGTGTAGAAAGCCGGCGTCCGTCGAAGTCAACCGCCCAGAGATAGGCCCTTGTGTAGTAGCCTCTGCACATTACAGCCGAAGGACGGTGGTCGGTTCCGTCAAGATGTGCCACGCAGGCAAGATAGCGGTCGCAACGGTTGCCATAGCCATCGCCCCAGAATTGCTGGTCGGAGCCCGACGGAGCCCCGCCCGTTCCGCCAGCGCGGTTGGGACGATAGTAGATGGTGTGGACGGCACGCCCCGTCTGGCCGTCGAACACCGAGAGAAGTTCCTCGCCGTCAAGCACGTAGCCCTGATTGTTGCGCAGGTCGGCTTGATTGTCTGTACGCTGTATTGTCGGGTCGTCGGCCGCCTGGCTGACATATCTTCCCGTGCCGTCGATGGTGCCTGGGGCTGTCTTGCAAATCAACTCAGCCTTGCCGTCGCCGTCGAAGTCATAGACCATAAATTGTGTGTAGTGTGCTCCGGCACGGATGTTCTTGCCGAGATTTATGCGCCAGAGCAGCGTGCCGTCGAGGCGGTAAGCGTCAAGATACACCTCGTCGCAGTAGCCGCGATGTGAATTGTCGCGCGACGTAGGCGGTTCCCATTTCACCACTAGCTCATATTGTCCGTCGCCGTCGAGGTCGCCCACCGAGCAATCGTTGGGCGTGTAGCCGCGATTGCCCCATCCACGAGGCCTGCGCGGATCATCGTCCTGGCGGCTGCTGTCCCAATTCGGACGTTGCAACTGTATGGTGGTGAACGCATCGCTCCATGCCCACGCCACGTCGGAAGTGTCGGCAGCCGCTCCATTCAGTTTCGCCACAACGCGATAGCTGTCGCCAGCCTTGCCGTCGGGATCAATGTAGCAGGTGCTTTGGCGCAAGTCGCGAGCCACAACCTTTCCGCCGCGCACCACGTCGAAAGTGATGTCCGAAGGGTCGTCGTCCAACATTCGCCAACTGATGAACCGTCCACCCGTCTGGGCAGGCACCGACACTGCCGCGCGCCGCAACTTCTCACTCCAATGGCGGGCATCGGCAGGCATCGCAAACACCAACACGCAGACCAACAGAAGCGCGGCTTTCCGCAGAGCAGGCCTCCCTGTTTCTGAATAGCTCATAGAATAATCCCTCTTTTGATTTGCAAAAATACTAAAAAGATTTCAATCCGACAAACGTTTGCCACATCTTTTTTTCCACGCCCGCCGCATGAGTCTTCCTTCCCGACATCCTAAATGAAGAATCCCGATAATAGCCGGACAGAATCACGATGACAGTCGGACAGAATCACGATGACAGCCGGACAGAATCACGGTCGTTCAAAAGAGGCTTCCCGACGCCTCCCGACTCCCACCCCGATGCAATGTCAGTAAATCAATTTGATTTACTCGGTAAATCAATTTGATTTGGTCGGTAAATCAATTTGATTTACTTGGCAAATCAATTTGATTTACTGAGAGGCATCACCGACGGCATGGAAAAGCACCTCTGAAATGCCCAAATATTTCTTAAAAAGAGGTGGATTTTTTGCTGTTTTCGAAAAAATGAGTACCTTTGCACGTCTAAATGCTGTTATAGAACGAAAATGATGAAACATACAGTCATGCTTTGCCTTGCACTGGCATCAGCCACTGTTGCTTTGGCGCAAAGCACCACTACCTCGCCATACAGCCAATATGGAGTGGGCGTGATGAGCGACGCATCGCAGAGCTCCGGACGAGGAATGAACGGGCTGGGCATCGGCTTGCGGTTTCCTGACGAGGTGAACAGTCTGAACCCCGCCTCCTACTCCGCCACCGACTCAATGACGATGCTCTTCGATGCTGGCCTGTCGGCACAGCTGACCAACTACAAGGAAGGGGGCGCGAGCCGCAACACCAAAAGCGCAAGCATGGAGTATGCCACGGCCGGTTTCAGAGTGGCCAAAGGAGTGGGCATGAGCATCGGCCTGATTCCATATTCCAACATTGGCTACAAATATGGCAACTCTGCCTATACGGACGCCACGAAGAGCTCGACAATAACAAAGTCGTTCAGCGGTTCGGGCGGACTGCACGAACTCTACGTCGGCATTGGCGCGCGCGTCATCGGCGGGCTGTCGCTAGGTGTCAACGCCGGATATTTCTGGGGAAACATCAACCGCACGCTGAGCAACACATTCAGCCAGACCGACGCAAAGAGCTACACAGAGAGCTACACCGCCGGAGTGAGCAACTACAAGCTGGACTTCGGACTGCAATATGAGCACAAGATGGGCAAGAAAGACCGGCTGACCGTCGGACTGATATACGGTTTCGGGCATAGTCTTAGCACATCGGCAGAATACATGCTCATCTCCACCAATAAAATAACATCGAAGCAAGACACCACCCGACAGAGCCTGAGCGACGCATTCAAACTGCCCCACTCCTTCGGAGCCGGTTTCTCTTGGCGGCACGACAACAAACTGACCATCGGAGCCGACTACCAGCTCACCAAGTGGGGAGGCATCGACTTCCCATGGGCCGACGGAGACAAATCGTATATCATGCAGAGCGGCCTGCTGAAGGACCGCCACAAAGTAACGCTTGGCGGCGAATGGGTGCCCGACCCGCTGTCGCGCTCGTTCATGCGCCAGGTGCGCTATCGTGCAGGAGTGGCCTACGCTACACCTTATATAAAAATAAATGGGCAAGACGGGCCGAGAGAGATATCAGCCAGCGTGGGACTGGGTCTGCCCATCATCAACAAGTGGAACAACCGCTCGCAGCTCAACATCTCGGCACAATGGGTAAACTCGTCGGCAACGGGAATGATCACCGAAAACATGTTCCGCATCAACATCGGCATCACGTTCAACGAGCGTTGGTTCATGAAATGGAAGTTCGACTAACCCTTCTGGCCATCCTCACCCTAATGCTCGCCGCATGCTCCGACAACGAGAAGCATACGGCTCCCGCCGTCAACGAGCGCGACTCGGCGTCGGTGATGACCACCTACGGCGTCAACACGCTCATCTCCGACTCGGGCGTCATAAAGTATCGCATCGTGTCGGAAGTGATGGACGTCAATCAAGTGAGAATGCCATCGAAATGGTCGTTTCTCAAGGGAGTGTTTCTCCTGCAGTTCGACGAGCACTTCCATGCCGAAGCCTACATACAGGCCGACACCGCTTTTTATTATGACCAAAAGCACATCTGGGAGCTCAGAAGCAGAGTGAGAGTGAGAAACGTCAACGGTCTCGTCTTCACCAGCGAAGAACTCTTCTGGGACGAGCTGAAACACGAACTGTACTCCAACCGCTTCTCGCGACTCGTAACTCCTGAAAGAACCATGCAGGGGACATATTTCCGAAGCGACGAGCACATGCGCCACTACACCATCAACAATTCGAAGGGTTCCGTGCAGGCCTCCGACATAGAGGGCAACAAAGAGGAGCCGACGCCGGCCGACACATCGCAGCAAGCACCTGTCCTGCCCAAGCGTCCGGCAGCACAAGCAAGGGCCAAAACGCAACAGCAACCATGACATCGGAAATCATCGGAATAATCATCATGCTGATACTCTCAGCATTCTTCTCCGGAATGGAGATAGCATTCGTCTCGAGCAACCGTATGCTCGCCGAGATGGACAAAGAGAAAAACGGCCTGGCGCAAAAGGCTATAGCACTGTTCTACCGCCATCCCAACAACTTCATCAGCACAATGCTCGTGGGCAACAACATCGTGCTTGTGGTGTATGGCATACTCTTCGCCGCCGTATTCGACAAGACACTGTTTGCATCGCTGCCCGAAAGCGCGCGGGTGCCGGCCGACACCATTCTCTCAACAATTGTCGTGCTCTTCACCGGCGAGTTTCTGCCGAAAACAATCTTCAAGAACAGCCCCAACACGCTGCTCACCTTCTTCGCTCCCGTGGCATGGATGTTCTACATCGTGCTATATCCCATATCGCGCTTTGCAACATTCCTCTCGCGCTGCATCCTGCGGCTCTTCGGAGTGAAGATGAAAGACGAGGAGGAGACGACGGCCTTCACTAAGGTTGACCTCGACTACCTGGTGCAATCGAGCATCGACAACGCGCAGAACGAGGAGGACATAGAAGACGAGGTGAAGATATTCCACAACGCCCTCGACTTCTCGGAGACCAAAGTGCGCGACTGCATGGTGCCCCGCACTGAGATAGAAGCAATCGACGCGGAGGAGAGCACGCTTGAAGACCTGAAAAACCATTTCATCGAAAGCGGCCACTCGAAGATAATAGTCTATAAAGACGACATCGACCACATCATCGGCTACGTTCACTCATCGGAAATGTTCCGCAACCCGACCGACTGGAAGCAGTGCATACGCGACATTCCATTCGTGCCAGAAACTATGGCGGCAAAAAAGATGATGCACATCTTTCTCGGACAGAAAAAAAGCCTTGCCGTAGTGGTGGATGAGTTCGGAGGAACGAGCGGCCTCGTCTCGCTGGAAGACATCGTAGAGGAGATATTCGGCGACATTGAGGACGAACACGACAACTCGAACTATGTGGCAAAGCGGCTCGACGACGGACAATACGTGCTGTCGGGAAGGCTGGAGATTGCGAAAGTAAACGAAATGTTCGACCTCGCCTTGCCCGAAAGCGACGAATACATGACCGTAAGCGGACTGATTCTCCACACTCTGCAAAGCTTCCCGAAACTCAACGAAGTGGTGAAAGTCGATGACAAATTCGAGTTTAAAATCATCAAAAACACGATGACAAAAATAGAGCTTGTCAAACTGAAAGTGAACGAATAAAGATGAAAAATCAGAAAAAGTTTGGATGTTTGGCGGAAAATACGTAATTTTGCACCCAATTGTGAAAAAGAAAAGTAAAGAAACAAAATAAATTACAATGGCAGCATTAGGAAAAATCAGAAAGAGAGGCGCACTGCTCATCGCCGTGGTCGGCCTCGGACTTTTTGCCTTCATCGCTGAAGAGGCGTTCCGCTCCTGCGAATCCACCCAGAACGAGCGCCGCCAGCAAGTGGGCGAAGTGTTAGGAAAAAAGATTTCCGTCCAAGAGTTCCAGAAACTCATGGAGGAGTATCAAGACGTCGTCCGCATCACGCAAGGACGCGACAACCTCTCGGAAGAGGAGAACAACCAGCTGAAAGACCAGCTCTGGAACCAGTACGTGAGCAACCAACTCATCGCCGATGAGTGCGAAAAGCTCGGTCTCACCGTAACCGACGAGGAGCTGCAGAACATTCTGCGCGAGGGCACCAACCCCATGCTGTCGCAGACACCTTTCGTCAACCAGCAGACCGGCCGCTTCGACGTCAACCAGCTCAGCAAGTTCCTCGACGACTACAAGAAGCTGAACGCCGCACAAAACCCGCAGGCCGCCGAGCAATACCAGCGCCTCTACAACTACTGGAAGTTCATCGAGAAGAACCTCCGCTCGCAGACTCTCGCCTCTAAGTATCAGAGCCTGCTCGCAGGATGCCTCCTCTCCAACCCCATATCGGCAAAGATGAACTTCGAGGGACAGCAGGAAGAAAGCAACATCCAGCTGGCAGCCTTCCCCTACAACAGCATCAACGACAACAAGGTGGAAGTGAGCGATGCCGACCTCAAGGCAAAATACAACGAGCAGAAAGAGATGTTCCGCCAGTATGTAGAAAGCCGCGACATTAAGTACGTCGATTTCCAAGTGCTGCCCTCGCAGAAAGACCGCGAGGAACTCATGAAGCAGATGAACGAGTCGGCCGACAAACTGAAGGCAGGCGAAGACGCAGCCGAAGTGGTGCGCAAGTCGAAGTCGCAAGTGGCTTATATCGGCCTGCCCATCTCAAAGAAGGCTTATCCCAGCGACATTGCCAGCAAAATTGACTCGATGGCTGTCGGACAGACCACAGCTCCATTCGAAAGCAAATTCGACAACACGCTCAACGTGGTTAAGCTCATCGCCACCACTTCCCTGCCCGACTCTGTTGAGTTCCGCCAAATACAAATCGGCGGTGCATCCATCGACGCAGCCCGCAAGACTGCCGACAGCGTGATGACCGCTCTGCGCGGTGGAGCCGACTTCGAGGCTATCGCAAAGAAGTACAACCAGGACGGCAAAGCACAATGGTTCACGTCGGCAATGTATGAGCGTTCCAACTCCATCGACGCCGACACGAAGAACTACATCAAGACGCTCACCACAAGTGCTGTGAACGAACTGAAGAACCTTGAGTTCACACAGGGAAACGTCATCGTGCAGGTAACCAACAGAAAGGCCATCACCCCGAAATATGAGGCAGCAGTGGTGAAGCACACTATCGACTTCTCGAAAGACACCTATTCGGCCGCTTACAACAAGTTCAGCCAGTTCGTAAGCGAAAACCAGACCATTGACGCAATTGAGAAGAATGCCGCCAAATATGGATTCAAAGTGCAGCAACGCAACGATGTCTTCAGCGGCGAGCACTCAGTGGCCGGCATACGCAGCACCACCGAAGCCCTCAGATGGATCTTCGACGCAAAGGTGGGCAACGTTTCGCAGCTCTATGAATGCGGAAACAACGACCATCTGCTCGTAATTGGCCTCACCAAGATTCATCCCGCAGGCTACCGTTCTGCCGACGACGTGAAAGATATGCTGAAGGCAGAAGTGCTGAAAGACAAGAAATTTGAGCAAATCAAGAAGAATCTGGCAGGCGTAACAAGCATCGAGGCCGCCAAAGCAAAGGGCGCACAAGTGTCCGACGTAAACCAGATAACCTTCGGAGCACCCGTCTTCGTGCAGACCACCGGTGCAAGCGAGCCCGCCCTCAGCGGAGCAGTGGCAGCCACCAAGCAAGGAGCATTCTCGAAAGCACCCGTAAAGGGCAACAACGGAGCTTACCTCTTCAAAGTGGTACAGAAAACAAAGGGAACAACCAAAATCAACGAAAAGGCTGAGGAGCAGCAGCTGCGCCAGCAGGCACTGCAA
>Ga0181612_140075_pt1 | contig 12011 bp, 4 predicted proteins | sample HoacroProtozoa21_FD_119630 | JGI IMG/M metagenome (GOLD analysis project Ga0181612, IMG submission 119630) | Hoatzin crop microbial communities from Cojedes, Venezuel. Combined Assembly of Gp0051906, Gp0051904, Gp0051908
AAACAGGGGGATCCCCCCACGAAAAATGGAGTAAAGGTGAAGATGCTGCAATGTATGATTACTGGACCTGAGCCTTATCTGGTGTAAGTCTTAAGAAGGGCTACTTCACCTAGTGAGTAATGTGAAACAACTTTGAAATAGAGTCACTTTTCATGATCAGTGTTCATTTAGAATCAGCAAAAGTCATGTCAAAACATGAATTGGTAAATCCTAAATAATTTCCCCTCTGTGATGAAAATGAAACTAGGAGATACTGAGCAGCAGTTTTAAATGTCATCTTTCTGGATAATTCAGGTGATCTCCTCCATTTAGCAGTGTGATTAGGACCTGGAATATTGTGCATACTCCAGGAAAAAAAGTAAGTAAAACAGATCTGCTTTAAGATCAATAATGCTCAGTGCTCAAATGTATGTGAGCTATTATGTAGCAGGAATGGGGTTGAGGGGACTTCAAGAGGTCTTCCCATTGCTTCAAAACACAATATTTTTCCTAAAATGTTTCTATTAATCTGCACCAAAAATTTCTTAGTAATGACAGAAACTTTATAGCTTCATTAGGCAGTGTGTTCTAGAGCTTGATTATCCTTGACACTAAAAACTTTTTCCTAACTTTTAGCCTAATCTTGCTCGCTGAAATTAATACACAAGGAGAGAAATAAGAATCCAAAATCCAAGCTCTTCCCCTCAAATACATAGCACATTTTGTTAAGCGTTTCTTATAAAAACTTTTCTGACCTTGCCTACAAATGATAACACAGCTGCTTCTACCAAACAGTTCTGTATTAGAGTTCCACTCGTATTTATCTGAAATATCAAAAAAAATAGCATTGTCATAAACTGATTCTATACTTAACAGTCCTTTGTAACTCTTTAGTATTTGTAGCTCATATAAAAGGAGCTGGTATTGTACTATGTATATACGGTTTGGAAAATTATTTAACATCTTTTGTTACATAACTTCTAACTTGCTTAGAAATTGAACTATTGTGTTGAGGATTCAGAAAAGAGGGTTTTTTTATCTCCCCTCACATGGTCTTGTAGTACAAACCCTTTTTTTAGATTGATGTTCAAACAGCTATCTTGGAATGCTTTTTGAAAGGAGATGGACCTAGAGCATTCCCAGGTGGGATTACATGGCAAGCTAAAATTAAACCAACTGAAGTTTACATCAGGATGTGAGACTGCTCAGAATTACTGGCCTGTAGGTTGTGTTTCAAGACAGAAGATTTTGAAAATCAGTGCGTTAGAATGAATATATGTCTTTCTTACAATGAAATTGCCTAGATACTTCTGATTCTTATGGTAGAGTCTGCTTTTGTATCTGTAATTAGAACCTTGTACTTTGTCCCCATTTTATTTTCAGATTAACATGCTTTTCATAATGCTTCATGCTCATTTCATCCTATAATACTACTCTTACAGACTTACAGCTTTAGTAAAATATGATATCTGTTGCAACAGTATGTGAATAATGATTTGTCTGTTCAGGAAAATCTTCAGTGTGTGTATTTCTCTTCAAAATTCCTGACAGTTTGTCCAGTATAGGCATTTGTAATTACTTCAGACTGTTATATGCTGCTCCTCCCTTTTGTATATTATTTATTCTGATACTACTAGGCTATGACAGAGATGGAATCAAAGGGACAGAAGACTAGTTAAATCTAGTGGCAGAAGGTGAGGTACTGTGTGTGTGGAGTAGGATGCAGTTTATATATCTTTAACTACAAAGGGATTCAGGGGCTTAAACATAGGTGTATCCTGCTTTTTTATATACTCTAAAGTATTTCTCTGCCTCCGTTCAATTACTGCTCAACAAAGTCATGGGTATCCCACAGATTCTTCACCACATCTGCCATTCCTGGCCAGACACTTCTGTTTCATTAGCCCGTCTTAAATGATCCCAGATCCCAGTGTTTATAAGCATAAACCTGATTTGCCTCTGCAGCCAAGACAGTATTCAGGATTCCCTTCACAGTCAGCTACCTGGAGTGCCAGTCCTTTTCCAGTATCTGTTAGGAACTAAAAGCTTATAAGGAAAATTTACAACATGCCTTTTAGTTTGCAGATCTAAATTGCAAATGGCTGCCAGCAGATTAGACTAGTTCTACCAAATGGTCCCTGGCTTTGCATGTGTGTTGATGCCTTTCATTGCATAGGTAGGTCTTTCCTTTCTGAAACACCCTTTGGTATGCTTTCTTTTTGTTGCATTTTCTTTTTTAAGCTTTCTTTTCAGATTTTTTTTGTCTGCCACATTGGCTTTGCAATCTGATTGTGATGTGGTAAGAACATAATGTGACTGAATTTCCATGCCTTGGAAAAATACACAAAGATTCTGAAGATTAGCTGGGTCAGACATCTAATACATACATCTGCCTTCATGTTTCACACAGCTGCAGTACCTAGAAGTTCACATATTTTCCAGAATTCTGGTAACATACTGCCTACAATAATTAGTTTGTGTGATTTGCTAGAAAAAGCCCCATATGTAACTTGCATCAAAGCCTGCTGAGTATGCTGTGAATTCTTACTGTTTCCTCCTGCTGCTCATCTAATATCTATAACATTTATTCACCAGCCTCGTGATCTCCTTGGCTGCACCTGACAGAGTGTTTAGCTTTTTAAAAACCTATTCGTATTCATGGAATACTCTTACAATTTTGAAGGAATTGGATTCTCACTGTTCAGAATGAAGTTATTTGACTTTTTTTATAAACTATGCCCTTCTGACTAGTCTGATCATCTTAGGAGTTCCTTGTTTCTTGAGAAGTAAGGCAGAGAAAAGGGAGGCTTTCCGTCTTGTCTCTGGACATTAGAGAGCAAAAAACATAGACACCTTAACTCATTGTTTACATGTTGTTTTTAAGGCTATCGGTGTTTTCTTTAGTTTTTAAAACAGTATGTAAAGTCTCTGACTCTACACTGACACACTTTTCACACTGTTTTCCATATTTGAAAAAGTTAAATCTACACAATATCCACAATGAGTATTTTTCTTCGTATTCTGTGCTTCCTTTTCAAAAATTCCTGTAAAGCAGAATTACCCATGTTCCTGTAAAATTATACTACAGCTTGTTATAATTTGGAAAATATCCAGTGTAACAATAGGTTAAATCCATGACAAATTTGTACATGAAAGCTGGCTTGTCCAAAAACAGGAATCTCAACACTATTAGAAAGAAAATGAAACAAAATTAATGAAAGAATTTTTTTTTCTTGTTGATGACCATTTTATGTCCAAAACCAACTTTTACACCAAAAGAGAAACAGAATTTGGGAAGCAGATCCTGGGAGCTGCTCTTCACCTCTCCTTATCGACAATGCCTTGCCTAGGTGTTGTTCCATTGATTATAGGAGCTACTCCAGATTTTCAAAATTATACAAACAGAATGAGACATTGAAGAGTCTCATCTTGCCTTCAGAAAATGGCTTGAGCATGCTCTTTTGGAATTATATAAAATAAGGATTAATATTCTGTTTTTATTTGGGATACTTGCAAGAATCCTATACGAGGAGAAACAGATTATTCCAATTTACCTTCAGTAGTGGAAACAATGTGAAAACATATTGCTTTCCGTCAGAAAACAGGAAAGCACCAATATGAGTAAGACAAAGCCCATCTTGCTAACACAACCTTGGCATTCACTGAACAAAGCCCAGTAACTAATATGTCATTGTACACCATGATTTTTTTCCCAGCCTCTTGAAAATGGCTTGTGGAATCTAACTGGTTGTACGCAGGTACAATTTTACTGAGAAGGAGGAAAAGTAAAGAGGCCATAGACTCCCCATTTCTCATCATTTTGGATGTCTGCCTTGTCATAATGTAAGGGAAAGACTGCACTGAAATCACAGTTGCATACAAGTATAGTATGACGAATCAGTCCTCTCTATTGGCAGCATGTACTGCCCTTAGGTTACTTGTTCTGAATCAAGTTCAAAAATTAAATATTGCAGTTTTCCTGTTGAACAAAGCTGAGTAATTTGTTTCAAGCAATTTTTTCTGCTCAAATCTGGCTAAACATTATAAATTCATGACAGCTTGAAGAATAGGTACAATAGGAAGTGATGCAAATCCTGGGAGAAAGGGGACACACACACACAGAGAAACCTCAAACACCTTCTTTCTTCCCTGTACCTCTCTGGAATAAACTGAATATATAGAGTTATATTTAAATTGTAGACCAAAAGAAATAATTATTTTGACATCTGCTAGAATTCTGAGAAGAAAATTCTTTCTTATTGATACTATGTTATGATTGTAAATTAAACAGGAGGATGTCAGGTCTTTTTGGATGCATTTTATTAATTAATCCACAAGGTTATTTTTACCTGAATAATCCTAATTACATAATAGCAGATTTTTTCACAATAAAGGCCAATGTCAACAAATTTCTCAGAACAGATTTCTTCAAAAGATTACAGGTTCTGATGAAATTTTAAATTTTAAATTTTAAAAAAATTAATAAAAACTTAGGAAAGGATACATAAAGTTGACATTCTTTTTCATTAGTTTCTTAATGAACCATTTGAATTAATAAGCTGATCTTTATAATGTAGTTTTCCATTACAAATTTAGGGTTGCAGTACATTCTCAACTGCCTGAAATGCTTTGAGAATACTGGTTGGGGAACCTTGTGTAAGTACCTTTTCTGATGGTAGCAAGTTACTTTTCATGTTAGCAGAGGAACTTCAAGTTTTCTGCATCATTTTGTAACGACAGTGGAGTTACTCTCCGAAGACAATGCTCTGTCTGGAAAAATGTAGATAATGCACACTGCGTGCATTCTGTCCTTCCATCTGTCCATCTTAACTATTATCTTCACAATCTCAGATGAATATTTGAAATGGCATTCAACTCATTGCATTAACATACAGCTGAGACATGCATCACTGAAGTGCTGTTGGCCTCTGCCTGAAATGGGATTTGGAGGAGAGACTGCTGATGGTCAGCCCCTCTGCTATCCCCCTGGAAATTTTTAGAGGTACTATATACCTTGTGTACTCCTCTTCCTAAAAGCGCTCATCTATTTATCCACCTGTAGACAAATGTAAGCCAAAAATCTCCATCCATCTCTGTTTCTCTTGAGACAGATAAATATTTCAACTTTAGTATCAATTCAGTGTGACTGTGAAATCCTCAATAGACAATCAATCATGTGTAGTCTCACAAGAACTGTAGACAGTTTACATGCACGGATCAAAATCCCTAATTGTCCAGTCTACCTTGCATCAAATCTAACCTTTTTATGAGCAGGCAAAAATCTTCAAATTAACCTAGTCACAAGATATCAGGGAAAATACAGAGAAAAAATTCTCCAAGCAGAATTACTCTGGAAAAACAAATCTCAGGGATCACAGAAAACACCCCACTAAACAAGCTGATCATGGCCCTGCCAAGAAATGCAGCAGTGACTGAGACCCACAGTCTAAAAGCAAGTGCTTCCCTGCTTTACATTGCTTCCGAAAATAATTGCTCTGACATCATTATGTTCATGCAGGCTGCATCTACCTTATCGTTACGATTTAGAGCAGTAACACAGCTTTAGAATAAATTTTTTGATTTTAGCTTGCTTGACATTTTGTTGATTTGCTTTTTTTTGTGATACATCCAAATTTGCTTCCTTTTGAGGAAAACTAAGCTGGAAGCTCTGGTCCAGGTGAGCACTAAATGTGCTTCTGTCCCTGTGTATGTCATAACCAATGACGAGTCCTTTGGACAGAACTGGACCACATGCAGAAAAGGAACATTTGTATCACAGTTCAGAGTAATTCCAGTTTCACGTAAAAGTTGTCAACCTTATCCAATATAGACATAGGTGCCTCAGAACCAATTGTTTTGGACTACTGATTCCTATTGCACCAGATTAGTGCTCTGTAGACACAATAAGAGATAATTAGCAAACACGTAAGTATAACCCCAAGGACTTAGTTTGCCACTTGTATGATCTGAGAACCTAGTTTTCTATTGATCTTTAAAATTGCTATAGATTAAAAAAATAATAATATACACACCTCTTTTTCATATTCTCACGCTGTGATCAGTGCGGTGAGAAAACCCCTTTGTACCTGGGTCACACAAAATAAAGGAGATAAATACGTCACCTGTCATATTCTACAAGAAATGAAACAAGACATACATGAACAATGATGAATATTTAATCTCTTTCTACCACACTGCACTGAGGGAAAATCTCTAATAAAGAGTCTTTTCGGTCCTATTGAGGAAGAAATAAATGAAGATACACAAGAAAGTCCCACAGCATTTTAGTAATTCTTCCCACGTAATCTTTTCCCTACATTTTTTTCTCATCCTAGGTTGTTCTTTTTATGTGAACTGAATTGATCTCTAAGAAGATGTAGTCTGCTGATTTTTATATATTCACCATAAAACATATATTTAAAGCTCTCAATTTTAGAGATATTTTCAAGTCACATTGCAGACAATCAGGAATCTGATTTTTTTAAAGATTTTTTTTTCACTCACCATATAAGCTGAATTGAATAACTTAACTTCTCTATATTTATATATATTCATTCATAAAATGGTGTTAAACTCAACCTTTCATACAGTTTTAGAATTCAAATAATGCTTATTATGGGAGAGACTGCCTCCAGTGAATTAATGGTAGTTTTGCCACTGCAAGTCAGTATTCCCCATAATGCCCTTTGAGTTCTGCAATAAATTGTTCTAATATATTTCATTGCATTGTATAGGAAACATTTCTTCACTGCTGTATAAAGTATCGAAGGTGTATACGTGGCCATGACATACTTAATGACATACACAGTCAAAGAGATCACAGAATCACAGAATCACAGAATCACAGAATGGTAGGGGTTGGAAGGGAATTCTGTGGGTCATCTCTAGTAGGCTAGATTAATACTGTGTAACAGTTTAGACCAGGACATATTCCATGAAAGTCACTGACATTTTGTCAGCCTAAGATCGGCACAAGAGAAGAGGCATCACACAAAAAGCAACTTTGAAGTACTGTGAACAACACAGGTGCAGTGTCGGAGAGTGCAGAAAAACTAGGATTAAAGCATTTAGCTGACTGAGCACTGAAGTGCTGCAAATGATCCCTGAAGGTGGGACGTCTGTCCTCTGAGCAACCCTGAGCTCAGACTGTGCAACTTTTACTCTACAATTTAGTGTGATGGTGTACTCCACCTATGATCTTTAACTTCCCAGGTTTTCACTGGATTGATTCCCTGTACTGTATTTACTTTAAATAAGCAGTACTTTATTTCAGAAACTTGCTTATACAAATTTAAGGAATCCTGCAGTACAGTCTTGTTGGAATTCAGGTAATCTGTCTTGTCCTCAGATAAATATCCAAACCATGTAATTTTTTTTTGCTCGCTAAGCTGGGTTTCTGTACTGACGTCAGTGTAGTTTTGGGTTTTTTGGGGTTTTTTTTGGTTTTTTTTTAAATTGCAGTTAGATTGTGAAATAGAAGGTAAGATTCACTAACAATTTGAAGTGGAAAATCTGTACAGTACTACCTCGTAGGAGCAAAAGAGGAGTCAGCACTTTGGAGTTAATTTAAGTAGCTACAACTTCATAAACTTAAATTTGAGTCCAAGGATTTAGTGTTGATTAATTCAACAAGCTAATACTTTGTGAGGAGTCAAGATAGGTTTAATATACACCGATTTCTGCAATTAGGTCAACTGCAATGATATATATGCATACACTTGTACAAATGCACATGTTTGCATACACATGTGCACTTGTATATACACATATGTTTGTACCTGTATAAATGATTGAATCATACACATATATGGACACTCACATATATCACATTCTAATAATAGTTCTAAAACATGCTTGGAAACCCTCAGTTTTGAATGAAATGCTGCATCTCTGCCTGTGGGATTCTCCATTATTCAAAATATCACTTTTCCTTCATGAGCTTTTATAATCTGTAAAATAAACATCATTGTGACTGCAACGGATAGCAAAAAAGATGAGAGCTGTGTTTCATACTGGCTCTCACACAGAAAGGCAATGAGTCCTATTAATCTCATTCAGTTTTACAGTTCACTTTCATGTGTTCTACTAGTTTAATGGTCTTCTTTATTTAAATACACTTACAATAATTTAATGATTAATGATTTAATTGGCAATATCTTTTGAATCTTAAATGGAGAATAAGGAGAATTCTGATACTTTAAAATTTGCAAACAGGACCTGCTTAAGTAATCTAGGAATTTCTGTGAACAGTAAAGGTTTTATTTCAGTCATTCTATTTCTATGTTGATTGTCTAATTACAACCTAGAGTCTTGTCTACTATATAAAAAAAATCTAATTTAATAACTTTCTACAGCTGGGACCTCTGAAATATGTAATGCAATGAGAAATTTTATCAGGGGAGTGAGAGGAGGGCCAGCCACTTAATTAAAACTTCTGCAATCAGTGGAAAGAAATAACCATTTCAAAGATACAATTCATCTGACCTAGTTTAGAGATCTATCTGCAAATAAGACAAACCACATTCTAGAAGAGCAATAGCTCTCCTTTTGCTGTAAGAGGAGCCTGACATCTAGCTCAGATATAGACATCAATGTTCTGGCAGATGAATCCTAGCAGCAGGGTCTATCTCCAACAGACGTTAGGTGACAGTCACTATAAAATGTTATTCTAGATGCATGAAGAAGTAACTTTTAAGCACATTTAACTTTATTTGACAAAAATGCTAGTTTGATTTGGTCTGCAGTTCTAAAACGGCTGCTGTGCTCAACAGCAAGTGTAATTACCATTTGGAGTGTTAAGTTCCATAATTATCTTACACTAAAAAGAAGCACAAGATGGTGTCAGTTTGGTTTGTTTTGTTTTGTGTTTTTTTTTTTTTTTGTTAGAAAAGGCTCTAATTAGGATGTGAAAAATGGAATAGGGGAGAAATTTTGGGTTAACAATTTACTCCGATAGAACATTACCGTCTTCAAATCACAGACATAGAAAAGGATAACAGAGATCAAGTTTATTTCATTAAAGATGAAAACTGAAACAGGTCACAAATCTAAACTAAGGACCATTTTTGTGCATCTTTAGGTTACAAATACTGTTTCTGTTTTCATTGCATTTATGTAACTTAACACTTTCAGTTAGGCAAATTCAATGTCACTAACAAGTTCAATTTTTTTTTCACAATACAACAGGAATTCTGCCAGAATTAGTTATCAATTTAACAATAAAATAAGTTTTTCTTTTGGTTCTACTTGAGGAAAGCCCCACATGTATCGCCTCTTTTCTCTGCCTTTCAAATCTCACTGGGAAGAGTGAAAAAAAAAACACAACACTGTAGAAATGGTATAGACAGAAATCTTCTACAGACTCAATGACTGACACAAAGTTCACTGGAAAGAAGAGAACTAGGAACACTCGGGATTCACACTGTACCTGGAGCTACCGATTGCCTCTTGATTGGTTTTGTCTCTTAGAAGAGTTGGTACCTTGTATTTGCTGAAAGTATATTACCCTCAGAACACACTAGCAGAAAGCAGTCTCCCTTGTTAACCTGAAGAAACCATGGCAAGAGGCCCTGAGCTGCCTGAAGAGACCAGATACACTTTTCTCCTAATTCTGTACTTCTCTGGAGATAACGGTTCTATCACTGTTTACTTCACTATAACTCACCACAAAAAGAACACATAGTCATAATCTCCATTATAATCTTGGGAAAAAAAACAACAGAAAACATAAATAAATTAAATTAAACCACAATAATCAGTAACTCCCTTTTTTTTTACACAAGGTCCCAAATATTTTTGTCACAACTAGGTAATGTGATATATAACAAGATGGCAATACCTGTCTCCAATTTCAAACATGGTCCCATACAATTTTAGAGTTAGGGCTTGGGACGGACATGGAAATACCCTCAACAGTTCAGAGAAATCCACTGTCGTACTTCAGTGATTTCATCTGGGTTCAAAACTCACCAGTATTTAGACATTTAGTTAACTGTTAATGAAAGACAAGGATCCTAGCAGGGTTGCCTTCACCAGCTGGGAAGTTGGAAGATAAAGAACTCTGGGAGCCATTAAAGGATCAAAGATGAATCTAGGAAGAAAAAGGGACAAAGTTGATACAGGAACTAGTCAGAGGGTATAAAACAATCCTTCTAATCCACACCATGGGCCTGTTTGGAAGCACAGCCCTAAAGATCTTGGGGAGTGAGCAGCCAACAGGGAAACCAGGCATGTCTATCAAAACAATGGTGAAGAAAAGAGTAAATTTGATTATTTAGACTTTCCTAGGGAATAGTAACAAGGAATTGAATATCCTTGAACTCTGAGCAGCTCTCAGTGGACTGTTATACACAGGCTTACAGCCTGTGCCACAATCACAACTCTCATATGCAGCTGACAAAAAATGGTCAAGACTGTTACATTTCCTCTTTGAGTTCAGTGTAACAGTTGGGCCAAAGAGACAGAAGCAAACGTGCTCACTCCTAAGAACTGCCAAGATATCTTTATATAAATTCCTCATATTCAGCTTAGTCCAATCGCTTCATGCACATTCCCAGCTTTAGAAGCCCCTTGGGAATAGCAACCAGCCTGCCATTTATAAAGAGCAAACCCAACCATACATGGTCAGTCAGAAAGACGTACGCATCTCATCTCTGCAGCTCCCCGCAGCAAGACTAAGCAATGAAGAACTGGGCTAACATTCCTGCTGCAGCACTACTGATTTCTATCTCCTGCAGCAAAAGCTTGAATAAGCAACTGGACTTGCTTTCATGCAGGAGCGCTAACTTGTTGATAGCACCACAGCTATATTTAAAGCTCTTTTCCTGAGGCAGCTTTTCTGTATTTTTGACAGTAAAATGGATAGTCTATGAAAAGAGATTTTTGTGCCACTATTTGTTTTCAAATGGTTGGAGAATAATGCAGGGACCACAAAGCAGATTCCATATTCTTTAGACTTCTTTAAAATGACTAAAACTACAGACATACAATTGATGCCCAAAGCAATTTTGAAAGTGCTGGCATTGGAGAAAATGTCTTTTTCTTACAGAGAATCGGTTCTTACATGCTCTTATCTCAAAACATGTGTTTTCCACGTAGTTCTGCTCAACGAAACTTCTTTAAAGCACTCTTCAAATAAGATTTTCTCTGAGAAAGTTGCTGGCATAATGACACCAACAACTTTTCTTTAAACAGTATTAATTTGGAAAATGGCTTTGTGATTATTGTTGCTGCATACGTGACTGCAAAAGTAACTGTGTAGGCAGCAGGTGATAGGAAGGGGTTATTCCCTTCCACTGGGTAAGTGTGTGGCCACATCCAGAACAGTATGTCTGGTTTGGGGCCTCTGGAGATACTGCGGAGACTCCAACAGAGTGCCGATAAGATGGTTAAGGGCCAGTGCAAGTGTCACTGAGGAGAGGCTGGGAGTTTCTTTGAAGCTCAGGAAATGAGTTAGTGTATGGGTAACTAACTACCTTACAGAATAGTATAGAGAAGATGGAGCCAGACTTTTCTCAGAGCTCCACAGCAAAAAAAGGGAAATAGACAACATTCGCAAGATGAAGTAAGAAAAACTCCAACTGAATATAAGGAAAACTGAAAAAAAAATCACCATGACTGTATCTGAACACTGGGCAGGATTGCCCAGAGAGGCTGTGGTGCCTCACTTAGAGATTTTTCAAACCTCAGCAAACTCTGTGCAGTCTATTCTAATTTGGAAGTTAACCCCACTGTGAATGTGGGTTTGGACTACAGACCTCCGGCAGTCCTTTCATCTCTGAATTATTTTACCAGTCTACAGCTGCTTCATAAAGCACACTTTGTTATAAATCAGCATTGTTGCTGAAAAATGCCATTCTTTCCTTCCCTCAGACTCATTTCTTCCCTCATGGTGGCATAAAGCATGTGCTGAATCAAGTTCGGTGACTAACACAAAATCAGTATGTTGGGGGGGGGGGGGGGGAAGGGGGGCGGTTAGAGGGATATTTTCTCCCAACTAGTTTATGAAAAGGGGCGCAAAATACCTGGGCGGA
>Ga0181612_154725_pt1 | contig 12011 bp, 12 predicted proteins | sample HoacroProtozoa21_FD_119630 | JGI IMG/M metagenome (GOLD analysis project Ga0181612, IMG submission 119630) | Hoatzin crop microbial communities from Cojedes, Venezuel. Combined Assembly of Gp0051906, Gp0051904, Gp0051908
AGCTGTCAAGGTTGATTGCAGCCAGTTGATCCGGTGGGATTAGCAAGGATTACCGTGAACGCTCTCTGACCATAAGGAGGGGTTCTCAGACAGGACTGCTTTTGGGACTGCCCAAATGTGGAGTTCTTCTGGCACAGGCTTAGGCACCAGAGTGGGCTGTGGATGTTGGATGCATCTCACCGAGGAAGCTGGGAGGCAACAGGCAAGGCGATAGCTGACACTGTCTCTAAGCATTAAGTTCAGGAAAGACAGATTATCATGTTTCTATGGCCTGTCTAAGTTCATTTCCTGGCCCTGAAGTATTCCTAGTCTCTCTGGAGGGTGGAGCCAGTCATTTGCCCCAGAGCTACCACCAAATAAATCAGCTTTTGAACCTGTGAAGGAAGAGGCTTGACCCTGGGGCTTGCTTCCTCCATCTTCAAGAGAGGACTGGCTCCTCCAGTTCTTCTCTTTCAGCTAGAGGCTTTCCCAAATCTTCTTCCTTGAAGAAGGTTTAGAGAGTGCCCTAAGTGGGAGTCAGCAAAGTCCGTCATGATGTGGAGGTCCCTACAAAGCTTGCTGGGACTCAAGCTATCAGAGGGGAAGGACATTTGGCTTCGCTCATTAGCAGACCTTGAAAACCCCTTATGTCACAGATGTTTAGGTTGAAGGCTACCCTTTAGTTATCTGTACAGCAGTGCTCTGCCCTGCTGCTAGACCTGCCAGATCTGTGGTGCATTGTGCGCTGGTCTGGCCCCAAGTGGAGGTGGTGCTGCAACAGTATTGCTGGTTAGCTGCATCTCCTCCAGTGAGCAATAAGTTCTGGGCCTGCACTAGCTGGACCTCTGTGAGGAAGGATGAGACATGGCAGAGGAGCAGCACACTTTGTCACCACAGCTGGTGACTCCCCATCCATTGAAACTCATCCTGAAGAGCCCAAACCAAACCCCGCGTGGACAGAGCACAGATGCTCTCGGCAGCAGTGTACTTGCCTCTGACTGCAACCCTGGTCTGCGTGCTGCTAGATAAGCCCTGTAAACGAATTCATGCACGTTAACCAGGCCTTCTCTGGGGTGGGTGCCCTCTGAGTGTTTAACCTAGTGCTGTCCCTGCACTGGCTCTGTGTCCTGCACTCTGTTGCCTGCTAAACTCTATCTTGTAACTCTTGTGTTTGAGTGGAGGGATCAATAGTTATCATGCCTGCAGGGAATTATTCCTCTGTTTTGCAGCCATCACACCCCCTCCCTTGGTGGGTGTTTCAGATGATACTGATTTCTCTGATGTACTGTGGGGGAGAAATGAATTCAGTTGCAGAATGCTTTGGCTTCTCCTTCAGAAACTGCTTGTGCAGCGTTGCTGGCAAGTGACTGTTCCTTGAAGAAGCTCCTGGCTTTCCCAAGCCATTTATAGTCAGGTGGGCTTTAAACTGATGTTGTGGCTACACCATGATTGTGCCCTCATCCAGCTTCTGTAACTCAGGGCATCAAAGACTGCTCCTGGGCAGACGCTTGCAACACAGCGGAGTTTGACTTCCTGCTTTTGTCATTTGGTGTTAGGAGTGGTGCTGTTTTTGTGTCAAAAACCTGGATGCTGCTGTGGTTGCCGTTTGCAGACCCTGAGCAGAAAGATTTAAAGGAGGTTGCTGTATTTGCTTTGTGGAGGCTGGTAAGGGGGCTTCTCCGCTGTGTGAGGGCCTGCCTAGGAGGACAGACAAAGGTAGTTGTTCGAGAAAAATAAAAATCGAGCATTGGAGGCTGAGAACCCAAGCAGGAACCAGTAGCTGAGCAGTGGATGTGGGGAGCTGGCCATGAAGGATTCCAGAAATGAAGACAAATAGTCCACAGCTGTTGTGATGGTCAAATACTCCCTGTTTACCCCTCTTGCTGTCAAGCAGGTAGTGGAACTACTTACCTTCCTTGCAAAGAGATCAAAAAAGGAAAGAAAGAAAAAGGAAAAGATATTATAGGTAGTGGAAACTGTGAGTGCTGAAGTCAGGCTGCATCTAGTTCACCTACTTTAATACTATTCATGACTATGAAACAAGGTTTTTTCCTAGGTTAAGGAAAAAGGAGTACCACATGGAGAAATAAGATACCATCTTCCCCTTGTTAACTCCTGCAGGATGAATATAAGCCAGAAAAGGCTTTGTCGGAGGAAGATCTGAAGAATGCAGTTAGTGTGCATCATGCACTGGCATCCAAGGCAACAGACTATGAGAAGAAACCCAATGTCCTCAAGCTTAAAACAGCAGATTGGAGGGTCCTGCTTTTCCAAGCCCAGTAAGTGCTCTCTTCTGATTTGTGCCAGTAGTTGAGGAAAGAAGGCAGTGCTGAAGGAGGGGTAAATTCATGCCTGGACAAGTTAAAGTAGAGGCTTAAGAGGTTCAATCAGTTTATTTGATCAGAAATAAGATTAAATAGTGATTTGATTAGAGTGCACAAGTAGTTCATGAGAAAGAAACATCATGTTTTAAGAGGCGTTTTAATCTAGCTGAGAAAGGCATAACAAGATGCAGCAGCTGGAAGCTGAAGCTGCAGGAAATTCAATTTGGAAACAAGGCACAAACTTTTAACAGTCAGGGTGATTAATCATTGAAACAAATGACCGAGGGCAGTCTTGGATTGTCTGTCTCCTGATGTCATTGGGTCTTAGCCAGATGTCTTTCTAGAAGATATTCTTCAGTCAGAAACAAAGTTACTACCTAATACAAGAATAATTTGATTAAGTTCTTCAGGCTGTGATATCCAGACAGAACAGATGACCTGCCTTTGCTTTCGACATTGAAAACCTATGCATCAGGCTTGGGCGTGAGCCCTTTTCTACTGAGATCCATATGAAAACTCCTAGAGATCTGTGGTGTCCAGCACAGCTGAGACCTTAGGACACTTGTCTGAATCAGGGCATTGGTTGGCTCTGTTGCCTGTGCCACTTGGATTGGATTAGGAAAACGTACGTGCCAGGGTGAGTTATGGACTTACTTATGAGCCAACCTATGACTGAGATACCTGACACTAACTGCTTGCAAAGATAGACCAGGAGACTGAGCGGACTCTGAGACTTGTCTGGTTGTGCTTATTCTCAGTTTTAAAGTGCCATTGAAGGGGTGAAGGGAGGTAGAGGAGGCTGAGTCAACAAGTGCTTAATATGTGTTTCTTCCCCAGGAGCCAAGAAGAAATGCAGACCTGGATCAACAAGATTAACTGTGTGGCTGCTGTCTTCTCTGCACCACCATTTCCAGCGGCAATTGGCTCTCAGAAGAAGTTCAGTCGCCCACTCCTGCCAGCCACCACAACGAAGCTATCTCAGGTGGGCTGTTTTTATATAGAGGGTAGGCAATGGAGATTTCTCTGGCTGGCTGGGGACTGGACAGTGGTCCTTGGCCTTGTTTTGTGGCTGTTGCCCCTAGCATTCCTAGGAGGAGGAGGCTTGCACAGAGCGGTGCTAGCAGGGGAAATCTCTGCTTGTTTCCTGGTGCAGGATATGACGTGGGGGGAGAGAAGGAGCAGACTTGAATATAGTTGTTTTATACTTCTGAAGAAAAGAAATAATCACAAGTGTTCCTAGTATCAGACAGAGAATTTTCATCCCGTGGTTATGGCTCTGCAGAGGACATTTCAAATACTGTCTAACTGGCGTTTTTTTTGAATTTGAGTGTTTATTACCGCTCAGTTCAGAAGAAATGGACATGCTCTTGATCTTTGGCTTTATTGAGGTGATAAAAGGTGAAAGCTGACACATCAGGCAAGCATCAGTTACATTTCTCCCACAATACTTTTCCAGATTCCAACCCTTATCAGCTCAGGGATTTCCTGTGTAATGTACATTTATGAACTGTCTCTCACACAAACGTCTTTGGTCTCCCTGTGTGACCACATAAGCTTTCGGCTGCCATAACATCTTGTGGCAGGGAGGGTCGCCGCTCTACTGATTCTTGCACGAAGAAGACGCCTCCTTCTGCTTGTTTAGGACTGTCTGTGTCTAATGCTTGTGCCCATAGCTCTGTGTACCGTGAGAGCTGTGATGCATGCCTACAATTCGTCCTGCACTGAGAGGAACACGATACTCATTGCGTTAATCAGGTTGACTGAGTGGCAGAGGTGATAGATCCCAATCCTAGGTGTATAATTTATCAGTAACCTCCTGTAGCTTTTAAAGTCATCTATCCAAGCGGCATTACTTCTTAAATGCATTTTTTTGCCATCTTCATAGCTTAGCAACACTTCTTAGAAACCGTTACCTCATAATCTGCATTTCTCTAAGGAGGTGGGTTTTTTGTTGCCCTTGCCTTTTCCCTCTTCATGGTAGTAGCCCTTCTTCTTATGATGTGGTGACCGACTTTCCATCTTCTGTTCTGAGTTAAAGTTTAAAACATGTTTTATATAGAATAATTCGAACTTGTCTCATTCGTGTGGTTTTATCTTTTACTCATACATACCTTTTTAAGAATACTGTATAAGGCTTCAATAGTTTACCCCCAGTCACCAAAAAAAGCTTTTTTACTCATCGGTGTTCTGTGTGATTGTTCCATTTAGCACGTTGTTTCCTAGTCGCATTGTTTCCATTTAATCTGGAAAGGGAAAAAATAGAACACAGCCCTGTGGTTTGTGTCTCAAAGAAGGGGAGACACGAAAAGTGGAATAAGATAAACTGTTTTAGCTAAAGGCAGAAGAATGTTAAGTGTTCAAAGCAGATAAATTCAAAGACAAGTGGAAACATGTCTGCTTTTATCTGTCAGTGTGGAAAAGCTGCCAGCAGGCTGCTTCTCATTCGGCAGACAAAAAAAATATGAATTGTCAAATGCCTGCAATTGCTGTTGAGGATTTTGTGGGCTACATCATGATGGACAGTACTTCTTCAAAGGGCCTTTTCCTGGTCAGGCAGAAGTTGGAATGCAGTGAGAACCTAACATGGTTGAGGGGAAGAGGTTGGACATGACAGGTTGTACAAGATCATTTTACGAAGTTTGGTTTCAGAAGCCCTTCAGTGTCTGATCTTGGTTAGTCCAGCCAAAGAGGGATGTGACAAAGCTATACACAAATGAACAACCAGTCTAGAAAAGATCTTCTAGGGTTTTTTTTTCCCCTTTTTTCTGGGAGTGTATATGCACACATAAAAGCTCCATAGGGCTGCTGCCCTGGAAATTATAAGTGCCAAATTAATAGCTGCTCAAAGACCTCTTGTCATCAGGCTGTAGAACTCACTGCAACAGGATGTCGCTGGGGCCAGGGATTCAGCACAACATAAAGAGTGATTGGGCACTGTTAGAGAGAGCAAGCGGATCCAGTGTAGTTACTAAGAGCAACAAGAATTTTTGGCAGCCAGTAGCGAGTGGTTTGAGCCCTACCATATATAGGTGGAGGCAGATTATCCCACACGTTTCCTTCTGCAGTTTTCTTGCAGAAGGGTTGAAACACAAGATTATCGTCCTCTGTAGAATTTTTCCCCCTTCTGCTCCTTGCCACAGCTCTAGCTCAGCGAGAGGCTCAGTCCCTGGTGTGACTCGCAGTGCGGTGCAGGCATGTTCAAGCTAGGCTTGAAGTGCAAGCTGCACAGCCACACCGCTGGGGAAAACCTACCGGCAGCTACCTGCTTCTCTGAGGCTGGGTGTGTATGTGGGGTCTGAGCTGGATACTGCCGGCTGTTACGACTCTAAGTCACTGAGATTTGTGGGATCCTGTGTATATTTTGGATTTACCTAATTCAAACATAATTTCAGATCCAAACCTAGAATGGCCAGAAGGCCATGCTGCAGGAGCTGGAAACCTTCTGAGCTGAGGGAAGGTTAGCTGACAGATGGACTGGAGGAAGTGAGTGGGCCTGGGATTACGATAAAGGAAGTTGTCTAGAAAGGGGGAGTAGCAGTTCCTCACTCTCTCCAACTGCACAGTGGGATAAAAGCTGGTAACAGCTTAGTAAAATGAAATACCTTTTGCAGATTGGACAGCCCTTCCGCTTCTGGGTGCATTGTATTGTTCTGAACAAATGGAAACTGCAGGCCGAAGAGCGTTCGATAGTGCAGAAATGAAAGGAAGGGCCCTGACTCCCATGTCCTTTCTGTCCTGGAAGGAACTACTTTTACATTGCAAAGACCTGAGACAGGATCTTTGCCTGTCTCTTTCTGCCCTTGGTCTGACTGCATACAACAGCCTTAATTAATTTGCCAAAAAATGTATTAGAGCAGAAGTGTCATGTTGTCAGTAACGCTCTGCAGCAAGCTGCTTCCGTTGCTCGCAGCAAGGCGAGGGATGACAGGTTTGCTATCCTTCCCCATGGCATCTGCTAGCTGCTGAGTTTTTCTGCAAACTTGGCCACTTTGCTTGGGTGCATTTGAGAGAGCTGCTGAGGACAGAGCTCTGGGGTTATAGACCTTATCAATCTAATTAAAATTAGTTAAAGGAAAGAAAGAGAGCAAGAAAAAGAAACTACTTGTTATTGTTGCACAGGGATCTCTATTTTCCTTTGATTATCGAATATTTTAGATTTTGTCACTTAAGTGCCTAATGTGTTTCTGAAGGATGAACAGCTGAAGTCCCATGAAGCTAAGCTGAAGCAGGTCTCCACTGAGCTTGCTGAACATCGCTCGTATCCTCCTGACAAGAAGCTCAAAGGCAAGGAAGTAGATGATTACAAACTGAAGGACCACTATCTGGAGTTTGAGGTGTGTATGGGAAACTTTATTACTTTGAATTTTGGGGTGTGGATGGGGCCGCTGGTCTTATGTTTGAGGTACAGTCTGAAAGTTGTGCGTTTTTTACCTTACTTCGCCAAGGAGTGTGTTCTTGTTAGACAGATATGTCACGGCAATCTCAGAAGCTGGGATGTGGTTGCTCTTTCTGATAAGGACTTCCTGTGACTTTAGCCATGAATTTAGCTCCTCGTATGTAAAATGGAGGATCAAAATGTGACCCTCTGTCCCTGCTTTGAAGAGATGATGACGTCTTCAGGCAGGAACTGTCTTGTGTTGCAAGACTATGTGTTGCCTAGTGTGTTGTCATTATGGAATGACTGTATTCTGCAGTAATGGAGATCGTGATAATTGTCTTCCATTGGTATGTTCTGAAGGAACTGCTCTTCTAACATTATTGTCATAGGCATGCCTCAGAGCCATCTGTGTTGTGTACCAGTGAGCTAGATGTCAGGACGAGCAGGAAAAGGGTAGAATGAAAGATCACAGGAGTGAGCGATGCAACTTAGGCAGCTGCATTAGGAGATTGTTCTGAGTGTCTGACAGCAGCTTTTATCCATCATGTGTCTGCCATATTGTAGGGCTCTGAGTGAGGGCACTGGCAACAGAGCAGATGCCTGTTATTTTTCATGGCTGCATCTGTTACCTTTTTCCCCCCAGAACCGCAAATCAATGTTGCCTTGGGTCTGAAAGGATCCTACTCTAGACAGTCATTGCCTGGCAAGGAAAATCCATAGTCTGAAGAAGAGAAAGAGGAAGTAAGACAAAAGTCAGAGAGACCACCACAGCAGATGCTGGAGGCAACACAAGCCTCCAGAACTGAAGTAATGCTTCTGGCATGTGTTACATGAGTTTCTTTTGGAGGAGCTCTTTTTACTGCTGGGCATAACTGGTTGTGTACTTTTGCAGAAGATTGTAACTGCTGTGTTGGTTTTGACTGCGTTGTAGCTCTGGGCTGCAAAGCATATGGTGAGCTGGAGGTGTTTTGCATTGATTTTTGGCTACTATTTTGTATAGGGAACATAGTTAGCCAGTTTGTTCTTCCACATCCCACATACCTGAAATGATCTGACCAATAATCAAATGAGGAAGTGGTGGACAGAGCTGTCAAGCAAAGTGTACACAATGATGTAAACAGGAGAGACTACATAATCAATAAAACAGGGCTGAAGTGAGGTGATAGCTCACATGACTGGGGTGTTGCCGTGAATGGATACAGGCTTCTTAGAAAGAAGAGTCAGGGATGGCAAGGAGAGGGAGTCACCCTTTATGTGAGTGAGTAGCAGGCACACACAAAACTTTGCTGAAGGAAAACGTTGCTGAGCCAGCTGAGAGCTTGTGAGTCAGGATTAGTGGGCGTGCCAAGATGGGTGTCATTGTGGTGGCTGTCTGCTAGGCCTTTTTCAAAAAACTGGAAGAAACGTTGTGTTTGCAGGCCCTGATCTTCATGGGGAACTTCAGCCACCACTATATTTGCTGGAGGGACAACACAGCAGGGCACAAGCTATCCAGGATGTTTCTGGAATGCATTGACAACAACTTCCTAACACAAGTGACCAAGGAGCAGACAAGGAGAGGCACTTTGCTGGACCTGTCACTTATAAACTAGGAGACACTGGTTGGGGGGCATGAAGGTCAGGGGCAACCATGTCAGCGGTGCACGAGATGTTGGACTTTGTGATCCTGAAAGGAGAGTTCAAAGTAAAAGGAAGGACCACAACCCTGGACTTCAGGAGAACTGGCTTTGGCCTGTTCAGGCATCTGCCTGGAAGAATCCCATGAGATACAGTCTTGGGGGAAGAGAGCTTTGGGAGAGCTGGTAACTTTTTAAAGATCACCTTCTTTAAGCTCAGGAATGGTTCACCCTGACAAGCAAGAAACCAAGCAAAGGTGGCTAATGCCTTCATGGATGAACAAGTTGCTCTTGGCAAAACTCCACCATCAAAATGAAGCATGCAGGAGGTAGAAGCAGTGGCAGGTGACACAGGAGAAATAGAGATACTGTCCAAGCATGTAGGATGGCGTTTAGGAAAGTCAAAGCCCACGTGGAGTTGACTCTGGCAAAAGATATGAAGGGCAAGAAGAAAGATTTCTACAGGTATGTTGGCAGCAGGACAGCTATGGAAAATACGGGCCCCAACAGGGACCCATAATGGAGCAGGGGGCGTGGTCGCAAAGAATAGGGAAAGGCCAGAGTACTCAATGTCTTCTTTGTCTAAGGTCTCCTCTGGTAAGACCAGCCTTCAGCAGTCACATGAGCCCTGTGAGAAAATCTGGAGCGAGGAAGACTTGCCCGTGGTGAAGGATGGTGATAAAGTTAGGGACTATTTAAAATGGGCGTACGCAAGTCCGTGGGATCTGATGGGATGCACCCATGAGTGCTGAGGGAGCTGGATGATGACATTGCAAAGCCACCCTCAATTACCTGTGAAAGGTGATAGTGATCAGGGGAGGTCCCTGAGCACTGGAGGAAAGCAAATGTCATTCATGTCTTCAAGAAAGGCAAGGAGGAAGGTCCAGGTAAGTAAAGGCTGGTCACCTGTTTCTCCATCTGTGGGAAAGTGGTGGAGCAAACTCTCCTGGAAATCACTTCTGAACATGTTAAAGACAAGAAGGTGACTGTGAGTAATCAGCATGGCTTGATGAAGGGGGCATCATACCTGACCAACATGATAGCCTTTTACCATGAGATATCTGGTGTGATGGGTGAGGGGAGAGCAGTGGATGTTGTTTGTTCTTGACTTTAACAAGGATTTTGATATTGTCTCATCTGACATCCTCACAGACAAGCTGATAAAGTGTGGACTAGGAAATTTACACTAAGGTGGTTTGGAAACTGGCTGAACAATTGAGATCAAAGGGTTGTGATCAATGGCACAATGTCTATTTTGAACACAGCACTAGGGTGTACAGAGTAAGCCACACACTTTCACTCTGTAGGGAGTCGTGTACAGCTTAGGAGAGCAAAGAGTTTCTTGGCTTTGGGTCCTTGACACAAAGATTGTTTTCTATCACTTCTAGAAGCATGATGAGTTAGGATGAAATGTAGGCTGCAGTGTTAGATGATTGTAGAAAGATTGATGGAGAAAGAGGTTGTTGTGTGTTTTTTCTGTTTTCTGTTAATTTTGTCATGGCGGTCTTTAAAGAAATATTCCTCAGGTACCTCAGTACAAAGTAGAACCAGTACAGCCCAGGAAACAAAAGATGTCTTCTTCCCTAGTGAGAGCTTTGAACAGCAACTGAACTATGCAGTTCAGATATGTGATCGGCACTGCAGGAATGCCTGGCAAGTGGTGGCACTAACTTCAGTTGTGTGCGGGAGATGGTGATTCAAGGTGCTGCTATGCAATTGTGTGTTACCTTCACACTTGGCACAGATTTCACAGGCCATGCCGAACTATCAGTAGGCAGGAAAAATAATAAAAAAAAAGAACAGGTAAGCTATATGAAAATCCTGAATGGAAACTTTCCCCCCGTTTTGGGGGTTCCTCACCTTCCCTTCAGAACAAAGTCCTGTCAGGGTCAGGCAGGTCCTGTCAGGTCACCAGACAGACCTTGCTGCATGGGGTCAAAGCGAAAGGGCAAGAGGCAGATGAGGCAGTATTTTGTGCTTCGCTCTTGCAGGCTGAGCCTGCAGACCAGATCTTGTATCCATGTACAAAGGGCCATGCTGATACATCTCCAGAAACACACCAGAAGGGTCTGTGAGTCCCAGGGGAAGCAGCATAGTCCCTTAGGAAGGAAGAAGCCACATTCCTTTTCTGTAGGCCCTTAATGCCTTTTTGTTCATCCACCGGCATTCACTTTGTTCTTATTCCTGATGAAAGACAGGTGAGATGGTGTTTCCTTCTGAGGGGAGGCGAGCCAGGAGTTGCCTGGTCCTTGTTCAGGGATGCAGCCAGGATGGTTTCTTCTTGCTGGTGTCTTTGCTTATAGACGTCAAGGAAAGAATGTCTCCTCTTTGCTTGTTCTCTGAGGAGGTACTGCTGCAGGTGGTGGTTGCTCATTGCAGCAAATTTATGGTTTGAAAGAGATCTTTTGAGTGCTGTCAGGTGAGAGGTGAAGCCAGAAATTTGATGGGTGGCTACCTCATCTCCTCCTTATTATGTGTATTTAGTCTTCAGAGATAATGTTGCAAAAGCTTTTGAATGGTTTTAACTTTCATGTTTTTCACTTTCTTGACAGAATTTTCCAGATTACTTTCTTTTAAGGAAGAATTTCCACCGGCTTTAATACCTAGCTGCAAATGTCAGATCACTGAAAGAGCGAATATGTTGCAGTTGAAATCAAAATAGAAACTTCCAAATGCATTGCCTAATTGCGATAGAAATCATGGGCCCACAAAGTCCAGGGCAAAATGGCCATTGGCAGACATGCAGGGCAGAAGCTGGTCCTGGATTTCCATTCTGATTGCCAGGTCTTCTAACCCTGATGATGTTTACTGGAACAACAGAAGCAGAAGTCTGTATGGCAGTGAAGTCCCTCTCTCCTTTGATGAATATTACACTGATCCCACGATTTAGAGCATTGGCTTGGCTTTTGTTTTGCAGAGGTGTCCCGTTTGTTGTGTGATGAATCATTCATCAGCCCAGTGCACCACCGTCAGTGTTCTGCTTGCTGTGTCTCCATTTCCTTTTTTACTGAAGGACACATCTTACCCGCTTCATGTGTTTGTCTCTCGCATTGTGGAGCTGGAACTCCAGATACGGAATGGATAAGAGTGCTTTTTGATTTAATTTTTAGGTGGATTCTTTTATGATTCTCCTCTATGAGGCTTTGTTTATTCAAAGGACTCTTTGGAAACCCAGTCACATTCTGCCTTTTCTTTTTTTTCCTTTATATTCCACACTTCAAAGCAGTTACCAACCTTTTTGCCTTCCTGCCCTCAAATAAGTGTTATTATCAGAACTTTATTATTTTATTATAAATGGGAAGAATTTTTCCTAAACACTTTTTCCTCTGTCAGGAACACAATAGTTTGGCATGGGGTAAATATACATTAACAATCAGTACAGATGTCTACGTCCTCCTTCCCTGGCCCCCAGCCCACTGAGATCACCTTAATTCCAGTGCCTGCACCATGTCTTCAGTGGATGTGCCATGGGCAGGTTATTAAACAAATCCTAGGAGCTGGATTGCTCTATTCTCAGGACTTCCTGCCCCAGCTTCTGTTTTTGAGGCTCTGCAGGGATCTTCTATTAACATACCCTCATTTTGTTCGTTGCTGAGATGTTCTGTGCAGAAAGATAGTGTGCAAGATGTTCCTGTTGGAGAGGGAAAGCTCCTCTCCAGACAAGGAACAGAACAAGTGGGCACAATAAAGTGAACTTTTTCCAGATAAAAAATA
>Ga0181612_166122_pt1 | contig 12011 bp, 14 predicted proteins | sample HoacroProtozoa21_FD_119630 | JGI IMG/M metagenome (GOLD analysis project Ga0181612, IMG submission 119630) | Hoatzin crop microbial communities from Cojedes, Venezuel. Combined Assembly of Gp0051906, Gp0051904, Gp0051908
AGCAGTGAGAACCTAGCAAGGAGGCGGGACAGTGCCCGTGGTGGCAGCCCTGCCTGTGGCTGTGGCCGCTGTGAAGGACAGCCAGCACTTCCGAGGTGGCGAGAAGGAGCAGGGGCAAATCCGGAGTCCAACCTTCTTTGCAACTGTGGTGACCAATGTTGAGGGTGGCCGTGCTGTCCACCACCAGCTCCAGGCGGCGTCCTCGGAGCAGGCTGCGCCGCTCCAGCTCTCAGCTGAGTTTGGTGGGATTTCACCAAAAATTACAGACAGTGTTTGTGAGCTCTTGGAAGAGACGCCCAGGTGGGACGGGGGTGTGTTTGTCTGTCCGCTGCTGCTGCGACCACCGGGCCCTGCAGCTCCGGGTGGGCGAGCGCGCCCTGCGCAGCCTGGCTGTGGGTGGGGGGCCAGGGGACCTGTACCGAGGTCTCTAGCGCGGTGGGCAAGCCCCACCCTCGTAGGGGCGAGGGTGCTGCCGCCTCTGGTCTGCAAACTAGCACTCCCTGAGCTTGGATGAGCTGGGCTTTAGTCCCCGACTGACACCAGCCCTTATACTGTATGGACTGCAGCTGCGCAACGTGTGACCACTGTGCTCGTCTGGGCACTCGGGGCACCGCAGGAGAGTAGCGGGGTGCTCGTTTTGGGGGTCAAGGTGGCAGAACTGACTGCAATGGGTCTGCCACGTTTGTGAGCCCAATGGCCAGGCACTTCGACTGGGGGCAAGACCGTTGCCGCAGCTCTGCAGCCGAGGAAGTGTGCTGGGGAGCTGCAGGCCCTGACCACCGCCTGGCAGTGGGAGCTGACACTTGCGTGGCCCCTTCGGCAACGGCATGGCAGGAGAAGGTGGGAGTCAGGCTGTGGTGCCTCGCACGGGGTACCTGGCCCAAGGGCTGGCTACCCCCATGTCTCTGGGGAGAGGGTTGCCAGCTCCCTAACGTGATGTCACTGCCATCCCCCAGGCTTGTGCCAGCTTTTTATGAAACCTCAGAAACATGGAGGTTTTCATCAGACGGGCCCCTGTTACCGGGTTTTGGGGATGATACATGTTTCATCTGGAAACACAACATTAAGATGATGGTTTTCCTCCTGCAGTTGTACTTTAAGGTCTACAGACGGATGTGCTTGCTTCACTTCAGCAGTCAAGGTGTAGCGTGGAAGATGCTCTTGTGCAGCTATCGCTGCTGGCTTTGAAATCAGAGTTAAGCCAGAGGAGCCAGGGCGGCCAGCTGGGATAACTGCAGCACGCCATCCTCTGCAAAGCCGTTCTGCATGACTGCTGCGTACCAGAGCCGCCACAACGCTGCTGTCAGACCTGGCAGCACTGGCTGTGGGGGCTGCCCCATTGACCAGCGTGGGAAGGCAGGGCACCCTTCAGCGAGCTGGCACTGAGCTGTGGGGCAGGTCAGTGGTGGGGAGAGAGCAGCAGCCAGCGCAGCTCAGGGCACTTTGCTGGGAATAGCTGATGCTGTAACGAACAACCGCAGCTTTCTCAGCCTTCCCACATGTCCCACATGAATATTACCAGCTATTCCCCTGCTGTGGTTCGAGCTGCGACATGCTGTGTCGCTAAACAAGGTGTTTTCAGTGCGTTTTCACTGTGAAACAAAACCCAGTGACCAGAGGCTGGACAGAGGGTGAGAGCTTTGCACAGATCAGATAGCGGCAGAGGTGGCAACAGGAGCTAAAGCCAGCGGAAGCCACAGGTGAAAACCACAGAAGAGGAAAAAAGTTTCTAAATGGGATGCATCGTGCAGAGTAGTTTGAAGCACCTGGCAGGATCTCTGGCCAAGCTGGTAGAGGCGCTTACCCCTCTGGGTGGTAGAAGTCGGCATCCCCTTCCCTCAGGCGGCGCTGAACACCAGCCACGTGGTGTGGTTGTACTCCTCGCCCGGCTGGAGCAGGGTGCTGGGGAAGTGGGGCTGGGGAGAGGCAGCAGCACGTCAACGACTGTGAGAGCACACCGCGGGACCAGAAAGGGTCGTGAGGGCACAGCCGCGTCCCCTCAGCCCGCCCGGGCCAGCCTCTCACGGCTCCTCGGGCACTTCCAGCAGCAGTGCTTAACCGCCCGTTGCATGCTGAGTGGACGAGTCCTACCCCTGACCGAACCCAAGGACGAGGTAAGGGCCCCTTGGGGTCTGCTGCTTGGGAAGCTGGGCCACGTGGGGCCGGTCCCCGTTGCGCTAGCTGACCCCTGCCTAAGGCCACAGGGTGCTGTGACCTGTGCCTGCCTTGGTTCTGGTGTCTACAAAGCCTCCCCTCACCAAATGGACTCTGTTCGTATATTTAACACCCCAGAGATATGGGTGGTGGTGGTGGCATGGTCTCCTGCCACAGGACCCAAGCAGCTCCCAGGGGTGAGGGAACAATTCACCTTGTTGACAGCGTCAGGCCAGTTCTGGGTTTCCAGGCAGAAAGCTGAGTGCTTGGGGTACGCGGTGCTGCCTTTGCCCTTCAGGGAGCCATCCAGGTTGTTCCCGGTGTAAAACTGGATGCCAGGCTGGGTGGTGTGAACCTCCATGGCCCTGCCGGTAGGCGGGTGGCGAGCCCTGGGGAGATGCCGGTGGAGTATGCCAAGGGGCTGGCCGAATGGGCGCCCAGTCGCTCCAGGGCTGGGGGAACCGTGGCAGGGTCCCAGCCTACCTGGCCGCCAAGCGTCGAGCCTGCACCTGCTGCAGGCAGAAGTTGTGGTCAAAGCCATCCAGGCAAAACTTCTGCAAGTGCTTCCCCAGCTCCACGGGCTGCCGGAGATCGAAGCCAGTGCCCTGCACGGCAGCCACCTCCCCTGGGCAAGGAGAACAGCAGTGTCAGCCTCCCACCCACACGCCAGCAAACACCCACGGTGCTGGCCCCTGCGCAGGCCTGAGATTCCTCGCTTTGGTGAGCCGAGGGTTTTAAGCTGTTTGTGACCCTTGTCTCACTGCGGTGCTCCGGTTTGAGCAAGTGTGCCTTGCGGCCACAGTGACTTAGGCTGGGACACTGCCACCTTGTCCACCAGCAGAGCTTTGGCAGCCCCTGGGGACACTGCTGTGCTTAGCTGGGACAAAGCAAAGCCAAGGAGCCAGAAAACAAGAGGGGGGGCTTGTATATGTAACTATACAAGCTAATTAATGTTAAACCAAGACTTATTAGCTATTAATATGTAAATATGCATAAGATTTATATACATATACTCTCTCTAAAATAAATTAACCCCCCCACATCTCCAGACAAACATCCGTGAGATGGCCCACGAAGGTGGCACATCTGCTGGGATGGTGAATATGGGCTGTATACTGGGACCAGTACTCTTCTGCCCCAGGGCATTTTTTCAGGAAAAAAAAGTTCAAGACCATAAAACCAGCATTTTCTCTCAAGTCTTTTTTTAAGGCCCAATGTGGGCATGCAGCATCCTGTGATAAAGCTCTTGCAGTGAGAACAGCGCGAAGACACTAAACACAGTGCAAAACACAGCCATCCCAACCCAGCGGCAAGAGGTTTTGCACGGGGGAGGTGACACAGGAAGGGCAGGGGAAAGGGTTTTTCCCTAAAGTGACGTTTTTCTGCCCCTTTGTAAAGGGAGAGGTTTCCAAGGGTCAGCAGGCAGCTGCCAGTGTTGGTAGCTGGCAGTGTGCGGGCATCCCGGCCCCACTGCCAGCCCCATGCGCTGTGCTCTGCTCGCTGCAGTCGCACCCAGCTCGGCTGCAGCTCTGCACCAGTTCTGCTCTGCAAACCTTGAGAAACATCAGTCTCCACCTGACAAACAGCACATTTCTGTGGCTTCTGATCCTATCTACAAGGAGCACTCTTACTGAATTAAGCTGTGGGGTGAAAAACATCTTGAAAAAAAAATAAAGCATTTTCATTTAGGCACTTACGTAAAATACAGAAGCCGTTGCATGCAAGGGCTCTTCATCCCAGGACTAAGGCTATGCACAGTTTTGTCAACTTCAAAGGCTACATTTACCCAAGACACCAAGAGGGAACTGCAAAAGGCAGGGGCAGCAAGCTGGCCACAATTAAGATGTGAAACAGCATGAGGTGAAAGCAGCAGGGAGAAGCAGGGCAGTGGGTTTGGTACAGCCTTAAGCCTTCCCTGGCTCGAGCCCAGGCAGGACACGCCAAGCTGAACAAAAGCTGCCTGCGCTGGGAGACCCGCTCCTCCAGGTGCAAGCCGATGCATGCACGCACAGCGGTTTTGGTTCATGAACACAGACGTAACTCTCGTTTTAGCAGATACCAGAGCTAAAAAGCTTTCTTGCGTTTTTTCTTTTGCTTTTTAAAGCCTCTCTTCCTCTCCCTCCCAAAATCAGGAGGTGCACGCTGTAAAGCAGCCCTGCAAGAGCATCAGGGAAACGAGCTCTTCCATTTCCAGCAGACCTTTGCGAGACTACGCTTACCAGAAACCACCCCACAGGCTCACGCAGCCCTTGGGCACACATCCCACCCCACACCCAGTTTCTCTTCCGTTGATGCTAGCTGCGCCCAGGAGCACAGCCTTCCCGGCATTTATGCCCCAGACCGGCTGCTTGGTGCTCCCGTCACTACTCTGTCCTCCGGAGACCTCTGGCGTGGCATGGCACTGTCCCCCAGCCTCGCCTGCCATGCCTCAGCATCCGCGCTCCGATGGCCTCCGTTCCTCTAAGCCGGCCAGGCTGGATGAGAAGCCATCATTTAGGAGCAAGTCTAGAAGTCCGCTTTTCTGATTATTTTAATCTATTTTAGATTTTTAAGAAATTAAGCCAAATGTAGCTCTTTTTTTATTTAATAATGCTTTTCGTTCTTAAAAACAGTAAAACTTGGTTATCAGATTCATTTTGCAGTTAGATCAACTCTTAGTGCAGCTCAGCACGGTCACTCGTGCCAAATGCAAAATGGGTGTTGGAGCAGCGCGGTGGGAGGGTTGGAGTCAAGCCACCCAAAGCACGGTGCCCCCTTGTCAGCAGTGTGACCATTGCTGAGTGCATACGTTCAGCGCTGGCTCACCTGAGGGTACAGGGAACGTGTACCCTGTCCCAGCTTGTTCAGATTATTTAACTCAGCGTCTTGATCATTTATGGGGAGGAACAGAGTGGAAGAGGGGGGAAGAGAACTAGAAAGCCCTGTTTTCTCCTTTTTACCCTGAATCAAGACTGGGTGCAAGAGGCTGCCAGCTCATTTCTCCATGCTGAGGCTGGAGACAGCAGCAATACCACCTTTGTTTAGTTAACCTGCTTAGCACGCAAAACATGCTATTTTCCTTAACTGGTTTTCCTCTTTTAGCCACGCAGGACATTAAAGACAGGAAAGAAAAGTGTTAGTTTTGTGTCTTCAGCCTCCCAGTCAGTAGCGCCAGCTCTCCCATCCCGAAGAGGGGACTGATGGCTCAGTTCTTGCAGGGAAGGACAATGCCGGGTTCCTGACCACAAGAGATCTCAGCAGCTCTAGAGCTTAGTGCTGGGCCTGGGAGCTGCCCTCCAGATCAGGGAGTCTGACCAAGTCCTGGTGTGCCGTCACATTTACTGACAGCAGCCCTGTGCCTGGAGCAAGCTGCTTGCATCTCCCACATTTTACTGAGGCTTAAGAAACTCATTCTCCTGCTTTCTGTGGACTTTGAGCATGGGCTGATCTTAGGGAAACAAGATCTGTGGAAGTAAGACCTTGACGTCACGTGGAAAATCCCAGCAGAGAAGTATGATAAAGCTGAACACTGCTGGAGGAAGCAAAGCAGGCAAACCTCAGACCAATCCCAGCTCTCAAAGAGCTGTGTGACCCTCTCTGGTGGCTCCACTGGCCCTGGGAACAATGGATTGGCCTGCAGGGAAATGCTGGCCAAACAGGTCTGGAGGGACAAGTTTTGTTCCTGTGTCGTAGGTAGTTTGTCTCTTGGATGGACTCCTTGGATCCACGTTGCAGCCTTGTGTCCTGCTTCCCTCTGGCCCCATCTCTGGCTGCTGCCGCCTGGGACGGCCCCTGGCCCACCCTATCCCTGGGTCTGGAGCTGGCGATGCACCCTGTTTACTAGCACCTGGCTCTGCCCACTCAGGTGCTGTGGGACTGTCCCCACAGCTGAGAGCCCCGCTGTGCCTGGGGTCCCCCAGGTCCCGGTGTGTCCCCCCTTGCCAGGCAGTGCTGTTCCCCAATACCCACAAACACTCTGGATCACTCTGGATCACTCTGTACAACCATCCCCGCTGTGGGCCGTGGGCGTCACACCACCCACCTGTAGGGATCTTGGTGTCATCCACAGGCAGGTAGGAATCTGCTTCTATAGAAATCTCGTGGTCGTAGATATCCCGTGAGCCCTGCAGAAGGATGGGAAATATCGGAATTCCTGCTGCGGCCCTTCCACCCTTCGAGCAGCACTCCACTCGGGGAGTGACTGCTCCTGGGTGTGCTACCACTGGCTGATCTGGTAGTGCCTGGGGGGACCTCCTGGCTGTCATCCCACCTTGATCCTGGGCACAGGACAAAGGTACCAGCACAGGCAAAAACCTGCATGGGACCTGGGAGCTGTAATCCTGCAGGCCTGAGACTACCAGTCTGAACTTGTGCCTCACCAAGCACTACCACCCTGCAGATCGACTGGCCAAAACACACTGGTTGCTGAGCATACAGTGGCAGGCAAAAGGGGAGAGAAGTGGAAGCGCAACCCTTCCTCCTGGCTCATCTCCTGTAGCGCAGGGAGTTGCACTCCTCTTCCTCTCCTGCAGCCTCGGGGATGCTGGCAGGGAACCTGGTGGGCTGGAAGGGGAGCAGGATCACAGCTGAGCCTGCACATCACTGTCTAATCTGAGCAGCATTTTCATGCCCAGAAGTCTCCCGTTCCTCTGGAAAAACGCCTCAGCTGCACGCTGTAGGTGTTGATATTACTGTACCGCTGGGAGGACAAGCAGAGGGCAAACTAACTGTACAGCCGTTCTCAGGGCAGCAGCCTGAGCAGACCTTCTGCATGGAGGGGCTGGGATGTCTCTCACTAACGCTTCTAAGGGTCTTTGTCTCACCTCCAAGTGTGACCACACTGTCCCATCCTATTGCTCTGCCCAGCAACATTTTGTTTCCCAGATCCTTCTCCTCCAAGCCCAGTTACATACAGGGTGAGACTAAAATGCAGCTGTGACACCGTGCCCGTCTAGTTGGCAGGACCCTGGGCTGGTGGGTGGGAGCCCTCTGCACATTGCTACTGCCCTGCTCTGCAACCCTGGCTGCCTCACATCCCCTTTCCATGCTGTTTCTTCCCATTTTGACCCGTGTATTTCAGTGCTGCACTGACTCTGGCTGGCACTACAGGCCCTGATCTCAGCTGCACCATCCATGCAAGAGTTCAGTATGTTGTCTCAGAAGCGCCAACAGAAGACAGATGAGAAATGCCAGCCCATCACTAGGGCATGCCAGTTCTGCACCTCCTCTGTAATCTTCCCAAGGGACCAGGAGAGGCTGAATTCCCCAGTTACACATAAAAGGAGAGTTAGTACTCATGATGGGATGTCTGTTCGCAACGCACTGGGAGAATGCATCCTCAGTTCGGGACTACGTGATTCAGTCCTGCCCCAGCTTGCAGGCTGCATGCAGCCCATGACGCATAGAGACAACCCCCATCACTGCATCCTTAGAAGCGTGCTGTGTCCCCAGAGCAGCATGTTGGTCCCAATGATCCCACGTGAAACCCATGGATCATCCCATGGCTCCCCAGGCTTTCTTCCCCTGCAGTGTCCCTCCACGGGGTTCATCTCCCCATGCTCACCTGTCCCGCGAGGTTGAAGTAGGCATGGTTTGTCAGGTTGATGGGTGTGGTCTTGCTGGTCTGGGCTCGATAGTTGACGGCCAGCTCCCCGCCGCTGAGCGTGTAGGTCACCCAGACTTTCAGGTCACCAGGGTAGCCTTCCTCACCATCAGGGCTGATCCGGAAGAAGCAGACTCCATTCGGGAGGACCTGGGGGCTCCAGAGTACCTGCAAGGAGCATGCCATTCATGGCACAGTCATAGGAAACGTGGTGCCCGGCTCCCCTGCCCCAGGCTGGGCTGAACCCAGGGACAAAAGGCACTTAAGGAATGATGCACTAAAACAAAGGCTTTTTCATTCATCTTTCCTGCTCTTACTCCTAGAAGGAAAAAAAAAAAAAAAGCCCAAACTATCTTTTTCTCCTCATGAAAGACTAAAAAACAATATCCCCTTGTTGAAAAAGGGACGTGGGAGAAAACACAGGCACCAGTCTGCTTTTGGTCAGCCAGGGCCAGCAGCTTTCCAACGAGCAGCCGAACAAACAAGGCAGTTTGCTCTGATGGGAGTCTGCCCCAGTCTGTGTTACTTCATGCCTAAGAGGGTCCATGCATTTGATTTTTGCCCTGCAGCTGGACTTACTCCCCCTCCCATGGATCTCTCGGTGTGCAACATCACTTCAACAAGCTGCTGCCCTTCCCTCAGCTAGCTCAGGGCTGGCTTCTAGGACAATGTAAATATACACTGGGACCTTCCACTTAGGGGCTGGGGCTGGGTTAAACAGTACCAGATATATTGCCAGATACATCCACACATCAGCGCTGATCCAGAGAACTGGGACCTCTCCATTTCTTGCCCCTGCCAGAGACCAAGGTTCTGCTCGGAGCCGAACCTGCTGGCGAGCGAAGCAAGCCAGCACACTGTAAATTTAGCTGCCCAGACAGCCTGTTTGACCCTGGCCGTGGATCTGATGCTAAGCAGATGTCTCAACCCCTTGCAGGATGGATGTATGACGAGGCGAGGCACCTAGTCTCTGGAGTTTTGCATCTACCTAAGCAATAGCTCCTATTTAACCACAGGACAGATGTAGGGGCAAGGGCCAGACAATGCTTTTGAGATGACCTGTTTCATGTCCTATGCAGAGATCACAAACTCGGGGCACTCATCAAAAGCCAGTATTTTCACCAAACATGGGAACTGAGGGTGCCAAATGGGATAAACAGGCTGCAGAGCAGGTCCCCCTGCACCAAGTGCAGATCCACTGCAGCTCCCATTGCTGTGGGACCCGGTGGTTTTGTATATGAGTCTCTATTTGAGTTCTTAGAAGAAAAAGCTAGTAAAGGCCAGTAAGTACACAGATATCACTACTTTTTAAAGTGAAGAGGGTTATTTTCTGAATTCCCCCAGTCCCCCAGCAGTGTGGTCAGATATTGTGGCAACAGAAGTGCAGCTGCAAGCTTCCTTGTTATCAGACCACACACTGACTGCAGCACTGAGGTCTGCAAGACCAGGGAAAACGACAAGATGACCAAGATAGTCACAGCCAAGAGCCAGCATATCTTGTTTTTGTTAGGGCTGACCACAGGTCTCTGTGCAATGACTACTACCCAGCTGGAGGGGGTCTGGAGCAGGTGCCCAAGGTGCCCATGGGCTGGAGGACATAAAGACCAGGCTGGGAGGTGTCGCTTCCTTGTTCCCACCAAGCTGGTGTGCCATTAGCAAGCAAGGGGAAGAGGCAGGGGAAGAGACCATGTTCCCTGTCTGCAGGAGACAGCCTGGAAGCCCCGGGTGCAAAGGAGTGCATGTTTTCAGCTCCAGCTCACAGTGGGTTGGGGTGTATAAAGAAACTTTAAACTAAATTGTCCTCTTTGTGTGTACAACAGCCAAGTCACCCCAGTAGTCCCTTTTTTCTAAGGCTTCTGAGGAACATTTGAATCCGATCGATGCTGGTTCACACTGTGCTGCCCACAAGCGAGCTTTTTTCCAGGCACTCTGACTTTTGCCCCGTCAGCCTGGATGTCCTTTCATGGAACAAAACATTAACCCAGGAAAGCAGCTGCACCAGCACATTCACATGACTTCCTCTGGGGAAATATTGGATCAGCTACTTGCTGGTTACAAATACAGTTGATTCGACAAAGCCCAAGGCTTCAGGAAAGCAGAGACTTCTGAGCCTGCTATGCAATCAGCAGGGTTATCATCAAGACTTTCAAGAGAGGAGATGCTCTGCTGCCCTTGCCTCTTGTAGCACATGGATGGTGTCTGCACTTCAGCAGCAGCTCTTGGGAGAAGATACGAAGGGTTCAGTGTTCTGGGGCCAGGGGAAGTTTATTTTATCTTCGGAGGTCACAGGAAGAGGCTGAGGAGGGAACACATTGATGCTGGGGCGTTTTGCAGGCCTGATCTAGTCATCCGCTGCTGTGAGTCAGAGCTAGAGCCCCGGGGTGGGCTGTCACTGGGACAAAAGCGGCACCAAAGGGGGTCATGCAATGACCACACTGAACCCACAGCACCACCTTGCTCTCCCCATGCTTGGGAGAGCTGGCAAAAGCAACCAGGAATGATATTCAGTTTCTGCAAACCCAGGAACTTCTGGCTCTGGGAGGAGCTAGGGGCAGGTAACAGCCTCAAATCCAAAAGCGCAAAGGAGTCTGCACAGATCACTGTTTCACAGGAAACTTTTTTAGGGTACTGGGACAACCACAGCACCCATGCAGGGGGGGTGTGGCTGGTGCCTTGGGTTCTTCCACCATGCACAAGGCTGGGTCCTCACAACCATGTCCCAACCAAGGCTCTGCAGGAGCAGCCCCTCGCCCCAGGACAACCCTGTCAGAATTGGGCTCACGAGGCCTCAGGGCTGCAGTACCGCAGAGAAAGCACAGCAACCCTCTGCATGGCATCCAAGGATGACACAGGTGAGGCCTGCTAAGCCACCTGGGCAAAGACAAGCCGACCCAGCAGCTCACAGAGCCTCATTTCCCCCCCATTCCTGCATTCACAGCACTTTCTGGGAGCTGATTCAACTCAGTAATGACCAGAATACCCTACAGACATCATATTCTCTTGCCACAGCCCCTGTGCGCCAGAGGACACCAGGACCCACCAGCCTGATTTTCACCTTGTCAAATCCCTTGGCTCCTCCGTGCAGGCTGTTGGGCCCGTTGTTGAGGAACAGCTGATACTCCTTCCCATCCACAGTGAACCTCCCCTTCGCAATCCTGTTGGCAACGCGCCCCACGACAGCGCCGAAGAAGGGGTGCTTCCTCGTGTATCCTGGCCAAAAAGCAGTGCGCGGTTAAACGGAAGGACTGGGAATGGATGGGTGGTCTCCAGGCATGCTTGCACACACAGAGGTGTCTCTCTCTGGTCCCTGCCAGTATTGCATAGGTGACTGCAGTCCGGTGTTCCACAGGACGCACAGCCCACCGGTCACATGCATCTCTGTTTAAAACAGCCTGACGGCATCTTGTATTCTCCGCAGATCTGCAGAAAAGCCCTCTGTCACTGCCAGTCAAAGCATGATGCAGAGCCACCCCGTTAGAGGCAGACACTGCAACCTGGAGCCACCGCTGTCCCCGTTCCCCACCCACCGCTGGGCCCAGGACTTACAGCAGGACTTGTATTTATTCAGCCCACGATTTGGAGGGGATCCTTAGAAGCAGATAATATAGTGTGGCAATAAACCAGAAAACACTGGTTAAATTGCCTGGTTGTCAGGTTTTTTTTAAAGAAACGGATTCAGACCCACCTTCCAAAGTGTCAAAGCCTAGGACAACATCTGAAAACTTCCCATCCCTTCCTTTCACCTCCAGAGCGGCGATTATGCACCCTAAGGACAGGATCTCCACCTTCACGCTGTCCGACTTTAGCACGAACTTCTCCACCACTCCTCCTCCTTCCTCCTGGGGCATCTGCCCGAACACCTCTCTCTTCACTTCCGTCATTGCTCCCTAAAACCGGGCCCCCAGCACCGCCGGCAGGAGCTGTGGCCCCGCCCGGGAAGGACGCTCAGGAGGAAGCAATGGTGGCCGGGAGCAGAGCAAACACGGCTCCAGAGAGCAGTCATAAAAATCACATGATTGCCTTCCAGCGCTGGGAGGAGTTATGCCACGCATCGGCTGCTCCCCGCCACCCGGCTTGGTAGACGGCGCGCCGGCAAGCGGCAACACAGCCGTGGTGGGATGTGATGGATCGTGAAGAGGTGCCGAGGGCTTTCACCTGAGGGCAGCAGCCCTCTGGGTCTGTTCGGCTGGAGATGGTGGAGGGGAGAGGGAAGGATGCTGAAAGGCTGCGTCTGCTCAGGCTTGCGCTGCTGCGGCTGCCAGCCTGCACGTTCAGG
>Ga0181612_169532_pt1 | contig 12011 bp, 6 predicted proteins | sample HoacroProtozoa21_FD_119630 | JGI IMG/M metagenome (GOLD analysis project Ga0181612, IMG submission 119630) | Hoatzin crop microbial communities from Cojedes, Venezuel. Combined Assembly of Gp0051906, Gp0051904, Gp0051908
CAAATTTTAAAAAAAAAAGAAGTGTTTGAAGTTGTATTACAAGAAAAGTTGTGTGAGGCAGTAAATGCAATTTAATGGTATGAAGCATCCACTGAAGAATGGAAGATAAAGGATGAAATCAACATCTTTACTGTAACCTAACTGCTTACCTAAAAGTCATTATCATCTGCTTGTTGTTGCTTTAATAATCTCTCTGTATATCTCTCTTGGTTTTTGAAGGATCTCAGAGTCTTGGTGTGTAAGCTGGTTACTTATTTTTCTGCAGAGTGATACAACAAACTTAAGTAGGATAATAGATAAGACTGAGATTTAGTAGGATGCACTCCGAAGTGGAAAATGAGCCATTCTGCATCACTATGTGGCCAGGATAATTAGTGGTCCTGTTGATCCAATACATGTTGTTCAGCATTAATAATTCCCTTTTTATTAAAATCTGAAGTGACTCTCCAAAATTTCCTTTAATTCCTTTTCAAGTGTTTAAAGATTAAAATAAATATGAAATGTTTTAATTTATGTATTTTTCCCCCATATTCTCTGTTTCATAAAGATTTTTAGTTGCTTTTGTTCTTAACCAGACTGTTCTGTCTTTTGCATCCCATGACCCCTGCCCTATCTCTGGAGCAGGGCAGTTTTGATGAAATGCTTGCTTGGACTCCTTAAAGTTCACCCATTAGTGCAAGAATCCCATAAGACAGGCTGAACCAGACACTGAATATCTGATCTGAATTCCAACCTTCCCAAGGCATCTTCAGCCTAGGAGAGCTCCATCTTTAAGCCTGGACTGAATAGTAAGTAGCATAATGGACAAATTGATTTGGAAAGTATCTCCAGAAGGCACATTCGCTGTATCCACTCTCAAAGCCAGAGAAACTACATGGAAATTATTCCTGACAAAACTTCATTTACCTGCTCAAAAATGCCCACAGCTGAGGACTCAGCACCTTCCTCAAGCAATCTATTCCTTCACTTCTACTTCCTTCTCATTAAAAGGGTCCTCCTGAAACCTAAACTGGATGTTTCGTGCTCCAGCTGAAGCTGTATTTGGGTTGAGTGCAGATTCTTCAACCTGTTTTCAATCTCATTGAAAGCCAGCAAATGTAAATAAACTGATGTCACCTCATACTGCTCCTCCTTCATAATATCAATTCCAATTGCTTGTCTCAGTGCTAGAGGAGCAAGACAGCAGCAGGGCAGCTAGTGCAAATAGCAGGACCCCATCTATCTATGTAACCTGAGTCTACAGTGGCAACTGAGATAAGGCAGGCTTTAAGCTGAGATAGAAGTGATCCACTCTTGCATATGCTGCTGATTCTTTCAAGCACTTTTCCAGACATGTGCCATGTGTGCTTTAAGGTAGCATTGCCATTACAGTCTCAGAGTAACACAAGGAGTGGGAAAAGTTGATGGATAATCAGGTGGTAGCTTTACTAAACAATAAGCATTGACTTTTGTTATTTGTAATGGGGTAGCACTGAAGGACCCCTCCATAATGTTTTTAAGGAGAAAGTCTTAAAGTATTTTCTAAATCGTAGCTAATCATGCATCACAGGCTGGAGGGGTTTTTTTTCTTTCCCCTAGAAAAGTCCAGAACATGCAGTTCTCTTTCATCTTGTCAAGGAGGCTGTCCATAGGAGAGACACTGACAGAGTGCAAGGCAAGTGACCACTCATCTTGCACCCATCCTTCCTTCTTGAAACAAAGGAGCTAGATATTTTTCTTCAGTGTAGAACAGACAAGTACCAGGGTGACTGTAAGAAGAGTTGTATTGATCTGGTCTCCACATAGTGTGAGAAATGGAAAAGAACTGGTAATTACCTGCCTCATAGTTCTGAACATGATGACCCAGGAAGAATGGTCTAAGAAATTGCTTCCCATTAAGTAATTAATCTTTTAATTTTCTTTTCCCATCCATCACATAACTTCTTAATGTGTCTTTAATTCTTATCTAATACCATAGAAATAGTCAGCACTATACCCTTCAATACATGTATCTGTTTACATGTCCTTATCCATTCATATATTCTGTTCCTGTAAGCTGGAGTTGCTCGTTAGGTTAAAGATCTTTAAGTAGAAACATATGCCATGATTCTAAATCAGGGCAGATAGCTCCAGTTTAAGACCCTATTCTTCCTTCCTTCCATCCCAGTTCAGTTATTCTCCTTAATAGTGTCAAATGCTAACTTCTGAGTAATTCTGCAGAATTCAAACCTAGTCTTGTGCATTCAAAGAATCTTTCATGTGTCCCTTCATCTTAGTTTCATCCATGTAGGATTGAACTTTGTAAGCTGTACAGAGTTTATGGCTCTTTTTATTGCAAAAGATGAATGAAACCGTAGAGTTTTCACACCGTTTCAGAATACACAAGAAGTTGGCACATTTTGGTTGGTATCAGTCTCTTCATGGAGAGAATACACACTGAAAACTTGGGTTATGGGTCTGAATGACAGGTTGAGAAGCCAGGTAGTTTTGCAGTACAATGGTGGCGGAAGATGCTGGTTTGCAGGTCAAGTCCTAGGTCGCCAGCAATCTCTTTGCTTGACCCAAGGCAATTAATTTGATCTGTGTGCAACTTGATCTTCTGCATTAAAACTTGAATAGTATTCTTTTTGCCTGTGTTGACATCTTAAGTAATAAAGTGTTTGAGGCAAACAAGTTGTATGTCTTTTGTACAGCTTCTTGCCCAGTTCAGAAGCATGAACAAAAACCATCTCCAACCTCTTTCACGCTTGTTACTGAAATTTTGTATAAAACCAATAGAACTGATAAATGTGTCCATTATTCTTATTACAGACTTGGCAAAGAGCCGTACTACATCATCATATCTGCAATACAACTGCATAAAAAGTTCAGTGGAAGAGGGTACTCTCCACATAAATGATAACATAAATTCGATTTTTAAGTACTTATATTCTAATGTGCGAATTCAAACCATGTAAAGATTAGGTGTGAGAAGGCTTACAGAATTGTATTCTGTAAAAGCTTATGAAAATATGGCAAGAAGTATCACGGAAGGAAATACGGGTTTGAAATGAGAATAAGAGAAGAACTTTCTTCCTGAAATGACCTCATTAAAAAAGCTAGTTACATGTTTGCTAAACTCCTGCTGAGATGACATTAAACAAAGATCCTTTACAACTGAAAGATATTAAAGGCTACAAAATAGTAATTCCACCTGCCCTTTTCAACATCATCTGAGACAAATATAATATATTCCTTTGTAAATACTACACTTCATGATATTAATTTCAATGACTGTTTCATACTTGCCCATCTTTCACCTTGATAATATAATTATAGAGGTACAAGATATTCCACATAGATACTAAGATGCAATTTAACTGTCTCCATGTTTCCTAGTCACACTGTACCTTGTATTTGACCCAAGTATTCTATAATTATTACTAGTTATCCTATGGGAATTCTCACTAATATATTTACTAGGATCACATTGTCCCTATCCTGATAGTAAAGGAGAGGTAAAAAAAGGTAACTTCATTAATGGTACAATCTAAACAGACTATAAAAAGTAAAAATGAGTGTGCATTATCAGTGCAAATCCTTAAAGCAGTGTCCATTTCTAGCTCTAGAACATTTATCCCCTTGTGCTTTTCTTGACTGCAGGTATATGTTTATGCAAGTTTCCCAGCAGGATGCAGTAGATTGGCACATTGCCTGGGGTCAGCAATAATGAAACGAGTTTATCAGGGTGCAGTCCTCCTCTGGCCGGAACAGTCAGGTTCAGTTTTGTGTTTCTTTACATTGACTACCATGCACTTCCAGCCTTAATAGGTTCTATAATAAACTAAGAAAAATGTCTGTCCGTGTCCCCCACTCCCTCCCCCTAAAAAAACTACCAACAAAACACCTGAGAAGAAGGAAATTAGAGTCAGTGGAGTTATGCTAGAAATAAAGTGGATGGTGGTACTTTTGTCTATATATTTGTATATGCTAAATTCTCTCATTTAGGATTTGATTCTACCTCATGAAAAAGAGCAAATTTTGTTCAAGTAGTTCCACTGAGCAAGGGCAATTTGCATGAGCTTAGAGTTTGCAGAATGCCATGTTGAGCCTGTGGTTCATCTTTTTTTATTAGAGCTGGACAGAAATTTCTAGAAGATATCTTTTTCTGTTGAAAAATGTTGATTCACCAAGTTAGGAACAATTTGTTACATCCTGAGATGAGGAGAAGCCTATCCTAGAACAGCAGTGCTTTAGTGATTTAAAGCAGAGATCTGATCACTAGCCACAAAATGCTGGACCCTGCAACCTGTTTGTTTTACACTTTGCCCAAAATATATACATCTTCAAAAAGCTAAAGTTAAAGAAAACTAAATTTGTTAATCCCAGCCAACCTATTTGACATCTATATATTTAAATGAAAATCTATTTTCACTTCAACCACCCACCCTGTCTGACTGATTTACTTACGTAATTTCTCCCACTTCTCTCACCCAATCACACATACATGGAAATGACCAGATGTGGCATTACTATTCTACATTTAATGCTACTTTTGAAGAATCCATACTATCTAGCCTTCATTTTCACCAAACTGTGCTTATAGAAAATATAAGAGAGCAAAAGAAAGATAAAAATTGGTCCTTAGGCAGGGTTGTCCGCAATTTTAGGCTAGCCTTTACCTTACATTTGAGGATGGATGTTTTGACTGAAAACTTAACTGTGATCTTGTGTCAGCCATTGTCATGAGCGTTTACAAACGTCACGAGTATAAAATAGTCAAATATTGGGATTTTCAAAGGACAATAATGCAGTCAGCCTTGTATAGAATCTTTTGAGTACCTAAGCCTCATCCATTCTGGTTTACACTGAAGCTTTTTCTATAATTACAATTCCAGACAATAGCACAGCACTTTTCTTCTTCATTGCTGAACTCTTGATCTACTGTCTTTATTGTGTTTCCTTTTATAAATAATTTTATGGTCAAATACCCAGCTGAAATTTAAATAAAATGAAATCATGACTTCTTTTCACCATTAGCCCAAGATAACATAATAGTATTATGACAGGTGAAGGTTAACTTTTCTAGTGGCAACTTTCATTTAAACCATCTCAAAGCAAGATGGCATTCATAATTGCTTTGCACCAATAGAGGAAATAACTCCCATTAATCCTCTAGTGAAGGTCATAGAAACATTGCACAGGCTCAGAACAATCACAGAATGAAGACAGAAGAGAACAACTGGGTCATTTAATTCATACACCCCTTAGCTACTAGAACAGCCTCAGGCAGCTATTTACCTAGCCAGTACAGAATTTTTTCAGTTATAATCCCCTAGCAAATGGGAATCAGTTCAGAAGAAATAAAAGTGATATGAGTCTTTGTTAAGAATTAGAAATGTTTTTTAAATGATTTTGAAAAATAAGAAATACTATGGATACTTTGAACCTGGTCCTACTATAAACAAAAGTCTTCCCTGATCCAGAAACACAGTGAACAAAATTCTGGGGAGAGGAAATCAGGCCTTCTGTTTTTAATTATTTTTCATTTTTGCTGTTATTAACATGCCATTGTTTCTTGCAGAAATATCAAGAGACAGTCTATTCTGGCCCAGTTTTTAAGCCCAAGAGAATTTGTTAGCTCGATTTGATGAATCAAATCATAACTCCATCATTTGGAGTTTTACTTGCCATTACAGGTGAAGAACATGAACCGACACATTATGGACTTTCTTAGTAATTATTGCCGGGAGATTTCCTTCAGTTTTAGGGATCGTAAATTGATGTCCCATTCCTAAACAAAAAGATTTCCATAGAAAACTCACAAAGTTGTAACAGTGAGTTTGAATGCATAGAAGGTGTTCAGTATTGCAGAAGGATTAATAGACACTCAACCCATCTGTGTTTTTCAAGCATTCCTCTAGGCCAGATAATTAATCAGAGATGACCCAGCTTCATCCGTGTCAGGGAGTACAAACTGAGGTGACACACTGTGCCATTTGGGCAATAGTAGCCATCATGGGAAGCATCATTCCATGCTTCTTAGAGATACTTTAAAGTCATGGACTTTCCGCCTAAACTGTCTCAGGTGCTGCTGAGGGAATGAATAAATCCTATAGTATAAGCACATTGTTCTACAAAGGATTAATTTTGGACTTCATGTTGAAATGGCTGTTGTCCACTCTCCGTCTCCTCCACACTACTTCCCCTGTTCGCTTGCAGCCACCTTCCACCCTCTCGTTTCTTCATTCTCTTCTTCATCTTTCCTGAGGACTAATTCTGCCTCAGCCACATTCCACGCTAGAAAAATCTTTCCCCTTCTGTACCATTTGCCAGCCATCATTCCCTTCATTTTATTCTTGCTATTTATCTATAGCTGTCATCTACTTAAAGTACAAGATACCCATTAGAAAAAAGGCTATTACTGTCTTTGTCCAGTAGAAGTTTCTTCTGCTTACTCTTGCTACCGTCACTGACCAAGATTGTTCTTACACAAGACTTCAAAACTCTGTGCGAGCTCGTTGCTTATAAATTCTTTACATAGATAGTTTGTTTTGTATATACTTTGAAGCTACACAACCAAACTGGGCACACAAAGGTACAATGAATATATCAGTCACCACAGGTTATTTGATCAACAGGAAATAGTGATGTGCATGGTTTTGGTCTATCCCATTTAAAAGTAAATTGCACAAAATTAATTCACTCTTGTTTTGAAGTTGTGGTGGTCCAAGAATGCACAGCTATTAGATACTTTGGTTCTGTTGACAAGTGGTAGCCTAGGAAGCCATTGTAGCACTGTCATTTTTCCCAGATAGCAACTCCTTTAAACATCTTCCCATGACCTGTTTGCCATTTCTCTCAATGTGTCTTTCCCAGTATAATTTTTGTTCCATTAATGTAATGCAGAAAGCAGATAGGTATGGTAAAGTCACAACCTTCATTGAGTATGCCAAGCCACAAACAATATTGTGTGAAGGTCAATACTGCGTAAATAGAGTCTCCAGTACTTGTTCGTATGTTGGGGCCATGAAAACTGAGTGCTACGTAAACAATTAGGATTGATTTAATTATGTTCAGAGGCTTGTTTGTTTGTTTGTTTTCAGTTATTAAGAAATGCTGAAGTCTCTCAAAGCAAATATACAGAACTTCTCAGGAAGTATCAGCAGAAATGAAATTTCTGAGTGACTTCCAATATACGATACACACCTTTTACTAGAACTTGAGAGATTTCGTTCTAGAACAGTTACTCTTTTCTCTCCCAGAACTCACAATAGTGAAATTAAGGCATTTGTACCTATACACATCAGTCCTGAAGTATTTAATAAATGACAAGAACAACCTTATGACAACAGCTGGAAATACATGGTGACATTTCTCTCCAAGAATGTCACTGGACACAGAATAAATAGGAATAAAGATGCAACTGCACCAACAGGTATCCTAGCTAGCTCAGGGCAAGCATTCATGTCAGCACGGCACTTAGCCAAAGTAGCTTGTGTCCCAAAAGCAGATTCATTGAATTAGACTGCAGATAAAGATCATCTTACTCTGGCACAAAACTAGATTGTTGCCAAGTCTTGCTGTTTATTCTTGCTCTTCTTGTGAAGACATCAGCTTCTGTAAAGTCATTTAGTGATTCAGAAAACTGATCTTGCTGCAAATTAACTTGTTGAAAACAAATAAATTTAACTTCCAGCCAAATCAGTCTTTGGTCTGATCCATCACGTGCCATAAAACCATTATGCCAGCATAAGCAAACAGGCAGAAATACATGCCCTTGGTTGGAAAGGAAGAATAGTCTTCTCTTTCACTAAGAACTGACATTTATGTCATTTTTAAGGGACATAGTCATAATGCAGGACTTAACTAGTTTTCATTACCTTTACATGTGACCATTCCACAACCATAGTTCAGACTCTTCTGTCCAGTTCTGATACTGACTCACTACAAATTGGTTTCTCTGGACTGGATTTATTTCCCTTTCGATCATCTTGCTGTGCTCCCATGTGTACTTTTTGTCTCTACAACAAAAACAGCTGCTCCATTTCCTTGGAAGATATTTCTGTCAATGAGAATACATTATTTCAGTCTCAGTCTAGGGCTTTCCACTAGAAGGGTACAGGGCTACTAACTCTGGGAGCCCACTATCAATGAAAGTTACAGCAAAGATGTGCTGGAGCAATGCACTCTTTAAATACCATAGCAATATCATCTCTGTTGAACATTACAGCTAACTATAGGACAGAAATTACATCTATGACCACCCACTGCTTGCAAAATAGGGTATGTCTTGACATTGAGTCTTGGCCTTCTAGTGGGCTCTTGCCAGGCTAATCTTCCAGATCTTCCATTGGCTTTTGCTGCTACAGCTGCTTGTTTATTTCTATAGCAGGGATATTTTGATATACAAGTGTGAATTGCTGAAATAAGTAAGGGAGTATAAGCCTAGAAAATACACCTCACTATGATGTTTAATTGATGGTGTTTGATTCACATGGGACAAAATCACAGAATTTTTACTCATGGAAGGTTAAATTGCCACAAAATAAGAAACAAATAATCTCTGAAGTACAAAAACCCAGATTATATCTGGAGAGCTTTCAGAAAGAATTGAGGAAAGCAGCAGTTGAACTGGACTCTGTTCACTTCGTTTGTTTTCAGTGTTAAGGAAATTACGTGAAATAGTAGGCCAGGCTGACATGTGGTGTACAGGATTCAGCTGAGCATCTGGTCATTTGTACTTAGGATTCTGAGAAATAATTATGCTCAGACCTGCACCAATGTATACTAACAAATCTGAATCGCATCTCACCTGCCAAAATAGTTTGTTATGCAAAACCAGGGTAAATATTTGGGTTTCTCTTCAATACGATCAGTTCAACACAGAGGCAAATCTTGTTTTGGTTATACTGATGTTCTGGGGAATAATTTTTTTTGTTAGATATTGATACATTAATGTGAATATAAAATTCCATCATGTGGCAGACACTGTAGGAGAAAACAGCTGCAGAATAAAGATGTACTGATGTCACCTCTTCTGAGGTAGAATGTCCTTCAAATATGGTACTCTGAGCTTGCCTTAATTATGACTCTTCTAGGTAAAAAATCAAAATCTCAAATAACTCATCTGAAAATTTCACAAAAACTGCTTTCAGGAGCTGGGCTTCATATAATCGGAACTGGATTCTCTATCATGCTCATCAACATTAATCAGTTTCCCAACGATTGTCTGTTGGAAATCAATTTCTCCCATTTATGGATAAACTGTGATACAAAGGGTCCCACTGATGTGTGTGTGATGGAGGCGTAAGGCATGGTGGTAGAATTTTTAGTGACTGCGTTTCAGCTCCCAACATGTCCATTGCAAGGTTTGACATCGCTTCTCATGCTGCCTGTGTGCCGGGTTCTCGGCAGGCTATGTTCCCTCTCTGTCAGCCTCAAAGTCTTGCTTTGTTTCAATGTCAGCTTTGCCTGTACAGCAGAGATTTGGAGCTCCAGGTTTAGGCAAGGCAGTTCAGATACAGAGTTTTTCGATCAGGCCCATAATAAACTGAGGAATAAGTTTCAGACACATCATAACATTGCCAGTGATTTGGGTATTTGCAACAGAACAAGGGTTTCAGACCCATCGTTGACTCTATAGTAACCAGTGAGGCACAGAGGTTGATGCGAGTACCTTTTTCATCTCCCTACACAGTAGAGGAGACAAATCATGTTCCAGTTACCAAGACCGTAAAATCAGGATTAGAAATTAGTCAGTGTGACTCACTTATTCCAGAAAGATGGAGGCAAAAAGACTTTAGGATAAGACCTGACATGTTTATGAGTACGTTTATACGATACAGTTGCTACTGAAGCAGTCGCCTGGATGAAGTGTCCTTGTTCTTAGATGATCCAAACTATTGCTTTTCTGCACAAGATGCAAATGGTCTTTTACACAGAGGGGAAGAAATTGGAAGTGATATACCACTACTTCAGTAAGGCTTTTGATTATGACTCTGTTGCTCTGTAGGAAAATATATTCTGAAATAAGCTACAGTAAGATTCCAGCAACTTTCTGGAACAGACTAGTTTTCAGCTGACATTTTCAAAGACCAGTAATCAGTCCCTTAGTATTAGTTTGGAAGGATCTATTGGATGAAGTTACTTAGTAGCATTTCTTGATTCCCATATTGATCAATATTTTGTCTAATAATAGAACTGGTGGAAAGCGCCATGCTGACTGGGTCTACAAGAACACTGGAAGACACAGTTAGTATTTAAAATGACCATAATGGAATTGGTCTGAAATACATAAGGTACAGTTCCATAGAGAAACACACAAAATATTGTATGGATTTGGGAAGAATGAGCTGTACTTATATAAAATGTGGAAAGACTAGACCATGTCCTTCTTCAAAGGAAAGGAAAGGAAAAATCCCAATCAGGGATCATACTCACTATGTAAATGGGAGTGGTATGTGTGAAACTTGTGAAAGAATTTGCCCAACATCCTTCAGCTGGAATATCGAGGAACTGGTGAATATCCCAGTGCTTTAATTATAAGCAAGGAGTAATCAGACAGAGTCCAAAGAACAGTGAGAAAAGTAAAAGAGTCTAGAAAACATTGTCTCAAAGGAGTGCTTTGGGAGCTTGTTTTTAATGTAGACAAGAGACGACCAAGGCAGATGTTATACCTTATCCTTAAATACGTAAGAAGTTGTTGCAAAGAAGAAGAGAATAAGCCTTTTACAAGGTCCACTGGGTATTTTGTAATTGTAGGTCTTTTTCTATAACATCTCTTGTGTTTAGCATGGTCCTATCTGCCCTGTCATTTACAAAGATGAAAGTGACGACCAGTTCTTCACATGTTTTCAGAACAGGGCCAGTGCCATGGAGCTCTTTGGGTACCTACATCACTACAGATATTGATAGTAATAAAGTTGGGTTTCACTATATCATTTAGATTAGTTATATTAAAGCTGTGTTGTAGGTCAAAGCATCCATATTTATGCTGTATTTAACTTTCTATTAATAATAAATTCAGGTGAAATAGTTTTGTTATTAATATTGATCACTGTTCCAACTGAAAGCCCAGATGTCAAGGTTTCCTTTAGCACGCTCAGTTATATTTAATAGTCCTGTTGATGAGTGAGAGCCTAATGAAGGCTAACAGATGGTCTATTTAATATTGCTGTAGGATTTGAAGCACTTGCCAAAACAGATACACAAAAGGATTTGACAGCCCTGTAGCTGAAAACCTTTAATTACAGCTACTTCAGCTCCTAGGGGTTTCTGTGAGGCTAACATAACAGTGCAGCTTTAGGATGGGTCAGCATGGTGGGGAGAGGCTTTGTGGAGCCAGACAGTGAGTGGTGGAAAAACTATTTGCTGAACATTTGTAAAACGGGCTTGGTGCAGGCAGTTTAGAAAGAGAATCCTAGATAGAGAGAGGAAAATAAGTGATGGTGCTTTCTCTGCCTCTGAGAACAGTTTGTCCTTTGTCTAAAACACCACCTCTTGAAAACTCATCATCTGCTGAGCAGGTAGGTGCGGAGAAAGCATGTAGCCAAGGTGGAACTTCAGTTATACCTGAGTTATAGCTGGGACTTCACCTTAAAATGATGTGAGCTTCAGTCAACTTACTGCTCTTAGGGACAGCAAAGTGCAAGCTAGGGGGCTAAAATTTGCTGAAGTAGTAAAACCCTGTCTTTGAAGGAGAGCATAAATTTTTTCAGGACAAAAGAATACACATAAAAGACACAAATCTACAGTTTCTAAAAACTCTTTTGATTTATTGATCTGAGTTTGGGTGGAAAGAATGAGCTTTCAAAGACTTTTGATGCTTTTCCCCTGGCTCTAAATGGAACAACCCTTCTCCCAAGTAACTAGCAACAGGACGAGAGGAAATGGCCTCAAGTTGCAGCAGGGGAGGTTCAGATTGGATATTAGGAAAAATTTCTTGCCTGAAACAGTGGTCATGTATTTGAATAGGCTGCCCAGGGCAGTGGTTAAGTCCCCATCCCTGGAGGTCATTAAAAAACATGTAGATTTGGCACTTTGGTATATGG
>Ga0181612_174238_pt1 | contig 12011 bp, 9 predicted proteins | sample HoacroProtozoa21_FD_119630 | JGI IMG/M metagenome (GOLD analysis project Ga0181612, IMG submission 119630) | Hoatzin crop microbial communities from Cojedes, Venezuel. Combined Assembly of Gp0051906, Gp0051904, Gp0051908
AAGAAAAGAAAAGAAAAGAAAAGAAAAGAAAAGAAAAGAAAAGAAAAGAAAAGAAAAGAAAAGAAAAGAAAAGAAAAGAAAAAAGAAAAGAAAAGAAAAGAAAAGAAAAGAAAAGAAAAGAAAAGAAAAAGCCTTAGTTGTGTTGAGATTTTAAACATTTTTCACATTCATTCACTATGTGCACTGCTTGCAGTTAATCGCAAATTTCAGTCCCTTGTGAAAAGTAATGCTTTCTAAATTAATCCAGTTCCATTTCATTTTCTTCACTACACACGCAGAAAGGGAGGAGAGTAAATGTCTCTCTATGTTCATATTCAATTTGAGACATTTTATTTGATGAATGTGTATTTGCGTAAACATTTCTGACTGGGGATGGCATCTAAATCTGCGCTGCGGAACTTGATAGCAGAGCTTTATAACCTTATATGCTACTCATTGATGTCTAGCTGCTGCGTGCTAGCTAGGTAATTTCCTCTTCATATTTAGCTTAAATTGTGAACAATATAAGGTTCTAAGCCTGATATACGGAGATTCAGTAGCATGAAATTACTGTGGACTACATACTACTACTTGTACATATGTCTGCTAGGCAAAGTGCAGAACTGAATGAACTTAGAATATCTTTCTTCCGTGGCAGGGCTACAGACTGAAATGAGATTTTATTTAACATTAAATTATTTTGTTATGCAAGAAGAATATGCCAATAAAGTACCCGAATGCATATATGGAGGTGGGTAAAATACAAAGCTAGTAATACTCTGTCAACTGTGAAGAATATCATACAGAACAGATAAAGAAAGATGTGCTCCTTCAGAATTACAGAGAAGCATAGATTTTTGCAATCAATGGTTAGGAAATCAGTATTCAGAGGTCTGAACTAATTTTCCAGGAGTTGTATTACTAATGTGTGCTTCTCTTTTTTTCTTTTTCAGAAACTAAATATATATAACAGTTATTATACTCAGTTCTACAACTGCAAGCAGATGGAGACATGCTTGTAACAGAAGCCTCAAAGAGGACAGAGAATGACATGCAACAAGTATTACTCCGCTTAAGTCAGGCTTGTTGAATTGACACGCTAGAAACTATTATCAAGGCAGAGGAATAACATACATTCTGAACTTGCTGAATGTAAAGAAAGGTGGCACTTCTATTTGTTCTAGGAAATGCTATGCAGCAAAAGACTTATACTCTTAAGTAAAATTGCACACTTTTTGATTAATCATAACTGGAATTGATGTATGGACATTTAAAGCCAATCAAGTGATTGTATTTTTTTGTATTTTTCCTCAAATAAAGCTTCTGTTCCTAATATATCCAAGTTCACTGCAAGTGAGTTCCCATGTATAAGTCCTATATAAATTCATAGAAGGTTAATAAACGTATTGTACTAATACTGAAGCCTTGCTTAGGCTAATGAATATATGGATTATATACTACCTTAGTTTTATTACAATTTCAGACCCACAGTAGTCTGAGATACTCCTCTACCAAAACTCTGGTACATTTTACACAGGAGATCCACATAGGAAATTCAGACGCTGGAAAGCACAAATTTGGCAGTGCTCAGATCACGATTTTTTTATTTGATACTAGTCCCATTTCTACCATGGTTATGAATATAAAGACACATTGGTTTTGTTATTAAAAGCTTCGTATGACACTTTACATCTTTGAATATTGAGATGCTTTCTAAGGAAGGAGGTGTCATTGTCTGCAGGTTTGAATTCAAACAAATTCTTCTCTCAAAAGTAAGCCTTCTAAAGTCTTTGGCAACACAACTTCTGTACAGCTCCTTTCCCCCCTGCTTGCATGAGAGGTTATTCTAATCCTACAGGTGAAGTCAAGACCCTGTGAAGTGAAGTGAAATAACTGTGGCCAAGATAACATAACTTGCCAAAAGAGCAGATTATGCAGTGTCTTCAATGCAATTTTTACAAACAGAGTGAGTTACTGTAGTAAGAGCCATTTAGCTGCTTTGAGGCAGACAAGTGGAATGATAGAGTCTTTCTTATCTGTATGTATCAGCCTTTAAATGACTCTCCCAGGGGGTTCATGCTATTCTTTCACTCCTCAGCAGCAGCTTTTACTATTAAGGCAATACTGAGAAAAATGATCGGCTCGATTTTCCTAACTCCATCACTGCTTGTAGAATGATTCAGGAAGTTCAAAACACACTATTAGTTCACAGATGGTGTAAGATAGATTATCACAAAAAGGGTAGAAGAACAGAACTTTCACTTGTACATAAGACAGGCCCATTTCTAATTTGACTGTTAGGAAATCACTTGATAGAACTGATCAAAAACTTGCTGCACAGCAGATAGGTATTATCTGTCATTCCATTTTTATTAACTTTAGTTGCAAGCAGGTAAAGTGCTCATCAATGAAACTCATGATGTTTAAGGAATGTCTGTATTTTGGGCACAACTCCCATGGTATTCAAGTTGTCAAACAGAACTATTACTTACAAGTTAAGATAGCCTGGTAAAAGATGTGACCAACTTGCAAAACTGTCTAAAATCAACAAAACTCAAGTGGATGGATTTACCAGGGATTTACCTGCAAGAATGTACATAAAAAAACATCTGTTTCCTTCAGTTTGAGAAAGCTACCATAAGTTTTTCTGTTGATTACTATCTATCTTTAGCTGCATGCACCATCAGTGAGTAAACCAGGTGACACTTCCACTTAAATTTATATGCAATGCAGAAGAGTGAATGAGAATAAACACTAATCAACAGCAAGGGATGTCTGTTGTTCCCCAAAGAGAAGGGAACAAAGGAGAAAAAGGAAGACATGTCTGAAATCATTATAATGAACTTATCCTAGGAGATGCAAATGAATTATAAGAATTATGTCAGTATTTGTATCATTTGGCCAGAAGAAGTCTTCATCAAAAATTTGGAAACAAATGCACTCGCAGAGCTAGTATTGTTGTAGAGGGAATTACAGTAAAAATGCAGATACTGAACAGCTGACATTTGAAGAGTTTAGTTTTCTCTTCAGTACACATGATGTTCATCTATCTGATCCAGAGGAAAAGACAGTGATAAGCTAAGCCACTAGTTTTAGATGGTCTGAGAGAAAACAGAGTGATAATTTCCCATTTAGTTCTCAGTTGCTGTGACATTGTGAGCCTGAACAATGCTATCTGTTGCAGCTTATGTACAGGCCAGATTTTCAGCAAAAATCTCAACACCTTAAAAGGTCTCTCTGTTTCTGAGACACTCATGTAAGTGGTCAGTTGTCCTTGAAAAATATCCAACTACCAGCATTTTGCTGAGAGTGGCTGCAGCATGATCACACCTGACATTAAGTGCAGAAGCTGTTCTTCTGAAAACCTAGTCTTTGTGGACTTTTAAAATCACCTATAATTCTTTTAATATGGCTCTGGATCTTACAGATGCAAGCTGTCTTACATCTGATCAGACTGGAGGATATAGCAATTGTGTGGGTTTACTGGATAAGATATCCAATATGAGAGACAGAAAAAATACAATAGAATCCAGGTTTGCCTATTATGGTCCCTGCACAGGTCAAGGGAAGATGAAAAGGGACAACTGTTTCAACCCTAGCTCAGGGTACAACCTCTCTGTAGTTTGCAGGTACTTTACTGTACAAAAGAAATCCTCCACTGAATCAAATTAGCAAATATACAGTGGTTGTAGTGGATCTATGCTAGCTGGTTTCAACTGAAAGACTGATACGAAACTTTCTCAATAACTAAAGTGTGATTTGAAATTTTTCAACAGGTTTAATTGAATCTAAAATTCAATGTGTTCATACTATCTGTAACCTTTAAGCAATCAATGGTTATACATTTTCAGTAACGACTCTTTAAAACTAAAATTATTGAAAAGGCTTACAAGTAGTGATAGATAGAGTAAGGTGATATTGATTGACCAGTGAAAAACATTGATTTGAACTGTAAACAGGTATTAGACTAGAAGAACTGTTATTACTGTACACCTTGTTGCCACTCTTATTCTGAATCACCTGTAAGCAGATTCATTGTATTTATTTGATTACGGTTTTAATAGGCTTTCAATAGCTTGAGCAGATTTATGGCTGAGGAAACATGAAAGTCTGAAAAACATCGTATAAAATGGATCGAAGGCATGAGTTTACATAGACTTCTTGCATTTAATAGATTATGAATGATTTACTGAACAAATACGCTTACCATATAAATGTGTTTATCCTGTGCCTGAAAATGAGCTTTCTCAGTATCTAATAAAAGTTGTATACATCCTTTTTCATCTAGTTACTATATTCCATCCTTTAACTAAACAAGAAATTTTGTACTGACATTTGTGAAGCATGTAGAGTGTGTATGTCTATGCACATGCTGTGTGTGTGGATTATTTCAGAAGAGTAAACTTGAAAATTACTGGAAATTTTCTAGTTTCAGTCAGTAAAAATAGAAGAGTATCTGTCCAATTTACAACTAAATATATTCTTATTATATCAAATGATTCAACACATATACCAAAGAACTAAGGAATCAGGACTTCAATGATAATAGGCACTGTTTAAACAAGGAAGATGATGCTCTCTGCATCAATGGGCTTTTAATCGAAACGTGACAGGTGAAGACACAGAAAGACTAACTTTGCAGCTAAAAGTGGGTTGATATATTCTCGATCTAGCTTTAATTGGTAATTAAGCAACTAAATGGGAAAAAAGGGAAAGTTACAGCAAGAAGATTACATATGAAGGGTGAAACTATGTAGAGAACAAAAACATAATAAGAGAATGAAAAGAGAGAAAATATGAACAAACAGCAAGTCTGCACAGGTTACAGAAAATTCAGTAAAACTTAATTTCTGCGAAAAGAAGATCAAAAGTTCCTGGCAGACTTTAAATCTTACACTCCTTGTCTGCTGCTGCAGTCTTTGCTTTGGCCGTTGTTGTTCATCCCTCCTCTCACCAGCATAGATCTCTGTTGCTAATTCTGTACTCGCACTGTGTGTAAGTCTCTTATCGACGTCAGTAGAAATGTCAAGCAGGACATGTGTTTAGTATACGCAACAGATTTGTACTGAGGGGAAAATTTTGCCCCAGTCTTGTCTTCAGGCTTAACACAGATCTGACTTTAGAAAAACATATGCAAAACTGGGCACTTGCAACAAAGTTCAAGTTATGTCTTTCAAGGAGCTGACTGTCATCAGATACTGACGGTATACCCATCAATTCTGGTGAATTCATTGCAATGACACCCCACGAACACATTTCTGAAAGGGAGTCTGAGCCCTTATGGTCTGACATTCGGCAGACATAGGATCTAAAACAGTTAAAAGGTATCACAGTTCTATTTTTTACTGGCATCAGTAGGAGCTGAACACTTTGCAAAATCCAGAAATTGGATGTAAATATCTAAATGACAGCTGACATGTTGGAAAAATGAGGTTACTTATTTAATTTACATAAAACCTAATGATTGCAAATCTGTTCTGATCTAAGCTCAAAGTTAAGAAAACTGTATTAACAATACCTGGCAGCTCTATATTTTTCTTTCTTTACATGTCCATTTTTAAAAGATCATAGGGCTTTTTTACTTTTTTCACTTTTTGCTGTATGCTGAATATACACCTGTATAATGCAGCATAATTCTGCAATATGTCTGCAACTTCGTATTTGTCCATTGTAAGAAATTAATTTCTGTTGCATTTGCAAAACAGAATGATTTATCCTTCAGAAATTCTCCCTCAGCTGGGTTTCTGGGAAATATAGTGAAGAGTTTGTCTTTTGCTGAACTGGTTGAGGAACACAACCAATGCCAAATTTTAAAGTTTATACTCACTACAACATGATACCAAAGGGGCTGAAGGGTCAAAAAGAAGCTGCACAGCAAAGAAAATGCAGACGTTACTCTAGTTTGGTATGCAGACATGATTTTTCTCATAAGGCTTCAAAATTTCATGTCAGCTCCATACAAAACTATTTCCAGTAAGAGTTACAAACACACCAGTGTAAGTTTTATTGTTTATCTGCATCTATTAGCCATGCATACACACATCCACACAAACACACAAAAGGATGAGAATAATAGGGAAGCTGGAGATCTTGATTATTATTTTTTGCAGATATGTTTTTGTATTTCTAATTTGGGAGCATCCTTACACAAAAAAAGGGCATATTCTTTCAAAATCCCAGATGTGAGAGCAATGCATGATGAACAAGAACACTATTTCTGCTCTGGTGAGTATTAGTAATAGCTGCATATGCTGGTGAGACTCGAGATTTCTCTCTTTTATAAACACTTGGGAGAACATTTTCTAGAAACACTGGGGACCACAAAATCCTGAGGACAGAAACTAAAAAGGACCAGGTACCTCACAACAGTACCAAGATAGATCTTGGACGAATGACAGTGGTTCAGAAGCTGTAAACAAAACTCTCTAAAGCTTCTTCTCTGAGAGCAGCTGGAGAAAAGGAGCAAGGCAGCCAGGATATCAGGGCCCAGAAACATCTTCCCACCCAGGGACTGGGCAGGGAGTCAGGAGGGGCCTTGGCGGGGGCCCTCCCCTGTGCTCGGGAGCACCTCAGAGCCCTGGCCCTTGACCACAGGCCAGCTGCAGGGCTGACCTGACCTGATCCACTGCATCCTGGACGTTTTGCCTGGACGCCACCTGACATGCCCCCACCGGGCCCTGGCCTCACTGCGGCGTGGTGGGACTGTGCCCACTGGGACAAGGTGGGAAGGACATGGACCTGCTGGCCCGCGGGCACCCGCTGGCCCATGGTCCAGGTCTGTGCTGGTCCCTAACCTGCCTATCTATCTATCTATCTATCATGAAGTAGCTATGCTCTTGTTCTTTTAAACCACATAATTTTCATTGCTTATGAGTTCTCAAGCAACTTTATATTTACTGTCAAAATTACTCTGAATCTCCTCATTTGCCTGAATGCTGTCAAAAATAATTATTCATCTGAACACTGACTTCACTGGTATTCAGAAGTCATGGTTTATTACTTTCCTGCTTCAAAAGTTTGAGTCACCCTGTCAAGGTCCAGAGGCTATTCTTGATGATTCAGGTGATGAATCATACAGGATTCTAATAAGCCAAGGCAGACTAACATCCGAAATCAAAGCAGACTGTTAATCCTGCACGTTATGCACAGACACAGAAGTTTGAATTTCAGAGACAAAATATTATAATGCCTTTTTAATGTTTGCTAAAATGTTACCCAACATTCAAGGTTTGGTATGTTTTATGATTGCATTTTTGTCATGGAAACCTTCTGTTTCCATGGAATTATTTGCCAAAATATACTCTTTGATTTAAATAAAAAAAAATTATATTTGTTATATTTGGATACCTAGGTACTTAGAGATTTCATCTCCATTAGTAGGCTTTTTTCTCTTAGGCGATACAGATGCAGACAGCAAGAGATATACTCTTCTAAGGCCAAAACATCCAAATGCCAAAAGCATACAAACAGACACAGTGCTCTCTTCTGCAAGCAGCCTGAAACAAGCCTCTGGAAGGTACAATGTATCCTGTTTATAGCAATGGTATAGTAAGTGTAAAATGCAAAGATGTAACCAAGAAAACTATAAACATTTCACTACTGCTTAGGCAATTTGTCAAGATACTAACTCAGACCCTAGATACTCTCATGTTACTAGATGTAGACAAATTTACCACGGGCTGATGTCCAAATGCAAAAAACTGTAGCTTAAAGGCAGTCAAGAGGGCAGATTCACAGTTTCTACGTGATTTTGTAATACATTAAGATGTATGAAAAACTTTATGTAAATTGAAACTACCACCATTTAATAACATAAGAATGCAATTTTTTTTTTTTTAATACATAAAATAGATCCTTAGGAGATTTGTAAAGTCTATTAGGGAATTCCATATTTTCTCAAATTTCTCTCAGTAAATTTTGCTTAATTTTAAAAAATACTGAGCAGTCACAGCAGAGTAAACCACAAACTTCTTCACCCCCCTCTCTTCATGAAAGTTATACAGAGACAAGCTCCTGGCTTACGCTTCATGGATTGTTACACAGAGTCCCCATTCCAGGGCACTGGTCCCAAAACTGGGAGTGGGGTGTGGGTGTACTTCAGCTCTGAAGCTTGGTCTACGTGGACTAAAGAGTTCACACAGATGACTGTGAACTTGTACGGATGGAAGGGTCACTTGACATAAAATGTCCTTGACTGGAGCATGAATTCAGAGTGTGCAAGATTAAGACTGAACGGATTGTGTTCAGTCTAAGTAAGGTCCACGCAATGTCTTGGTTCAGATTGAAACACCTGAGTTTTACGCTAATTGATTGAAACAGTAACTGGGTTTAGGAAGCAGAATTCATCTCCCTCCAACCCTAGCAAACCTCTTCGTTAGTGGGGTTTGCCTTCTATTTTTTCAAAGAGCACAGCTTTAAAAAACAAAGTTCATCCATCACTGTGAAAAAATACGTAATGATGCTTAATGCAGTACATCAGTTGTTGAAAAATCGTCATCTTGGATGTTGGTGGGGTCCTGAGGACAATAATAGGCCTTAATTACCCAGCCCAGCCTCACCTGGGACCTCCACCCACACCCTCTGCCTATGGGTCCAGGAGCCCTATTTTATAGTTCAGGCCTGGGCCTTCAGCTCTTTGCTGAGCTGAGTTGTAGGTGCACCTGTCTCCAGCCCTGCTTATGGCTGTACTTCTTGGAGGGACCTTGGACCTATGCTGTAGGCAGCCTGATTCTGGTCTTATCTGCTGGTTGGACCTCTCAGGCTTGTGCTGTAGCTTCAGTATTGTCTCTGGCCCTGTCTTATTTTGCTTCTGACTGGACTGCCTGGGTAGATTCTGGCCCTGGTTTGCTGCTTGCTTTACAGTTGCCATCCCCCAATACTAGCACCTGGTATTGGCTACCATGATCAGGTATTGTGGGAGTTGATGAGGGTACTGCATGTGCTGGGACACCTTTAGCATTTGGTTCCTCCTCCATTGTGGGGCAGTCCCACTCTTTCTGCTCCCTGGAAAATATAGGAAAGTGGGACACAGCTATTATGTTTTTGTCAGGAGTGTCTGCACACACCAAATTTGGCTGAAGGAATTAGGTACGAGGAGGGTCTCATCAGCCTGAGGAATGAAGCACTGAGCTGCTCAGCCTCATAGATATGGTGACAGTTCTATTAAATGTGCTGGCAAAGATGCCAAGATGTTGAGTTGATTTCACACTTCAAGGACCTATTTAAAGATCACACTCAGCATGCCCTTAAGTGCCAAAACTGCTCCTAAGTCCTAATGGATATCTGTGTCTCCACCCAACAGGCTCACAGCAGCAGCAGTAACTATGAAGTGCAGAGTCTATTTCTCAACATGTTTCTGTTGTGACACCATCCACTCTACCAGAGCACTTAGTGTCTGGAGATGTGAATTTTCTGTAGTTTCACTATTACCACTTCCTCAGCTATAGTTTAGGAGTAGCCATAAACACTGAAGACCAATTCTTTGTCTCTGACTACCACCCACTTGCACAACCTATCTACAGGCAGCCTTCCCAGATTTGCCTGGCAAAATACTAGCAGACATAAGTATTGACATCTATGACACATAGGGTGGTCTGGCTGGTCTGGAGACTGCTGACAGAACAGAAGGAAAATCTGCTGCCTTGGGCGGGCACAGGCTGCTCTTTCTGACCTTCCCAGGAAGAGACCTCTGGCTATTTTAACATAACTAACACACAAAAAACCTCCTTGCAATTTCTTTTGTAGTCTTACCTTCTTGTTACCTTAAGTGTTAGAACCAAATATGAGGTAATTTAACCACAAGTCACTAGAAAAATAAAAAAAGTATTTTCCTTGTAGGATAATTTCAAGATAGATTTTATGCCCAGAGTTTCATGGATGAGACACTTCAGTGTGATGATTTCCATCTTTATGGCTTAATCTAACTATTTTTAAGGTTTATGTCATTTCTTATTCATCTGAAATACCTCCTGAGTATAAAATAGCTGTGCAACTCATTATCGCTTTTATATTTCTGGAGGAAGATGGGAGTCTGGTATGTATCTTTTTTAGAACTGTTCTTTGCTGGAAAAGTGAACAGTGATTTTAAATTCTAGTTATAGGATTTAAACTTCAAAGTCTTTTTCTGTTCTTTTATCACTTTGTTCTCCAATAACAGACTATTTTGTATATATATATCTGCACAGAAACAAGCTTCAAATATCACAGGAAATTATTTTAGCAATATCTCAGAAGGTGGCCTCCAACACCAGTTTTCATTACTGCAAGGGATGCTATAAAATAGATTTTTTGCATTGTGTCTGTTCCCACATTGAATTCAGGCTCTTCTTTGTCAGCGACAATTATATCTTTACTTCTTTATCCTCTAACCTACTGCTCACTGGTTCTCTGCTATCTCACAGGACTTTGGGAGAGAGTGTTCTAACAAAATTTAATGGTATCTGCCATTTTTTTATGAGCTCAAGTTCATTGTATCATAAAGAATGGAACAGACGCACCATTATTATTTGGACTGAAAGACCAGGACAACACAAATAAACTCAGGATTAATTGTGCTAAATGATTTATCTCTGCTAGTAGAGATTGTTTACAGAAATAAAACTGGGCATATGGCAGGTACCAGGTCTGTTGAGACCTAGTGGTGTCTTCATTTGGGAAGTTGCGACTTAAAAGCCCTCATTCAGCAAAGTATTTTAGTACTTTATGCCTGTCTTCAAGTAATTTGCTTCACTGTCTGTTAGTGTTATTGTTATGAAATATTTGGTGCCTAAAATGAGGAACACATTCCCAAATCCATGAAACAAATGGCTCTATCAGAGTCCCACAGGAAACCTGTTGCAAGCTTAGGAATTGAATTACTCCCTCCTTATAATAAATCCAGTACTGTGACCTCAAATTAGTTTCTTTCATGGACATTTGGATAGCAAAATCTTGGACTTTTTACAGGCATTCTGGATTCTCGGTTCGACGCTGATAGCAGGATTACAGATTCCAGCAGACAGGTTTGTTTTTGTCTGTGCTGTCCTCCAGCATTTGTACCAGAGTCAGTTTATTTTCAGTTTCTGACTGAAAGTGGTTGCACTAATCACTTAAAGTAGATCTAAAGTAAACATAATGGATATAGGCTCTTACAAGCCAATTGAGACGAAGAAAAACCAAGGAGCTGTAAGATGATATTGTTTTATTAAGAAGCAGTCTGGTATGCTAGTCAATAAGGAGACAAGTCATGTTGACTTGTATTTTAGTTGATCTGGATATGCACAGAATGATGCTATTTCATTTTCTTTGAATGTTTTTTAAACAAAACTATTTTATTGGGTTTGGGAATTTTGGGGGATTTTGTGACCTGGAAATGAGAGGTGGGAGCTGAATTGAAAGAAACTAATCTGTAATGACAGAGAAACAATGTTGCTCTTACTGAGCATTTAATATATCATCCATAATATATTTAGCTGATGCTGTTGGGGGAAGGAAATGAGGGGCATATAGTACAAGTTAAGCTTTCTACAAGCACTTCACTGTGAGAAGCAAATTTCTACCTCCTGAATGATTATATCACTTATTCTGGCAATGTAAGGACCACGCCTGAACAGCACATCTTTCCAAAGGCAAAGGGCATTTCTTAACATTACCACAAGCTATCCTGCACCTGCTCTTACTTTGTTGAACTTTACACCTGATTCCTTTTGGGGTGAATGCTACTTACCATACCACATTGCTGTTTACACGAGGTTTACTCTATTAAAAATATAATTAGAAATATATTTGAAATTCTGTGACTACAACTTCTGTTTTGGACTTCAAATTATTCTTTGTTATGGTTTAGCTTGGATGAATGCCAGCTGCCTACCAAAGCCGCTCTATCACTCCCCCTCCTCAGCTGGCCAGGGGAGAGGAAATATGATGAAAGGCTCGAGGGTTGAGACAAGGACAGGGAGACATCACTCACCAATTACTGTCATGGACAAAACAGAGTGAACTTGGGGAGAAAAGGGAGTTTAATTCATCACCAATCAAATCAGAGCAGGATAGTG
>Ga0181612_104987_pt1 | contig 12010 bp, 2 predicted proteins | sample HoacroProtozoa21_FD_119630 | JGI IMG/M metagenome (GOLD analysis project Ga0181612, IMG submission 119630) | Hoatzin crop microbial communities from Cojedes, Venezuel. Combined Assembly of Gp0051906, Gp0051904, Gp0051908
CACACTTCTTTTGATGCAACACAGGATACGGTTGGCCTTCTGGGCTGCAAGCGCACATTGTTGGCTCATGTCAAGCTCTTCATCCACCAGTACCACCAAGTCCTTCTTGGCAGGGCTGCTCTCAATCTCTTCATCCCACAGCCTGTATTGGTACTGGTGGTTGCCCCGACCCAGATGCAGGACCTTGCACGTGACCTTTTGAACCTCATGAGGTTCACACGGACCCACTTCTCCAGCTTGTCCAGGACCCTCTGAATGGCATCCCAGCCTTTTGGTGTGTGAACTGCACCATTCAGCTTAGTGTCATCTGCAAACTTATTGAGGATGCTCTCAATCTTGGTAAGTCATTGCTGAAAATGTTAAACAGCACCGGTCCCATTTAGACATTGATCCATTGACCCTATCCTCTGGCTGCGACCTTCCAACCAATTCCTTATCCACTGAACAATCCACCCACCAAATCCATATTTCTCCAATTTAGAGAGGAGGATGTTGTGAGTGACTGTGTTGAAGGCTTTACAGAAGTCCAGACAGATCACATCTGTAGCTTTTCCCTTGTCCACTGATGTAATCATGCCATCATAGAAAGCCACTAGTTTGGTCAGGCAGGATTTGCCATGCATTTGCAGGTAAGGACATGCTGGTTGTCTCAAATCACCTGCCTGCCCTGCATGTGTCTGTGTGTGAGGTTTGTTGTATGAATACTGTCAATTAAGTCAGTGACAGAATTGTCAAGAAATACAACTGCAGAGGAAACTATGGATGCTGACTTATGGCCTCCAATATGAGTAGTGAGCAAAACTAGTAAACACAAGCAACCTGCTGTTCTACAGTTATAGCTTCATATTTTCATGGGAGGTGTAGTTTCATACCATTTAAATTTTTTCTATAATGTAAAGACATGGTGACAGAGGGCTGGATCTGAGGAAACATGAGATGTCTTCCAGTCATATGTGACTGTGAAGTGTATACAGTACCTTTAATATAAGTAGTACAAGAGTGGAGTATAAGATGAAAGTTAGGATTATTGTATTGTTCATGCTTTTTCAAAACTTTGTTTATATCCACAAACAGCTTACCTGTGCCTGCATTCAGGTATGATCATCCACGTTAATTCACATTAATTCCTTTAATGATTTTTTTCTTGTAACTTACTTGCAGTGAAATTATGGCTAATTAGGTACCTATTCACCTGGAACTTAAAAGGAATTTCTTACTTTACAGTGGCTAAATTTTATCTAATATGATCTAGACACTTAGTCTGATAGGAGTTTTGAACTTCATTTTCTAACACAGAGAAATAAGTTTTACCTAACTTCTCAAGAATCCAGGTGGAAAACTGCAGTGAAATGCAAGTCCACATGAATCCCTTGCAGGTATAAGAAGGCCTGCTCCATTAAATTATTTTAATTATTTCAGAACCATATGGTTTCTCCTTTGCATTTGTCCTGGGTTCAGCTGTGATAGAGTTAATTTTCACAAGAAGCCATCTGGGCTGACCCAAACTAACTAATCAAATGGGATATTCAATACTGTGTGATGTCATGCTCAGTATTTAAGTTGGGGAACTGCCTAGACTAGGGTGATTTGCTACTCAGGAGCAAGCTGAGCATTGGACAGTGAGAACGTTGCACTCTGTATATTGTTTTTATCAGTATTATTGTTATTTTCTTCTCCCTTTGCAGTTTTGTGAAACTGTTTTTATCCTAACCCAAGAGTTTTGCCTTTTTCTTCTGATTCTCCTCCCCATCCCACCAGAGGGGAAGGAGTGAGAGAACAACTGCGTGGTTCTTTGTTGCCAGCTGGGGCTAAACCACAACAATATTAAATCTAACATTTTGTGAATATCACACTAAGGGAAAGGAATTTATTTACTTTGAAATGTTTCTTTATTGCCGTACTCTGAAGCCTATATTAAACTTGGACAGTACTGTGCACACAGAACATACCATATTTCTGCCTAGTTACTGGACAATGTTTTGATAACTGTCACAATATTAGTTACAATTTTATATGATTGTAGAAAAGACATTTTCATTGATATCCAAGTTTTTGTATGTCATCAGAGTACAGTATGGTTTATTATTCCTGGATGGAAGCCTGTATGATTCTTAAGATTATTGTGCTGCCTTCTGCAATTCCCTGAGAACATATTATCTGATATTAGTTTCATTTCACATAATTCTTATTATGGGACATTCTATCATTGTGAAGATTATTTGATCCAATGCTAACAGAGGCAGGACTCACTTCTAAGGGACAAACTGAAAGACTTTAATGAAAAAACTGTGTTTAACTGAGCAAGCGTAGAAGTCACCCTTTCTTGAAAGTCAGACATTGCTCAGCTAGGCAATTCTATCCTCCCTTCTCAGAGAAAAACATCACAGTCTTAATTTCTGACTATCAGTCTTATTGAGAACAAAATTCTTTATTTTATACATATTTTTATGTATATTAATTATTTATATAAAGATATACATTCAAGTAAAGAGGTTTAATTACACAGGCTTCTGTGAAGGAAAAGAGTGGAATGTATTAGAAATTACTATAGTTTGGAAAGATAACATTCAAAAGAGAAGACTGAAAGTTTTATATTTAAACAGTTTCTAGCAGAAAGCTATGTTCCAACCACAGAAATAAATAAATAGAATAGTGAAAAGTGTTTGCCTTTGTCTTTTTAACAGAAATACATACTCCTGAAAACTGGACGTTCTGTATGTGAAAAATACTGTTATAGTGTTTCTTGGGACATGTATTTTGCTTTTTCTTAAATTAGTTTAGGTCACTGCATTTGCTATGTTGTAGACCATACATGTTGGTTTATGAACTATATTTCTTACTGTATATTGGATTTCTGATTTCTATTTGTCACGCTTAGATTTCCTTTTGATGAACAGAAATAGGGAGGAGAGCAGCACTGAGAAATGTTGCTGGGTGTATTGAGAAGGGGATGGAGACTCCACTAAGTAGTGCTCAGCTAAAAGGTGACACTTCACACTTAATTGGTAGAATCAGTGGTCACATTCTTTTTGCAATGATAATAATATGATTTTCAGAGGCCAGAACTGGTGGTTTTGGTAGTTAACTCATGCATTATTTCTAGATATCCATAGTTACTATGAATTTTGTCATTCATGCTGGAGAAGTAGTGACAGGCTTTTCAATGAACATATAATATGCCCAGCAGAAAAGGACCTGGGGGTGCTTGTTGACAGCCAGATGAACATGAGCCTGCACTGTGCCCAGGTGGCCAAGAAGGCTTGTATCACGAAAAGTGTGGCCAGCAGGAGAAGGGAAGAGAACGTGCCCCTGTACTTGGCACTGGTGAGGCCACACCTCGAATATTGTGTTCAGTTTTGGGACCCTCACTACAAGAAGGACATGGAGTTGTCCAGAGAAGGGCACTGAGTGTCCAGAATAGGGCAACAAAGCTGGCAAAGGATCTGGAGAACAAGGCTTATGAGGAGCGGCTGAAGGAAGTGGGGTTGTTCGGTCTGGAGAAGAGGAGGCTGAAGGGAGACCATATCATTCTCTATACCTGAAAGGCGGTTGTAATGAGGCGGGTGTTGGGCTCTTTTCCTGAGTAACAAGTGATAGGAGAAGAGGAAATGGCCTCGAGTTGTGTCAGGGGAGGGTTAGATTGGATATTAGGAAGAATTTCTTTACTGAAAGAGTAGTCAAGCACTGGAACACGCTGCCCAGGGAAGAGGTGGAGTTGCCATTCCTGGAGGTGTTCAAAAAACGTGTAGATACAGCACTTCAGGACAAGGTTCAGTAGACTTGGTGGTGATGGGTTGATGGTTGGACTTCATGGTCTTAGAGATCTTTTCCAACCTTAATGATTCTATGATTCCATAAATCCTTTAGCAGTATTATTTACCCAAAGAATAGTTGATCACTACAGAATACCGCCAGGAAAACTTACCCAAAATTCACACAAGACAGAAACTGAGTAATTTTTTCTAAGACAACTCTTTTCTGTCCACATACTCTATCTACTGTGTACTCTATTTCCCATTTCTGGAGGACAAGGAAGGTGCTGGAATCTCTTTATATCCTTTGGAAAGAAGAGTTGTAGTAACAGAGACTACCTTTCCCACTGAAGTGTTTGATGCTAGGGGAGTGATGCCATCTTGAAGATAAACCAGACAGCTCTTAAATGTCTTCTTTAACATAATGTCTGTGGTCTATGTTTAATTTTACCGTGTAACAATTTTTATGGACACTTGTTAGTTTGCTGTGTATTTGTTTTCTCATTGCAATTCCCCCAAGAAAAACCATTACACCAATTAATTTTCGTTATGAACTATTTCTTCACATCCCTTTTTTCTTTCTGCTTATAAGAGCTAAGTCAAGCATCTGTCTCTTCTGATACATGATCTAAGCCTCTTTAGTCTTAGATTAAGTAGGATCCTATGTTGTTTACAGGAACTAAGCCAAAGATAAATATTTTTGTTTTTTAAGAAAAGTCAAGCTCACTAATGTTATAAAATGTTTTGAAAAGGTATCTTTTATCAATTTTTATACTTTTAAGAAAATTATAGCATTCAGGCTTGTTTTGATGGCAATTTCTGAATAGGGGCAGGTCATCAGTGAGAGACGTCATCAGTTCCTGCTTCTGGATGGATGGCTAAAGTAAGCAGCTGAAAACAGCCTACTTGCAAGTGAACCCACTAAACATTACAGTGTTTGAAAAGTAGGTCTAATTTAGATCTCCAGAACAGTGAGACACAGAAACAAAATTGAAACAAAGAATGTAACAGCATAGGTCTTAACAAAATATTACAACCGAAATAACTTTGACAGATTTCAAGGCTGTAAGACTTTAAATTATTACCCTGACTACTTCCTTAACAGAAGCAAGAGTTCAGAAAAACATTCCCTCTTTCACCTGTGTTAGTTAGAAGTGTCAGTCAGGCTTAATGGCGGTGTCCAATCTTCAGTTCAAAATTTCTAATGAGGGAGACTGCACTACTTCTAATTTGCTCATAGCTAATTATTAGACCTAGCTGAAAGGTTTTGATTAAAACTACTTTGACAGGCTCTTGCATTTTCCATTCAATGACATACTTTCAGTAACACTTGCTTCAGCTAAATCTTCCTGCCTGCCCCTCATGTGGATTAAAGATTTTTACTACAGAACTGGGTCTAAAAAATGTCATGCAAGCTTTTTTGTTTCTTTTCTAATCTAACTTTGTAGAGTCAGATTCCAACCCCAAGTTCCCCAAGTATGTTTTCCTATCCTATGAGTCCTCTCTTTCTTTGATGTATTTAAATTGTGTCTGCTGCTTTGGTCTTTCAGTAGACCATCAGTCTTCCCATCCTCCAAAGCAGACATGTCAATCTTAAAAATGAGACACAGTGCAAAGTCCAGATTCTGAAAAGAAAAAAAGAATATGGTGTTTAAGTTGACACCACTGGATGGTAAAAGGGGAAACAGAGGCGTTCTGTACCTGAAATTGGAGAACACCTGGAAACGTCCCAGTGAAAATGTAGTGATGAAAGAGGATACAGAACAGCAGCAGGAGTCTCAGGAATGAAAAGTGACAGGAGAAACTAGGAGAACAGATGCAGAGTTCTAGGAGGTTTTCTTAGTTTAGTCTGCAATAGAGTTAATTCTAGTAGCCGCTGTATTTTTGATTTAGGACAAGAAGAATGTCGATGACACTGATATTTTCAGTTGTTGCTATGAAAGCGAGGACTTCCAGTTTCTCATGTTCAGCTAATGAGCTCAATTTATGAATGAGGGTTGGACAGGGAGAAGGAGACTATCAGTGCTTCTTGTTTTCCATGGATTTGAATCCTCTCTTGTCTTGGAGCTTGAACTTTTTTGGGAATTTTGCAAAATTCATGTTTTTTGGGGTTCTGTGTGATTGCTGCTCGGGGACTGATTGTGTATCAGTCACTGTGTGGTGAGAATAAGTTTATTGTATGTAGTTTGTTTAACATATTCATTATTAGCATTATTATCAGTAGTGTTAGTAGTATTAGTATTTTCTTTGTTGCCTTATCAAACTGTCTTTATCTCAACCCACAAGTTTCCCCTTTTTGTCCATTTCTCCTTCCCATCTCGCTGTGGGGGGATGGGGTGGAGGGGAAAAAAATTGGTGCACAAGGAGCTGTTTACTGCTTAGTTGCCAGCTGCCAGGATAAACAACAACAGAAGTAATAGTTGGCGTGTGAAATGTCAACAAATATGTGATAAACCTTCAGGAACAGGAGATAAAGAAAATGTGGGTAATAATAATAAATCTTATATCAACAGAAACACAAAGTGTTAATGAAATTATAGCAAAACATTGTTTTCCAGCATGCCAAGGCAATGATTGCTGTTTCTGAGAACTTTTACAGAGGATATCATGGGTAGATTTCTTTCTGAGCTAAAACTGAAAGTGTGGTGACAACATGATTAATCAACTGGCTACTCATCTGAGGCAGTATCCTGGTAGGTTTACAGTCCCCTGAGTACATACAGAGATATGAACTGGAATAATTACTGACCCTTTGATATTGACAATACAGAGATTTCTCAAGACTGAAGGGGAAAAAAGAGGCAGTGGGAACTGTTCTACACTCTGAACAGTACCTCTTTCTTCTGTGTGGGCATTCCAGAATACAGGATGGTGCCGAGTGATCTTTCTGGGAGCCTATGAGTCTTTCTGGAATGTGAAAAGCAGGGCAAGAATACTTGTAATTTACTTCCTTAAAAACATCTTCCCATCACTTCCGGTATCTCACCAGGAAAATCAGAGTCATGGATCAGAAATCTAGAAAGCAGTCATGTAAAGGGCCTTGACCTCTCTGTGAAAATAATCATAGGGCATGTTTGCATGAATGGGTGCAGACTGACCCAAATTGATTGGAAGCAGTTCTGGTCCAGTAACAGTGTACCTGTTTTAGCACAGTTCTGTGCCCAAATTACTATGCCCAGATCTCAGTAAGACCTACCAGTTTATGTTCATCCAGTGGTCTGAAATACTGACTAAAACACTAAAGTACTAACTGCTTTTCTAACCCATATAAAACAGAAAGAGGAATTAGAAAAAGGAATCTTACCAACAAAGAAATTAAAATTACAAAGAGGTGGGCAAGGACAGGAAACTATGCTTGAAATAACATGGAACAGTCAAGTAATCAACTGAATTAAACTATGAAACAGAATAAGACTAATCATAGAGTCATATAATGGTTTGGATTAGAAGGGATATTAAAGATCATCTAATTACAGCTAGATGGACAAGGACTTTTTTCACTAGCTCAGGGTGCTCAAAGCTCCATCCAGCCTGACCTTGAACACTTCCTGTGGTGTAATGATATACTCTTCCTGCTGGGTAATAAACACGTATTGAATGGTTATATATACCTGTAAACACAATCAGTAAACAAGTAAAACAAAAAACCCAAAGACAAACAAAGGAAAAAAAAAGTCAATAGGCCAGATGTATGAAAATATGCGTATAACTTTTTATGCCACTTTTATATGATGAATCATGTAGGTTTTGATGTCATTAACTCTTCCCTATCCTTGACTTCTTTCTTTATAATCTGCCTTTTCTTCATACTCTAGGTCACCCAGGTGGGCATTCATAGATTTCAATCTTTTGTCATTTTAGTATTAAAGTGACCTACACTTTGAAGGTCACACATTTCTATTTCATTATAATTTTAAAGGTGTGAAAAGAACTAACTTAACATGATTGGATATCTGAGGTGTTTTTTTTTTAGTAGAGATCGATAACAAGATCTTATGAACATTAATGTGATGTTTCAACTTCATTCAAACACTGAATCACCCCTGAAGGACACTGTAATTTAATCATAATGAATTCATATCAATGTTTCTTTACTTTGAACTTTATACTTCCTTTCTACAGACGCAATAATTATAGCACAATTAATAAGCTTAGGTAGGTGATTTTGTAAATATAACAGTTCAAGAAGCTTGTTGATGAAGATTTGAAGTTCAATTTCTTTGTGATTTTTTCCTTGAACATATTTTGAAATAAGATTGATAAAGTGGAACTTACATGAATAAATGACGACACCAGCACAGTTGAAGACACATATGTGGTACCCGCCTGATGGTGTTAGCGAGAATGGCATAAAATTATAAACACTTCTAGAAAATAATTTATTCCTAGTACATGTTAGCTTTGTGTTGTAAACTGTGTTTACCATGTGGAGATTCTAAGGTGTCAGATTTAGACAATCAGATTTAGTACCATGAATCCACTGAACAGATATGGAAATAGTATGGTAATTTGACCACCATATCTGGTGATCCTCCCCAGCACTTCAGAAATAAGATTTTAGAAGCCAATCAAAAATAAACAAATAAACTATCAGAAACCCCAAACAACATCAAATACCCACAAACCCTAGTGAATAGTCCACCAGCTATATTTTCACCTTTCCTGCAGAAATAAGCAAGAGAAAATGTAGAAGCTATGCCAGAGATTAAAAATTAAGAATACCAGAAAACCTGGCTTAATAGAGCAAAATTAATGAAGTGGTGAGCAGCCAGAAAGCCATAACAGAGTTTTTTACTACAGCTTCCTAACTTACCATATTTACCCATGGCAAGGATTTCCGAATATCACTGCACAGTTAGTAACTGAACACAGAATTTGTAATAACAATATATCAAAAAATAATAAAAGTATTAATTGTCTTTTCACAGAAGTTTACCCAGTATAAAAGATCAACAGATAACAAAATGTCACTCACCACAAATTCAAATAAAGCTTTACACTTTAAAATAAGTGCAGCCCCTGGGAAATTCCATCTCACATAGCAACAATGTACAAATCAAGTGAATAATCCAAGTCATTTTACAGACAAATAAATCTTGGAAATTAGGAGTTGATAGTTACAAAAATGACTCAAGTCTAAAACTATGCAGCTGTCCATCAAAGAAACAAGAAGCCCGATGCCAAAACTGAAAACACTTGGAACTTCACGTTCTTTCAGATAGGCTCCTGAACTAAAACTAGCTGTTTAGTCTAATTTTCAAATTTGATTTATTAATATAGTTGAATTCAATCAAAAATGACAGATATGGTCAAAGCCAGGCATATTATAAATTGCCTTCCAGTAAAATCAGCAGTTTTAGCAGCTAAGTTTTCACCATTTTAGAAGAGAGCAGTATAGATGACCGCAGAGTGACATATTTAGTAAAATGCACAAAAGATAGCAATTTAGGTGAGTGAACTTGGTAGAGAGACACCTGGATTCGTTCTGTACTCTGTCATTATCTTTGCATGAGGCCTTGGGAACCCAGTGCCATTCCCCCTCCTCCAATTTTCGTGTGCAAATAGGAACAGTAATACTCTCCTGATACCACGTTCTGTTGTCTCCTAAGATCCTGCTTCCGCAGAAATACAACATCTTTAGCTATGCTGACAGAGTTAAATCAGCAAAATCTCTCTCATATGGATGGAGTTTATTGTTAAATGAGTTTTTATGCAGTTAGAATCTGCTTCTGTTCAAGAAGGGCAGTGCACTATGCAGATGTAAAATACCTTCTTGTGTAGATAACTACACACAAATTCCTCTGGTGTTTATCAGTATTTTTCTACATCCTTTTGTGAAGTATGGCCCCAAGTGTGCTTCAAAGCCCAACAAGCTGCCTGTGTTGGGTGTTGGTGGGTCGTCTCAGGACTGGCTCTGGCTAATGATACTCCCAGAGAAAAACAGTGGGACAATAATCCAACATTGCTCATCACTCTCCAGTGATGACCTATTTTGAAAGTACTTCAGCTTTCTGATCATGCAGTTTCTAGCTGTTATCCCCTTTCTGTGTTGCATGACTTTAAGAGAAAATATTGACTATCATTTTTCCTTGCAGGATTTCCATGATTTTTCTGTTTGAGCTTTGATATTACCTATCTCAGAGACAGATGGGATTTGTATGCAGCTTAAATTTAGTATGGCAGCCACAGGTATCTGATCCCTGGAGCCTGGAGTTTAGCACACTCCTCTCAATCACCTACTAATCCAGTCTACTGTTTGGACAATGTGACCATTTTTGTACAGAAATTCTCCACATCTTCCAAACAAAAACAATACATATATTACTCACATATTTAAATGGCCTGGCTGTAGACTGTCAGGATTTCAGAGTTTTAGAGCTATAGAGATGTATGACTCCTAGCAGTTATTTTCATAAATGCAATCTGAATTTTTGCATTAGCTCTCTCCTCGACGTTTTTTTTTACTTTTTTTCAAGAGCCATTTTATGTCTTACTTATAAATCAGAGAATAATTCTCTTTGCTTATAGTAATAAGTCTGCATAGTATAAAAGAAGGTAATTTGTGTTAGAAATTACCTATCTTGGTCACAGTGGATGAAGGAATGACAATATACTGGACTTAGTGTAGTGTATGTTGACAGAAATTAAGCATAATTCCCTCATCAAAATAAGGCTAAATGTAAATGCTAGACTGAGCAATACCTTTATATCCATAGCAGTATATTACATTTGATATTAAGATAATAAAAAAGAGAACAAAAAGAACAATTAAAAGGTAGATTATACTAAGGTTTTGTCTAATTATAGTTGTTCTAATAATTATTCTTAGATTTTTCAATAACATTGGCTCAGTCAGCCAGATACAATTTCAGTTCTGAGTTACCTGTTTTCCGTTGTCTCTGCTAGTGTGTTTATACATATAAAAGCAGGAACATAAGACGAGAGACACTGACATACCCAGTCTACTGTGCAGTGTCATCATTATCTAATGAGTAAATTTATAGCCTGTGTGGAAATGTGCTGAGCTTTTTTCCTGGTTGTTTGGGGTTTTGTTTTTTGGGTGTTTTTTTTTTTCTTTTTCTTTTCATACACATCATTCAAAGACCGTTTATTTGTTTTTAATTACTTTTTGAATTTTTTCCCATACAGTTTTTAATGATTCTTACCTAGGGCTCAGACTGAGTTTGCATCATCAGTATTTCCTACCAGCATCCTTTCGGTAAGTCATATCTGGTTTGACATAATATACTGCACCATTTCTGAGGTTTTCTCTGGGTGCACTTATGATAGAAGTTTAGTTTGGAACAGGAATGAGGATTTGAAATAGAGCCAAAACATAGCTACTCTGAAGCAAACCCTAATGAAATGCTTCTGCGTTTAGCTGTGAAATCTTCAGTGCTAAGTTTTGGTATATAAAGCCATTCCTATTTTGCCATGCTATTTGCCAACGGCAAGGGTATCTGTAACGCAAACACTGCATATACATAATCCCTTTTCCACATATAAGAATAATTGTAAAATACTCTTTTTTTTTTTCCTGTGGACTGCAGCCAGGTTTTGACAAGGTCCTGAACGTCTTCCCTGAAAGAGGCCCCTGTAATTTTACCTAGCTCTGTCAGCTCAAATGCAAAGGTCACCTCTACAGAAACATTTGTCTTCTCTTTGGCCTCTGTACTTCATCTGTTTCCTTTCTCTTTGTTTCCTTTCCCTGCAAATGTCTAAGTCTTTTTTCCTTATGTTTCATCAGTCTGGATCTGGTGGCAATGCACCTACTTCTCAGCGCTTATCTCCCTGATTCCACCCAGCTCATGCCCAGGTACTTTCAGGAAAGCGTAGCTTAGTGCTCTGCAGCAAAGCTTCTGCTTCCGCTTATAGGGAAAGGGCTGCAAAAGAAAAGCAAATTGCAATCAAAACCAGAATGTAAATTGAACTTAGAAAGAAAGTTATTTTAAAAAGAATAATTGACAGTCAGCCAAAGTCACTGAATTTATTTACATCTACGTTTGCTGTACTACCCTGTCTTTGATAATGACATACTATGTGAATTTATTTTTTCTGAATGATTACACAGTTACATTCAACTTTTCCTCATTATATTAGTTTTCCCACACTGGATGCTAGACACAGTAATAACAACTGTTGTATATCATAGAATCATAGAATAGTTTGGGCTGGAATGGACCTTTAAAGGTCACCTAGTCCAACTCCCCTGCAATGAGCAGGGACATCTTCAACTAGATCAGGTTGCTCAGAGCCCC
>Ga0181612_140155_pt1 | contig 12010 bp, 7 predicted proteins | sample HoacroProtozoa21_FD_119630 | JGI IMG/M metagenome (GOLD analysis project Ga0181612, IMG submission 119630) | Hoatzin crop microbial communities from Cojedes, Venezuel. Combined Assembly of Gp0051906, Gp0051904, Gp0051908
TGTGCAGCCTGCTGTAGGAGACCCTGCTTTGGCAGGGGGGTTGGACTAGATGACCCACAGAGGTCCCTTCCAACCCCAAACATTCTGTGATTCTGTGAAATCCCATAGATAAATATTTCAACTTTACTCCTTCTTTGAAAAAGCAATTACTGTAGGACTTCAGAAATTTTAAGGAAAAAAAAATCAATTATCTAATCAAATGAGCTCTTACAACTTCATATCTGCAATCGCGTGTTTGATACTGTCCAATATGACAGTTACTGAAATTAACTAATATTCATTCAAGAGGTAGAAAAGCCTTTTGGAAGACATGACTCACTTCTCATTCAAAATCTTCTCATAAGTTTACATAAATGGACATCTGGTCACTTTAATCACCTTGGAAACAGAAATTTTATTAACTCAGACTAGCATCATGCAAACATGGCATTAAGGCTTCCACAGCCAGTTGCTAAGTCTTCTTTGCCTTGCCTAGTGTTGCAAAAGGGTCCCACTTCACTGTCCTCCAGGAGCATCAGTCTCTGCATCGCATCCCCTGTTCCTGCTTCCCATTTCTGAGATGATATTTCCTCTTAGGCTGATATTCTATACCTCACCGTGTCCCATAGCAATTCTTCAACTTCCTGCTATAGGTAGTAAAAAAACCTTCTTACAACCTAAGGCTTTAGCAGTGAGGTTAAACCTCAAATTTAAGCTGAAAGTATGGCTTTCCACAGGAACTACTACAAGACCAAACAACTCTTAATAAACAATATTAAGCAAATGTCTTGTATCTCTGACCACTTCTGGTGCTGCAGCAGTCATCAAGATCCATTTAAATGGTCAAAAAAGCAATGTGCCAATATACACCATCAAGCATGGTTCTTGAAGGAAGGAGGATTTCTAACAATTTGCTTCTCTTTATGGCAACCGGTTTCCCTTGTGAGAGACAACAAAGAAGTCTTCATTCGGCTGCTACCTATCCCTGTGTCATACATCTAGAAAACCCTCAGACTTACATCTGGAGGTTTGTTAGTATCAGCTACCCTACACAAACTGATGTGCAGGCTAGAGAACAAGCATTTCTTTGTTTGGAAGGGCTAAGTAATATCCACCACTCAAATGGTGATGGCCATCTAGTTCACTTTCCACAAATCCTCCAGAAGGAATTGCTGCAATGATCGGGGAAAAATACTGGGGTGTCTTAGGATAAAGGCCGTATCTTCAAGTCCAAACAGATGCAGAGCAGAAGCAACAGCACTGTGGTATCAGAGGCAGGGCTTTGCTGTGGGCACATTTGCAGTCTTTGGTGTTAATTCATGTTAGGTGCGCATGCCAAAAATTCAGCTTAACTGTGTAGTACATGTTTACACTCACAGCTGATTCCTAAGTTGTTTGTTTTGGGGATCTTTCTTGCTTATCCACTAAGGACACCTTATCTACGGCACATTGATACTATAAACCAATAAAATTGATACCACTGACACCCCTGGAAAGGGGCTGCAGCAGAGCCTTTCAACTTATCAGACACATTACTATTCAAGTATAGATTCAACCTGTCACAGTGTTCCCACCTCCTGAGGAGCAGAGAACAACTGAAGAACTCTGAAAAAGTCTTTTTTTTTACTAGAAAGCAGAGTTACTTCAAAGTGTGACAGTATTGCTACGGATGTCTGCAGACCCCTGCCATGAACTATTATAAAATCATTTGTCATTTCCATCTTGTTAGCCTGCAGCATATTACAAAAGCATCAGTGACAAAACACTCCCATTGCTATTCACTTGCTAAAACCAAGTAGCAGTCAACGGATGCACCTGGCTTACTCTAGGTTAATATCCTTAAGGCATTTCAGCAAACCAGGGCGGGGAGACATGATGGAGAGAATATTATAGCTATCAAACCACAAGATGAGGCAGAGATTGACACCAGTGTATGGTAGCTCCAAGTGCTTATTTGTACGAGCAGATCATCCAAGCACTCCAAGAGATGTGCTGACACCTTTCCAGGTGAAGGCATGCCAGCTGGCCTGGCTCAGGTTCTGTGTTATTAGCAGAACAGACAAAAGTGGTTTAATTCCACTCAGAATTCCAGTATGTCCAAATTCGCTCATCTTCCAAATCAGAACAAAGCCAACTGATCATTTTAAACGCAATGGAAAGTAAAAAATCTCAGATGTTTGTCTTCCATTATAGCCAACCCTGATAATGTTGTATAAAAGCTATCTATGGTCAAGAATCTAAACAACTTATTTCAAAAATTTCTGCCATAAGAAAAAGTTCTAATATTAAGGAAACAGCTCTTTCTTCAGTTTCAGGTGTAGAACAGTTGCAAAAAAAAAAAAAAATCAACTGACCTTATTTGCATTATAGTTGGTAAGCACAGAATGCGTAGTTTTGTCTCATTCAAGATTTAAGGAATCTCTTTGGAAATGGATCACATTTGGCTTCACCTGTTCAAATGCTGATTGATTTAGCCAATTAAATTAAGTGCAATAAGCATGAAGTAATACTTTTCTGGCTACAAACTGAGCCTTAGCTATGTATTTTGCTAACAGCCTCCTGTAAAAACACTCACACATAATTATTTAAAAAGGAAATTGTTCACAATCCGATAAAAACACTTCTAAGCAAAATAGATTAATTACTTCTAAAAGATAGCATAGAAAAATGAAAGTTAAATCTTATTTTCATACACTGTCTTGACACACACATTGGAACCTAAATAAAATCTCTTCTTTCTTCTTTTAAGTTTTCTAATTTTAAAATAACCTTGTTCCCTTCAACATCTATATGGCCGCATTGTCCCTCTTCATAGTCAGGGCGTAATAGAGGAACTACATGAGCTATGTAATCATCCCTTTTTACAACAGCTTGCAGGCAAAATAGAATACATCAGTGTGTTCATAAACCTGTCCAGAAACTCTGTTGCTTTCCATGCTTCACCAGCATTGTAACTGAACAGGTACGAAAAAAGAGCCTTCAAGACACAGATAAGCACAGAAAGCAGTTCAAACAACTTCAGCCTTACTAATTCCCCTCCTAAGAAATGGAGAAAAATAAAACAGGTTTCAGGGTTTTCTTAAGGGTTATTTGTTGTGAAGCACAAGCTGATGACACTCTGCTTTCTAGAAAGAATATGGCAACATGAACAACAAAAGAAGATTTAAAGCTCGTTATTTGCTATTATCATGAGACACGTCAAAAGGCCTATTTTGGAATGTGAAGATTGTTATGTAGCAGTGCAGAAAAAGGATAGCACTACATGCAGTGCAGAACCCTCCTAGAGATCAACAGCAGTAACAGGCAACAAAAACATAGATAAAATATATCAAATCCATTTGAAAAGAAGTTAAACAAATTTGCATGTCTGAACTGGCAAGCAAGAAATTCTTTGTGCTCAGAAATCTGTGTATCTGCAGTTTACTTCTAGGAGTGAAGGATTCACATGTAGCTGCCTACAAATGTGCAGTGTTGGTATTACTTGACACCCAAAAAATGAAATTTAGTTAAAAAAGGAGTTCCACAAAAACAATATTAGCCTATAAAGTAGTCAGGAGTGAAAACACTTCCCTAGGACAATATTCACAAAGAATTAATACGTTGATGACATCTACACAGTAGATATAAACTGCGTGATGAAATCCAAAAGCAGGTGTAACATTTTGTAAACAAGTCTTCAGTAGATATTTGGATATAATCTTTCAACTCAAGCAGAAAGTTTCAGAGTTTGGTTTGGGATCTGCACCTTTCTGATTTTTTAAGTGTTCAGTACAGGAAACTATTTGCGGTGGTCAGGAGGGACTCTGATCTACCTAAAAATCACACTTACATCATTGTCAGTTGTCACTTTCAGCTTTGGTTTAGAGCATGGAAAAGAGATTTGTATCCCTAGAAACATTCACAACAACAGACTAGTTTAATTCTTTAAGATAAAATTGCGAGAGACAACATTGTTGTGGTCACATCAGGCTTTCATACATCAAGATGGGCTGAATGCTTTTAGCAGATGCCAACATGCCAAATTTCATTTCCTGCATGACGTTCTTACCATATGAAATCCTGCCATTAAAAACACCCCTCCACAAATCCTCCATATTAAGTCAGCCAAGCAGGAAAGTGACCGAGAAGGGGGAATATGTGCATCTTGCTTGTCCAGCTCTGAGGAGCAGCTAGCAGGTGTGCCAGCTCAAAAGCTATTCCCAGCAGATTTGTGGTTTTTCGGCCCCTTCAACCAGTGAGGTATCCCAGCAGGCCTATCTACTATTATTTTTTTCATGTCTGGTCCATATACAGGATTTAATGTGCAATAAGCAAAAGAAACACTTTGTCTGTGTTAAAACAAAAACAAAAACAAACAAAAACAATGAAACAAAACAAAAACCCAGTGGAGTAGAGTAGATGTTTTAAAGTGATATTCTATTTAATTGATTTCTCATGTCATTTTGTTTCTGTGAACAGCTCCCCAGGTCACTTCACACAGAGAAAGACCAAAGAAAATGCATGTTATTTTTGTCATTTTTCTTGTTAATGTCTGTTGCAGTAGGAGACTGGGTAGAAAAAAACAGATACAAAAACTACGTAGTCGATTCTAGACTCAAGACGTTTTTCTACAGTGAAAAGCAAGCTATCTGAGGAAAAATTCATTACCTTATAGACAAGGGCATCAGTATCATATTATTCAGGTGCCTCAACAAATTGCGTTTATTCTAACTAAAGGTATTTGAGAGAGTGACATGTTCTGAGGGTGTCCAACCTGGGACAGCTTAAGAAAGATTTTTTAAATGTGCTTAATATCTGCAAGACCAATTAAACAACCAGGCACTGAACACTTCAAAAGCCTCAGACCTCTGATGTCTCAGATTGAGCTCACAGTCAAACTGATCTTTATTTTCTGCCTCTAAGGTGCGCAACAGACAAAAAAATCCCCCGATGTTTTAACTCAGGGTGAACACCAGAAAGAGTAAGAGGCAGCTGTAAAACCTAATGGATTCTAAAGTGGAAATATGACATGGCAAAGACTTCCCTATTCTGGGGTCTTCTTGTACCTGACTATTAAAATGATGAAGCATACGTTCCCCATGGTTTATGTCTTTATTTATGCAAATTTTCATTCTGCAATTTCTTACAAAAGTGTACTGACAGATAGGTAGTCTTCATATCCCTTAATACAGTTAGACTTTTTTTCCTCCTTTCCTCAGATTCACAGAAGTCTTACTGATTCTGAGAATGAATCAGAGAAAAAAAATATACCTGTGTTAATTTGTGTATTTACAAGTGTCATTAAGTTTGCCTGCTTACAGAAGTAACATTGCCTACTTTTCCAGCAAATCAACACATTTGACATGACAAAAATCCCAACTTGGAATAAGTCCAAACCCCAAAATCAGATCCAAACCTCCATCAAACATCCCTAAAACGTGGAGTTATTTATAGCAAGAGGGGCGGTTTGGGTACGTCTCTAACTCAAACCTCAAACTGAACTTTGGTTTTGATTCAAAGTGTTAAACTGCAGGTTCCTTCTGAATCTATCCAAATCATTTGGTTCATTACTTTTTGGAGGTACAAATTACTCCAGCAGGAGCTGTCTGGCAATTTGTCCACTAAATAGTGATTTAATCCTTTCTGCAAAGACATAACTTTAGCGTTGATGGTATAAAGTTTGCAATCATAGATAAAGCATTTGCAGTTGGAGGTGGCCTGCCCTGAGAATTCCTTAGGAGGCCCTAAAAACCACAAGGTGTACAAACTACTTTTTCCCTTCCAGGGCCCTTCGTTATTATTCTTTTTTATTTTTTTCATCTCAGAGTACAGTTTGAAACTTGATCCTGTTTCAGGAGGTGGGAACTGGAGTGAAGCAGGAGGGAAAGGGAAAGGGAAAATTCTAATGCCAACAGAAGAAACACACCAGTAACACACCAGAGGTATGCTCAACTGTAATTAATAGCATGAAGTTACAACTTGCAGCTGACATCGGTTACAGAAAAAGGTCAGCTTCCTGCTGCCCTCTGCTTTTACTGGTTTGAAAGATTGTTTCAGACTGTCTTTCCCGCTCCCGTGTACTCACACTCCCCTGGGTTTCCCTGTCTAGCTGATCCTTGCAGCATTCTTTATCTGCCTTACCATCTCTCTAAACAGTGGGCAAAACTCCCAAAGGCAATTTAATTCAGTGCACTTCTTCTCCCTGACTGTTTCCTATCCTTCTCCTTTGTCACTTTCATATGCCATTTCTATTTTTGTCATTGTTCTGGGATCAGGGCTGATGCGACATCATGCGCCTCCTTGACTCTGGGTGTGCAACCCAGCCAGGTCCCAACATCCTGAGGTAGGAACCAGGACAGATAAATTGAAGGAAGCGGCAGCCTGATTTCTGAACTGTGTTACCGTGAGACCAGACCCTCCAGGAAGACCTTAGAGATCGCCTGTGACACGTTCAACACAACCAGTACAATGCTTGCAGATGCATTGCCTAGCAGTACAGCCTGATCCCCGCTGCAGCCTCTGGATATTATCACCATATTGCTACACAACACTCAGCCACGTGGTGAGAACTAGCAGGAAATAAAATCGCCTTCAGTTTGTCTGTTTTCTTCCCTTTTTTTTTTTTAAGAAAGCAAAACCTGAAGATTTCTTTCCTCCACCTCTAATTGGCGGGACATTTCCTGTTGAGCAGTAATTTCGCTATTAGCAATTCTTAAATGAAAAACAGAGAGACACTTTGAAAACCACTTTTCTAATGGAAATCTGGATAGGAAGGTAATGACTGCTGGCAACACTTCTGACTTGTAGCTGTTAAGCACTCCTTATGAGGGGAGTGAACGGCTCAGATAGCAATAACACCTTGGGGACCCAAGGAACAGAATGTCTCCTGTGCTGTTGGTGCTGAACAAATACATAAAAGCTTTCCTGAAGAAAGGAAAATACAGAAGTGTAGAAAGTAAGTATTTTGAATGGAAAAGAGAACTTCAAGAGTCTTGGAGACTCATCCTAATGAAAGGCCTGTCTCAGAGCTGGGACCAACATATGAATAACCTACATCTGTATTACCTTCAGGATATAACCAGGTAGCAGAATAGGCTCTTTCCACTAAAATTCCTCAATATTTTTACTACTGTTTTCATCAACAGTGTTAAGTTACTCCTAAAGACACAGTTTTGTATGCTAGGGGTAATGAGTGTCAGGAACTGTTTGAAATTCAGGACAACATCATGGTAATCCTAGCTTTAGTTCATTGCTAACAATGTAAATGGTAGATATTGAAGTTATATGACAACCTTGCAAGAAGACATGCAGTTGGGACCATCCAGAGTAAAAGCAGTATCTGGCTAACAGACAGTGTGCTGTTTTGTGAAAGATGGTTGCACACATTGTTGTGGTGTGCAACACAGCTCATAAAACTTATGAGCCATGCTGGACGGTGTGACCTGACTGCCATTTATTCAGCTTCATTGGCGGGATAATTAAAAAACATTGTGTACTTGGAAAGATGACACTTTTAATCCAGCATGTGGCTGGAAGGCGAAACTGAATTTACACTGAATAATGCACATGTCAGGAATCTTTAACTTCCAAAAAAAAAAAAAAAACAAGCGAAAACCAAAAAAAAAGTCTGGAGAGAAAAGCAGATCCTAGAACGCAGTTTCTGGATGGCCATTCCATAATGAAACACTGCTGAAATTTAGTGTGCCTGTGGACTTTACCCCATTTCTCCCAATTATAGGCAGTAGTCCTGTGGTGGACAGTAGGTTGGTTTTGTTTAGTTCTCAGCTTGCACCATGTTCCTTTCAGGAGAAGCCTTCGGGTCAGTCCTCCCAGACAGAAGGAGGGAGGGGAGTTCTGGGGGCTACAAGGGAAGTGAGTGTGCCCTGGGAAAGGCTGAGTGAGCAGCCACACAAGCCAGATGTGACAGAAAGAATGTCTAGGCAACCAGAGGAGGCTGTAGTGCCGCCAAAATTCTGAAGGTTACTGAAACCAATTCAAAACAAACATAGGACCTACCTGCTAGGCCACACTGGGAAATGTGAAAGTTGTGTGTAAATAGTATTTTTAGAAAGAAACGTGTTCTGTCTCCCTGTGACATTTTATGTTTCTCTTTCAAAAGTTAAATGCCTTATCGTTTATTTGTACAAAATCTTCCTTTTTTTTATTTTTAAAGTCTTCTTTTCTCACACTGGGAGATATATATCTGAGCATAGTCATCTCAAACCTCTGTTTAATGTGGTTCTTGTAACATACCAAGGATTATGATCTTACTCACGAACTCCTCTTGCAAGAAATTTTACAGACCAGGGACTGGCATTTTCTTACAGACTGGAACTGTGCTCTAACAGTTAAGCTTCTCAAAGAAAGCGTGGTTAAACCATTACAAAGCAATTTTTGTTATTCACAGGCAGTTGAAGCCCTTCACAGAATAAAGCATAATTCCTGCAAGTATTTTAAGCAGTGAGTGATAACACTACTAAGCACCAGATGAACCAAGAAAGTATCTGCTAGATTTTTTAGGTATATATAAATAGCACTCCCATCTGTATTTGCAAACATGCATCCCAGCAAAAGGAAGAAAAGTTGAAAGATGGTAATATCTATTCAAAGCTAGTCCACACTGGTCTGCCTGAGTTTTAATTTGACTTGTCTAGAGAGGACTAAGAAGAAAACTGTAACAAACGGGCTTATTAGAAATATTATATGATGCTTATGAGTGGGATACTGACAAACAGAGTATATAAAGAGAATAAAATATTTGGCAGTAGCAGCTGAAGATGAAGGGTTAAATATTGCAGTTTGGAGGGACCAGAACTGAAATAACTACTGGAATAACTAGAGTTAACCAGTATAAGCAGCCATATGTCTAAGGCCAAAGCTTAGGGAAGGCAAACAATGTAATGGAACTGAATATTTTTTAATAAATGCAAAATAAAAGAGGGAAAAGCTTTACGAGCTCCATATCATAGGGAAAAATATTAACCAGGTAGGGCTTCACATGCTATTGCAAACAGAAAAAGTCAGCACCATAACCAGCATATGAGAAGAAACGCAAAACCTTACAGCAGCGTACAAGCACCAGCAAAGTGAGAAAGAGAGTGAAAGCACCACAAGTTCAGGTAAATTTTTTAAAGGAGATATGCATACTGTAGTAGGAGTCACTATCCAAAATATTAGTCTAAATGCAAATATTATGCATTATTTTTTCTCTGGAAATCGGTACACAACCAACAGTACAAAATATTGTTATTAAGAAAAGAACGGAAACTGCATGCATTAGAGAACAGATTGTGAGGACAAGGAATACTAACTACGTTGTTAGAGGCTGATGTCAGTTACCAAACTTGCCATACGACACAGGAGACAGAATATACAAAGCATATGCAGAGAATGAAGTAGTATATGAAGGAAAAAAGCCAGAGCAAAAATGTGATTTTCAGTCTGTCACTCCATCATGAGAAAGATCTGTTTATCTCTTCTATGAGTGAGAACAGTTATAAACTGCAATATTCTCACTGTTAGTCAGGGGCAGTTAAAACTCAAACACAGGCATACAATGGTATTTCTTCCCCTTTACCTATCCAAAGACCTTGAAGGAAGATAATAAGGGGCGTCACATCTATGCTTTTGCCCAAACAGATTACAGGCATTTGAGAGAAAAAACAGGACAGAGTGAAGGAAGAGGGCTTCAGGATACAATGACCAGAACAACTAGAATTCATTCTTAACAGCTGCAGGTTTTGCTTCAAGATGAAACCCTTGGAGACCCAGGTGTAGGACACCTCAGGGCCTAATCGGGCATTCTTATGAAAGTCAGCTATTAGGTGTAGTATGAATATTTGTAATTGTGTTTTATGCTGTTGATTTAAGAGCTGGAGAGTTAAATTTGGCTGGGAAAAGAAGATATAGTGTCTCTCCATGGCAGAGAATGTGGGCACGGGGGTATCACTGTCGTACACAGATAGTCAGCACGAGCCAGACTTTAAAGCAGTTGATCCACAGGTGCCACAAACTGTCACCCCTGAACAGTGAAGGGGAGGCAAGGCACTCTCATTCATTTAACATCTGTATCTGAGATGAGCAGACCTCATGCCTCAGGAAACAAAGCTGATTATCAGCAGGCATTAGGAAAAGACTTCTCCCATAGTTAAACTGTGCCATGATTTTGTGCCTTGCAAGTAATTAATGCCATCCACTGAGATTCTTGGAAATTGGAAAGACTGGCCAAGGTGGTTTATTGGTTTGTTCCACTATGATAATTATTATCATTAATTTATAAAGGTTCTGTAAAGATTTGTGAAATAACTTTTTTGAGCCAGAGGTTCAAACAGTGGACAAGGAGGACCAGCACCAGAGCAGGGACTATGTGAGGTATTCTGCATTCTTCTTCCCACTTCAGGAGCTGCTCTGTCAGGGAGTACTCTGGATAGGTATCTATGGATCAGTTCTTAAGTGCAAAAATGCATTAGGACAACCAGAAATATTTCAAAAATATCCCATCAGTTGTCTAACTATACAGGTAATATTTAAACCCCTTAATATGTAGAAAAAATATAGTCTTTGAGCTTCCTGTGTTTCCATTTTGAAGTCACTAAAATATTTTCATACTTCATAACTGTATCCAGTCATACACAAGACAAAAAAAAACAAATTCAGGATGCTACAATAAAATGATCTGAAAATAAAGAAAAATATTAATTAATCAGCTCTACATGATTGCTTTCTCATTTGCAGATATATGTGGTACTCCTAGCATAATTAAAATATGCTGCAGAATAAAACCCTATGACAGTGTCCGGTGTGATTTTCTGGTTTGTTTCATCTCATGTATAAGAATCCTGGTCTGAGTTATTCATTTGAACATACGCAAACTTCTAATTTTCAGTATTTTGCCACTTTTGCAGTTAGTAGATCCAGAAAGGAACATTCAGCAAAATGCAAATTTGTTGAGAATACTCTTAAGGATTAGACTTCAAAACTACAGTAAATATGTATTCTTGAATTGCTGCTAACAATACAGATTTTTCTCAGAGAATGGGGAAGATAATCCTTTCTTAAGAATGACAATGGTTGCACTACCACTTCAAGTAATGACAAGAACATATTCTATATCACAGCAGAATGTTTTAATATTAATAGATAAATATATTGCTGCATGAACACAAACATTAATAGCAATAGTTCTAATAATTTCGTAAGAGTATTTCCTTGTTCTAGAACATTTGCTGGCTACAAAGCAAGCTGGACTTTTAAGACGTACAAAGGCTATGCAAAAAATGTTTGATCCAGAGGCCACTGAAGGAAAAGACATACTGTTTGAGCAGTCTTAAGCTCCTACACAGAAACTCCACCCACTCAGTATAACTGCTGTCCCAAAGGTCATTTACCTGAATGGCATGTAGATTTGCATTCTTTTTCTTCTGCGGCTAGGAAGACAGTGGCTGATGTACGAGGTGTTCGGGTCAGTGACAGAAAAAGGGATGAGGTGAAAATCACAGAACCATAGAATCACACACTCACAGAATGGTTGAGGTTGGAAGGCACCTCTGGAGGTCATCTAGTCCAACCCCATTGCTCAAGCAGGACCACCCAAAGCACGTTGTCCAGGACCATATCCAGACAGCTTTTGAAGGTCTTCAAGGATGGCGACTCCAAAACCTCTCTGGGCAACCTTTGCATGTGCTTGATTGCCTTCACAGTGAAAACAGTGCTTCCTGATGTTCGGTGGGAACCTCCTGTGTTTCATTTTGTGCCCATTGCTTCTCATCCTGTCACTGGGCACCATCGGAAAGAGCCTGGCTCTGTCCTCTTTGCATTTTCCTTCCAGGTATTTATGTACCTAAGTAAGATCCCTCCCAAGCCTTTTCTTCTCCAGGGTGAAGAGTTCCAGCTCTTCCAGCCTTTCCTCACAGCAGAGATGCTGCAGTCCCTTCATCGTCTTTGTGGCCTTTGCTGGACTCTCTTCAGTATGTCCATGTCTCTCTTATACTGAGGAGGCCAGAACTGAACCCAGTACTGCAAGTGTGGCCTCCCCAGTGCCGAGGAGAGGGAA
>Ga0181612_105389_pt1 | contig 12009 bp, 7 predicted proteins | sample HoacroProtozoa21_FD_119630 | JGI IMG/M metagenome (GOLD analysis project Ga0181612, IMG submission 119630) | Hoatzin crop microbial communities from Cojedes, Venezuel. Combined Assembly of Gp0051906, Gp0051904, Gp0051908
CAAGACAAGACCGCGGACACACGAACTGCATTGCTAGGGTAGGAAGAGCACTGCTGAGCATGTTAGGATTATTAACATTAATCTAATCTTTCCGTTTGTCAAACAGATTTTTGAGTACATGGAGACAAGCTTACCCAGTCCTTAAGACAGCGCTCCCAGATCAGCTTGTAGTTTGTTCTGTAATACCATGTGGATTTGCTGGGATTTTCAAGTAAATACATTATGTATATGGCTTACAGATTGCTTAGGCTGTCTGCATCAGTAATTAAAATGAGGGAGGGGACTATTCTGCCGAGTTTCCCCCTTTCTTTTCCGCATCCTTTCTACACGTCTGTGTTTATCTTTCCTCTCTTAGCATCAGGAGGATAAACCTGTAGCAAGGGAGACTGTGTCAAAGGCAGAGCGGCCTGTTTTTCCAGCAGAGACGGGAGCTCGTTGCACACCGCTGCGGTGCCAGCTCTCAGCATCAGCCTGACCTCTGCCATTCTCTTTGCAGACACTTTGAGTCAGACTTGTCAGGAGCTGCCAGCCTGTTCCCTTTGCTGGTAAAACAAGCACGCCTTTTCTGTGGAGACAGGATGAAAAGCATCGCTTTGGAGTCTTGTGGCAAACATGATGCTGTGCTGTTTAGTTGCCTGAAGTAAAGGGAAAAGGTTTGGTTTGATTTGGTATTGCTGTGGTGGGTGTAACATTGCCTCGATTGGATGGTTTTTGGGCTTGGTTGTTGTGGGGTTTTTTGATGGTACTTTGTTCGATCTAGAGCTTCAATACAAGTTAATACTTAAATTTCAAGTATATCTCAAGAATAACTAATTTCTGGTTTATACCTTCATCCTAACCTGTCTTGGAAAAGTATAGGGTGTATTGGAGTTGACATCTCAAAATAGAGTGCCATCCAGATGCAGAGAGACTCTTTCAGTGTGACTTTCTGATGTGGTGTTTTTAGTGTCCTGGATGTGTTGAACTGAAGTGGGAAGTAACGTTCAGTTAATTGTAAGACTGTAGCTTTCCTGTCTCTGAAATCTCTGCGCATCCAGTCACTCGCACCTCTACCCTGAAGTTCAAAATTGTATCCAGTCCTTGCTGGACAGTCCTGGTCGCAGTCAGCTTCTGTGGTGGGTACAGCGTGCAGTAAGACTGCATGGAGCCCAAGACTTGAATGCTGCTATGAAAAGTGCACTTAAGCTGGGACGAGAGCGACTGCTTTCTGCGCTGACGTTACCACGCAAGAACCAGCAAGAGTTACTTGCCTGTGTTTACTTCCCAGCTCGATTTAAACTTTGCACCGCATCCAAAGAAACAGAGAAACTGCCGAGGAGGGTTGGTCCGATGAAATGGCTGGATGTCCTCGCTCAGCTTAGCACGTGAGCGCAGCGTCCCGGCTCTGGGCTGAGCCGAGTGCCCAGCCTGTGTGTGAGGGACAACACATAGCACGTGCTGTCGTCGTGCGTTGTGGGGCTGCTCAAGCTTTCACTATGGAGACTTTCATACCGTAGCTGGGAGCACAGGAGTCTGAGCAACTCCCAAATGTGCACACACCGTGCTAGTACGGAATAAGTGATGCCAGTTTCAATTTTGTCACAACAGATGAAAAATCACAAGGTATGCTGTGCTTGGTGTAAAGGTGGTTTGGTATTGCATGCACCAATACCTTCCGCGTGTTGGGAACCCGGGTGGAAGATGTTACAGAGCTGGAGCAAACTAAAACTTGTCCAACGTTGTTTGTTTTTTTTTCTCACATCCAGCGGGATATCAAGGATGCAGTTCAGCGTCAATAGCCGGTGCAGTCTTTGACTGCTTTTTGAGACCGTTGGTTAGGATGATTTCTGGGCTGGAAACTGTGGAATTGGCCTGAGATCACCAAGTCGTAGGCTGTAAAAGAGCCATTAAATAATGGCGGCTATCTTACCTTGTTACTGACCTGGACCGCGCGCTGCCCAGCAGCCTGGAGAGGAGCTGCTGGCACACGGCGTTGCTGACTGCAGTTAAGCGTCGTGCACGGCGCGTGATCTCAGGTACTGTTGTGTTGCACTGTCTGTGCCACTTTCTTTCCACTTTCAGTTTAATTGTTCTAAGGCTCTTCATAGTGCACTCTGCCTATGTAAGTTTAGCTCTGATTGTGGAATTGCCGATGGAGAGCTGATGCCATCAACAGCTTCGTTTGCTCACATTACAGTTTAGGACCTGAGGAGCCAAGTATCTGGGTTGGCATTGCTGGATCTGTGTTGCTCTCCCTTGTCGTGCAGAGGGGCGGTTTTGTGCGTTTCTGATGTGTGAAGACAGCAGTTAGGTGCTCTGTGGAAATCCCCAGTGCTCTAAGAAAGGTTTAAGCCTTGATTAACTTCTTCAAATATACCTGAACTTACAGTGGACACTGTAAAAGCAATCCAACAAGTGCTGTATGCTAACAAAACTGCTTATTTGCAGGAATTTTGCAGTCTGAGTATAAGAAATGCCACGAGTTCTTCCTAGAAGTGCTGGTACTACATCTCCTCAATGCACAGAGCTGTTCCTTTTTCTGTTTGTTTTGTGGGGTTTTTGTGGACGCCCCATGTTGTAGTTTTTCATAGCTCTTCTCAACTGCTTAAAGCTGAGAAGCTTTTGGGCAGGTGTTCATAAGCACTGAGAACGTATAATGCATGATGTGCTACTTTAAGCTTTCTAAGGTCTAGAGTAATTTTAGCAGCAGTACAGTTAACTCTGGAGAAGGCAAGGACTGCATCGCTCTCCACGTACAGTGCCTAGCATCATGCAGTCCTGCTCATGGAATGTAAACTCCGGGTGCTGATGTAATACAGATGTTAATCAGAATTTACAGTAGTTGAACTGAGCCTGGAATTTCGCCGAAGGGACTGAAATGGAGCATTAATCAGATGCCGCAATTACAGCGCCACACTTTCTGCATTAAACTAAACTAATGTAGAAGATGCAGGGCACTCCGAACATCTCGATATAAAGTAAGCCCTGCCATGAGAACATGGTAACAGTAGTCATTGGCCTTTACCTTTGGCTGGCCGAGTGAGGGAAAGAGTTACAGAGATGACAGTCTGCTCTCGGAAAGAGGATTTAGAGAAACAAAAAGAAAGGAGAAAAAAAAGAAGCTGGCTCTTCTTAATAAACTAGTGTAATTACAGATCACTTTAAGTAGAGGCATATGATACGTATGTTTGTGACAATTTTCCGGAGGGATGGTTTGGCTAGTGCTAAATAACCAGGCTCATTTTCCCATAATGCAAATGTTATTCACAAACTATTACCATAATTGATGCACCGAGCTGCTGTAGAGTAAATAATGTGTTGTGTGTGGGAAGCAAACTAGAAGTCAATGAATATTAAAGAACAAAATCTCATTTTTAAAGGGAAACCTCAAGAATTACAATCACTTTGAAAATCAAATGGCAATGCAAGTTCAAACTGACGGGCGGTTTTTGAGTTATGTAGACACACACAAGCATAAACACGCGCACTTACGGGCTGCGGTCTCCAGCCTGGTTCAGCTGGGGTCTTCTTTCTGCCGGGTGAGTACAGAGCATCCTCAGATGTGATCAAAGCAGCGTGGTGTGTGGGAACTGTCGGGTAATATCCAGTGTCCTGGGAACTTCCCAGAGAAGGGGGTTGTCAACACACTAGACCTCTTGGCAGCTGAAAGAAAGAAGGACCGTTCGGGGTGTTTTCTGTTGGGTGAAGGGGAGCTGGCACTGGTAACCCCATGTTTGGGGAGGTATTGGTTGTTGTTTTGTCTCCGCCTTCGTGAACTGTGCTGGGGCACGTGTAACACAAGAAGAGTTGTGTATCATGCAAAAACCGTGGCGGGGTGAGGTTAGGTTTCTAGGTTGTTACGCCTGCGGTGGCAGCGGGACTGACTGCCGGGACGCTGCTGCGGTGGAGACCGGTGACCTGCCGGTGTGCTGCGTTGGTGGGCACGGCTGCGTTGGCCTCGCGGCGTACGGGAGGACAAGGCCATACGGTTACTCCGTTGTTAGTCCTGGGTCACTGTCCCTGTGCACAGCCTTATGCCTCGGTAAGTGGCGAGTGGGTTACAGCACTTACTGCTGAGGTGTAAATGACCCTGTATCCACTGCTGAATGCAGGAGCTGTTGGCACTGCAGGCTTATCTGTGCCGGGATGGATTTTTAGAGTAGAACGTTTTGCTGAACAGGACTTGATTTAACTGTGGGCATTACTGTCCTGCCGTCTAATCCCTTTTTATGTTCAAAGGGAACCTGTGTTAATACGTAAATGTATATATGTACATTGCATGGGAAGCTTGTATTTCTTTTTTCATGTATTGCTTTACTTTTTTTCCCCTTGGATATATTACTCTCTCATCCCTGTTCCATGTGCAAATGAGAAGGATGTATACAGACAACTCTATAATGTATTGCAGAGATGTATTCCTGTAGGATGAAATGGTGGAGTGGCACAGAAATCACTGCTTTCTGCATTTGAGAATTGTGTCATTTCAGACACGTTTGAGTATTGGTGTGTTCTCAAAAGTGAACTATTATCCAGGTCATAAAACCCTGGTGAAATACCACTGTAGTTCTAGAAACCAGAAAGCCGGGGAACAAAATGCAGAAGCATTGTGTAGGATTACAGAAGCATCATTTGATCTTTTAATTTCATAAGCCATTTTGTCCAGATGGCAATTACTGTTAATTTTTAAAATTACAGATTATAGCACTGCGGCTTCTTTTTCGGAGAGATTAAAAAGACATTTTAAACAACCTTTGCCTCCTATTGCTGAAGATACTGGCACGTGACTGCCTGGCACAGTTACATATGGATCATGTGATATCAGTGAATTTCCTTCTTGTAGCCTGATATAAGTCAGTGTGGCAGAAGTAGCATATTGTGAGCCTAGCTCTGGTGCGCCAGGCTTCTGGGCTCTCCTCCTTCTGTCTCAGTCTGTCCCTTGCAGACTGTAAAGCAGTAGCAAGTGTCTGTTTCTTGTCCTCTGTGGACTGTATCGAGGTGTCTTTGAACCTTTCAGGCTTCTGTGCTTGTGCCTCCTAGCCGTAATTTCTCCTAGAAAGCTGAGCACATGCCTGAGCTGGGTTATCACTCACCATAGCTCGTTACAAATTGGCACTTCGCTGGGGGAGATACAGTACTTCAAACTGCTTGTCTCAATCTGTACCCTTTCTCTTTGAATCAGGCAGTGTTACTTACTAGGTTTTATCCTACTCCCTGGAAAAAGCAGCTGTAAGACCTGGTAGGTCTGACTACAGTGAAGGAAAATGTTGCTTGCATGTCTAAGTCATTGCAAAAAGTCTTTCCACAAAGCAGGGCTGCTGGAGGGCTGTAGGGTGGCGTTGGTCACCTGGACCCCTTCGTCCTGCATCTCCTCTGTCTGAAATGGTGCCAGTCTCAGGAACTTCGATACAGTGGACACGAACATGGGCTGCAGCTCATTCTGTACCTGCTCTAAGTGGATATTAAAGTGTGAGAGCCATCGGATACTGCCAGCCCACACTGGGTTCAAACCAGTGACCTGGAGAGTTTCTTCTGAAAACATGCACAGAAGTACAAATTGACAGCAGCATGTTTATGATGAGATTTTCTGCAGCACTCAAGATGAAAGAGCAGATGGTGTTGACGGGAGAGCAGGGTTATAAGGTACAAGATGGGATTGTTATCACATTAATAACAAGACAGCAAATCCCACAGTGCTTTCTATTAGCCTGAAAGATGATAGTTCCCTGACGGCCTGCATGTGAGTCAGAAATGTCCGGTAGCGCTGGCCCCAGGGCGCCTCGTTAGTTCGTGTTGGTTCTGAGATGCAGCCTTCGATGCATTTGGATTTGGTCATTCTGACCCCTCTCCTTGCTGTCCGTGTCCTGGGCAGCCTTTTAAAGGTGTAAAGGAGTTTGAAGATGGAGCAGGTGTAATTCTGGGTCACTTCTGAAACAGAAATACTGCTACGGAACACGAGTGCTTTGGTGTGAATCTGGTGTTTGCAGGTTTAAACCTTGGGCAGTGCTGGGCATGTTGGCAGGCAAACAAACAGAGCTTCTGCACTTGTACTTCATTTAAAGTAATCCATATTATTCTGCAGTTCTCTCAATCTGGGAAGAAGCTTTCTGTTTTAGTCGGCTTGCAGATCCTGCAGGCTTTGCTCTCAGCTTCAGATGATCTTCCAGGGATCACTGCTTTGGCTGGTACATTAGGAGCCATTCTGAACTGTGAAAAACATTTCAAAATCCTTTTTATTTATACTCCTTCCAAATTGCCTCTCTCTTTTTTTTTTTTTTTTTTTTTTCCCCACAGGCTAATTATAAAAATTGCTGTAAATGTTTTCTGGAGAGGGGACCTTCCTATTTATCACAACTTTGTTTGTGCTTGTTGTTATGTCCTGTTTCTTTCAACATTCCCACACTCCACTGGGCTCGTTGGGAAGTGTGAAAGCTATTATGGTAATAGGGAGTGAGATGATTTTCTGCTCTCACAGTGCCAAGGAGATAGGAATGGATGTAATTCATCTTGGGTGTAGTCCCTGCTGCAAATACCTCATCTTGCTTTAGCCTCCCTGCGCACACAGGTACACGCTCAGAGGTTCATTTTACCCGGGATAAGGGTCAGAGCTCTGCAGCTTGCTCCGGGATCAGCACAGCCTGGCTCCTCCATGCGCCCTTGCAGGTGGGTTCTTCGGGACGTTTCTGCTGCTACTCGTGCCTGGCTTGCTCCTTCCCTCCCTCCCACGTAGCACCAAGAAAATGTTACTCTGACTGGACAACAAACGCGGAGTCAAGAGAAGGAGGAGGAGGAGGTATACCCTGCTTTAGGCAACTTGCAAATCAAATCGGTGCTGCTCGCTGTTTGGTTTGCTTGCATTGGTGTATGATTAGCTTTGTCATGGGGGATAACTGAAATGAGCACGCATCGATATCTAAATATACATTAAGGTGGATTAAAAGGCTTAGAACCAATGGTCTGTTAAAAAGGAGGTTATTTTAATTCCTTTGTATGCTGTCTTGCATTCAAAATGGTATATTAGAGTATGACAAAACATGCTGAATAAATGAAAAGGTGTTTATTCTGGGAGAAGTGCAAATATCCTATCAAAATATGGTTCCTGTTAGGGGATTATAGAAGTCAAGTCTGGATTTTGGCTGCACAAACTCAGAATCTGAATAGTTATTATTATTATTAATATTATTATTATTTCGTGTTATCGATGGACGTTTGAGAGAGAAGATGTGGGAGAACAGTTCTGGGGCTTGGGGCTGCAGCCCGCCGAGGGATGAATTCCTGTCCAAGGTGGTGTTTGTCTGGCAGCGTGTCCCTAACAAGTGAAGATGAATTGGCAAAACAGAAGCAGAGCTGTTGTGTGGTGCACCGTATAGGCAATAACTCTATAAAATATGGAACTCGAATACATTCCAGACAAAGCACTGACATTGCAGGTTTTGAAATAAATGGTGTATTTTGCTCAACTGCAAGATGAATGCAGTGTTGAAAATTAAGCTGTTGTGTACTTTGCATGCACGTGTGAACCTAGACAGCTATTAGTATTGCTTGAAATAACCAGGTTCTGCTGGTGCTGGTGTTTGTGGATGCTAATGCTGGGGATTTCAACGGCGCAACAAAAACCGAGCAATCCTGTGGCGTGATCGGCTCTTCCCTGCCTGCCTGGGGGACGTGATGCCTGGAAATTCTGCACCTCCGTTCCCCGCGCTGAACTTGTCCTTTGATTACAAAAGGACAGCTCTCGAGGGATGTCGTTGTGCATTTTCCTGAGATAAAATAATAGCTCTGTGTTTTGTGACCCTGGAACTGTAGGTCCTGCCAGATGCTAATGAACCAGTGGAAAACATCCAGGGCCTGGTAATTGCTTTGAGCCACAGCTGTTTGTGCTTGGTACACAGTGTCGGAGCTCGCTGCTTCGGTGCCTGCGCCCTGTGATGTTGCCCCCGGGTCCCCTCGGGGACTCCTGGGTCAATGCAGCAAGCAAACTTCCTATAATTGGGTACAAGAGAGCGTGCTGTCCGTGTGGACTCGGGCGGCGTGAGGGCGAGTTACGCTCTCAGCACCACCTTGGTGGCTCACATGTGGTGTCTGCCATCAGTCCCGGCACAGCTAGCAGGCAGCGTGTCCCAGTGCAGGGGCTGGAGTAACAGTGGAGTAACTGCAGAGCCCCTGCAGGGAGGAGGGAAGCGATGCTCTTGCACTGACCTGATCTCATTCAAACGTACAGCCAGATCTGTCCTATTTATTCATTTGCTGCTTCAAAAACCAGCTTTTTCACTGCAGAAAAGTAGAAGCGCTAATAAAAATCATTGTTTTAATTTTATTTGAATGTGTGTTCCCAGTAGGAGACCTTCTCATCCACTGTCATCTTTGTGACCTGATTTTTGATGTTTCCATAGACCTGAAAAAGGCTGGGGTGTTTTACCACCCTTTTAGCATTGGTGAATTCTCATGCAGAAACGCAGAATTAAACGGAGCGTGGGATACTTTTCTGTGGCATCAGTGGAAAGTCATTCCTGACAGCTACGGCTGTGGATGGCAGTGGCTGGAACCAGCTCAGCTGGCTTGGGCGGCGCGGGGGGGGGGAAGGGGTTTGGTTGCCCCGGGTCCCCGGGGGGGATGGGCGGGGGTCTGCCGGCTCGGCTGGCAGCCTCACCTCCAGCTGCCGTGGCTGGGCACGGGCTGGGGCGTCTTCCCGTGCGCAGCGCCGCGTAGGAGAGCTAGAGCCGTACGATCAGTGACATGAGGTGACTGTTGTTGGTCAGCATTGGTATCTGGATCCCTTGTGTAAGTCTTCATTTCTGAAAAGTTCTAAAAACCTCTGTCGGCAAGTGAATGAGTAGCCAGGCTCTCAGAGTTCCAGCGTCCATACGATGCGCTGGCACCACTGTCAGTACTGACAGTGCTTTTTAGGTGAGCAGCATCGACAGAGTAGGTTTCAGGATCTCATCCACTGTCTGTCTCTGTGTGTGCGTATCGTAGGAGGTGGTATGTCAGCGGTGCATGTGTTTATTCCATCTCACTCTTGCCTCTGAAAAAGGTGCCTGGACCTAGAAGAGATACAGGGAATGATGCAAAGATCTGTGGAGACATGCACAGCATCCCTGCAAGGAGGGATTAAATAGTCTGGGAGTTTCCAGTCCCCAAAAGGTGTGATACAAAGGAGACAAGAAAAATCTGTAAAATCATAACTGATCTGAAGATGATGAGAAGCAAATTGCTTGCTTTTTTGCAGGATAGGATACTGTGAGACTCCCACTTAAGTAACCAGGCAGCTGGTTAAAAACAAAAAAATGAGGCAACTTGCTCCTACTGCGTAAAGTGAAATTCTGAACCTCGTTCAGCACCTTAGGGGAGCACAAAGAGGTTCAGCCGCCTGCGTGACGAGTTCAGGTCTGTCTGTGTTGTTAGATGTGCTACTGAGGGCACGTCGTTGGGTTTGAGATTGCTTACATTGTGTCTTTGTGCTTCTTGAAGTGTTTGGACGTAGGGTGCTGGGCCAGTACAGCACTTTCTGTATACAGCGGAAATACAGAAGGCTGATTATATTCATCCTGTAGTTTGCAACTTGATCTTCACTGCTCTGTGGCATGCTTGGAGCTGGGAGGTTTGCAGCGAGCTGCAGCCAAATCAGTGTGTCTCACTGGACCAGAGACAGGGACGCGGGCGCTGCTTCTGAACGGGCAGAAGAACAACCAGCCGGAGAGCTGTCCTCCTGGGACATTTTATGCTGTAGTTTCGCAGTGATAGGGGTGGTTGTTTTGTTGTGTTGAGGTTGGTTTTTTTTTTTTTAAGGATCTTTACAGATACTCTTTTAAAACACTAGCCTGAGAGCATTAACAAGTGGGTATGTATAGGGGGGGCTAAGAAAGGGGGGGAGCAGGAGAGCGCCTGACTCCTGCTTGCTTGCTCTGGTTGCATGGTAGCATTACTGCAGCTGCAGAATTGGAAAGGAGATATTTGCTTTATGCCTAAGAGGCTTTATTGTTTCTAAACTATATATAGTTCTGTAATCTTTCTTTAGATGGGGGAGGGCATTGTGGGACAGCCTCCAAAGCACGGCCACCCTGCTTGGTGGGAGAGCGAGGGGTTAACGCCGTGGTGTAGGGTTCTCTGAATGGGCAAGCTCATTGTCAGAATAATGTTTAGCCAGGTGTTAATCTGTGTCTGGAGGGAAGTGCTGGAATTCATTATTCATCCCACTGGGGGAGGTCATGGTCCTGGGAGGCTGCCAGTGCTGGAGCCAGCCTCCTGGCTTTACTGACATGTGCCATTTGTGATGAATGCAGCTGAAGTCCATTTGAGGAATTCTCTTGTCAGGCAGCCAAGCTGACAGCGAAACGCGGAGCTGAGGCATTCAGCGAGCTCTGTTGCAGCAAGCGCGATCGCGCTCAGCGTCGGGAGGGCAGGAGGGGACAAACTGGAGCCGTGGAAGGAAAGCATCGTTTTTTATTTCTGCCTTTTTTTTTATTTTTTTTTGTCTTCGTTCTCCCCCCCTTCGCTTCCCCTAAATACCGTGCTGCCCTTGGAAAATCACCAGGTCTGACGGGAAAGAGTGCCGGTACGCTGCTTTTCGTCAGCAGGATAGGTTTGGGTTGCTTTTTTGTTTTTTTAACGAGGACAGGAGGTGAGACCATGATCAAGTCAAGTTGGTTCTACGTCAAGTTCAAGTATGCGGAGAAGGTAAGTCGGTAGGTTTTCTCCTGCAGCCTTTCCCAAGGGATTGCTGCATGGTTGCTGGCAGCCCCCTGCGCTTGACAGGCAGCTCTGGCCACCAGCGGAGCAGACGCCGCGGAGAAGTTTCGCTGGTGAATTTGTTTTTCCATGGCTTGATAGATAATGCTGTGCCGAAAGCTGGTGCAGCGCAGGGTATGGGCTTGAGATGTGACAGCCGCAACTTCGGTGTGGTGCAAGTGGAAGAGAAAAGAACAGCTCGGATCTAATCCTACGGTGCTGTATCGGTTCAAAAAAAAATAAAGGCAGCAGTAGAGATGTTTGTTTTTCTCGGGAGGACGAATTCTTGTTCTGCAGAGCCTGTTATGAGATGTGACTGGCTTCTGTGGGGAAGTTGGTGCTTTTCTTCTCCTTTAGTAACAAAGTAAATATTTAATTATCTGTAATTATTATTGGAGAAAAGATGTTTTATTGATCAAAAAGTAGTGAGAAGCGTTCTAAGGCTGCTTGCTGGGGGTGTTGCTGTGGAAGCTGCTGCGTTGCCTATTGCACACAACACGGTGCTTTCTGTCGGGTTTTCCTTTTGCACTCGCCTTCCGCTTCCCCTCGCCTGCGCCTGGGTACCCAGCGGGCTGGCGATGGGGAGGGGTGGACCAAGGTTTCAGTGGGGACCCGCCTGACAGTGATGCATTTTCACTGAAGGTCTCCCTGGAGACTCTCGTGCCCCGGGTCAAAGGCTGATCGTGTTGCCAATAATGCCGAGACCCAGTCAGAGTATTTGGTGTAGCATGCCTGTTTTCTTTAATCCAGCAAAATGGGGAAGGGAGCAAGACAACTTTTTTAATACCAAGTCGTCTCACCATCTGCTCCGCAACCATCCTCGAGCAGTTAGCAGCTTGTTCTTAAAACGGGGGGAAAACCCATGCGTGTGCTTGTAGCCTCAGATTTGCTATTCTGGCACATAGTCCCACACTGATTTATTTCATGTCTTTGTGCCTCAAGTTATACTGTGCGCAGTGAAAGCATATATATTTCATTTAACAAGAAGCATATATATTTCATTTAGCAAGATTGTCCTATCATTTATCCCAGGCTACAAATAGCATGTTTAACAAAGTCAGAGACTTAACTATTCCATTTTCATTTGTTTTGGGCAGTCTTACAAAGGCTATTTGACTGCAAAATCAACTTGGTTAGGCAGCTATATTTTATCTCCTTGACGTTTCTCTGCAATAATTCTATTTTATTTAAAGTCATATCAGACCTGTAAACATCTATATCAGAATAAATAGACTCTGCATATTTAGTCTGTGAAACTCTGTCTGGAAATAAATATCTAATGAAATCAGTAGTTACCTGCCAATG
>Ga0181612_122068_pt1 | contig 12009 bp, 8 predicted proteins | sample HoacroProtozoa21_FD_119630 | JGI IMG/M metagenome (GOLD analysis project Ga0181612, IMG submission 119630) | Hoatzin crop microbial communities from Cojedes, Venezuel. Combined Assembly of Gp0051906, Gp0051904, Gp0051908
AACACTGGAACAGGTTGCCCAGAGAAGCTGTGGCTGCCACCTTCCCTGGAAGTGTTCAAGGCCAGGTTGGATGGAGCTCTGAGAAACCTGGTCTAGTGGAAGATGTGGCAGGGGGGGTGGGACCAGATGATCTTTAAGGTCCCTTCCAACCCTTACCATTCTATGATTCTATGATTCTATGATATTATAGTAGCACAGGTGCACAAAACATAACTAGAACAAACCATTGGAACCACCAAGTCCAGTCTTCAGGAGGACAGGCCTCCAACAGCAGCTGCATGGCTCAGAAAGGATGTGTGGAACGACCAGTCTCCAGGAGCCATATAAAGCTTTCCCATGGTTAAAACCTAAGTAAAAGGCAAAAAGACACAACTGCAATCAAATACTGGAGGACAACAGGAGAGACGAAGGGGACCACCACTCTCCTACATCCCTCCCCCAATAAAACAGAATGGCAAAAAGCAGGCAATGCCTGCCCAACAGAGGAGACCAAAAAAACCCCAGTGATTTTCGCTGAATTACTGTGGCTGTAAAAATCCCCTTTGAACACAAATGCATCAATCTGTTTATTCTTATATTCCTAAAAATACAGATGCCTAAAAGCCACTGTTAAAAAGTCTGATGACACTTTTTCCTTTCTCTGTTGCAATTTTTGTGTAGGTGCATCTGTGTGACTAAGGCTCTCAGAAGGCATGAGAGATGCCATTTTTTGCAAAAGGAAATGGAAGTGCTGTTATTCAACTCCGCTGTACGATCACTAAATCTTAAAGCTTGTCTCATAGTGGAGGAGCAGTGAAGCAGGAAATTGCTAATGCAAAGTGTATAAGAGAAGATCCACTACAGCAGAATTCAGACCTCATCCTGAAAGCTACTGTTGCAAAGAAGAAAAGAAGTAATATGTGGGCAGAGGAGAGCACTATGAAAATAAAACAGCTTTCAAAAAAAAAAAAAAAAAACAACAAACCAACCTAACCATTTTACTACTGTGTTCAAAGTTTAATTGTGTGTTGTAATTTTGTGTGCAGTGATTAGTCTTCAGTAACGCACACAGCTGACACACAGCTCAGCTCCCCAGAACCAAAACTGTATAAGTCCATTTGCGGAGAGCTGGGAAAGTAATATAATATGTTTTAAAATTAGCAACAGGCTGATAGTAGCACTTTGGTTTTGAGGATTGGCTGGGCATCCTGCTAGAACCCTGCTGACTGGGCAAATATGCTATGAGCAAAATTGTTTTGACACTTTGGATTAACTATAGTGCCATCTGGGTTTTATTTATTTGCCTATTCATGGAAAACATGGAATCCTCTGCAGAAGTAATTTGGTGAAAAATATAGCCTTCAGGATGTAGCTGCAGCCACAACTGACAGAGATTTCAGCATATTTATGTCTGTAATATGACAGTACTTTAACAGACCTTAAATGCAGAATTATACAATGCACAGTGCTTCGCTCTCAACTGTGTTCATACGTTATAATATTCAGTACATACAGAGATTTACAAATATTAAACAACTCATTCTCACAATAACTAAAGAAGAGAAGTTCAGTTATGCAAGGGAATTGCAATTTGGAAACTGTCAGGGCTTGAATCTACTCTTATCTCAATAGAAAAACAAACTCTAGTTTATTCAACATAAGGCTCTGACTAGCTCTAGCCTTAAGGTTAAACTGTGGTTCGTAATTGTTGAAAGCAATTAACCTGGTCCATCGTTACGCCAACAGACGCTGCTATGGATGAAATTTCCAGAGGTTTTGCTGAGCTTGTGATACAAAGCAAAATGCTTCACATCCTTCACTGCACACCTTGAGCATGAACCAGGAGCATTTACTCTCAGAGGAAATGTGCACTTGATCCCTCACTGTTACACGGTGTTATCAGTACAGATAGCCAAACTTACAAAATGGGTCTAGTCTGGGCAGTATTTTCATATTATTTCTGATTGGGATTCATCACACTTAAGTGTAACCATCAAAAATTTGGATTGTAGACTTACCTAGCTGTCTAGGCTTCACAGTCAAAGGACCAGGGCAGGAAACTCCAGAGGGCAATTCATCTTGCCTAATTTAGACATGAAGCTTTAGAGCACTTTGACATTTGATTTAACTTCTTGTCACCAGTTAGGCACCTACTTCAGTGAGAGTGTATTGCGTTTTGGAGACGCCATCTTTCTCCATTGGCTGAAGAAGGGGAGGCAACATAGCTTAGATCCTACTTTTCAGACAACTGAATTTAGAGAGAATGAAATCCATTTCTTGTGTCCTCTAACTTGCTGGAATCATTAATTGTGGATTTCAAATGATGATATCTAGGCAAGCCCTTGCCTGATTTTGCTTCTAGATAAATCATCCAAACACTAACATCCTAACCTTAAAGTCCAGATTACTTAATGGTCAAAATCAGAAGCTGTTTTGTAAGGAAAAATAAAAGGCCTGAGATACCAATCTTGAATCACTTAAGGTCAAACTTTAAAGGCTTTTGTTTTTTCTCCAACATGAATGTTAAGCAGTCACCAGCTAAGGGATAATGTAAAGCTCTTCCTAAGATACAGGCATCTACATAATATCACCACATGTGTATACGGAATGAACCAGGAACATTTACTGTCAGGGAGCAGCAGTTATTTCCTCACATGCTGCTTGATGTAAACAAGCAGCTTTTTTATAAGCTCCCTGGGATAGCGATCTATTCCGCTGAGAAGCCCACCTCAGCCACCCAGCTACAAATAAATGAATAATATCACACACAAAGACTTCACGGATACCTTTGCCTTTTTAATTCCAGGCAAAAAAAAATTCCATTTCAGTGTTTAACACAAAGATTTAAGTGGATGAGTAGTGTAGTCATACACCTACTCTAGATGCCACTTTTGACTGTGCAGCAAACCAGTATGAAGTCCCCAACTTCTTGGTTGTCTTGGTTCCTTCATCACTCTCTTAGACTGAGATGCCCTAGTAGGCATCAAAATAAACAGATGTCATGACAAAAAGTCTGAATATGGCAAAAATCAGTGTGGTGGAGCAGCAACTCAAATTTATGTAGCATTTGGCTTCTTCTAGAAGAGGAGTAATAGCATCAACAGACTAATAGATTAATATTCACTGTATAGCTCTGCTGGCAATGATCCCTCCAAATTTTACTGCTGCCAATAAGCAAACTTCTAAATAAAAGACCTGTGTATCATTTGGCTGAGTTATATGCTGCCTGCTTCACTCATCCATTGTCCTCATTAGCAAACGCCTGAAGAAAAATGATTTCATTTATACCTGTTTCTTATCCAAAACTCCCACTGGACACCCAGCTGTCAATGTCGAATGCATTCAAGCATTTCTGAACTAAGGTTTGAGATTTCTCCTGAGTTAATTACAGGAACAACATGCTGAGCTGCTCTTCAATCAGAAATCTCCTTTTTTGTTACACAAGAATGTGTGACATACAGCTTATGACTGAATGGAAAATTAAGAATTCACAACTGTATTTAGCACTTACATAAAATTGACCTTGCATGTTTGAGAGACCTTTGCAACAGGATTTGAAAGAATCTCACTGGATCAAATGCTGTAACAACAATCTGCAGCAGTAGCCTGATGTTGGCTGAGCTTCACTTGTCCTGACTGTGCTTTCTTCCACTGGGAGGAGAATTGCCAAAATTCTTGAATTTCACAGTGATCCTACTGTAGGTATCACTGTGTAGGTGTGAAAGGAAAAGAAAAAAGAGCTACAAGACTTGTTCCACATAAAGAGGTAACAATGCAGCAATGGGATGTGATGTGACACTGTCCTCGCAAGGGAAGAGGTTGGAAATGGATGAGGCAAGTGAGATGAAAGCAAGAAATGGTTTGTGATTGTAAACAGGCTCATTGTGAAGGGACGTGAAAAGGGCACTGGACTGGAATCAGCAACTGGCAAAGATGAAAGAGAATGCCGTGTGATGAAAGGATTCCTATTATGTACAGCAACAGGTTCTTGAAAATGGAAATACTGTACTACTGTGTATCAGCTGATGCTGGATGAGCTGCTAGTGAAAGACTGTATGAAAGTGATATTACTCAAGGAGAAACAGGGAAAAAAAGAGTGAATGAAAAGAGTAAGCATTTCTGGAATTGCTGCCAAACTGCTTAAAGAACTAGTGAGTGGCAGGAAAAAGTCTGCCACTGTATGCCCTTATAAAAATGTTACCTGTTCCTTAGAGCACACTGCAAAAGCAGCCATCAGGCAAGAGCTGCAAGAAATCAAGAGCTGCAAGAAATCAAGGGGCACTTGTTTGTTCAATGTTCCCAAGAAAACAAGTTATTCAACCCACCACTACTGGTAGCCCAGCCTGTGAGAGGGTGTTTGTGGCTTAGCAAAAGATGTGGCTGGGTGTGCAGTATGTCTCCAGTGACGCTGGTAGTAAGGAGAGATTTTGGCTTGGAGTCAGTCATTCTCTGAAACCATGGAAAGAAGGCACACCAGGCTACTGAAGAAAGTCTCAGGGAGCTGGCAGGTGACTGCATGGGTTCAGATGTAGTCCAAAATCTTGTTACAGGGGCTGCTACTGAGGTGTCCGCCTGAATTTCACTTCAGTTCTACTCAGAGAAGAGCAAGAGTAGTAGGCTGTGAGAGCGTAAATGTAAGAAAGTAAAAGAGTAAAAAAGAGTAGTAAGTAGTAAGAGAAAACCACTGTAAATATCTTTGGAACAAGTAAAGTTGTGCAAATGGCAGTATTGTCTCCTAGATAGCTCAGTGGCAAAAATGTGAGGCATTGATAGGTAAGCTCAGGCAAGCAGCCGTGTGAGCAGATGAGTGGGGAAGGGACACGGGAGAGGAACTGCCAGCAAGCGAAATGTTGGCTGGGGGAGAGGATACACGGGGGAGCCTGCAGATTACCCTCTTCTCTTGCCTCGCTCTACTTATACCACAGAGCTGCAAAGTCTGACCAAAACCACCCCTTCTCCTTTTTCATCCCGCGGATGGGCGGCTAGAACAGCAGGGGCTTCAGTGTATGTATATCCTGTCACTTAGCCATGTAGCTCTTCATGAGTCTAAGTTTGCCTGCATGTTCCTGCCCACATAAAACAGAGGAGCCAGACTCCGAAGACAGCCTTTTCTCTTAGCTAAGCTAAATGAATGAGAGATACGAGCTAAAACATTGCCTGAAGGTACAGTGAGATTAGTTCATAGTGCTGAGCCTCAGCTGGACTCTCTGGAAGCTGCAGCTGCTGGGTAGTGTGGCTCTGAATAATAATAGGAAGAAAACACAGAAATGTCACTAGTATTTGCACCTTATAGAAAATGTATTAATTGTGTCAGCTAGCTACTTCTGTGCTGTGCTGAAAGGGTGGTGAGACCCTCTCTGTCCTGCACAGGATTGAATCCTCTGGGCTTCTCATTTCATCCCTTACCTAGCTTCTCACAGTGTTTTCAATTCAGAAATGATCTAAAATATGCCTTGGTTCTCTTCACATAGATGTAAGATGTTCTGTCCTGAACACACTGCGTGTGCCTTGGCTGAGTCTTTTCACTTGGGTCCAGGGTACCACAGCACAGCATCCTTCCATATTACAGCTTCTGATGACAGCACTTGTTTGGCTTCCCTCAGTAGGTGTGTGATTCCTTGGCAACAACTAAGTAGCAACAAGTGACCTATAAAACTCCTAAATAAACTAGTATTTGGTCAATCTCCTTCACAAGACCTGTTTTAGAAGGGAGTCTTAGTTATCTCAAGTGAGTGACACTCATATGATATGACATCTCAGGTTATCCACAGGCCTATTTTAACTTTCTAAATTTTTTATTGATCTTAACCAGAAATTTCTTTCGCCTTTGCAGTACTTCTTTCTGCATTCTTCATTGAGCATATAATAAAATATGCATTGCCATAAACTCTCCATTTGTTAAGTACCATAATGATTTCAGGATGATTGGTTGTGACAAATGCAAGATGCTCAGTGCTACAACTATCTTGAGAGGGCTGTGAGCACTAGCTGGCATTCCCTGAGTGTATTTCTCATTACATCCCATCATTTTACTGTCTTTCAACGATGATGTCCCTTGTCTTCATTCCAACGTTGCCCTGGGGATAAAGTAATGAGTCTTCAGACCATTTTCCTTTTTCTCTCTCTCTAAAGAGAAGGCAAACAAAGTACCAGACAGAGTAGAAGATAAAGAAGCTCACATAGTAGGAAAGCAGAGAAGGAGATGGGACTATACATCAAAGAAATTGAGAGAAGATTTGATTCTCACTGGGTCCAGGCATCACTTGGCTAATCTGTCTAAGAGACACCAGCTTGGTCTATTCTGTAAAACTCCGTTGAAATAATTTTAGGTTTCTCATGCAAACTGACTCCTTTCGCACAGTCTCAGCTGCTGGATTTCAAGTATCCCCTCTGAGCATTAGACCATGGACTCACAAGTATTCTGTCCCTTAGCGAATGGTGTCATAGACCTTGGTGTTTATGAAATAAAAGGAAAGACAGCTAAGTTAATTTTTTTACACTGCCAGTTGCTGGAGACCTTTCCATGGCTACTCTATCATGACTAATTTCCAGTACATAATACTGAAATCGAATTACAAATAACACACATCATTTCCCACTTCTTTAGCTTTCATCTTTTGGCAGTCCTGTGAAAACTGTACATCTTGGACTCTCCACCATTTTAAACACAGTATCCTCTGTGCTTCAAGGCCGCATCTCTGTTCCTTGCTGTGCAAAGGTTAGCAGAACCATTCCCTTTCTTCCCTTTCTCCTGGCACATCTCCACCTGCTTCTCATTTCACAGGCAAGGTGAAGACCTTCACTGCTGACCACTGGAAGATAAGTTGGCCATTGCTTCTCCCAGCTCTGCTTGCTTCGCTGACGTGGGGTCAGAGCTAGTCCTGCCGCCTTGCTCTTGCTGCAGGACTGGCCCTGGGTTAGGGAAGCTGACAGTGCTGAAGCAGGTGCTGCTGCCGGGGCTGCCAGCCGAGTGTGCCTCTGCAGTGCAGAGACCGACTTGGTCAACGTCTTTGTGTCTGCATCCTCAGCAGTCTTTGTTTTCATCACCCAATGGGTATTTCAGTTCCCACTTCTTTTGATCAGGAAATAAATAACACTGGCTCTTCTCTATGTAACTCAGAAATCAATATCTATTTGAAATCTCCACAGTTATCAGTGCTGTTGTCCTCTTTAAACTGCAGAACATTTTACAGCTTTATGTCCATACAAAGCAAGGCAGACTACGCTGTTTAAAATCATTTCCTCTCGCTGGGAAAGCATAGAAGCCGCACGTGTGATACAACACACACCTTCTCGCCACAGTCCCCTGCAGCCCAGCAGACTCCTAACCTGAGAAGTTCACGTCCTGGGGAGGCTTGGAAATAGCTGCAATGTGATGTGGGAGGCATGAAGGCCACCTGTAAACAGCACAGCAGATTGCCTGGGTTTACCCCGGGGAGTCAGAAATAAATGCACGATTTATGGGAGAGGTGTGCAGAAAAAGTGGTTGTTCAAGCTCTGAACGTAGCTGTTGTGGCTCCTGACAATTGTTTACGGAAAAAGACACATGATTTCCTTTCAAACTTATTCATAAAGAAAAGGTACAAAGCAGAGTCTCCATAAATAGGTTTCCACTGTCTTTTTATGTGTTCAAAATGCCTTAATGATTTATTGAAGGGCTATACCACCCAAAGCTAAAGAAGCCACATGCACATCCAGTGGAAGAAAAGGATACAAGGACACAAATGAGAAGAAAATATCCTGCCTCCTCACACAAATACATCCTGAGTGAAATCCCAGTCTTCTCGAAACCAAACACCTCTGGCTGCAATAGGGACAGGGTTTCTCTGGTTGTTTCTGCTCACCTGCCCATCCCACGTGGTTGCCACCAGCTGGGTCCTCCTCGTCAGACAGGCTCTGCTCACAGCCGCAGCTATTTCTCTCTTCAGCCGCACCAAGTAATTGCTCTGCAGCCACACCTTCATGGTAACTCTCAAAAAAGACAAGTGCAGCCCGAATGCAGCAAGTGTTACTCTTTGTCCTCGTCTTCCTTCCAGTTTCTTCCACTTCAACAAAACATGACCAAACTATATATTCTTGTCCCCATCATTGCCACTTTTCTTTTGCTTACACCTTTGGGCCTCTTCAGGGCTGTAAAGTGTCACTTCTCATTTCTCCATCTTCGGCTGTACCTTGAGGGCAAAAGTCCTTTCCTAGATAGGGAGAATTATCCACATGATCCTAAGACATCTAAATGTTTCTAGTCACTACAGAACTACAGATAAACAGGCAGATGTGGGTTGTAAGACTCTAGGGAAAAGGCATAAACATTTTTGGTGGATAACCCTTCCTCTGGGGTTTTTCTGCAATGGCACTTTCAAACATCTGCTGCATCCTGCCACCTTGCATTGTGATACTGTCATAACTTATCAGTGGTGCCTAGGTGGTATTTGCACAGCAAACCTCTACGGAATATCTAGATTCCTCGGGAAGAGAAAATGGTAATTCAGTAGTTTTCATTTTCCCCTCTAACGCTAATTCTCATGTTGATATTGCAGGATGACGTGAGGAGCAATGACCTGCAGAGGGTTCTGTCTTACAGATAAGGTGTAAAACCAAGAGTCTGCTACTTGCAGTCACTAAAGATACTGTGCCAATTTACTCTAAGGTGTATTATTTCCTCTACTCTGGTGAAATCCCAGCTGTGAACCTTACATTCTGCCTATCTATTTTCTCCTTAAAATTAAATTGGATAGGATGGTTTTCATTTCCTGTCCCCTCACTTCTTGTGTTGCATGGCTACAGGCAGTTAAACAACCACAGTGTTTCACCTCGGAGGTGCCTGTATCTCAGTAAAGGTTGAAATAATCCTTTTATGAAAAGATTTACCTGCCTCACAGGAACAGTTTGAAGTTTAAGCCTTTTTTTTTTTTTTTTAAGAGGATTGAGATAAAAAGCACCATGGGTACACAGATGACCTGCGTGTTTACAAGGAACTGACAAATTTTGAATGCAATTAATAAAGACCACCATTTTTTGAGATTTCAGTTTCTTTCATTTTTTGAGAGGAGGAAGTTGGATTTGATTAAGCAAAATAAAAGCAGTTGAAAGACAATTCAGACAGAAAAGAAAAACCAACCACAGTGCTTTTCTTTAAAGGAAATAGTTCTTTCTACCAGGCAGGATCTCTACGGGATGCATAAAAACTATTGTGAAGGATGGCTGTCTTATTAATGCATTTTCAGGTCTTTTCCTGCAGCCACTTTGAAGACATGTGACTCAGCTGTATTTCTTTCTATTCAGCAAAACTAGTGCTCGCTTTGAATACCAAAGGGGAAAAAAAATAAACCCACAGAGAGATCTCTGTCAGCAGTCACACAGCAAGTGCAATTCCTGATGAAAATGATGGCAGATGTCTGGTTTTCATTGGTACCTTGCATTTTCATTCTTACTTCTTTGAGCTTTGCAGACCTGGAGACTTGCCATCTGAGAAAAATTAACCCCTTGAGGTGAAACAAGGGAATGTGCTTAAAGCTGAGTGTTAACTTTGACCTCAACAAACTTAGCAAAGGCAGGGCATGGTTAGATGTTATTCCACACAGCCCTGGCAGAGGGAGACATCAGAAACATCTCTAGTTATTACACTGGAGGATCATCTGCCTTAGAAGGACAATGGCTATTATTAATCCTTGTTTGTGGCGGCATCCAATATGACTGAGAGACTTTCAAGCGGTAACAAAGACCAGTCCCTAAGCTTACGGTCCTAAACTAAATCCAGCGTCAGAGGTAAGGGAAAGTAGTACAATGTACAGAGTGCTCCTTCAGATGTCTGAAGTAGAGGATGTAAATCAGCCAGGCAGTCTCATAAGTAAGGTTAGGGATTACACAGAGAATCCTCCAGTCTTTTTTAGTCATACAGCATTTGTAGAAACTGACTGCTTTATTCTTAATGGGTTTTGTCAAGTACATCCTGTGAAAGTAGGTATACACACTGCAGGGAAAAAATTCAGTGCAGTCCATTCTCTTTCATTTTGAGGAGAATTTTCCAACTTGCAGTTTAATGAGACTTCACAGAACAAAAAAAAATATTCCTGTTTAAACTCTCCTTTTAAAGTCTTAACTTTCTTTTTGTTTTTCCCCCAAAAGTAAATATACTAACAACAGGTTGGCCTCAAACCCTAATTTACCAATGTTTTATATTAACCAGGTGTTTATTTTATTTGCATTTTCTCATCCTCTTCTTTCCTGGATATTTGAGGATTAGCATATGTTGTGGACAAGATCAAAGAGATCAATTTACAGTTTGCGAGCTTTATAAGGGAATTATTTGATTTTTGTAAACACAGCACAGCTGTTGTGCACGCAAAAATCTACTTAATGGTATGTAAAGAAAAGATTTCTATGGACTCTTTTGTTTGACAGAATTCACTCCTCCATTTCATACAAAAATCAATTAAGATGAAAATGCAATTGGACTGTGTATGTGTGGGGTTTTTTAATCAATAGAGCCCCATGTCTCCAGATTCTATTGAATTAGGTTTTTCAAAGCTCTTTTGTTCTCACCTGTCTATGAAAAATCATTCATGGCATGCTGGATCTTGGCTTACAGCGACTGCCTGAATCCAAAAGGTAAAGCGCTCCATCCCCAGGGAGGGCGGCAGCTGTCTCATTGATTCAGCGTGGCTCTTGGCTGATGCTGAGGTAGCATTGGCATAATTTCCAGAGAGAGGTGTATAATGAGGTACCGCCATGTTAACCATTACCAGGGAGAAGTAGAACATCTGGTCTGGAAGAAAAGAGGAGTCCAGAGCTGAACTATCAACATCAAAGCACGCATTTGTGGGGTAGCATACGCCAGGATTCACTGCCTAGAAGCAACAGATTTAGGGATGAAATGGGATGTAAAAATAATGGGTAGAAAACTCCTTTTCCAATGTATTTCTTTTTCTAGGAGTTATGTTCTTGCTGACTTAAAACAGCACTGTTAAAATTCTACTCTGATGAAAGAAAAGATACTCGGAATAAGCCTCACTTTGTATAAATGCACAGTTATTTCCTCAACTTTTCATTTTGTCTTTACATGTCTCTATTCCTTTCACAGACCAAGCTGCCACCCTGATGTAATCCCACTAAAACCTCAGCTCGGTGTAATATTTTCTATCCTTTGCAGGTGTTTGCAAACACCAGGGAGCACCCAGTCTGTGGGCTGCGAGCAATCTCGTTGTGCACCTCTCTCACAGTCTGGAGCGATGAGGATGTAAAGAGTGAAAATTCTTCATCAACAGTTGGTGGAGATGGTGGGGAGTGTTTCAAAAACAGAGACAGAGAGAGAGAAAAGGAAGGAAATCATCCTAGGCAGCCCTTGCTAGCAGGTGCATTCGCACCAGGTGCTGGCTCTGTTCTCCACTGACACAATGAAATGCCTGTCGATAGCAGGAGGATGCTGGCAGTTTTTGCAGCGGTATACAAATGACTGGGTGTATTTCAGCTTTGTTTTTGTTGAGTTGATACTTTTAAGAAATCTTGGGTTTATATTAACAAAACAAAAGGAGGAGAGAAGTCTCTGCTTATTGTTTGCAAGGGATAAAACGGTCTCTGCATCAGCTTCCAGAGCACAGTTTCCTTGCTGGCTGCATTGTCAGGTACTCAAGTGAGTGTATGGTATCTTCACAGGTCTCTCATCCTCACACTGGATGTCCTCCTTGCGGGGCAGAGTTGCCTCCTAGATGACTGATACGAAGGAATTTGGTCAAGAACCCGTGGTGCCAAGTCCTAGTGGCAGGAATTTCACAATGAAATTCATTGGTCTCTCTTACAGTCACGGTGCAGGTGACTCTCTCCAGAGTTATGCCTTTTGCTTTCGCAGCATTAGGATTCCGAGCATTGCTCTTTCTTGTCACTACTTTAGGATTAACTGTGTGACTTGACACAGCTTGTTAGTTGTGCACCAAGACTTTTGTCCCTTTGCCTGCCCGTCCCTGAGCTGGGATCTTTGCAGAGCACGATGGGGTTGATTGCAATTTTCTTACAATGCTAAATATGGAACAGTTA